>WNFC01009682.1_pt1 | contig 17377 bp, 15 predicted proteins | sample 5400541 | NCBI WGS metagenome assembly WNFC01 (sample SAMN13153342, study PRJNA577476) | soil metagenome | isolation source: 120 cm saprolite under Douglas fir tree site 2 hole 2 replicate 1 | place: USA:California | collected 2015-04-18
CGCGCAACAGCCGCGCTTCTCCATAATTTCGGGACCTCCCGGGCTGTGATTGCCCGAAAAATCTGCGGAACACGACGCGGTTGCCGCAGGAGAGAGCCGACAGTACAATAGGGCTCCAGTCAAGCGGCGTCTAGAAATGGAATTCTCCTTGTCGGAGAACTCCGCTTCAGGGCGAATGCCCGGGCGGAATGGGGATGCCGCTTTTTGGACGAAAATAGCGACAGGGCCGTTCCTTATTCCCCATTCGAAGCGCCAGCCACTCGGATAGAAAGGCAAGCTGATTGAGCGGCATCGTCGGCATCTACCACCGGAACGGTGCGCCGATGGAGCGGGCGGTTTTGCAGACCCTCGTGGATTTTCTGTCTTACCGCGGCCCAGATTCCCGCGAATGCTGGATGGACGGTCCGGTCGGGCTGGGTCATGCGATGCTGCGGACGACGCGTGAATCGGTGGGCGAACGCCAGCCAGCAAGTCTCGATGGGCGCAAACAACTGTTTTGCGCGCGAGATCATTTCGGTATCAAGCCGTTTTATTATGCCCAACGTGGAGATCTTTTTCTATTCAGCAACACTTTGAATTGCGTTCGAATGCACCCGGAGGTATCGGGCGAACTAAATGATGCGGCGATTGGCGATTTTCTGCTGTTTGGGCTGAATTGCGACAATGCCACGACGAGCTTTCGCGATATTCAACGCCTGCCCCCTGCGCATTCCCTGAGTATCTCGCCAGAAGGATTGAAGATCAGGCGCTACTGGACGCCGCCGACGGACGGGCGGATTCGCTACTCGAAGCCTGAAGAGTATGTCGAGAATTTCCAGTCGCTGCTACAAGACGCTGTCGCGGATCGCCTTCGCATGGACCGAGTCGGAATCCTCCTGAGCGGGGGGCTGGATTCGTCCTCGGTGGCGGCGGTGGCGAAGGAAGTGTCGGCAAAGGGCGCGCATCCTACGGATATTCGCGGCTACACGCACGTTTACGAATCGCTCATTCCTCATGACGACGGCGCTTACGCAAGCGAGGCTGGCGAGTTTTTGCGCGTTCCGGTCAAATTCATCGCGCTGGATCAGACGGAACTTTTCGAGCGCTGGACTGATCCCGAATTGAGCTTGCCCGAACCGATCGACAATCCCTTCTTCGCCGGTGTCCTTGACTCCTACCGCGTCATTTCCGCGGACTGCCGTGTTCTATTGTCTGGAGAGGGCGGCGACAACCTCATGGATTTTCAGATGTGGCCGTACATGGAAGATCTGAGGCGAAACGGAGAGTGGCGGCGGCTATTGACAGAGATGGCGAATTATCTGTGGATCAGACCGTTTCCGTGGCGCGGCATTCGCGCGCGGGTCCTGCGATTCGCCGGAAAGGATCCCCATCGGCGGGAGTTTCCCGAGTGGCTGGCGCCTGAATTCAAGCGACAGGTGGATCTCGCTGCGCGGTGGGAGGAAGGGTGTAAGCTGCCTAAGTCGTGGATGACGCATCCTATTCATCAAAGGGGATATGCGTCTCTCTCCCTTCCGGAGTGGACGCTTATGTTTGAACAGGAGGACGCAGGCGTGACGCAATATCCAGTGGAAATACGATACCCTTTTCTCGATTTGAGGGTAGTGAATTATCTGCTTGCGCTCCCGCCGTTTCCCTGGTTCTTCCAAAAGATGCTCTTGCGCGAGGCGATGCAGGGACGGTTACCCGAGCGCGTGCGGCTGCGGCCAAAGACGCCGCTGCGGGCAGATCCCGTTTCTGCGCAGATTCGGCGGACAGGAACCAACCTGCTAAGGCGGATGCACGTGAGCCCGGAGTTGGATCGCTACATTGAGCGCTCCGCGCTGGCGGAAGTGCATGATACGATATGTATGGAGCAGATCCGAAGTAATTTACGTCCCCACTGCCTCAACATTTGGTTGCAGTCTGCGCGAAGAGTTCGATATAACATGCATTCGGAGGCTAATAATGGTAAAGACCGTTAAACGGGAGACGAAAAAGCCATACTCGAAGCCCACGTTGACCGTTTACGGGACAGTGCGGGAACTCACGCAACATGTTGGTCACACGGGCCAGACTGATAAACCTGGCGGAGGCAATAACAAGACTCATCTGTAGAACCGATTATCAGACCCGTACGCTAGCTTGAACCTCGCAAGATTGCAGCGGGAGATAGAAAAAAGGCAATTTTGTAACGCAGCAGACGAGCAAAATTCCACGTAATCGAAGAAGAGATTTTAGACCGGCATTGGATCTCAACTATTCTGTTTTCGGCATGCTCCTTCGTTCGAATGCGGTCCTGCCTGGAGTCGCGCCCACTGCTTCGACTTCAACTTCCCCTGATCTTGAACTTCATCTCGGCGTTTCGCCGTATCCCGAGAGAGAAGTTTCGCCCGATGAAGAGGAACTGACATACACGAGCTCCTATCGCGCTGAAACAGGAGAGCCGGTCCTGAAGATATGGCGGGGCGCGAAAGACGCGTTTCTGCGCATTGCCTATTTGGACGGCACGCAATTTTGGCTGGATCGCAAACGAGAGAATCTCTGGGCGACTTGGCCCGAGAGGTCGTCGCTCGAAGAAACCTTAACATATTTGCTCGGACCGATTCTTGGACTTTTGTTGCGGCTGCGAGGCGTTACTTGTTTGCATGCCAGCGCCGTGGCTATCGAAGATCGCTGCGTGGCTTTCGTCGGGCCGGAAGCCGCGGGAAAGTCAACAACGGCGGCAGCCTTCGCCCGGCAAGGTTACGGTGTTCTTTCCGATGATATTGTTGCCCTCGTGGAGCGGGATGGCGCCTTTCACGTCATGCCGGCATACCCTCACCTTTGCCTTTGGCCCGATTCCGTGAAAATGCTCTATGGTTCTTCAGAGATGCTGCCGCGTTTCAGCCCCGAATGGGAGAAGCGCCGCCTCGCACTGGGAGATCAGGGGACACGCTTCGAGAACCGCCCCCTTCCGCTTGGTGCAATCTATCTGCTGGGCGACCGCCGCTTGGACCCGGCGCCGTTCGTGGAGGCGATTAGGCCACGGGCTGCTCTTCTCTCGCTCGTCGCCGACACCTATGCCAACAAGATCCTTGATCGAGAGATGAGGGGACGCGAGTTTGCGGTTCTCGGCCAGCTGCTATCAACTGTTCCGGTGCGCCGGGCTTATCCTCATGTCGACGCGACCCGGCTTGAGGAACTCTGCAAAGTGATCCAGGAGGATCTTGCGGCGCTGGATTTCCCGGCGACGGCACAGCTCCGAGAGTGATTTGCCATGCCTGCTGCCCCCTGCGGCTGCACTCCCTGCAGGACAGCGCGAATGTCTTGTGTCATTGCGAGTCATTCAGGCTCTGCCACCGCGGCTGTGTTTTCGCGCCAAGCGAAACGGCCGGCGCGCGGCTTCGAGAAACCAGTGGCCCTTCTCTTGCGCGCCGCCCACCCAGTCTTCTTCCGTAGGAGAAAGGGAGAGCCGCAACAGATACGCAGGAGCAGCAATCAGACCGCCGCGCATGCGCATGCGAAAAAGGGCGCGCTCGAAGAGGCCTGGGGGCGCATAACCGGAGGCAGGCAGCCACTTGCAAGTTTGTTCCGCGAGTCGCGCAGCTACTACATCCGCTTGCACCAGTGCTTGAACATTTTCCGGCAGTTTCGTCCTGAGCAAATCTGAGGCGAGGCGGAGGCCGGTGTGGAGCATGCGCTCCGCGCCGACTGCTTGCGCCGAATCCGCAACGCGCTCCCAATCGATACCCGCTTGGCGCGAGACCAGCGCCGCGACATCGGCAATCCACATCAAGCGCTCCCAAAAGTGTTTTGCGCCGTGGATGCAGATCAGCACAAGTTCGTCTTCCACCGCGAGGGCGGGAGCTTCCTGGGCATCGAGTCGTACACGGATTTGCCGCGCGAAAAATTTCTCGAGGGGTAGCCGGCGGGGAAAGTAGCGCAGCGTGCAGTCGTTGTGCAGCTCGACAATAAGTCTCGAATCCGGCTTGGAGAAAAGATACTGGCCGGGAATTTTCCCGGCGTCGATGGCGCTGAGCGGGACCGCGGGCGTGAAGCCTGCAGCGCTCATCAATTCCGTGGCCCGGCGAATATCCCGCTGGCGAACGAGCAGATCGAGATCGCCATAGGAGCGCATCGCCGGATCGCCATAGGCCTGCACTGCCAGCGCCGGCCCTTTTACGACCAGAGCGCCGATTCCCGCTGAGGTGAAGCGGTCCAATATGCAAAACAGTTCCGCCGTCAGCCGCAAACTAAAAAAAATCTGCGCGCGCTGGCGATCGACAAGCGCTTGCCTGATTTCCGGCGGGACCAGATTCTCTTCGAAACCGCGGACGCCTGCTGCGAGATGGCCAACCACGCCATGCTCTTCCGCGAGGACGAACAAGCGCGCCCAATCCACGGACTGGAGCAAGCCTGCAAGCCGCTGACGATTGTGCGCCGGAGAAGCACACTCGAGCAGCGCGGACCATTCGTTCTTGAACGAAGCGACGCCGGATAGGAGCGAAGGGGATAGCGGCTCGGCCATGGCGAATCCAAGCTTAGTGTAGTCGATTGGACAGGCTATTTCGCGCGAGAGATGCTGGAGAAGAAATCTTCGTGCGACGACGGCTGCTATTTACCTATCGAGGCGGACAACATCTCATCACCGCGGCCGCGGCGGCGGACATCAATTCCGAGCCGCTTGATTTTCTGGTTGAGCGTGGAAAGGGGAATGAGAAAACGCTCGGCGGCTTCGGTCTGGTTCCAACCCGTGCGTTCCAGCATATCGATAATGATGCGGCGCTCGATCTCGTCCATGATCTGGAACAAAGTCGGTTGCGGATTGACCGCGGAGGCTCGCGCACCGGGTTCGCCCGGAAGCGGCGGCAAAAACTCCGAGAGTTGCAGGCGCACGCCGCGAACGATTTCCTTACTGCGAATGCTTTCCGGGAGCAGGTCCGCGTCAACGCGCTCCTGCGTGGAGAGGACGACCGCGCGCTCAACGACGTTTTCCAGTTCGCGCACGTTGCCGGGCCATTCGTAATCCATCAGAAGCTTCATCGCCGCCACCGTGAATTGCCGAAGCGGCTTGGTGTTTTCCTTGCAATACCGTTCCAGGAAATGCGCCAGCAGAAGGGGCACGTCTTCGCGGCGGTCGCGCAGCGGCGGAATCTGGAGGTGGATCACGTTCAGGCGGTGGTACAAATCCTCGCGGAAGCGGCCTTCGCGCACTAGCGTAAGGAGTTCGACGTTGGAAGCGGCTACGATGCGCACGTCGACTTTGAGTTGCTCGGTGCCGCCGAGGCGCATGAATTCGCGCTCCTGAATCACGCGCAGAAGTTTGGCCTGCGTTTCGGGGCTGATGGTGGCGATTTCATCGAAGAAAATCGTGCCCTGATCGGCGACTTCGAAGAGGCCCTTTTTGGAAGCAACGGCGCTCGTGAAAGCACCCTTCACATGGCCGAAGAGCTGGGACTCCAGTAGATCCACGGGGATCGATCCCGTATTTACGGGCACAAAGGCTTTGTCCGCGCGCGTGGAAGCGGAGTGAATCGCCTTGGCGATGAGTTCCTTGCCCGTGCCGCTTTCGCCACTGATGAGAATCGTGGAGCGCGAAGGCGCGACCTGCGTGACGAGGTCCAAAAGCATCTGCATTTTGTCGCTCTTGCCGACAATGTTCGGGAAGCTGAAGCGCTGCTTCAGGGCGCGCTTGAGCTGGACGTTTTCATCGCGAAGCCGGCGCGATTCCACGGCTTGCGCGACCTGGGCGAGCAGTTCATCGTTGGACCACGGCTTGGTGATGTAGTCCATCGCGCCATTCTTGAAAGCGGCGCGAGCCATATCGATCGAACCGTAGGCGGTGATCAGGACGACGGAGAGCTGCGGATCGCGACGGTGAATCTCCCTGAGCATGTCCAGACCGTTGCGGTCCGGCAAGCTAACGTCCAGCAGCAGAAGGTCATAAGGATGCTGTTCCAGCTTTTCGAGGCCGGATTCACCCGTTTCCGCACTGGAGACGCCGTAGCCTTCACCTCTCAGCAGGAGTTCGAGGCCTTCCCGGATTTCCGATTCGTCATCAACGACAAGGATGGAACCCTTAGACATGGACCGCTTTCCTGACCGCCGGAAACTCGACGTGGAAGGATGTGCCTTTGCCGGGCGTCGAGCGCACATCAATTTTGCCGGCATGTTCCTTGATAATGCCATAAGTCACGGAAAGACCGAGGCCGGTGCCGCGCCCGCTGGCCTTTGTGGTGAAGAACGGGTCAAAAATGCGATGGATGTGTTCGCGGGGTATGCCGGCGCCCGTATCCGCCACTTCGATTTCGACGCCGCCGTTATGCACCGCGGTGCGGACTTCGAGCATTCCCCCGCCGGGCATGGCATCGCGCGCGTTCAAGAAAAGGTTCAAGAAGACCTGCTGCAGCTTGTTGGCTGATCCGCGAACGGCCGGCAGCGGTTCGCCGAGCTGCTTTACTATCTGAATGTGCGAAGTTTTGAGGGGGTGGGCCACGAGCGACAATGTCTCTTCGACGACACGGTTTACATCAATGTCGGCGGCTTCCGCCGCGCCGGTCCGCGAAAAATTGAGCAGATTGTTGACGATTTCGCTGGCCCGGAACGTCTGCTTGACGATCTTGTCGATAATCGACTGCCGCGGGTCGCCTTCCGGCATCTGCTTCGCCAGCATCTGAATGTAGTTGGAGATAACCGCGAGCGGCGTGTTCACTTCGTGCGCGACGCCAGCCGCGAGAAGCCCAAGAGACGTCAGCTTCTCCGTTTGAGACATCTGCTCTTCCATGCGCTCCCGCTGGGTCACGTCATCGAAGAGCAGCAGACGGCCGATGCTCCATGCGCTCCCGCTGGGTCACGTCATCGAAGAGCAGCAGACGGCCGATGCGCTGATTCGATTTGCTCACCAGAGGAGTGATGGAAACGTTCAAGGTCAGCGATTTTCCTTGATGATGGAGTCTCTGCTTATAGATGCCGGTAATTTGTTCCTGGTCACCGCGCGCGGCGATTTCGCGCGCCAGTTCCTCCGGCAACAGCGAGCTGAGCTGCCGTCCAACGGATTCCTGGCGCGCCACTCCGAAAAGCTGTTCCATGCGCGTGTTCCAGGATTCGACGATGCCCTCCAGATCAACGGAAAGCACGCCGACGTTCAGGGATTCAACGATATTTTCGCTGAAGTCCTTGAGCCGCGCGATTTCGAGGGCTTTTTGTTCGAGCGAGCTGTAGAGCTGCGCGTTGTCGAGAGCGACGGCGACGTAGCCGGCGATGGTCTCAACCAGCTCGACGTCATCGCTGGACAGAAAATCTCCATCGACCGTCTTGCCGAGGCCGAGGACCGCGACGGTGTGCTCGCGGATGCGGCAGGGGACAAAATAATTGAGGTCCAGCTGTTCAATCGTGCGCCGAACGGAGTCACTGACATCTCTTGCCGCACGGGGCGACTCAAAAAAGAGCGCCCCGCGGGCAAACTCGGGCCGGGCCGGCTCGAGGAAGCTAAGATCCAAAGACTCAGACAGCCGCACACCCATCGAACGGGCAATCCGCATTTGGCCGGGTTGCAAGGCGCTTTCCACAAAAATCGCCAGCCGGTCGACCAATAACGTTTGGGAAACGCGGTCCATGACGGAGCCCAGCATGGGGTCGAAACGCACTTCGTTCGTCAGTGTGCGCCCGAACTCGATGAGGGTACGGCGGTAATCAAGGCGGTCGCGGTAGAAGAAGCGATCCAGGCGTGCCTGAATCCAGGCGCGGAACGGCTGGAACAAGAAAGCGGCCATGACGATGGCGATCATGCCGCCGGCGGGGCCGTTCGTAGGCGTATGGAAAATCTCAGCGATCAGCGCGACCAACGCGAAGTAAACCGCGGCCACGCCGGCCGTTGCCGCCGTATACGCCAAGCCACGCTTGAAGATGATGTCCACGTCCATCAAGCGGTAGCGGATGACGGCGTAGCCGAAACAGAGCGGGATCAGCACGAGGCTTAACACGGAGAGCTGCATCCACGGGCGCAAGGCCACGCCGGACACCAAAGGAACGATGTAGAGCAAGGAAACGGGCAGACTGCCTGAAAGAGTTCCGCCGGTGAGCCATTTCAATTGCTGGCGAAGGACACCGGACGGCGCCTCGCGGTAGCCCCGGTAGAAAACAAGCCCAGCAGCCAGGAAGCAAAGGGCGAGATAACTAAATTCGATTTTCCTGAGCAGAAGGTACGCACCCAGCCAGGGCACAAAACCCAGGGCGTTCAGGGCCGTGCTCACATGAATCAGAAGCAGAACCAAAGGCAGGGAGTAGACGGCCAACAATTTCGAAGACGTCCGAATGGTCGTCTCGGACCGGCCCGGGAATACCAGCGCAAAGTGAAGCAGCAAAGCTGGAGCCAGCAGGCGTGCCGCGATCTCCGACCAGTAAACTTCCCAGTCAAAGGTGTCCAACTTTCCGCTGAAATGGAATGACCAGAGAACGAAGGAGACCAGACAAAATACGTAAAAATGCACGGCGCGGGGAGCGTTCCAGCGGCGGATAAAAATGAACAAGCCGATGAACAGATAGAGCAAGCCCACGAATCGCAGGTAGTTCTCGGTCGCGAGGGGTTTTTCGGCAGGGGCTGTGAGGAGTGGCGTTTCGAATTCCTCACCACCTCGGGAAAGTTTGTAGCGCACCTGTGTCCAGAGCCCCGCACGGTCCAGCCGCCGAGCGACTTCCGCAGCCCTTGTGACCGGGGCGCTATTAATCGTCAGAAGGACGTCGCCCGCGCGTATCCCGGCGCGGGTTGCAGGAGAATTGGGGGAAACTCGGCTGGCCTGAATCCCGTGGTCCGTGTCGAGCCACGCCACCCCGTCGTACACCACCTCAAAGCGGCTGCGCTGGTCGAAGTTAATCAGGGCAAAAATCACCGCAGCCAGCGTAGCTAGCGCCAGCACGACCGCCCCAAGGCTGACTCGGAGGTTTTGCCTCATAACTCTAACTGGCAGGACTACACCCTGCCACTAGAAACCAAGTGCAACCCAATGTCCATTGTTTGGTAGCTTTTCATTCGTGGAACTCTTTTATATTCAATAGATTACTGTGATGGAAGGCTGGGCTATCCTGCATCATCCTGTTTCTGGAAGGACAAATACAGCTTTCTAGAACCCCGAAATTCCTAAAACTGCACGCTGAGCCCGCCTCGAAATGTCCGGAATGCAGGTACCAGCGCAACTCGCCCATCCCTGCTATTGGTGGAGACATAACCTTGCGCCAAGAGGTTGTTGCAATCCGCCATGGCTTCCCACCGCCCTAACGCAAACTTTGGGAGCGGCTGGCGGACGATCAGATGTAGGTAGGGGTCCATTTGGAAGAGCGACTCGCCATAGCTGTCTACGGAGGAGACGGTAATGCCGTTCACCCATTTATATCCCGCCTGGACCCTCGTGCCGAGGCGGGGCACCTTCGCGGAAATACCCGCCCCCAGAGAATGCCGCTGTGCCGTGCGAAGAGCATCGCGAAGCAGACCGTCTGCATCGTCCGAAGGCGTCAAAGCTCCGCCGAAAGAATAAACGGCGGTCACTTCCACGTCGCCGTCGAGCTTCTCGCGAAATGCGACGCGCGTTCCCCAACTGCTGGAGGAGCCGCCGTCATAAGCAAAACCAGTGGAAAAATTATCCTGAAAATAGTCAGTGGTGGGCAGATCGCTGCCTCGGCCGAAGACAGCCACGTGGCGGTTGTCGTCGTGGAAGCCTGTGATTTGAAGCTTCCCGCGAGTACCGGTTTTTCGCTCCGCTGAGACCTCTTCGTGCAGACCGTTCTGCAAAACGGGACGGCCCTGCCGCCACAGCAGTGCCGGAAATGCATCCAGTTCATTGAGCGCCGCTGCGAGCGCGCCACCCGGCAGTGCTTCATTGGCTTCGAGTGGACCGGGCCCGTTGGGCATGGAGGCGAAAACGAGAGCTGTGCTCCAATCATCGGTGAGGCGCACATTCAATTCTGCGCGCGGACGGAGCGAAGAGGCCGCGGCCCCGAGTCCTACCAGGACATATTCACCGCCATACCGCAGAACCGTGCGATCTCCGAGCGCCAGCGCGCCACCCTGATCAAAGCGGATACCTCGGAAAGTTGGCCCGATGGGTCCCAGCTTGGCTTCGCGAAGGACCAGCGCCGTGTGCGGACCGGCGCCCAGGGTTCCCGTTGGCAACCACACCGTGGCAATGCCGCCGGCGGGGGCATCGCCGTCGTAGCTCACCTGACCGGCCAGGATCATTCTGCTCGTGCCGCCTAGCTGCTGGTCGTAGGCCACGGCAGTGGCGGGCGAAGACGCAATGCTGGAAGCCGAAGTGGGGCGCCGCGCACCATCTGTAAATTCCATTCGCATCTTGGGCGCATGAGGTCCGCCTGCCTCGCCGGCAACGGTTGAGCCACTCAACGTGTCGTGGTCCACCCATTCCAGAACCGGACGCATTGTCGAAGCGGACCGCAACACCCATTTCCAGTCATCAACTTCCGCGGTGCTGCTCGAGGGCATGCGCCGCAACTGATCCAGCGACGTAAACATGGATTCCAGTTCAATGCGAACGACAGTCGTCACATCCGAAGAGACGCGAATGTGCTTTTCAAGTGTTGGAAGAAAACCGGCGAGAGTAACGCGCACGGTGTAAAAACCGGGAGCAAGCTTGTCGCCCCGGAACATGCCTTGCGTATTCGTCAGAAAGCTGCGGCTGGCAGCTATCCCCAGCACTTCGGAAATCAACTCCACGCTCGCGCCCATCTGCGGCGTACCCGCAGCGTCGCGCACCACTCCTGCAAGCTTGCCCGGGGCAGGCTTCGCTTGCGCGGCCGCCGGATTCGCCGCAAAGGACGAAACCATGACGGTCAGGATCAGGGCCCCCAGGATTCGGAGCCGTTCCTGTTTCACGTTGCTTTACCTCCCCGGTGCAGCGTTCGCCGCGGTCTTGGTTTCCGGCGGCGCCTTCACCGTAAACTCTGCCGAGCGCGAAATGGTCTGATTCGAAAGCGTGTCCGTAGCATTTACCTCAAGACTGTACTTCCCCGGTGACAGCGTTGCGAGAGGCAGGAGGCGCTCGATGGTGACCTGGTCGCCCGTCTGCTTCATCTCTTCCGAAGTTTCCTTGAACTGCATGACCTGATCTTTGCCTTTTTTGACGGTGTACTGGAACGTCGCGCTGGACTTGTGCGTCTTGTCGTCCGGCTTCAGGTTATAAATCTGCATGTAAATCCCGAGCTTGTCGGCGGTGGTGAAATCACCTTCAAGACGCGGCCGGACTTTCGAAGAACCTAGCACGAACTGTCCCGAGCCGATTTGCTTCGCGGGAACGTGCTCGATTTGGTCGGCAAGAATCAGCGAACTGGCCTCCAGCTTGTCATCCTCGTACCGCGGCACCTGCAGGCGCGAATTCACAACTCCGATATTTCCGCTCTGCACGTCCTTGATCACCAGATCTAGACGGTACAGGCCCGGGCGAAGTGGAACGGCCTTCTGATAAATCGATTGGAGCTTCAAGGATTGCTGGTAAAGAGAATCTGGAAAATCACGGCTCATGGAATCTTCAAATGTTTGCACGACGCGCCCGGTGAGCGTGCTCACGCGCCCGAACACATTGATCGTCGCGGAGTGAATTCCATCCTTGGCCTGAAAGGAAAGCTGGCTGTTCGGGACCTGCACAGTCACGGGCACGAGCACCGTGTCATTCGTCACTTTCAGGTAATCGGTCCGCCAATTAAAATGCACCTGATCTCGGACGATACGGGAAGTTACAACCGCTTCGAGATCTTTGAATTTCACTTCGGGGGGTTTATTGACCTTGGCGTAGAGTTCCAGCCGGCTGAACTCGTTCATGCTCGCTGGTTCACCACCCATGGTCCTCGGCAGATTGGTGCCGTCGGAACGCGTGAAGCGATCGGCCTTCGACGCCATGCCCATCTGTTCCATCAAACTCAGGCCCGCACCAGGCACGTGCAGGAGCGCGTCTTTCTCCGACGGATCCATCGTCAGGTGATACTCACCCGAGCCGCTGGGATCAACGAATTCCAAAATAATGTTTTCGCCGATGCCTTCCAGATAGCGCCAGCGCCATGTTTCCCATGGATATGTGGTTGTGGAGCCGCCGCCCTCTTCCATGGGCCGGTCGTAGGTGCCGCCCGTGGGGTGCGATTCAACCTCATCCGCTGGCCCCCACATGATGTACATGCGGCCGCGGTCGGTCTTCCATCCCGGGATGCCGGAAGCAAAGTGTTCGTTGGCGTAAGCAATGCGGCGGTAATGTTCTTCCTTAAAGTCGTTCTCCGGCAGGTCGGGATTGCTGCTGCGTCGCAGCCAGAATTGCTCGATGAATTGTTCGCGCTCTTCGTTGGTATCCAATTGCAGGAAAGCGTTGCGCTCGTCAGGAGAGATGATGTAGGTGACGTCTTCCGTCAGCCACTGCCGGTACGCGCTGTCCAACTCCTTCAGCGTCCTCTTCATCTTCCGCTTTGCTTCTTTATCCAACTTTTGCGGTCCTGGAGGGGCACCCGCATCCTGCGCCTGTTGCGCGCAGACCGCTGGAATGGCGATAGCAATCGAAAAAACGGAAACGAACAGGGTCCGTACTACCCTTGACATGAAGACTCCTCAAGCTCTAGGACGCTGAGATTCTAACCCCAGACTAGTTCCCCGTCAATCAGAGGAATCCCCTTCATTTTGTGGCACTTGTCCCCCGAAATCGGTTAGATCGCCGACAAGTTAGTTTGGTTGCCTGACAATTTTTGACCTGAACGAACGTACAGGGAAATTGCGTCGGGGAAGAAGCGATTCAGCGAAGAACCAGATCGGGAATTCTGCCCCAAGGAAGCACGGAAAATCGGAAGACTACTGAATTCGCTGCGGGTGAGTGTCCGAACCCACAAGGGTATCGAAAATGGCCAGGACGTGACGTCGATAATCCACCATGCGCGCAAAGATATCACGAAGCTGTGGATCGCGTTCCGCCTCGCGGTGCCACTTAGCAAGCACCACCGGGGGCACCTCGATGTCTCGCCGCAGCTTGTCCGCGGAATGGCCGCGCAAGAATAAGCCGTAGAAAAAGGCCGCCTCACGCTGCGGGAAGTCGAGATCGTGCACGACTTCGGAAGGAACGAATTGTGGCATCGTGGCCATGGAGAAAAATGCAGTTTACCCAAATGCCGCGCCGCGTCAAGTAGGACTGCTGTTTTCTTGCCGCCTTCCGGGTAACTCCCCTTTTTCGTAGCTTCACCCGGCTGGCGCCACGGCGACAGGCCGTGCAACGCGGTGGTTGCCCGGCGATTCTAACCGCCGTAGGATGCCTATAAGCATGGCGGGGTTACATAACTCGGTCAAGGGCTCGCTTGCGGGACGCACCTTCAGCCGCTTTCTGCGGTTTGGTGTTCTCCGCGGATTGCGTTCGATCGAAATTGACCCGGAAGACTTCCGGCGTCATCTTGCCGACAAGCACGGCTTGTGGGTTCCGGACTTCGCGCGGATGAAAGATGTTCCCACGGAGCGCCTCGACGCCATTGCCACGGCGCTGATTCGCGATGCCGAACGGCTGGCGCTTGCGGAAGGCGCGGGATTCGGCCTCGGCGGCATAATCACGTTTTTGCCGGATGCCAGCCTGCTCACGGTGATCACGTTGCGGCTCATCCAACGCCTCTCTTTGCTCTACGGATTTGAAGCCCACGGCCGCGACCAAAGGATTGAAATGTGGAAGGCCGCCGCGGCTGCCTCCGGCATCGATTACGGCAAGGATTTGGCCGAAAAGCAGATTCTCGAAAAACTTGCCCCGCGCATCGCGGAACGTTTCGCCGCGAAGATTGGCGCCGAGACGGCGGAAAAGTGGGCTGGGCGATTAATTCCTCTCGCCAGCTCGGCCATCGGTGGCGCGCTGAACTTTTCGTTTGTGAGGGGCTGGGGCCGCCGCGTGCACCGCCATCTTCGCGCAAAGCATCTCGAGTCGAAAGCTTCCGCGCCGCCTCCGTCCGCGACCTACCCTGCTACGGAAGCCACATTCGTCTAGTGGACGCGGGGTTGCCAAACGTTCAGGTCCTAGCTCCGATCAATGCCGAACTGAAATTCTGGCCGTCTAATGGGAAACAATGACTCCCACTCGGCAATTGTCTTTCCCAGCGCTGCTGCTATCGGCCGCCATGCTGTGTCTGCCGGCAGCCCTATGTTCCCAAGAGAAGGAAAAAGAGCAAGTGAAGGGAGTGCTTGCCGAACCCGCCGACGCCGCCGAAGTCCGTGAACAAGTCGCGATCGTCGAGAAGTTGCAGCCAGTGGTTCCCGACCGCGGCGCGGTCCTCTATTTTCTTTCCACCGCAAAACAACACCTCGGTGAGACCCGCGAAGCGCTCTCTCTTCTCAAGGAGTGCCTCGCTCTGCGGGAGGGTTTTGATCCGTCCGGTGATCCGGCGTTCCTCGGTCTGAAGGGCTCAAAGGAATTTGATGAATTGGCGGAAAAAGTCCGTCGCGATTTTCGGCCGGTCGCTGCCGCTCGATTTGCTTTCGTTACGGAAGAGAAAGACCTCATCCCCGAAGGGCTGGCGTACGACGAAAAGCAGAATCTTTATTATCTGAGCAGCTTGAACCGGAAAAAAATCGTGAAGATCGATTCACAGGGACGAGTCTCCGATTTTGTGCCCGGGGATCGTTACGGCTTGTTGCCGGTTCTTGGGATACGCCTGGACCCGGCGGACGGCACCGTGTGGGCCGATTCGTTTGAGGACGCGGGCCGGACCGAACTTCTCCATTTCAATTCCGCGGGCAAATTGCTGGGCCGCTACTCGCCGAAGGACAGCGCCAAACACGGGTTCAACGATCTTGTTTTGCGAAAGAACGGAGAGGTAATCACGACAGACAGCCTAAACAATCAGATCTTCCGCTTCGATCCCCGCTCGCGAACGTTCGCTCCGCTGACGGCGTACAGGACGCTTTTTTATCCTAACGGCATCGCGTTGGCGGACGACGACCAAACGGTGTATGTAGCGGATGCCGTAGGAATCGTGAAGATGGACCTGCGCAGCGGCGAGAGCCGCGACGTCGATCCCGGCCCGCACAACACTCTGGCCGGCGCCGACGGGCTATACTGGCACAAGGGCAGCCTGATCGCCGTACAGAACGGCATCGGCTCGCCGCGCGTCGCCGCATTCAAGCTTTCGGAAGACGGCAACCGCGTGACGCATACGAGGGTGCTCGAAAATCACACGCAGTTCACCATCCTGCCGACAACCGGGGCCATCCACGGAAATGACTTCTATTTCATCGCCAACAGCCAGATCGACAATCTCAACGGCGACAAAGTCATGGACGTAACCAAGCTGGCGGCCGTTCGAATCGCCGTCGTCCGGTTGCCGTGATCGTTTCTGTTAAACGCATCTCACGTGCAACGAAGTGGAAATTCCCGTCCGGCAGCTTTAAAGTAGAGAGGCAGCGACGGTGCTGCGATTGAGGAAAGACCGGGGGCGGGTATGCGTGGAAATGGAATCTGCAGATTTTTGAGCGCCGCGGCGCTCTTCGCCTTTGCGCTTGGGCTGGTGCTCGTTCCGCAGCAGGCCGCTTCGAGTTCGCCTCAAAGTGCGGATTCGCCGCAGGTCGCAGCCGACGAGCCGGTGCCCGCCTATCACGCGCAAGCCCCAAAGGGTGAACTTCCCGCGACGATGGATCCCGGCCTTTTCACCGACCCCGTCGTGCAGAACGCATACGCCGTCGCCGCGAAGATCAAGAAGACGCTCTACCAACAACCCTGCTATTGCCACTGCGACCGCAGTCAGAGCCACACCAGCCTCCTGGACTGCTTTGCCAGCAAGCACGGTTCTGGATGTGGCACCTGCATTTACGAAGACTTCTACGCGTTCGAGCAGTCCAGCAAAGGCAAGAGCGCCGCGCAGATTCGCGCAGGCATCATCAAAGGCGAATGGAAATCGGTCGACGCCACCAAGTATCAGCAGCCTCTGCCCGTGAAGTGAACCGCAAGGTCCCCGCGATTGTCGCGGCCGAATATTTCCAAGAACCTTCTTGTCAGAACGTGAGGCAGTCCGTAAACTGGTTTTACCCGGCCAAACATAGGAGGAAGAATGCGTTTTCGTGTGAAGAAGTGTGTGTCGGTGCTGGCGATTGCCCTTCTGGTTGGTATGACGGGAGTCCCAGCGGGGGCCCAAGACAAGCAACACGTCGTCTCTCTGAGCGATTTGAACAAGGACGCCGCGCGGCCGGCTCAGACGCGCCAATCGAACGAAGAAGCCGTTCGAACACTTCTTTCTTCCGACCAAGCGCAAAAAGCGCTCAAGTCCGCCAACCTCGACTATCAGCAGGTGGATAAAGCCGTTGGACAATTGAACGACGAGGATCTTGCCAAGCTGGCCGAGCGCTCCCGCCGGGCCCAGAGTGATTTTGCAGCGGGACGCATCTCCGATCGGGATTTGCTGTGGATCATCGTGATCGCCCTGGCCATCATCGTCCTGGCGGTCGCGCTTCGTTAGATCTTCGCGCACAGGGGTCCTGGTTTACGCGAACGATTCGAATCGCTTGCGGCATGCTCCTGCTTTTTTTCCTGGGGCGTTCGATTCATCCCTCGCCCCAGGAAAAAGCCGGAGTGTGGCTCGATGTGCCCTACGTGAAACAGAGCGAGGATGGCTGCGGGTCTGCCGCAATTTCCATGCTGCTGCAATATTGGAACGCCCATGGCACACAGGTCGTTTTGCAGCGCGCCGACGCCGCTGCGATCCAGAAGCAGCTTTATTCGCGCAAAGTCCGCGGGATTTTTGCTTCCGATATGGAAGCCTATCTCAAGGATTCGGGCTTTCGCGTCTTTCCTCTCAACGGAGATTGGAAAGACCTTGTCGAACAACTAAAGCAGGGCCGCCCGCTGATCGCGAGCCTGCAGCCCGGCAGCGCCAGAACCCCGCTACACTACGTGGTGGTAACAGGCATCGATTGGCAGAACGGGGCCGTCTTCATCCATGACCCCGCGCGCGGGAAACTCCTCCGGGTTGCACGTGAGGATTTTGAAAAGCAATGGCGGCCGAACCGCAATTGGATGCTGCTGGCTCTCCCCGAAAAGGCTTCTTGATCCTTTTACTAGTTGCAGTGTTGGCGCTGGGTTTGCCCGCGTTCGCCCAGGATCCCGCTTCCGACAGAGCCCGGCTTCCCGCCGCGCAGAGCGCGTTCGATGCCGGCCATTGGGAGGAAGCCGCGAAGCTGGCACGAGGTCCCGCGGACCAATCGCCGGGATTTGATTTTCTAGCCGGGCTCGCTTTGGCTCGACTGGAAAAATGGGACGAGGCCAAACTGGCGTTTGACGCCGGCTTTCGAAAGACGCCAGGCGATTCGCGGTTTTTGGTTGAGCTGGCCGGCATCGCGTACAAGCAAAATGATTTTCGAACGGCAAAAAACCATCTGCATGCGGCGCTAAGGCTGAACCCGCGGGATTCCTATTCGAGC
>WNFC01004632.1_pt1 | contig 17374 bp, 27 predicted proteins | sample 5400541 | NCBI WGS metagenome assembly WNFC01 (sample SAMN13153342, study PRJNA577476) | soil metagenome | isolation source: 120 cm saprolite under Douglas fir tree site 2 hole 2 replicate 1 | place: USA:California | collected 2015-04-18
CGGCGCCGCCCTCGGCCGGCCGGCAGCGCAGCGATCCCGGTGCCGCGGCGCGCCTCCAACAGCTCGCGGTCGCCCCTCGAGCGGCTGCGCTGGCTGCCGCGGGTGCTGCCGCCCGATCGCCTCTGGGTCAACACCGCGGACGCGCGGCTGCAGCTCTTTCGCGATGGCCAGCCGATGTTCTCGACGCGCGTCGTCGTCGGCGAGGACGGCTGGCAGACGCCCGAATTCGCCAGCGCGGCCACGAGCGTGCTGTTCAACCCGCCCTGGTTCGTCCCGCGTTCGATCGCTGCGAAAGAGATTCTGCCGCGGCTCGCCTCCGATCCCGACTATCTGGCTCGCCATCACATGAGCTGGCGGCGCGGCGGAACCTTGCGGCAGGAGCCGGGGCCCCACAGCGCTCTGGGCCGGCTCAAATTCGAGATGCCGAACCGGTTCGATGTCTATCTGCACGACACCCCGATGAAGGCGCTGTTCGCGAGCGCCGATCGCCGACGCAGTCACGGCTGCGTGCGCGTCGAGAACCCGAATGCGCTGGCGGCGATGCTGTTACAGGAGGGAACGGAGGCAGTCGATCGTGCGATCTCCGTTGGTTATAGCCACCGCCGGGATCTGCCAGGACCGGTCGCGATATTCGTCGTCTATCAAACCGTCGTCGTCGACCCCGATGGGTCAGTCCAGTTCCGCCCCGACTTTTACGGGCGCGACGGCCGGATCTGGCGCCACCTGGCGCCATCCACGCCGGCGCCGGCGGCTCAAGGCGCCGGCAGCAACCAGCGCAAGGGGTGACGCCTTGAGGCCGGGGAGGCCTGCGCAGGTGTCGGGTTTTCGGCGCTCGGTCAGAGCATGCCGGTGATGGCTTGGCGTTGCACATGATGTGGGGGGCAGTGACTCGTTGCGAGTTACGAGCCCCGGTCATCCGACAACGACCTGATATCGGTTCGCCGCGCGTAACCTTTCGCGGACGCGGTCGAACCATCTCGATGCAACCCCGCCGTCATTAGAGCAGGCGGCGGGATCTGACGGGTAGAGGGCGCATTTTCGTGCGACAGGAGAAGAGATGATCGGAATTCGCCTGGGTTCTGCGGCGGGATTGATGTTTCTGGTGATGGCGGGCCCCGCACACGCCGCCGAGAAACTGCCTTTCGATCAGACGCGTTTTGCCGCGGCGCAACAGGCGAACCGGCCGATCCTCGTTGACATAACTGCCTCTTGGTGTCCGACCTGCAAGGCACAGAAACCGGTTATCGACAAGCTCGCGGCAACGCCGGAATTCAAGGAACTGGCGATCTTTGAGGTCGATTTCGATACCCAGAAGGATGCCGTGCGGGCTTTCGGCGCGCAGTCGCAGAGCACGTTGATCGCGTTCAACGGTGCGAAGGAAACCGGCCGCTCGGTTGGCGAGACGCGGCCAACCTCGATCGAAGCACTTGCCAGATCCGCGCTGAAGTGAGCTGACAAGTGCTTGCCGGCAATCTCGCCTTCGCCCTGGCCGCGGGTGCATTGTCATCCCTTTCTCCTTGCGTGCTGCCAATCCTGCCGCTTGTTCTCGGTGCGGCCGTTGCCGAGCATCGATGGGGGCCGGTCGCTTTGGCCTCGGGGCTCGCACTATCGTTCACCGTGGTTGGCCTGTTCATCGCAACGCTCGGCTTTTCGATCGGCCTCGATGCCGGCGTTTTGAAGGCGACCGGAGCCGTCATCCTGATTGGCTTCGGGCTGATCCTGATGATACCAAGCCTTGGCGGCAGGCTCGCGCTCGTCGGAGCGGGGTTCAGCGGATGGGCAGGCGAAATGACCAGCGGTTATTCCGCCCAAGGACTCGGGGGGCAATTCGTTCTCGGCGCGCTACTTGGCGCTATCTGGAGCCCTTGTGTCGGCCCGACCCTCGGCGCCGCGTCGATGATGGCCGCCCAGGGCCGAGACTTGGTTCAGGTGAGCGCGACGATGCTGATGTTCGGTGCGGGCGTCACCCTGCCGCTCCTCGGCCTGGGCCTGCTGTCGCGCGAAGCTATCGTTCGGTGGCGCGGGCGGCTCGGCAGCATAGGCGAGCACGGGAAGGCGGCTTTGGGCATGATCGCCGCCGTCGCCGGGACACTCGCCTTGACCGGGTTCAATCAACGGCTGGAGAGTATTCTCGTGGCGGTTTCGCCCGATTGGCTGGTTCAACTGACGATCCGCTTTTGAACCGATGTCCTGGAGGGGACCATGAACCCAGCACCCTACGAAAACGCTCCGGTACGCATCCGCGACGATCTTGCGGCGGCGCATCGTCGTGCCTGGGACCACATCGCGCATCCCGGGACATGGTGGAGCGGCGCCCAGCGGGTGGCATTGGCGGCCGAGACGCGCAACGCCGTCAATTGCCGCCTCTGCCGCGAGCGCAGGGAAGCGCTGTCGCCGGCGGCCGTTTCGGGCTCGCACGGTGGTGGAGGTCGTGCACCGGGTTCGCACCGACCCGGCACGTCTGACCCGCAGCTGGTTCGACGGCGTGATCCGATCGGGACTGACGCCGGAGCAGTATGTCGAGACCGTATCGGTCGTCGTCCATGTCGTCTCGGTCGATAGCTTCGCGCGCGGCATCGGGATTTCACCCTTGCCGCTGCCCCGCCCGGCGAGCGGTGTGCCGAGCAAGAGGCGCCCCAACGGCGCCAAGGCCGGTCCCGCCTGGGTGCCGTGGATCGAGCCGGCCGACCTGACGGAGACGTACATCTATCCGCGGGGCCGGGCGCCGGCAAACATCCATAAGGCGATGAGCCTCGTGCCGGCAGAGGTGCAAAGCTTCTTCGATCTGTGCGAGCACCAATACTTGGGAGCGCTCGAGATGCGCGACTTCGGTCGGGAATTCCGCGCCATCACGCATGTGCAGATCGAGCTTTTGGCGGGGCGCGTCTCGGCCTTGAACCGATGTTTTTATTGAACGGCCAGCCACGCGCAACTGCTCCGTGCGAGCAGCCAGCATAAGGGCGAAGCGTACGACCTGAAGGCGGTGCTCGGGGCCGCTGCGGGTGATGCCGGCATACCGCAAGCCGGTCTGCTGGTGGATTTCGCCGAGTCGGTGTTGGGCAGCGACGACAAACGTTTGGCTCGGGCACGGATGAGACTAACCGAAGGTCTCGGAACCGACGCCCTCGTCGATGCCGCCGCGGTGGTCGCCAACTTCAATGCGATCGACCGGATCGCGGACGCGACCGGCATTCCCATAGACGCGGAGCGGGTCGAGCTGACGGCGGACCTGCGGGCGGAACTCGGGATCAATGCTTTTGCCGAAGACCGCGCCTGACTGCCAAAGACGATCGATCACGGGCGTGCCCGAGGCACTGCGTCCCGCCCTCAGGAGCGGGTTCTCCGTTCTCTTGTCGGTCGTGATCGTGCTCTGGCCAGATATCTCGGCGGCGGGGGACCGGCCCATCCTGCGCGGCTACAGTTCGCAGTTCATTTATCTGCGGCCCCTGGAATCAGTACCGTCTGTCCAGTTCCTTGATGGCGCGCGACAGCCGGTCGACTTCAGCCGGTTCAGGGGCAAGGTCGTGCTCGCGAATTTTTGGGCGACCTGGTGCTCTCCCTGCGCCTATGAGATGCCCGCCCTCGACCGCTTGCAGGCGGAGATGGGCGGCGACCGGTTCGCGGTCGTCGCCATAGCCCTCGATACGGCAGGATTGGAGGCCGTCGCACCGTTTTTTCTGCGACAAGGCTTGACCCACCTCGCGATCTACCTCGATCCCTCGCATCGGACGTTCTACAGCGACTCTCGAAATGCGAAGGGGGCACCCTTTGCCCTGTACGGGCTGCCGATCAGCTATCTGATCGACGATCGCGGCCGGGCTGTCGGTTACCTGAAGGGAGCGGCGGATTGGACCTCCCCGGACGCGGGACAATTTCTGAAACACTTCATCGCCGAGAGCGAGGTCGGCAGCAAATAGCCCAGCACTTGCACTCGATGCCGGGAACGCATCATCGCCTCGCCGTCGACCATGAGTGGGACGAGCCCGCATGCTCGATCGGGCCTTGCGACCATTCGCGGGCGGCGCACGAAATCGATCCCGACAGCATGCAAGCCGCGCAAAGCGACGGCGATGCGACGCCCGTATATTCCGGGAGCAGCACGCCTGTGTCAGGGCGTGCAAATAGCCGCGATGAAGATGAGCGCCTATGCTGAAGTTTCGGTGATCTGCTGCGAAGGCGTCTAATATAAGGGAGGCGACATTGAAATTTCTTATCCCCCGCCCGAGGAGGTGTCGGACGACGCGCTCAGGCGAATGAACATCTCGCGCGAGGACTATGCCCGAATGCGCGCCGAGCGAGTCGAGCGCGAACGGCAGGCGCCAGCGGTCGGTACACCGGCACCGGACTTCATGGTCGAGCGGCTGTCGCTGACTGGCAACCGTACCGGCAAAATGTTCCGGCTCTCATCGACCCGGGGCAAACCCGTCGCCTTGATCTTCGGCTCCTATACCTGACCGCCGTTTCGTGCTCATGCCGTGCGCATGAACGAGATCTACGAGCGGTACACGGACCGGGTCGATTTCTATCTCGTCTACATTCAGGAAGCGCACCCGACGGACGGACGGCTGACGCTCAGCAACATCGAACAGCAGGTTCTTTACGAGCAACCAAGGACCGCCGATGAGCGCGCCGCCGTCGCCGTCGCCTGCATGCGGAACCTCCGGTTCAACATGCCGATGCTGCTCGACAATATGGATGACGAGGTGGACCGCAAATACGCCGCGCTGCCCGAAGGCCTCTATGTTCTCGACAAGGACGGCGTCATCGTCTACCGCGGCGTCATGGGGTCGCGTGGCTTCGACGTGGAGAGCTGGCGCGCGGCTATCGAGAAGCAAGCAGCGACGATCGGCCCGGGGTAGGCGGGCAGTGTTGCTGCCGTGCGGCGAGACCCTTATCCGGCGCAGCAGGACAGCTTGGCGACATCCTTGGTGAAAGTCTGCGCTGCCAGCTTCAGCCCCTCGACCGTCGTGAGGTACGGAAAGATCGTCTCGGCGAGTTGTTCGACGGTGAGGCCGCACTTGATCGCGAGCCCCGCCGTCTGGATACTGTCGGCACCCTCGGGTGCCAGGATGTGCGCGCCGAGCAGCTTCCCGCTGGTCGCCTCCGCGACGAGCTTGATCAGCCCGCGCGTGTCGCGCGCGGCGAGAGCCCGCGGGACATAATCGAGGGGAAGGATCGAGGTGCGCAGGTCGTAGCCGGCGGCGCGGGCGGCGGCCTCGGTCAGGCCGACGCTCGCGACCTGCGGGTCGGTGAAAACGACCGATGGCATCGCCGTGGCGTCGTAGCGCCGGCTGTCGCCATTGAGCGCGTTCTCAACGGCGATCTTGGCGCCGTAGGCGGCCATGTAGACGAACTGGTCGCGCCCGGTAACGTCGCCTGCGGCATAGACGCCGGGACGCGTTGTGCGCATCCGATCGTCCACCGTGATGGCGCCGTTCGGCATCAGTTCGACGCCGGCCTTCCGGAGACCCATCCCTGCCGTATTCGGCTGGCGCCCGGTGGCCACGAGCACCCGCTCGGCACTCATCAGCTGAGCTGCGCCCTCGATCAGAACACCAAGTTCGACGCCTTCCGGCCCCTGCCGGATGTCCTGGTAGGACAGCCCACCGTGGATGCTGATGCCCTCCTCCCGAAGATAGCGGGTCAGCGCCTCGCCGATTTCCGGCTCGGCCTCGGGCAGCAGCCGCGAGCGACAAACGATCGTTAGCTTCACGCCGGCGCGGGCGAACATTTGGCCGAGTTCGACACCGATGTAGCCGCCGCCGATGACAAGCAGCGATTTCGGCAGCCGTTCCAATTCCAGGGCCGTCGTGCTGGTCAGATACGGAACCTTCTCGATGCCGGAGATGGACGGCAAGGCAGGCGCCGCGCCGGTTGCAATGATGACCTTGTCGGACTTGACCGGATTGCCCTCGACGGCAACCCCGCCGTCGATCAGGCGTGCCCGCCCTTCCAGGTAGGCGATGCGATTATAGCTGGCCAGCAGATCGACGTATTTCACTTGCCGCAGACTGGCGACAAGCTCATCCTTCTGTCGCACAGCGGCTCGCCAGTCATCGACGCGCGCCGCTCCCGTGATACCGGCGAAGCGTTTGGCGGCGCCGGCTTGATGGACGGCCTCCGTGGCGCGGATCAGCGTCTTCGACGGCACGCAGCCGATATTGACGCAGGTGCCGCCGATCGTGCCGTGCCCGATCAGCGCGACCTGCGCCCCCAGCTCGGCGGCTGTGATCGCGGCGGCGAACCCGGCCGATCCGGCGCCGATGACGGTGAGATCATAAGCTCTGCTATCGCTGGTTGGCGCACAGCAATCGTTCATGTCGGTAACCTTGTTGTTTTATTAGTGCCGTCGGCCGCTGGTCGCTTCGTGTCGGCGGTAAAGTCCGAGCCCGACCAAGGGCATCCCGGCCAGCAATACCGCGAGCACGACATAATCGGCGCCGGCCAGCCAAGCCGACAGGCCCGTCGCTCCGAGCACCAGCGCGAGCAGCGGCGTGGCGCAGCAGATCGCCGCCAGGATCGCGCCGACAGCACCAGTGGCGATCAGACCGCGACTAGGCACCAGACGAGGCTCAGTTCGCCGGCATGGAGGGGTAGCCCGCATTGGTGGTCGCGGCGATCAGCGCCGGGACCGCAGTTTTGGCGTCATCGAAAGTCACAGTCGCCGTTTTCTTCGCCAGCGACACCTCGACCTTGGCGACGCCCGGCACGGCTGCGAGGCTGCCTTTCACCGTGATCGGGCAGGTTGCGCAGTACATGCCCGGCACAGCGAGCGTAACGGTCTTCGGGGCGGCAAGAGCGGTGGATGACACTAGCAGGCTGATCCCAAGCAACACAGCAGCAAGTGATTTATTCATGTCGCCTTCTCACCTAATAGAACAGCGGCGCCAGCAAATCCACGGCGAGCGCAGCAATTACCAGAATTGTCGAGAACACCAGACCGGTTTTGACGACCCGGTTCGGCAGTGGCCGGCCGCAGGCCGCGCCTTCGGCGCAAGCCCGCCTGGTTGAGCGGTAGACGAGCCAATAGCCGCCGCCGAGACAGGCCAACGTTGCGGCGATGAAGTAGGCGTGGTACGGCGCCAGCCATGTCAGGTTGGCGATCCAGGCGCCGCTGACGCCGATCCCGAACAGCGCGAGCGGCGCGACGCAGCACGAGGCGGCCGCAAGCGCCCCGATTATGCCGCCCAAGGTGAGGAGCTTTTGGGTGCGCCCGTCGCCAATCCGCCCGGCTTCAGCCTGCGCAAGGGCGATCTGGTTTTCGGCTTGGTCTGTCATAACGGCAGTCCTACATCCTGTAGCAGCTACAGGATCAAGAGGAAAAATTCGATGCGTTCGGCCAAACCGCCCGCGACGTTCCCGATCGGCGAACTGTCCCGCCGGACCGGGGTCAATATCGAGACCATCCGCTATTACGAACGCATCGGGATCTCGCCGGCCTCGCCGCGCACCGCCAGCGGGCGGCGGGTCTACGGCCCGGCCGAACGCCGGACTCTAACCTTCATCCGCCGCGCCCGCGAGCTCGGTTTCAGCCTCAACGAGATCCGCACCCTGCTCGCGCTGTCCGGCGAAAACGACCGCGGAACATGCGCCGAGGTGCGCGAAGTTGCCGCCCGCCACCTTGACGAGATCCGGACCAAGATCTCCGATCTCCGTGCAATGGAGCAGGTGCTGGCAGTGACCGTGGCGCGCTGCGACGCGGGCGAACTGTCCGGGTGCCCGGTGATCGAGACGCTGTCGGCCGGATAGGCCCCGCTCCGGGAGCCGGTTATTTCAGCGCCTTCACATCCTCCACAGTCTTCTCCGGCTCGGGACGGAAGCGGTAGTCGGGATCGACATCGGCCGCACGGACGATGCCCTTGGTGTCGATGACGAAACGGCCCGGCATCGGCAGGGTCCAGCTGTCCTCGCCGTTGCGCACGGCCAGATCGTTGCCGAAGCTCAGATAGACTTGCCTCAAATCGTCCGGAAGCTTGAACCGAATCCCGAGCTTTTCGGCATACTCGTTACGGTGGTCCGAAAGCAGGTCGAAGCCGATCTTGTGCTTCTCGATCAGCGGTCGGCTGGCTTCCGGCGGCTGCGGCGTGATGGCGCAGATCGTCGCGCCCAATTCCTTCAACGTGTCCACTATCTGCTGCAAAGCATACAGCTCTGCGTTGCAGTAGGGTCACCAGGCGCCGCGGAAGAAGGTCAGGACCAGCGGCCCCTTGGCCAGAAGATCCGCCGATCGCACCTGCTGCCGGTACGCGTTGGGTAGGGCGAAGGGCGACAGCTTGTCGCCGACCTTGATCACCCGATCCATGATGCCCGACGCACGCAACTTTTCGGTGGCGCGGTGCATGATCGCGGCTTTGTCCGCCGGGATCCGCGTCGCCGAAGCTTCCCGCATGCCCCTCAACGTGTCTTCGAGCGCCATCGATCTCTCCTTGCTCAATTGAAGGTTTGATCATAGCGCGATCGCGCCGGTCGCGCGAGCGGGGCGTTGCGAGCACCGCGCCCCGCCCCGCCGCTATTTCTTCGTGGCAGCGCAGGGGTTTTCGACGCGCAGAGGTTGCCGGCCGCTCGCCGCGCCAGCGACCGCGCGCGGATTTCCTTTGCAGTGAAGGGGATTGGCTTGTGCCAGGCCCGCCGGCCCGGCGGATGGGCTTGATAATAGAACTGGGCGTGGGTGACCGCGTCGTAGACATCGTCCTGGGGGTAATGGTCCCATTCGCGGAAGACGCCCTGATCACGCAACACCTTGCCGACGATGTTGTCGCCGGTTTTTGCCAGAGCCCGATAGCACTCCCGGATCTCGTGGCCCGCCGCGGACATTATCCGCAATTCGGTCAGGCTGAGCTTGGAGAAGTCGATCGCCTTCGGACGGGCGATCCGACGATGTGGCGCCGAAGGCCGCCTATTCCGCATGGATAGGTGCATTCGGGTGAAAGGCCCGGAACGCGAAGGCGAAGCTCACATCGTAGACAGCGTCCTCCAGCCTCGAAGCGGTGCGGCGCTGCACCACGACATTTCCGATGTCGCGCCCGGCGTCGATCGTCGCCGCATCCAGCGGTGAGGACTGGCCCGGCTCCCAGGTCAGTACAAGATCGCCGGCCTCGATCTTGCGACGTTTCATTAAAAGGTCGAGCGCCCAGGCCTCATCGCCGACCGTCACGACCCGCGCTAAGGGAGGAATTCGGCCCTCATAGCGGCCGTGATAAAGGAACGGCTTAGCCGATCGGTCATAGCCGGCATAAGGGTTGGTGCCGTACGCGCGCCCGCTGCCCTTTGGCGGCATCAGGACGCTCCCACTCGGGAAACGCTCTGCGAAGCGCTCGAACGACTCGACCCGCGACGACACGAGTGGAAGCTGTTTTCCGACCAACTCGCCGACAATGGCCTCGCCGAGGAACTGCTGCCACCAGCTCTCGGTCTGCCGGTCGTACATGACTAGATCGGAGTTGCGAAGCTTGCCGGTCGTGCCGAAGCTCAATACCCGGCCATCGACACGGCGATCGAACACGACCGCCGAATTGCACAACGGGCAGAAAGTGACGGCAATCGACGTTCCGTCCACTGTGTCGTTGACGATCTCGTGCCAGATCAGGATGCGCAGCGGATAGGCGCGGGCTTCCAAGCCGATATGGACCGATATGACCGGCTCGCGCGGCGAGAGCCCGTGGTTCCCTTTGACGCCGGAAAATTCCGGCTTATCGATCGCCGGAATCCCGTCCTTCGGCGGGCCGCCGGAGATGATCTCATCGAGCCGAACCGAGGCTTTCGAGAAATCGGTGCGGGGCCACTCGCGTACCCAATCCGGCGGGGCCGCGGCGCCCCGCTCCGCTGGCCCGAGCAGCAGAAGGACGAATGCGAAGCATCGGATCAGAGCGTACGCAGTCACCTGGCCCTACCGGTGTCGAGACGAACCTTTCTATTGGTTCGCCCGGACCGCCGGGCGGGTTACGTTCCGCGGCCGATCCTCATCGCGCGCTTCGCTCTTGGCGCGCCCAGCGCGTCAGCCGGCGTGCTTGCCGACGCTCCAGCCCTTCTGCGCGAGGAACCGCTGCCCTGCCTCGATCGGCGACGATTCGAGTTCGGTCGCCATCGTGTCGTTGAAGCGGTTGAGAAACCCGAAGAGCGCGATGACCGCAACGATATCGACGATCTGAGTGTCTGTGTAATGGCGCTTCAGCTCGGCGAAATCCTCGTCGGTCACCGCATTCGGCGCCTGGGCCGCGCCTTGCGCGACGCGCAGCGCGGCACGTTCCGCGGCCGAGAACAACGGGCTCGTCTCGTACTCCCAGAGCGCCTCTTCCTTCGCCTCCGAAATGCCGACGCGGTGTGCGGTATGCGCGGTGTGCGCCATACAATAGCCGCAGCCGGAGGCGCGGCTCGACATCTGCGAGACAAGGTTGCGGAGCTGCGGGTCGATCGTCGAACCCGGTCCGTTGATTGCCGAGGCAAGCTGCACAAACCCGCGCAGGATTTCCGGCCGGCGCGCCATGATCAGCTGCGAATTCGGCAGAAACCCCATACGGGTTTTCGAGGTTTCCAGCAGGTCTCCGAGTTCGGGGACGGTTTCGGCCGGCAGTGGTTCAATTCGTGGCATGGTCCTCTCCTTCATTGCATGGAGTTTGGCGATGAAAACCGGGGCTCGGATTGCGGCACTGAGTGCCGCAGGGTTCACGGCGGCGGCGGCCGGGTATGCGCTGGGACAGCAATCGGCGCCGACAGATTATAAGCTGGTCAGCGAGAATGTGCTCGCCAGCGTCGACCTCGCCAAGGAGATCGACAGCGTGCAAAACCGAGAGCTGCGCCTCAGCCGCGCGGTCATCGAGCCCGGCGGCCATGTCGGTCTGCACAGCCATCAAGGCGATCCCACCATCGTCTACATGCTTTCGGGAGTCCTGACCAACCACCATGACGATGGGGCGACGGAGGAGTTTCGGCCCGGCCAGGTCTTCGCCGAGTTCGGGCCGCGCGCGCACTGGGTCGAAAACAAGGGTTCCGCTCCGGTCACCTTCATCGTCGCGAACATCCATCGTCGCGAGTAGCGGAGAGCCGACGTCAGGTCGTCGGATCATCGACCCCGGCGTTGCGCAATTTCGTTCTTGCCTTGCGGGAACGCGGCAATGGAACCCGCGATTTCGTCGAGACCTTGTATCGGGCTCATCGTCGGCAGCGCTACACGTCACTGAACATTGAACGTATATTGGATTGCGTTGCCTTTGATCATCTCGATTTGCAGCCGATATTGTCCGGGCTTGTCGCCCGAGCGGAAGGCGATCGGCAGCAATCCGTCGCTCGGCTTCGCGCCGCCTTGGGCCTCCGGGAACTTGGCGCTGCGCAGGACCTCGCCGGACAATACCGGCTTACCGTCTGCGCCACGCGGGCTCGCGATGGTTTGACCCTTGGCCCCCTGCGGCGCTGACAGGACGGTGCCGCCGATCACATCGCCTGCGGATGCGTCAAGCACTTTGTCGCTGCCCTTCGTCACCACCAAAAGATGATCATATTTGGGAAATCGGGCGGGATCGGCATTGGCGATACCGACACCGTTCTTGAGCTTGCCGGCGCTGTCCCACACGAATATGCCCAGCATCTTCAGCGCGTCCTGGTTCTGGGCCAGCTCCTGGAAATCCGAGTTCTCGTTCGGGCCGAGGTGAAAATTTGTCGGCGCCACCCGGCCGGCCATTGGTCCCGCGGCGATATTGATGACACCGTTCCATTTCGCTTTCGTGTTGCCGGCGGAATCGGCCTGATGGACCTCTGCGTTGTATTCGCCGGCAACCGGGTTAAAGAAGGTACCACCCCGCAAATGGATCATCTTGATGCCCGGGCTATTGGCGCCTTCGGTCCCGACATCGGTATCCGCCCGCACCCCGATCGCATTGCTCTTATCGTCAAAGAAGATCTTGTACTGACCTGCTTGCTTTACCGGCGCCTGCGGCCACCCCTTCGTCAAGGTAAGATTGAAGTCGGAATCTTCGCGCACTGCGACACTCGGCTCACGTTTGAATTCCGTGGGCAGGACAATTGCCAGCGTATCGCCCTCTTGCAGCGCAATGCCCTTGACCGACGGATCCGCGTTGGGGACCAGAACGAATCCCAGATGGGTCGCTGTGCCTTGGTAATATCCATCCGCCGGCACCGGTGCTGGGATCACCGTGACGGGGTCTGCCGCGGCCGAGATCGTCGCCATCTGCAACACCGCGCCGCCCATCAGCCCCAGGTTCAACAGTTTTGAAATAGGCATCACATCGTTCCTCCCCGGTCGTCCGGGACACCGCCGCTGCGGTAACTAGCGCGATGCTCCACAGCCGCCTTCCCGGATCGATTTATGCCTGTCAATACTCCTTTCGGAGGTGCGGCTCCAGCCAGCGCCGCACCAGATGATCGAGGGACAGCTTGCCGGCGCCGCGGGAGAACAGCACCAGCATCATCGATAGCCACTGAAGATGGGTCGGCCAGGCTTCCGGATAGACAAAAAGCTGGATCACCCCCGTCATTCCGAAAAGGACGAGGACGGTCGGGCGGATCATTAGCCCGAGCACCAGCAGCACGGACGCGGTCAGCTCGATCGTCAACGCCACATTGGCGGCCAGCACGGGGCGCAGTAGCGGAACCTGATACTCGTCGCGGAACATGATCAGCGTGGTTTCCCAGTTGAGCAGCTTTACCTGGGCAGCGCTCCAGAAGATCCAGGCCAGGCCCAGCCGGAGCGGCACGGCCAAAACCCAATAGGGAATGGCTTCAAGCCCGTCCAAGACGCGCAACCACAGCCCCGTGATGTTCGATCGCGCTCGCGCCGCGGCCACGCCCGCGTTGCTCATGGGACGACAGCTCCTGTGGCGGCGGACTCGATGCGAAAACCGCCGAGGCGGCCGTTGACGAAATGGTCGGCCAGCCACGCCGCTCCGTCGGGTCCGGCGCTTTGCAGGATTTCGCCGAGTCGTTCCCCGGCGAAAAGCCGCCGGGCGAAGTCATAGCCGCTCGGCGTCAGGCGCCGCGCATCGACCCCATTAGGCCCGCGGTTGACGACGAGACGCACCGGGCCGCTCTCCAGATCGATCGCTGCGATGGCGTCGTCATCGCCGGCAAGGACCGCGTCGGCGATGACGTCCGCGGGATAATCCAATTCAAGCAGCCGGACGGATGGGTGCGGCTCGAACCGCAGCTGGTCGTGTTGCTCGGGATCGATTGCGGCGACGCTCGGTAGATCGAGGACCGGCGCGTCATCGGCATTCGCCGCGCAGCTCAACGCCCACTCGAACCTCGCCACATCGGGAAGGTAACGGAGCGCCGCCGTGGCTTCAGGGAGGCCCGCTAGAAAATCAGCGAACTCGCCGCCATACTCGTTCATATACCCGCTGCCCGGGGGATGTGCGGCGCAGAACCGCTCGGCAGCCGCCTCAAAGAAATCGCGGCCGACCAGCCGGTCGACGGCCGGATAGGTCATTCGCAGCACCTCGACCGTGACGGAGCGGCAGCTGTTCCGGTAAATTCCCAGCCGTTCGGCGGCCGAGAAATCGTCGGCGACGATCCAATCGGCAAGATCGCTATCGCCGCCGCTCCGCAGGCTCGCGGAGAACGCCTGCTCGATCTCATGCAGCGTCGGCATCCGCTGCCTCCGTGCTGAGAATGCGATCGGCCTTAGCGGCCTCCTCAAGCAGAACCGCAAGCGGCGGCAAGTCGGTGTCCCACTCGATCAGGGTCGGCACCCGGCCGAAGCGGGCGATAGCGGCGCGATAGAGCGCCCAAACCTCGACAGCGACAGGCGAGCCGTGATCGTCGATCCGGATCGCGCGGCCGTCGTCGAACCGGCGGAGCTTGTGCCCGGCGAGATGGACCTCCTCGACCTTGTCCGCCGGTAGCGCCTGAAGATATCGGCGCGGGTCGAAGCCGTGATTGCAGGCGCTGACGTAGATGTTGTTGACATCGCACAGGATGCCGCAACCGGTGCGCTCTGCGACGGCGCCGATGAACTCCCATTCGGGGATCGTCGAATGCCGGAAGCGCAGATAGCTGCTCGGGTTCTCGATGAGGACCCGCCGACCGAGGAAATCCTGCATTACCTTGACGTTGCGGCAGACTACGGCGAGCGCCTCTTCGGTCAGCGGCAACGGCAGCAGTTCTGGGAAATGCACGCTCTCGACGGCACTCCACGAGAGGTGCTCCGAGACGAGCCCCGGCTCGATCCGGTCAGCCAGACACCGCACCCGCTTCAGGTGTCTGGCGTCGAGTCCGTCGACGCTGCCCAGCGACAGCCCGACCCCGTGCAGCGAGATTGGGTAGTCGCGTCGAATGGCGTCGAGATAGGCGAGCGGCTTGCCGCCACCCATGTAGTTTTCCGGGTGCACTTCGAGCCAGGCCACTACGGGCTTCTCATCCAGCACCGCGTCATGATGCGGGAAGCGCAACCCGATCCCCGCCGAAGCGGAGATCGGGCCGGGCAGCCCGCGCCGGGGGATGCTCACAGGCGCTCTCGCTCAGGCTGGCCGTGGGCTGCCGCCGGCAAGTTTCTGGCAGTTGCCCTTCGGGAGGGCCACGAAGGAGGCCTTCTCGCGGTCGATGGTAGATTGGCCGACGCAGGAATGGGCGCCTTCGGCGCAATCGTTCTTGCCGCGCGCCGCGACGCCGTAGCATTTCTCGAGATTGTTCTTCATCATCCGGTCCATCACCGCCTGCTGCTGTGCGTTCATCGGCTTCGCGGCCTGTTGCGCCTGAGCCGTGCCCATCGCGGCAATCGCAATGCCGACCGCGGCGGCCAGCGTGGTGGTCGCAAGCTTATGCTTCATCTCAAGACCCTCTCGCCAAGTGGTCCCCGCTATCGGGGTTTGCACCGGGAGAGTTCGCAGGGCGGCCGAGAAAGGTTACGTTGCCAATCGACCGCATCGTGCGCGGCTTGACGGGTGATGAGCTGAAGGTCGAGGAGCCTTGGGGAAGGAGAATTCGTCAGGACGTGGTCAACAGAAAGGTGACCGTTCCGCATGGTCGTCGCTGATGGCCCACGCCCAGGAGGGCGACCAGTCCGCCTATCGGCAACTCCTCTACGAGATCACCGGATACCTGCGCTCCCTCGTGGCCAGACACCATCGCAATCCGGCGGATGTCGAGGACACGATTCAGGACATACTGCTGACGATCCACGCTGTCCGCCACACCTACGATCCAAGCCGGCCCTTCGGCCCATGGCTGGTTGCCATCGCGCATCGCCGGATAATCGACCGGCTGCGCCGCCAGGGCCGTTTGCGCCTGCGCGAAACGCCGCTTGAACCCGAGCATGAAACCTTTGCTGCTGCCGAAACGAACCTTCCTGAGACTGCGGGCGAAGAGCGCGCTTTGCGAGAGGCGATCGACAGCCTGCCGCAGAGCCAGCGCCAGGCGATAACGCTGTTGAAGCTCAAGGAGATGTCCCTCAAAGAGGCGGAATCTGTAAGCGGGATCTCGATCGCGGCCCTCAAAGTAGCCACTCATCGAGGCGTGAAGACGTTGCGAAGAATTCTAGGAGATCGAGGGATACGTGATCACGACACCTGACCTCATCGAGTCGCTCGCCGCCGAAGCTGGCCCGGTCCGGCGATTGCGCCATCCGGTCCTGCGGGCCGGGTCATGGCTGCTGCTCGCTGCGATCATCGTCCTGCTGATCGCCGTCGATCACGGCGTCAGGTCCGACATCGGAGAGCGGCTGCGCCAGCCTGTCTTCGCTGCCGGACTGGCGGCATCGGCTCTCACCGGCATCCTCGCGGCGATTGCCGCCTTCATGATCAGTCTGCCCGACCGTTCGCGCGCCTGGCTGCTGCTGCCTACACCCGGGCTGCTGGTTTGGCTCTCGACGATCAGCTACGAATGCCTCACCGATTGGGTCGAAATCACGCCGGCCGGGGTTGAAGCCGGCGAGGCGGCGCGGTGTTTCGCGACGTTATTCCTGACCAGCTTTCCGCTGTCGATCACCCTCTTACTGATGCTGCGCTACGCGGCGGCGCTGCGGCCGACCGAGACGGTCATGACCGGCGCTTTGGCGGTTGCGGCGATCGCGGCGACGGCCCTGTCCCTGTTCCACAATCTGGATGCAACGATCATGGTCCTCATCTGGAATATCGGGATCGCGGCTGTACTCGTTGCATTCGGCGGCGCATGGGGACGCGGGTTGCTTGCCTGGGTAGCGCCCCGGCCTCTGCTGAGGGCAGCCGGCTGACCGGACGCGCCGCAAAGGGCGAGCTCAATCAAAGCGCCGCCCCCTCTCCGAATTACGTCAGGAGGGGCTCGAACTCCGATTCGAGCGGAACGCGAAGCCCGTCATTCAGCTTGTTCAGCATGCCCATCGAGGTCGCCACGATCGCCACCTCGACCCGCTCCCGCGGCGTGAATTCCCGGATGAAATCGGCATAGACGCGCTCGGGAATGCCGCCGGCATCCAGCGTGATCTCCTGGGCGAAGCGGACCGCCGCCCGTTCGCGCGGGCTGAGTTGGTCGCTGTCGGGTTTCCAGATCGCCGCCATCTTGGCCTCTGAGACGCCGAGGCCGGCGAGCTGGTGGCGCTGATGCGCGGTGCAGTAGCGGCACCGGTTTGAGGTCGCGACCGCGAGACGGATCAGCAGGCGCAGCTCGTTCGACAGCGAGCTCAGCCGCGCCACCGATTCGAAGTAATCCCGCGTCGCGCCACCGAGTTCCTCGGAATGGGCAAAAGCATGCAGGCTGTTGACATTGACGCCGAGGCGCTCCCGGCCGCGACGCGCGCGCGCCTGGAAGGCGGGGCTCAGATCGTCGAAGGAGGGAATAGGGACAATCGGATCGGCGGTCGTGGTCATCATGTTTCCTCCCATCGCATCAGATCGCGACCCAATCACCGCCGACCTTGAGCCGGTGTTTGACGATCCCCGGCTTCAGCGACTGCTCGACGAAACAGCCCTTCGCCGCGGCCTCGATGAGCCCCAGCCTTACGCTATGTTCCCAGGCACGCCCTACGAGCACCTGATGCTGCCGGTAACGCCCATGTAGCATACCCGCCTCATCCCGCAGCACGAGAGGGGAGACCATTTTGAGCGGAGAACGGGTCGAGCGCCGGTTTGCGGCCATTCTCGCGGGCGTATCCTGATTGACCGGGGGAGACATCGCCGGGACAATGGGGGAGACATACCCCCGATGGGTTGCCGGAAATCCGCAGGAAACCTCGACCCCAGGGACGCCGTGGCCGGGCCAAGCCCGCCCATCCTGTGACCACCTACATCGTCTGCTATTTTGCCGGGCAGATCTTCCAGATCACGCCCGTGTGCGGGATCTGGACGAGCGGACCATCGCCGGGCGTGATGAACTTCGCGGCGGCGTCGGACTGTCCGAAATCTCGCACTGCGCCGTAATCGACGACATAGGCGCACTCATCCGGGCCGAACTT
>WNFC01011921.1_pt1 | contig 17367 bp, 26 predicted proteins | sample 5400541 | NCBI WGS metagenome assembly WNFC01 (sample SAMN13153342, study PRJNA577476) | soil metagenome | isolation source: 120 cm saprolite under Douglas fir tree site 2 hole 2 replicate 1 | place: USA:California | collected 2015-04-18
TAAAGTCGCCCTTGACAAACTGGATCTGGTCCTCCAACCCAGCAGCCTTGGTGTACCGACGAGCGCGGCCGATTTGGAACTCGTTGTTGTTCAAACCGACGATTTTTACATCCGAGAAGCGTGCAATCTCTCTGGCAGGACCACCGACGCCACAGCCAACGTCGAGAACACGCATCCCAGGGCGGAGGGACATCTGCGTAGCAAGATAGTGTTCGTGGCGAGCGAGGGACGCGGCGAATGCCTCGCCCTTGTAGAAGCGCGAGAAGTGGAACGACTGGGCCCAACCGTACTCATAGAGTTCCGTCGCGCCGTCGTAGTAGCCTGAATGGGGCGGTAGAGAGGATGCGGATGAGCTGATGACACGGCGCGCGAAAGTGAATAACGAGCGACACCATTTACAACTTCGGTATAATTTTCGACGCGGATATCCGAGTCGACTTGGGCTTCCTTTCTGATGTCTTTCTGCCAAAAGTCAGAGTAATTTTCGATGCGCGAGCCGACACGGCCATCGTCCAGTTGCGTGGGAGGCATTGATATCGAGGGCTGTGGACAGCGGAAAAGGATGGTTTTTCGAGATGGACTCGCGCTAGGCAGAGTTTATAAGGAATGACGGGTAGGAGTAATGACGGTGCCTATCGTTTCGTTGGAAAAATCGGCCCATTTGAGAGTCGAGTCGCGTAACTACAATCTGGCGCCACTTTCTCACAGATCCCATGAATAAATAATTTCAGATACTGGCGTCGCGTCTCACTGCGACCATTCAATTCAATATTCACTTTTACAACAGCATCCTTCAACTACTACTCGTACAGTATACTGTACACTGACTCAATGAGGTATTGGCGCTAATTAACGTTTTATACGCTTGACATCCGTGCCTCCCTGGATCGGTAAATCACTGAGCGGCTCGCGCGTCCCGCTATTCGCAGCGAACCGTCGCTGCTGTTGTACTGGACCAACGCCGATGGGTTGTGGATCTTGTGATCTAAACACCAGACGTCATATAAGGGCCGCATTGGATGACCCATGTGAGTAACGCACTGTATGACCTCAGCTGGCCGTTTCACACCAGCAGCGGCCAACGAAGCCGTAGAGGCTCGTATTGCTCGACGAAGGTTCGACATGGGCTGATCCGGGGGAGGCGCAGAGAATCGATTACTGTTAGTTATCGCCTGAGATCTTCGTTAGTCGAACAGTCTCAAGTGATCTGCTGGCTCAATAACTTCACCTGCGCTGTAGCTACATGAGGGCGTGTGCCGCCTGCACCTCTAGAAGACTCATTCCTGTCCTGCACGTTGCCCACCATGGCCGCCAAGGGCTCTACACCTTGCATCATTGAATCATCTATGGCAAGGAGCACGTCGTTGTCCTCATCGTTGAAGTACATATCAGGGTCCGAGTCCGATGCCTTGAGAGGGCGCGGCGCGACGACATTCATATCAGATTGTCTATGCGAAGGGCCAGAAGTGACATTTCGTTCGGAACTCGATCCCTGTTGCGGCAGCTGCACCTGAGGTGGAAGAGCCCTATCTGGGTGGAGAGGACGAGCCCTGTCTAGAGGGACAATCTCATTTCCACGGGGTATTTGGTGTTTTAACTGAGTAGGACGTTCGACAGTAGTGCACATTCCCGTCCGCACTCCCGTAGCTGGCCCTCGTTCGTCCCCGTGAGTCGCTTTAAGTGACGTCTCACCCAAAATTGCTATCCGAAGAGGACTAGGCTTGGAAACGGCTGAACGTATTTGGGGCGTAACAGGATGGACAGGTTTCGTATCTTCAAGCGGCTCGGTCAACGATGCGTACGAAACACCGTGGGCACTACTCGTGCTTGGCAGAGTACTCGCGGATTCCCGGCGGTGCAGGCCAGTTTCATCAAACTTTGGCTAGACGTGACGGTCCACGTAGTCAATAATGCGGTGAATATATGCGCACATCGGGTGGGCTTAGCGAGTCAAGGGCACGTACATGTTGGGGTTTGATCTTTACAACTTCCTGCGTGAATGACTTTTCATAGAGACAGAGACCCAAAAGATTTCCAAAATTACGGAGGGCGCGCTTCACTCCGTCGGTCACAGCTTCTTTCTTCGCCTGCGCAAATAGTCATGACGACGAAGCGCCCAAAGGTATAGCATGAGCATGACACACCTTGTCCAGAGCGGCCCCCTTGCTCCTCAAATTCTCCCCTGTACCATAGCCAATATCTTCATGGTAGGTTCCATCCCTAAGCGTGATTTTCACAAGAGCAGTGACCCCGATACTATATCTCCTTGATTCGGGGTCCATATCGATATAGTCCGTCTCAATTCTCGTCACAGCGGAGCACCATCCATTATAACCAAAAACCTCGTTCGCTAGTCCTATAATTTTCCATCCTTCCACGTAGGTCAGCTTTGGGCCCCCGCCGGGTGCTGGTCGTTGGGATACGTATTCTGGACCGAGGCGTCGGTTGAGTTTTGCTTGAATGACAGAAGCATCTGAGGCGGCCGATGGTCGGGCATCGAAGTTGATTCCGGAGAAGGAATCCTCAAGTAATGTGCCCGGGGTCCGTGGTTCAGAGAACATGGTGTGCCGTAAAAGGTGCCTTTCGAACATCCGAGTCGCGGTCTGCGCGTCCAATGCGTCTGGTCACGTGGTGAAATAGCTGACGTAAATTCATTATGACAGAAGAAGAACTATAGTGCTTAGTATACAAACAAGAAATCGAAGCAAGTCTCCTAAGACCTAGCTATTCATAGAACAAAGCAAGTTCGAAAAAAAAACTAGCCACATACGAATCATCGACGTGTACATTAGTAGATAGCGCGACTGAACACAATAACGTTCTAAGCCAAGTCAGCCCAACCCCCTTCTTTTGGCTCACCTCCGTCGCCTTCCATGTACCATCCCTCGCGTCTGTCGTTCATCGCGTCCTGACAGAGACCTCCCAGATGGTAAGGCCGCCGCAACTTGAGGTGGATCACACTGAGAGGTGTGCCAACGAGGACTATGTGGACCATTCACATACGTCTCCGAGTCGCGCCACGAAATCGGAGGCTGGGACTGGCGAGAATTTTCGGCCAGGAATGAGGGCGAAAATGGCACCCTCACCGCCCCAGCTGCCTTGTGATCCGGTGCTATGACTGCACCGGGCGGTCTGGCGTAGGTTGTTGGATACCCTTTCGCGAAAAGGGCGGGAGCCATTTGCGCCTGCGAGCTCCTCCAACTCGATGGTGGCTTCGGGGTCGGGTAGAACGTTCTGGTCATGTCCGTAGATGCGGTAGCATTCTCCCATCTATCTCCCCGATAGAACGAACGGCTCTCCCCAGGAGGATCAAATTCCATCTCCTCGGCAAAGAACGAACCATAAGGAGACACTGTTCGGACAAGTCTTTCTTCTGACCCCTCGCTCCTGGTAGAGTTGCCCCCAGAGCTAGTATTGGATCTGCCATCCTGGGAAGAGCTCGAAGATGGCGATTCATATATCCAAAACTTGTGGCGGCTTCGAGACCATTGTCTGTGCTCGGGCGCTACGCCACGGTAGGTGTCCCTGGAGCTCCTGCGAGGACACTGTGATGAGCTCTCCTCTTTGCCTATGACAGCAGTGGCATTACGGGCGAGGGGAAGAGGGGATAGAGCAGTGTGCGTTTGGGGAGACATAGATACTTCGTCGGTGCCACGATGAGGATAAAATGGTCAGCCAGGATTTTATATAATCGTTTTGCCTTTCCGGGATGGCAAATTGATCTGGCCGAACAACACGCTACCAACGATACTCCTTTTAGGTAGCCCGTCATCAATTCAATAGACCCCGTAGGGATGTACTGCGCTACGACAGGGCAGATCCTGGCCCAATCACAGAATGTCCCGTAGATGGGGCCACTTGTAGCCCTAGCCCTACGCTCTGCGGGCTGAGAGTGCTAAATATGGTCCATCACGGGTGATCCGGCATTGAAGTATTTCCTCCGCCATGGAAAACCACAGATTTCGCACGCGAGTCAAGAAATAGTGCATAGCATATATGGTAATGCGTACCGGAAATCAGCTGTGCAATGAACGGCGAATGAATCCCGATGTCCGGAACTTGATGCATACAACGGTAACCCAGTGGGAGTCAACGGATACATGCGAGATATGAGAATGGGGCCTCTCCAGCTGGCTGAACCAACTGTGCAGTTGGGGTACTAGTATAAAACCCAATCTCATTTAGGAGCCCATTTATCCCGATGACTTACGCGATCATCAATCACAATTAATGCCCCGTTCCGCAGTTCCGAATGCGTGAGATGGTTTTGTACTTTCAGTGCCAAACAAATGATTCATTGGCTTTTTTTCCCTTGTGCATCGCCCAATACAACACAGGATACTCACTCGACATAGCTCACCCCAGCATCCCATAACGACGTCGAACAAGAAAATGATACCGCGACGAGTTGACGGTAACCTACTTGGTGCCAATCCCCCGACCGCGACCTGGCCCACCACCACGGCCACGGAAACTACCACCGCGCATGTCGCTATTGACGGGTGCACCACCACGAGGTCGACTGACAGGACGCTCGCCCCGCTCCTTACGCGTCTCGATAGTTATGCGCATTTGCTGGCCATCCCCTACATCAATACGAATACCACCCTCGCCACCCTGGGAGGCAGGAAGCGAAGCGACAATCGCACGGCGCGCTGCCTCGACAGAGCCAAACTCCAGGAATGCACATGCCTTGTTCCGCACGAGATCGAGCTCTTTGATGGGTCCGAAGCGAATGGTTAAGGCATTCCTCAGCGCTGCTTCCGTGACATTTTCTTGCACGCTCTAAAAAAACAAAAAATTCTTAGAGCTATATGAGGAAAACGATATGCCAACACATTACCTTGACGAAGCATAAGGCGTTTGGCACGTTTGTCGCGGCAACATATGATGGATGGGGTTCTCGCGGTTGCTGTTGAGGTCTTGCGCCGGGGCCATGGTGGCTCACGGGCGTCTGAGTGCCGCTCCCGGGCGATGATGAGCTGGCAGCAGGCGCTTCGGAAGTGCCACGGGACTCTTGAGCCACGGCTGAACCCCACTTCTTCGAGTTTGTCGCAGCAAGATAGGCCCATGATTTTGGCGCCGCCGGAGCCGGTGCGGGTGCGGGTTGGGATGTGGCAGCTGGTGTGGGAGAGTGGGATGGAGCAGGTGAGGCCGCAGGTGGCGGAGTGGGTGATGCAGCTGGTGCAGGAGATTCTGCCGCAGGAGACGGTTCAGGCTCAGGGGTCGGTGATTTTTCAACTGGAGCTGAGGCCGAAGCCTCCAGGGCTTCTTGTTCGACCTGGGCATGTCCATTAGCGTGAGGCTCCGCAGCGGGCGGGGAGTAGGCAGGGGGGGCCTCTTCTGTGGGAGCAGCGGAGGGGGTGGGAGACGCTGTTTGCACCGGTTCGGGGGCGGGAATATCAGCGGCAAGAAGAACTGGCTGCGATTGCACGGGCGATTGGAGAGGTTCAATCTCCTGCGGAATTGACATGGAAACTGGCTCGGCCTCAGTGGTAGCTTGCTCTACCTCGCCTTCATCGCTCTCAACAGTCTCTTCCTTGAGGAAGCGGAAGATGTCGTTGAGAACAAAGTAACCATTCGGCTGCTCAGCGAGGAAGAAAGTCTGAACAAACTTTTTCCACGGCTCGCTGCGATTTGACATTTCACCGATCACTTGAATGATGATACCACCGTTGGCAGAGGATTGTGCATCGACTGAATGGATGAAGACCTTGCAGTCCTCAAACCCAATGGAGGTGATCTTGTTGTGAATTTCCTTTAAAAAAAGCTAAGAAGGCTAGACAAAGACGATCGAGCGAGGATACAAACCTGCTGGCCGAAACAGGGTGTGCCATCTTCTCCCTCAGTACCATGGATGAAGGTAGAATTTTTGTTGTAGAAACAGTGCAAACGATGGGGCGACTTATTGACGTATGTATAGTATTGAGGCACAAATTGCCAGCCCACTTCAGATGGGACGACATTATTATGAGAAGAGTCACTGTTGGAAGGAGTGGTATTCATCATGATGGGGTAGAGTATCTACTAGTGGGGAGGTGAGACTGGAGAGGGCATTGGGGTGAGATGGAACATACCGATGAGTGCAAAAACGGAGGGAGAGAAGAATGCGTGAAGAAATCTAAGAGGAAGTGAGACTGTTGCAGGGTCGATTCAACGTCGTCGAGGCCGGACGGTACGCAAAACTCTCAACGCGGTGCGGTCAGCCCAACAAAACTTGCCGTCACGCAACTCGGCATCTGCCGTGCCATGTTAGTAATCCAATCCAATCCCCAGTCCCCAGCTACTCTACTGTACAACACAATCCCCTAAATCACAGGTTTAAAGCTCATAATCTCCTCGTACAATAACTCCTTCAGCTGCTCCCGACTGATGTCATCCTTGTGCACTGTACAATCCTTGGTCATCACCACCAATCACGCAAATCATTGAATAAACACCTACAGTCGAACTCAAAAAACTCGGGGTCTAGTGGCGGGGCTACTGGTTCATCGTCCGGGTCATGCTGGAGGAAGGTCAGAATAAACATGAGACTCCCTGGCTGAGACCACATTCACGCACATAAGCTTCAAGATATGGGTGCGCAAGCGCCTGCTCGACAGTAATTCGTTTCTTCGGGTCAAATGTCTAATAGAATACCAGCGTTGAGCGTGAAACCAGGCGCAGCGGGTATGAATATACCAGGGTCTTCGTCAAAAAATCAATCGCCAGTGGATTCGCGTTCGGAAAAATCGTCTGGAAAGGCTTCTTCTTTCGGAATGGTAAAGCACGAATGTAGTCACGGGAGCGACGTGTGGTTATGGCGTAAAACTCGTCCAGAGTCGGTGTGCCAAGCACATCCAGGATCAATGTAAGCTGATGGTGATAATCGCGACCAGGAAAGAGCGGTTTTCCCGACAGCATCTCTGCGAGAATGCACCCGACAGACCAGACATCAATGGCCTGACAAACATGTCCCTTAATACAACGACCGAGTGGAACAACAGGTCGTACCTTAGTGTATTGTTTAAACGTCAGCATAATCTCTGGCGCACGATACCATCGGGTCGCCACATATTCGGTCATGAATCCTGTTTCAGTCCCAGACGGTTCGGCCGTTTTTACTGATCGTGCCAGTCCAAAGTCGCAGACCTTTAGATCACAATTGGCGTTCAACAGGAGATTTGATGGTTTGAGATCACGGTGTATGACATCCGCCGAATGCAGGGCCTTGAGTGCGCGCAATGTCTGGTAGACAAAGTACTGTGCGTGGTCGTCGGAGAGATCTTGAGTGCGGATAACGCGATGCATGTCGGTTTCCATCAATTCTTGGATCACTGGACTTGAAGTTAGCACGGGCCACGAACAAAAGTGACGGAACCCCACAGTAAACCTCCTTGAACGCCTCAAGTGAGGGCGGTTTGATGATGTCGAGAATGGAAATGATCTAGATAGCCGTTAGCGCCGGTCAGCTTACTTGCGTTCCCAGCTCGTAAAAGAGCTGATGAAATCTCCGCAGAGCTAAAGCAACGGTTGGGACATACTCACGTTCTCGCTTACACCTGCCTCGCTCAAGAATTTAAGGAGTTTGAGTTCTCGTAGCGTCCGCAGGCAAAACATTGAGTGGTCGAAAGGCATGATCTTCTTTATTGCAACTTTTCGACCAGTCGGTCGGTGGGTCGCTGAGCAAACAATCCCATAAGCGCCCTCGCCCACGACGTCGAGGACTTGATACTGAGTGCCTACATACGATAAGTGTTCCATTATTCAACAATGAGACGGGAAAGGGGAACACATACCGACGTTGAATCGCACCTTCCTTGGTGTTGGTTGAGCTTGTGAGGCGGCATGACCGTGCTTGGACTTTTTTTGCGTGGTCGCTGGTGCATCTACTGCGTCGGCCATGTTGCAATGTAGCTAGGTGATGGTTGGGAGGAAAGGGGTGACCCTGCACGGTCAAGAACAAAAAGTGGACTGGAGCGCCGGGGATTGGCTTCGAGGATGCCCTTATATGGATGGATGGACTCAGACGCGTGCCGGTGAACAGCATGATACAACGCGTGCGCCACATGGCAATCACTCTCGTCGTCAACCAGGCTCCTCTTTTCCGGCTTCCTGATGCCCCGTCCCTGCGCTTGAATCGTCGCCCCGTTCCGCCTTTGTCGTTTATCCACAGCTTCGTTATAATGATTCCGGCCTAGATCTCCCCCCCTGATAGACGTCTTTCTGATGCAGTTGCATCACAGCTGATCCGCCTGTCTCCGCCAGTCAGCCATCCACATCTGATCCAAGTCATCGGCGAACTTTCGCAGGAGATATGCCCCCTTCTACTTCGCAGCGCTGCCAGTGTATCCTGGGTTGACCATCACGGTAACCTGCCAACGGGTCTCACGTATCACAGTCATCTGCCATTCGGTCTCCATGGTCCACAAAAAGTCTAATACTTCGTTTCTCCGCACACAGCATGGTCATCAGGTTATTCCTAATGAGTGTTACCCTGTGAGCTTTACCTCTTCTGGGTGTTTTGGAGTGATTTTGCCTTTGCCTTGTATCTGAGTTTCAAACTGGAAGTACATAAGGTAGGGCATTGTAGACGTTACAAACTGAGCTATTGTTGTCATGCATGACCGCAGTTTAAGATCTCAGCACTCCTCAACACGGTCTTGAAGCTGTAAATGCCAGCATGCAGCAGCCAAAAGTCAGTAGAAGCGAAAGTATCCTACTCGGTCAAGCTGTACGGGCAACTAGTTGGCCCCTAAGTGTAGTTCCCCGTTCCCCATGACATGAACGAACCACAATATATTAATGTTGATGCGAATAACTGGGTAAAAAACGAGACGAGAGTAACTTACTGAAGAACTGTGTCCCGGCTCGCAACTATCGTGTGACGTCATCATAGTATCAGATCTAATCGTGCGCACGCGCAAGTAGCAAAAAAAAACGTACGTCCACATCGATATCCTCGACTCGCCATACTTGATCCCTAAAGGCCTGCAGCTGGACATTTTTCTTCCAAATGTCCTTCTCACGAACCGTTTGCTTAATCATAATAACGACTTTAGTCGGTTTTCTTTCAGGGAGCGGCGTCCATGCGTTCGGCGCTGGTAACATTCCTTCGTGCGTGGGTTCAGTGATACAGAAAGATATGCAGTATTCATGAGATGTATGTGTTAGATTCGCGTATATGGAGGGTCGAGCTTTCCGTCATGGCGATATTGTATGTGTTTCCTCTCAAACTGAAGAGTCTTCTTATCATGCTCCCAACTCCCAATGCAGGAAGACACACTGTCCGAACTGGCTAAGAAGACTGGTGTATTTACTCTCGGTGCACTTATTGGGAAAGGGGGTTCAAAGTTTGGTGGGCTGGATATCAAACGCGTATACTTTGGGTCCGCATACCTATCTCCTTGCCTTCAAGAAAGCTCACACCTTTTCTAGGAACTGGCTCAGAGACTATAGTCAAGTTTGTTGCATACAGTCGACCAACGAGTACTCTACTTACTGATGCTTATAATGAAAGGCTGTGGATATAGCAGGTTTAAAGAAAGTCCCACTCCAGGTAAGCTTTTACTGTCTCAGACTTTGTTCTCAGCCAACAATAAAGTTGTTCTAGACAATCATCAATTTGTGTATGGCACTTGGATTCTTCGTTCGTCCGGCTCAACTTGACATGTGGCGCCAATTTTTTGAAATATCTCACCCACCTTTTATGTCATTTAGGCGGAACATATTGACAACCCAAAGGGCTATGGTAATGGTGAAGATGCGCGGCGCTATGACCCGAGGTTGCGCGGGCCCGTAGATGTAAGCAGGATAGCGTCCCTCGTGCGAGTTTACTCATCTCCTCTCAACTACCTAACGCAGCCCATGGAATTGGAGGTCGACCCCCACACAGGCATGAAGAATTACATTGCCAATGGTAGACGCTGTAACCTCCATCAGTGATCCATGCTGATCCGCCGATATTCAGAGACCGGTTCATGGGATACTTCAAAGGCCCTTATTCGCCGCACCCTCGAACGTTGCATCCATATTGGTCGGCAGCACCGTGCTCAAGGAAGGAAACAAGATGAATACGAGGCCTATCGTCTTCTTGGACAAGCTGTCAGTCCTATTACCTCGGCATCCTAACGTGTCTCTGGCAAACTTACGAGCGTCTCGTCTAGTTACACACCCTTGAGGATTTCACGGCACATTCCAATTTCTGCGAGCTCGCCCTTGGTTCGATGGGTCATTCCAATATTTTCATGCATGTTGGCGAAAATGTACGCATCCAAGCGCCCAACGGTAGATGGGTCGCCCCTCTGGTCACTGGAACGTTCGGATCTAGTGATTTTCTGCATAGCTTTCTCGGTGGTAAGTCTGAGATATAAGTTGACATATTCCCTCTCTCACACAAAAATGCAGAAGCTACTGATCATCTTGTAAGACTTTGTATTTTATCTAGAGCGCCTCCAGGTATGCTTCTCTGACGAATCTTCAGAGCGAAGCATCCATTTCCGACCTCAACAAGGCAATGGATTCCGCGCGCGAGCGCTCGATGTCGGGAGAGCGGTCACCCGCAGACATTCTCCGGGATCTGTTGTTCAAATTACCTGGAGGGCAAGGAACAGAAATAAGTCGCGATATGGATGGAATAGAGCGGATCCGTGATGCGCCTGCTCATGGTGGCAAGCCTCCGGGAGAAATGAGTCCTGAGGAATTACATTCTGTACTTTGGAAGGTGTTGAGCTTCAGGGATTCAGGTGCGATGGCCACTTGTCACTGGGTACGATTTTTGACCACTGTCTAGTGGTCAAGAAGATTGAGAACACCATCGGTAAGTCAACCGGTCAAGGGTTGATCAGTGGGTCTGAAATCTGAACGTAACACTGTTCTCTAGAAAAAATTCCTGGATTGGGTCCGTTAATTGAGAAGATCACGGATTCCATCTCGGGTAAGCGAGAGAACTTGCTATTATCCCAATCGTCTTACAAGTGTCAAAGTTTTTGTGTTAACCACACTCGATGTCAGTGACAAATCACTCGAAGCCTCTTGTTCGTTGCGGTCTTATCATCCCATCTAGCCCTACTTGAGACCCATTTTTTCAACTGCGACCACTCAATTAACGGCGGCTTCTGGGGGAGTTATTAATACTCATGATCAGTATGAGGTCAGCTATTCTTAAGTTTCTAGACCTTAGTGGATTTTATCGGCGCATTCTCTGCTGTAGGTGTTCAGTAATCCACAGGCGGTGAGTTGAGCCCACTCCTGCTCTTGAACCGCGTATAATCCGTAGTCGGCAGTCGGATCCAACCCACTCTTTCTTGAGCAAGGATCACTTCGTGCGTCTACGTCGTTACTCGCGAGTGCCTGTGTCGATGGCCACTGGCATTTCGTGCAGAATTTGATACTTAATGAACCCGCGGGAAATATAGCCAAAATCATTGTGGTACTTCCTTTGTATCTACCTGCCACCACCTCGCTTTACTCTGTTTTTTTTTTCAGAGACGCACCGTGACGTCGGTCATCAAGGCATGGGATGACAGTTCTGTGAACGTGAAGTCGACAACGGATGAGATTTTACAGTGCCTGTCTGTGCCTGACACTTTTTCCGCGAACGTGGTACTGAGCCGTGGTAGATTCCATCCTGACTTTCAAAGCCATTCCTCGCAAATTCAGCGCGAAATGTTGGATGGCTTAAGAGTTTGGCTACAGACTCTCGGTAACAAGCAAAGTGAGATTCTTGCGCGTTTGTCAAAACAAGCTGTTCGCGATCACCAAAACGTACGCCTCGGGGCTGAAGGCGGGGTAACTCCTAGTCAAGGAAGCTTTGCCACCAATCCAGGATCACAGACGCAAGCGAATATGTCCGGCTACTTGCAAGGGATTCCGGGAATGGCTCAGGCACAAGGATTGTACCATCAGTTTGGTGGGGGAGCAGGTGGACGGCGTAGTGGAATGGAACCCGGTGCAACAGGGGCGTCGATAGGCGCTGTGCCAGGGACAGAAACAGTCCCTCCCGGTGTACCTTTCTCGCTTGGAGTCGGAGTCTCATCCCAATCTTATGGGTCGTATGCGAGCGGACCGGCGCCACTGCCACAGGGGCATACTTCGCGTCCGCCTCACTACCCGGGGCCCCGTTATGGACCCACGTACGGATACGACTCTCCCGCCCAGCCCGGCTTCGGAGCTACGCCGGATCAATCATCTTACTTGCTACCAAGTTCGAGCTTCACGGACCCTGGACTACCTTCCCAGTATCCAGGTGGCCCTCCGCTGGGCTCCTCAGGATCACCGTATCCGGGGTCATTCTATCCGGGACAGTCTTCGTATCCAGGCCAACATGGCGCCGAATATCTGAGGATGCCCGATCCTGGCAACAGTAACTCTGTGTATAACCAGCCGCCCTTGCGGCCGCCAGGCCGTCCCGGTACTGGGACTGGATTCCCGGATTCCCAACATGGGTCAAACTACGAATCAGGAAGTTATGGTGGATATGGACATGGATCATACCAGCCAGAATACTAAACAATAAAGTTGCCATCGACGTATAAAGTAGCTCGCAGCTTGAGGTATTCGGGATCGGATGTCGTGTGCAGTTATCGGTTGTACTGTTGTGTAATCAGTGGTATGGACATTAATGCAAAGAAGTACAGGCATATTGCAGGAAACGAAGTGATAGCTAATGTATACAGTGTCGACGAATGATACAGGAAAGATACGTCGAGAGGATTAAGAACGCATGATTCATTCAGTGTCCACGACGCGCATAAGACCAGGTATATTCGTAACATGGCTGAGGGCAACCGGTTTCCGAGGATCCACTGCCACGTTGGAATTCTCACTCTCGCAATGCGCGGGACATGCCGAGTAGAATATCTTATCAAACAAAAATCGATATTAGCCAGCCCTCCAATTAGGAGGCTGTGTCTGATGTGCTGGGCTATGGGCTACGTACCTGGACGTTATAATCGCCGCTCTTGGTCTGTCGAATGGTATACCGCCACCTAGACGGCCAAGTTTATCGTCATCTATCGCGTTGCACCGATTCACCGAAGAGAAGCGGATAAGAGACGTACTCCTCATCCACGAGGGCTGCGACCAGTCGATTTGCCTGCTGCGCCCGTTCGAGCAGTTCGTTGCGCGCGAGGCGGAGCAGGACCTCCGCGTTGACCGCGTCCGCGCATACGAGTGCCTTGTTATATGTGAGCGCCTGAGACGCCTTGTCGATCTGGCACTTGCTGAGGACCGCGTGCGTGCGCGGCCCACCGGACGTGCACGTCAGGCTCAAGAGGTCCGACGGCCGCGAACGCAGTGGGAGGAGGAAGGGCATCGCGCGGAATATGCTGCGCGGGGAGAGCTGGGGCGATTGAGGTCGGGCGCCGGACGGGTTACACTGCGGGGGGATGATGAGGTTCGTCGACGTCAGTGCTGTTGGTGCTGTTGCGGGGAGCGCCGGGCGCGTCTGTCGTCCAGCCTGCGAGGTCGTGAGGGACGCTTGGGGGGAAGAGGGGGAAGATGTGCTGGTCGTTGTGGTTGTGTCGCTGTCCGCTCTGGTGGTGGTGGTTGGTGGTGGTGGTGGTGATGGGGGGCTGGAGGCTGAGAGAGGGCTGCCTAAAGGGGTATCCTCGAGCTTCAGTTTGGAGGAAGATGCCACGGACGTGCTCGCGGGATGCTGCGTCCGCGGGGACTCGGCTGTGCGGACTCGTTCTCTGCGGTGATGCTGCGACGACCGATAGTGCGACGGGGGTACGGTGAGGAACTGGCCGGAGGTGGCCATGGCGTGAATTAGTGCTAGTGGCGGGTCGTGGTGCGTGTCAATGGGGACTTTATACGCTGAAACTCACGTTTGAGGTGAGGTACGGAAAAAGCGTGTCATGTCGTGTATTCCTTGGGACCCCTTAATCAACAGGTAGGGCACACAAAAGTGAATTCACGACCCGTTCTTTGTGGACCTCCGATTGCACAGCATTTGCTAACTTTGGGGTACCACAGCCACTGATAATCACCAATTGGCACCATCTCAACGAATATGGGTCCCTCGTGCACCGCTAAATGGGGTACCATTTAAAAATTACTGCAGGTCGCAAACAAAAATCGAACCGGAGAGAATGAAGCAACGGAAACACGTGTTGTTGAGTAACTGTGCACAATGTGACTTTCACTCAACCTCGGTAATCCCGGTCCACTCCTCAAACTCTAGGCCATGCTGTTGACGTTCTTCTGTCACCCCCCTTCCTTTCCGGGGAACAATATCAGCGCCTGCAACTGTCTTTCGCACGCCCATCATTCCCTCGTGGTCTAACCGTGAGTCAGAAAGGCACAACGGCGGAGGAAATCGGAACCGCCCACATTCTCCAGCCAGGATGTCGTGCGCAATCGGCCGGATGCCAGACGTGATATATCGCACGGACACCCCTTTGGCTACCAGTGGTTGCTTTAATAACGCTTTCAGCTCTGTCTTGAGCCGACCCAGTTTGACGTCATGGGCCTTGTCCCGTCGCTTGCTGGGAGCAACTCTGTCATCGCTGATTCACCCCAATCAACAGAACGACGCAGCTATAAAGAAACTCAGAGCGCACTCGGATCGATAATCGGAATCAAGATCGATGTCCAGAGCCTCTGCCGTCGCGCGCATCCATTTCTTTTCATGCTTGGCCTTAGTCTCCCGGTGCTGCAATGTATCGATCTCTTTTGCGATTCGAATGCGCGCTTTGAGCTTGTCCAAAAAATGATGCTCAACGTCCATCTCTGGGATGTCCGTGACTTCTGGTTGGTCATCAGCATAGACTGAGGAAGAGCAATAGACAATACAACACCCACGACGACCGAGGCTTCCAAACAGTGCACGTGCGACACGTCGCTCGTCCGGTGCACAAACCAGCAGACTGAAGCCACTCCGATGTGCCCGCGCCGTACGCCCATTACGGTGGATATACGTGTCTACGGTCCGCGGAATTTGATAATGGACAACATGAGATACCAGTGGGATGTCAAGCCCACGGGCGGCGATGTCAGTCGCAAGTAAGATAGAGCGTGGATGTGACTTGAAGCTGATAGCCAACAGCGTTTACTTCCTTGAATTCCAAGTAATGTCTAGGTACGCACCGATCGAGGTTTTTGAGACGCTGGCGTTGCTCAAGCTGGGAGTGAAGTGAGAACATGGGCAACCCAAGCAGCTCAAGAAGAGGTGCTAGTCTGCGAATTCCGTCTATAGATGACAAGAACACAAGAGTGCGCCCAGGGTATCGCAGAAGAAAATAATAAAGATATACATCCTAAGGCAGGTCACTCACTGAGGTGGCATCTCAAATGAAGAACACGAACACGAACCTTGTCGTTAGCTAGGCATTCAATCCTGGATTCTTTCAGTGTAGCGACTACGCCGCCTTTTGGGCTAATGTCGATAATTTCTGGGTCAGGGTCTCGGAAGTCGAGTCGCAAGAGTAAATCATCGAGAGTAGAGGCACGAGCATCGTTCTTTTGGAACCCTTTGGGCCGCCGCCGCTTTTTCAAATTCTGCTGGAGCTCCTTACTGAGTGTGGCCGAGAACACAAACGTCTGCATGGGATGTAACGAATTGTTATCGTAAGCTGACGTTGTTGGTGAGGGCTCAGAATGAAACTCTGGGTCTGTCACAGCCCGGCTTTCACATCCGACGGGTCAGCGGGTGGTGAACTAACGAATGGGCGACATGAGACATACCAGAACTTTCTATGTGTCAACTTTAAGATATTGTCCAACTCTGCAAAGTGTCCCGTCTCGATCATCCTGTCTGCTTCATCCAAGACAAGGAACCGCAGGTTCTTCACGTTCTCCGCCAGTTCGTCGTCCTAGTCGTATTTTTTTCAGCTTACGACTTGGAAGTTCGGTTTGTCTTACCCCTTCGAGAATATCCCACAACCTCCCAGGAGTGGCGACGAGGACATCAACTCCTCGTCTCAGGATCCGTTCCTGCTTCTGTGCTGACATACCACCCACAATTGCAGCGACGCTCACAGGTGGTGGAGCGCGAGGCGTCGAAGGGTCTTTCTCCTTCCCCTTGTCGGCACCCTTTCGCTTGGCTTTCGCGGGCTCCGCACCGGCACTCGCAGCCATTTCCTGATAATTTAAACAAGCGTTGAGGTGTGTAGAGACTTGAAGGGCGAGTTCACGGGTGGGTGCGAGAACCAAGGCGCGTAAGGAACGACGGGACTTCGTTTTGGGCGGTGACGCAGAGGCAGCGGTGAGGAGTTCGTGAAGAATGGGCAGGCCATAAGCGAGAGTTTTCCCCGAGCCCTGAGCAGTAGATGAAGGGGAATGTGGGGTACGAAACAATAGTCACTTACGGTCTCCGCGACACCAATTACATCACATCCAGAAGATGCCTTTGGGATGGCTTGGGACTGAATTGGGGTTGGGCTTACGAAATTTTGTGAATAAAGGGCAGCATACAATTGCGGATGGAGGGCGAAGGAGTGCCATGCTGGTAGTAAATTTTCCGCTGCAACAAAATCAGCCCCTATGCTTGGACACGCACAAGGAGTAGCGTAGCACATACAGTCGAACGTCATGACAACATTAGATCCGCTCTCGATGGTATCGCTAAGCTCGGGAGCTGTCTGAGTAGCCCCTTTTACGGGTGAGTTGCCCTTCTGGACGCGCGGTTCATCCTCATCTGCTTCGTCGCTAGCATCTATCGATGTACGCTTCGAGTCATCCACCTGCTACATATTACATAGGGCATTAAACACAAGGGAAAATACGCACCAGAAACTTAGCGACACGCCCGTTCGCCGTTTGCTCGTAGACGACTTGAACACCGTCCACTTCTTCCAGTTCAAGCAGTCCCTCATCAAAATCAAGGCCAGCGACATGCGTACGCACAACAGGCCTCCACGATAAACCATCTAGATACACATGTGCTGTCTTTCGTTTCTTTGGGCGATGCGAGGTAGGCGATAGGTTCTTGCGTTTATCTGACGGTGCCATGGTAGATCGTAAAACCCCGCGGCATAACCCGGGCCGTCCTTGGGTGGTCGTTTCTCCCATCCGCTCGATTTCCACTTATTTTTATTTGATCCACTCTTAATCACCATTACAAGACCAATCTGTTCGTAACCTCGGTCTGAATCAGAGAACGTGGTGCGCCGCAGTATATTTTTATTTATTTTTTTCCTTGGCAGTTGGGTAGTTTCCACGTGCAGTTTTTTGAGTCTCACGTGCCTCGGAAACCCACCGGTTTGGCTGCACACGGCACATACCGTGAACTCTAAGTGCTTTTCATACTCAGCAATTTAACTTCATGACACATTTGTGTTGATAAGTCATTTATTAAGAACAATACAGATCTATCAAGTTATGTAATTGGTTGGGAAATTATGTGGATGTGGTAAACTCGACTGGGGGCACTGCAGCATAGAAAGC
>WNFC01007858.1_pt1 | contig 17366 bp, 14 predicted proteins | sample 5400541 | NCBI WGS metagenome assembly WNFC01 (sample SAMN13153342, study PRJNA577476) | soil metagenome | isolation source: 120 cm saprolite under Douglas fir tree site 2 hole 2 replicate 1 | place: USA:California | collected 2015-04-18
CATCCGCTTCACCACCGCGCCGCTGTGGTAGCCCTTGTCGGTCACCGTCTCTTCGATCCCGGCCACGTTCACCTTGGGCGCTTGGTCGGGCCGCAACTCGGCCTCGCGCCCAACCTGCTCCGCCACTGCCATCCCGGCCTCGCACAGCGTCTCCTCGAGCGTGGTCGTGTCGCCCTTATCCGCGCCCTGCAGCGTGACTGCCACCACCGCACCCGTGTCCAGATCCACCGCGTGCTCGGCCTTGTGCGCCAGATGCGTGCGTCCGTCCTTCATCTTCGCAATCCGCGCGTCCCCGTCCGCCGGACTCTTCCACTCTTTGTTCGACGTGCGTTTCTTGCGCTTACGGTCCAACCGTGCCAAGTCTTCGCGTGTCGGCGTTTCCATCCCCGAGGCCTTCGCCAGCCCGCGCAGAAACTCCTCGTAACTCTCGCCCGTGTCCCGCCGCACAATCGAGCGCATCGCCGCATTGGCTTCCAGCGTCGTCGCATCAATCGCGATCCGCTGGCCTTTCAACAGTCCGCGATCGGCTAGCACGCCCAACACCCAGGCGAACACTTCGCGATGCGTGTCCAGATCGATCAGCCGCCGCGTGCGCGAAATCGTCGAGTGGTCCGGCGTGTACTCGTCCAGCGCGATGCCCACAAAGCGCCGCAGCGCCAGTGAATCCGCCAGCCGCCATGCAATCCCGCGCTCCGCCCCGATGCCCTCGAAATACACAATCAGCAGCGCCCGAAAGTAAATCCCCGGCGTCAGCGACGGGCGCCCGTACTTCTCTGCATAAAACTTCCCGCGGCCCTCGACAAACTCGTCGAAGCCCTCGGCCTCCAGCAGTTCATTCAAACGCTGATAGAACGGATGCCCCGGAGCCGATGCCAACTCCGTATGTGCGATCCACAAATCTTCTTGCTTCTCCCGCTGCTTGCGCGTCCCCATCGCCATGCACCGATTCTACAAACCAAGCCTGTGGATACCTCAACACTTTCTGTTCACGAATCCGAACTTGCACCACGGGCTGCTAATGCCTTGTCCACGCAGATACCGATGGAGCGGGCTTCGTTAAGGCAAGGAATCACGACAGAAATTTCCGGGGTACTGAGGGAGGCAGTGGCGACGGTAGATTCAGGCGCGTCCATGAGAGTCGCTGATGATTTGGGAGACATCATAGGCTGCGGGGCCACCTTAGTAACTAATTATCGGAGTAGTTATAGGCGTTCGGGCCTAGACTTCGAGGGATGAACAGACCACGGGCCTAGAGTCATCTTGCAGTTGCGCTGCCACTTGCTGAACCGCCGCTCCCGGTGCCGGCGCTTCCATCCACCTTCTGTGACTACAACTTAGGAGACGTTCGTGCGAGGCGACGGGGGCATCAGTATGCCTAGCGAACAGATGGGCAAAAACTTCCACAGAAAAAGCTCTGAAATGACCAAGCGTGATTCCTCCGACGCCAGGGGGGAACAACGACGGAATCAGCGGCCTAACCTCCGGCGATGCATTTCAGCGCACGCGGGATAGAGATGAGGCAGAATGCAGGGGTGGAGAAGGTTGCCGAAATTCGGGCTGGGGGCCAAATCCTGAAGGGCTCGCAGGCGGGCGAGGATGAGAGAGTTTCGTCCAGGAACCTGGTGCGGGCGGAGCGGGATCCCAACGACCGGGCGATTGCGGGCGCTGTATTTGTGGTGACGCTAGCTTACCTGTGGCTTTGCCGCCGTTATACATCGATGGAGCCGGACGAAGGCATCGTGCTGCAAGGGGCGCAGCGTATCCTGCGCGGGGAGGTGCTCTACCGGGATTTCTTTTCCTATTTCACTCCCGGGTCTTATTACTTTCTGGCGCTTCTTTTCAAAGTTTTCGGAAACTCGTTTCTGGTGGCTCGAACCGCACTGGTTTTCTTTGGCGGAATATATTCGGCGATCGCGTACTTGCTGGCACGCCGGGTATGTTTACGCGGGAGCGCGCTTATTGTCGCTGCGCTGGTGACGCTCACCACGCTTCCCTATCGCTTTGAGGTTCTGCACAACTGGGACAGCACGCTGTGGGCGTGCCTGGCGGTCTACTGCGCGGTGCGATGGCTGGAGTTTCCTCACTGGACGTGGGCATTCGCAACCGGATCGCTGATCTCTCTGACTTGCCTTTTTGAGCAGTCCAAGGGAGCCGGGTTATTGCTCGGCTTCGGCCTCGGTTTGGTGGCCATTACTTTATTGGACCGGCAACGGACCTTATGGAAAGGGACGCAAGGCGTGGGGCTGGCAGCGGGAGTGGCCTGGCCTTTCCTGGTGACTGTGGCCTACTTCCGCGCGAAGCATAGTTTGTCGCTCATGCTGGCCGACTGGTTCTGGCCGCTACAGCACTACTCGCTGGCTAATCACGTGCCTTACGGTTATCAGAACTGGTCGGAGAGTACTCGCCACCTGCTGTTCGGCAGTGGATCTCTGACCGTACGGCTGGTCACGGTGGTGGCGATCAGCCCTTGTTTTCTGGTCCCACTATTGCCACTGATCGCAGTAGCGATGCTGATCTACTGGTTCATCCAGATGTGGCGCAAACGCGGGGCCCAATCGGTCAGCGCTCACTATGTCCTGATATGCGCCGCGCTCTCCGGGCTGCTGCTGTCAGTTGTGATCGGGCGGGCGGACATCATTCACTTCATGTACCTGATGCCGCTTTTTGCACTGGTGCTCGGATGGATGATTGATGGGCGCGACATTCCGGGACGGCTGTTTCGGGAAGTGAAACCAATTTTCGTCACGTATACCGTGATTGCCTTCCTGCTGTTCGCGACACCGTTGTTGCTGCGCGCCCTCAACGCCCGTACCCGGGTACAGACGCGTCGGGGTGTGATCAACGTGCCCGCTAAAGACACGGTGATTGAATATGTCCAGGCGCACGTTCCCGCCAGAGAACAAATTCTGGTTTACCCCTATCTGCCGCTCTATTACTACCTGACTGATACAGTCAGCCCGACGCGCTATGAGTATTTCCAGCCGGGCATGCACACATCGCAGCAGGCCCAGGAAATGCTCGCGGAGCTGGCAGGGGCCCGCGTGCCCGTGGTCCTGTTCGAGGCCTCGTTCTGGGAAAAGACTCCGACGTCGTGGCCGGGAACGCCGGTGACCGCGATCGTCCACGACCCGGTGGCGGATTACATCCAGCGCGATTACCGTGTTTGCAAGATTTTGAATTCGCCGGCCGAGTGGAAGTTTCTTTTCATGGTGAGCAAAGATCTGGCGTGCCCTTGAACCGGCCGACGGAATACGCTGAATTTGTCCAATTTGCATGACGACAAAAACCACTGCGGAGTCCCGTGGCGTGCCTTACCTCCCGGATCTTCTTCTGGGAGTTTTGCCGATTCTTCTCGCAGTGCAACTTCTGGGATGGCTCACGTTTTTCCCCAGCGCACTGCATGGGCACGCCGACTTCAGACAGCTCTACGCCGCCGGCTACATGGTCCGATCGGGGCACGCCGGCGAACTCTACGATTACCGGGCGCAGCAGAAGTTTCAGGATATGCTGGTCGGAAGTGACGAACGCGCGCTGCCTTTTATTCGTCCGGCATATCAGGCCTTGTTCTTCGCTCCATTCTCGCTTCTGTCGTACCGGACCGCTTACCTCATGTATTTGGGATTGAACTTGGTCCTGCTGACGATAACTTTTTGGCTGCTGCGAGCCCACATGAGAAACCTCGCCCGAGCGTGGCGAGGCCTGCCTGTTTTCGTGTTTCTGGTGTTCTACCCCATCGCACTCGCACTTATGCAGGGACAGGATTCAATCCTGCTGCTGACCCTCCTCGCGGCCGCTCTGGTTGCGCTCGACCGAGGGTGGGAGTTAGTGGCCGGCATCCTGGTTGGGCTGGGATTGTTCAAGTTGCAAATCGTCATCCCGATCGCGCTGCTGTTTTTGCTATGGAAGCGCTGGCGCTTCTTTGCAGGATTCGCGCTTTCGGCATCTTTGGTTTCTTTGGTATCTCTATGGGTAGTTGGATTCGCGCAAACTGCCGCTTATGCCCGTTCACTTCTTTCGGTGGGCACAAGCATAGCGTCGGCCAATCAGTTCCCGCTGCGGGTCAACATCATGGCAAATCTGCGTGGTCTGATCTTTGGACTGACGGGTGCGCGGCTGTCCGCGCTCTGGATTCAAGCTCTGACCATTGTTGCTTCCATTCTCGTGCTGCTCTGGGTCGCAGTGCTGGCTCCTCGCAGACCCAGGAGGACTGATGCGCTGGTGAGCGCGATCACAGCCAGCGTGATCGTGAGCTATTACCTGTTCATTCACGATCTCAGTGTGTTGCTGATTCCGATCGCATTAATGCTGGACCGATTCATCGTCGCCCACGCAGAAACAACCGGTGGCGTACTCGACCGCGCGACCGCGTGGATGTCCGCCGGATTGCTGGTGGCGCCGATGTGTATATTCCTGATGCCCGGCCATTTTTACCTGGTATCGCTGCCCCTGTGCGCCTTTATGGTCATTCTGATGTGGAGTCTTCGCCGCGAGCAGGAGCCGGCCAATCTTCCGAGATCTCGATGACTGACAGAATCGTTGTACAAAGGAATCCGGCAGAAGCCCTGCCCGCCAACTCGCGGACGGAAGAAGGAATGCAGCCCTACTGGTTCAGCATCTTTCTGGGCGCATTCCTCCTTTTTGCGGTACAGCTTCTGCTGGGCAAATACTTTCTGCCCTGGTTCGGCGGCACGCCGGCGATGTGGACCACATGCATGTTCTTTTTCCAAAGCCTTCTGCTCGCTGGCTATGCGTATGCCCACGCGCTGGCCAACTGGTTCACGCCCAGGACGCAAAGTTACCTGCATTCCGCTCTACTGTTCTCCTCGTTGCTAGTGCTTGCTTTCCTGGCAGTGGTGTGGGGAACACCCATCACACCAAATGTGAGTTGGAGGCCGCAAAGCAGTGATCATCCGGTATGGAGTTTGACTGTACTTCTGGCGATCAGCGCCGGTCTGCCCTATTTCGTTCTCTCCTCCACGGGACCGCTGATCCAAAGCTGGTTTACCAGAACTCATCCCGGCCGCACGCCTTACCGGCTGTACTCTCTCTCGAATCTGGGATCGTTGCTGGCCCTGCTCAGCTATCCTTTTCTGGTGGAGCCATGGTTTTCCTTGCGAACGCAAGCGCGCCTCTGGTCGGTGGGATTTTTTGCCTTTGCGGTTGTCTGCGCCTATTGCGCCCTGCGGATGGGGAGAACCAGCTCGTCGCCGAAAACATCTCCTCGGCACCCTGCCAGCGACGCAACTGTTGAGGTTGACTCCGTTCAGGCAAGGCCAGCCATCGGAACACACCTGCTTTGGCTGAGCCTGGCGACCTGCGCTTCCGTCATGTTTCTGGCCACGACGAACCAGATCTGCCAGGATGTAGCCGTCGTACCCTTTCTCTGGGTTCTGCCGCTCAGCCTGTATCTGCTCTCTTTCATTATTTGTTTCGACGAGCTACGCTGGTATTCGCGACCTGTTTTCCATCCCGCTTTTGCGGTTGCGATCTTTCTCGCCTGCCTGGTGCTCAATGGGTGGGCCATAAGAAATATCGTCGTCCAGATCGCTGCCTACTCGTTCACCCTGTTTGCGTGCTGCATGGTCTGTCACGGGGAGTTGGCCCGGTCGAAACCGAGCTCGCGCTATCTCACCTCGTTCTACCTGATGGTGGCTCTGGGCGGCGCCATGGGAGGCGTATTCGTGGCCTTGATAGTTCCCCACGTGTTCCGGGGTTTTTGGGAATACCAGGTTGGCTTGTGGGTCTCGGCGGTGCTCCTGTTCGTGGTGCTCGCGCGGGATAAAAGCTCATGGCTCTATTGCAGCCGATGGGGCCTGCCCGGCATTGCCGTGGCGGCCGCGATGTTACCTGGGACCACGTCGCTGGTCATGCTTGGCTGGAAAGAACTAGGCAGCTTGTTTCCTGTACTGCCCGTACTGGTCGCAGTCTACTTTCTGACTCGGGGAAGTCTGAAAGGGTACGACGCGGCGCGAGCCCGGGCCGTACCTTTTTACTGTGGTGCGGCGCTGCTGGTGGTGGGAGCCATGCTTTTTTTCACCGCCAGAAACCAAGCTCAAGACTCCGCGGTCTTGGCGCGCAATTTCTATGGAGTGCTTAGCGTTCGCGAGCTTGCCTCGGACCAGCCCGACTGGCGAGCCTATGCCCTGTTCCACGGCCGAATCGCCCACGGTTACCAGTTTCGGTCGGAAGCAAAGCGCCATTTGCCGACCGGTTACTATGGCGTCACCAGCGGCGTCGGCCTGGCCTTAGTCGGACTCCAGACCCACCTGTTGTCCGGGGCGAATCCACAGAATCTCCGCATCGGCGTTGTGGGCCTCGGGACGGGCACTCTGGCTGCCTACGGAAACCCGGGAGACTACATTCGCTTTTACGAGATCAATCCCGAGGTAACGCGAATCGCAAACGACGTGCAGTATTTCAGTTACTTGAAGGATTGCCGGGCCGGGCTGGAAGTGATCCCGGGCGACGCCCGCCTTTCGATGGAAAGTGAATTGAAACGTGGTCAGCCGCAGGACTTCAACCTGCTGGCCATTGACGCCTTCAGCGGTGACGCCATCCCGGTTCATCTCCTCACTGAGGAAGCATTTCAGATTTATTTGAAGGAGATGAAAAGCGACGGAATCATGGCGGTGCACATCAGTAACGTCTATTTCGACTTGCAGCCCGTGTTGAGGAGAATCGCCGAGCGCTTTAAGCTCCACTACGCCTTGCTCCACACCGATGGCGACGGCGGCGTAACCACCTATAGCGACTGGGTGCTGCTTTCCCGAGATCCAGCAGTTCTCAACTCACTTCCCGCTTCGACCGGAAGCACGCGCAGCGGCGCCCTTAAGCCCGACCTGGCGTTGTGGACGGATGATTACAGTAATTTGTTTTGGGTCTTGAGAAGATAAATCGCCAGCTAATTGCGCCTGACTTGCTGACTGAAGGACTGCTGGGGATCAAACTGCACGCTGGAGTGCGTCTCCCTCACGAAAAGAAGAACGGGTGAACCAAAGCACCGTACAAAACAACCCCAGAATCGGAATAACCATGAGGGCATAAACGCCGTGCAGTAAAAGCAGCCGGTGAAGAGGCGGGATGAAAAGGATGACGAGGGCTGTGCTGAGAGTAAGCTGACTCGAGAGCGACCGCTCGCGTCGGGCTAATTCCCCACATACAATTGCGATCGGAAGTAACAGCAAGGTCAGATCGTAGTCGTACAAGTGGTAACTGGCAAGGAGGGTAGCGAAGATGGCTGCCGAGAAGGAGAGGCCAAATTGTTCATCCCGCCAGTTCCTCGCCGCCAGCCACAGCGCCAATCCCGATAGCACGACAACCAGGAGGCCGAAGGTAAGTGAACCAAACCTCCCATGGATGAACAAATACAGAGCCCCCCGGATATTCGGCATGTATTCCGGCGCGAAGCCGGCAATCTGCTGAAACCTGCTCTCAAATAACAAAAATCTCGGATACGCGGCCAGGACTGAAATGCCGGACACCCCGATCGAGGCTAGTATTAGCAGACTTCCGGCCACCGCGAAACCCCATGCAGCTGGCCACTTTCGGCGCAAGAGAAGGATTAGAACAAAAGGAACGATCAACTGAAACTTGAAGAGGCCACACGCCAAAACGCATCCCGCCCGGAATTCCTCGCCGCACCTCAGCAGAACAAAAACCAGTGTGTAAATGAGCAGCGTGAGCATCGAGTCCTGACCGAGCAGCAGGCAGGTCGTTGCCGGGGCGAAAGTCAGGAATAGCACAAAAGCGAGGCCGAAATCGGCGCGCACTCGTGCATACCGGGAGATCGTCATGCTAACTTTGGTCTGGGATTCAATCAGCAGAGCCGCGCCCACCAGCAGCCCGACGCTGATCAAGGTCCATAGCGTGTACGCAGCGCGATAGCTGAAGAGTGTGAGCGGCAGAAAAAGCAGCGTCTCGAACGGCGGGTGATTGTAAAAAACATGGACGGACGCCACCTTTGACTGGAACTCTGCCTGAGTTTGCAGATCATACAAGTTTCGTCCAAGTCCTTGACGAACTGTCTGAGCCGCGCTGTAGAACTGAGAGAAGTCGCGCGGGTCGTCGCTTCTCTGAGTGGGAAAGCTGAATAGCGCGACCCCGACGATCAGGGACGACACGGCTACAACGGCGGCGAATCGGATTGCTCGTTCCGTACCTGGCTTCACTTGCTTCTCTTCTTCTAGGTGTGCAGCCTAATCCGCGAGCTCGGGAAAACGGTATCATCTTGATTCCGCCTCGGCAAACAGAAGGCGGCGGTTCTTGGGCATCGTGAACAGCAATCCAGCTCAACCCGTCCCGCCCTATTACGTTAAAGGCCTTGCCCTCGGCCTCTCCGCCTTTCTAATTGGTATTCACTTATGGACCTGGGTCTTCACACTGCCCATTTTTCTTCATGGTCGAGCTGATTTTCGACAGCTTTACACCGCAGGATACCTGGTGCGATCCGGCCATGCTCATCAATTGTACGACTACGACACTCAGCTCCATTTTCAAAATGAACTGGTGAGCCACGGCGACATTGCTCTGCCTTTTATTCGGCCCGCATACCAGGCGCTATTGTTCGCGCCCCTCTCACTCTTGCCGTATCGAACCGCGTACTTCGCATTTCTGGCGGTGAACCTGGCTCTTCTTTGGCTGTCGTTCCAGCTGCTACGGCCGCGGATGAATCGGCTCGCTCACGTGTATCCATGGCTGCCCGCCGCCATGTTTCTGGGATTTCTTCCAGTGGCAGCGGCGCTCATCCAGGGCCAGGATTCAATCTTGCTGTTGACCCTGCTGGCCGCGACGCTGGTTTTGCTGGACCGGGAATGTGAATTGATGGCTGGGATCCTGGTTGGCTTGGGGTTGTTCAAATTTCAGATCGTGATCCCAATTGCGCTTTTGTTCCTGACGTGGAGGCGCTGGCGGTTTTTTGCCGGTTTCGCGCTCTCCTCCCTGGCCGTAGGGGCGGCGTCTGTTTGGCTTGTTGGTATCTCGCAGGCTGGGATCTATCTTCACTCGCTGATTGCTATGGGTTCAGGTTCAGCGGCTCGCACAGATCAATTGAGGTATCCCATTGCGATGAATATCATGGCCAATCTGCATGGGCTCATTTTTGGCCTGGCAGGTGCTCGTGTCTCTGCCTTCTGGATTGCGGCGGCCACGGTCATTCTCTCAGGAGTCGTCGGGTTCCTGGTTGCAGCAAGGCCCCCGAAAATTGAGCGCGGAGCAGATGCTCTCATCCTGGCGATCACCGCCAGCGCAGTTGTGAGTTACTACCTTTTCATTCACGATCTCAGCATCTTACTGGTCCCTATAGTCATCACCCTGGACCGATTCATAGCGGCGGAAGCCACCGGGGACGAACTTGGCCGCTTAAAAGCGCGCGCGTCCGCGTTGCTGTTCGTCTCCCCGATCTGCATGTCATACATTCCCGATTATTTTTATGTTGTGTCTCTGCCGCTCCTGGCCTTCTTGGGGTTTCTTATGCAGCGTTCCAACCGATCGTCGCCTACAGAAGCTTGACGAGAACGTACGCCAGGGCTTCCCCTTGTCCCCACTCCGACGCTGGCTGGCTTTCTTCTGACGCGGTTGCTGTAGACAACCGGTAAGTCCATGAAACCAAGTGTGAACAAATGTATTCACCCTGTAGCTATTCCAGTTCCTCGAAGATAACAAAAATGGGCAAGTTCTTTCTCTTTTCCTGGCTGTACAGCTTTAAGCGCGGCAGGGGTCAAATACGGTTTTGCCACCAAGTCGTTTATTTTCAACGTCTCAGGAGGTTGCTCAAGGTTCGGCACCAATCGGGCCGGTTTGGCCTCCAACATGCCTACAGTAATCGCTGTACGGGACATACCCAGAGCGCTCCCCGACTGCGCTGGGAATCTACAGAATAAGAAACTACGAGGAGATGACAATAATGAAAACCCTGATTCTGAATTCCCTGAATCGCCTTCACAAAGATGAGGCGGGCCAGGGTCTTGTGGAGTATCTCTTGATTTTGGCTCTGGTTGCGTTCGCTGCTACGGCAGGAATGACCACCTTGGCCAGCGGCCTCAACAGCGCCTTCGGCAAGATCGGCACCATTCTGGGTAGCTACATTAAGTAGCTTGGCCTCGAAACGGCTCATGTTCGCTCTCGCTCGCAACAGCGGGAGCGAACCCGAACCCCTGGGAGAGACTAGACAATGTCCAAAAAACTGATTAATTTCCTGAATCGCCTTCACAAAGATGAGGCGGGCCAGGGTCTGGTGGAGTATCTCTTGATTTTGGCTCTGGTTGCGTTCGCCGCTACCGCAGGAATGACCACCCTGGCCAGCGGCCTCAACAGCGCCTTCAGCAAGATCGGCACCATTCTGGGCAGCTACATCACGTAGTCCCGGATCGCAACCACCGTTGGGCTGGCTCCAGTCTGAACCGCCGGAGCCTAGACCCCCAACCCCTAACCACGCAGCCCTCCCCCATGGCTGCTCCCTCGCTAGGTGTAAAAACCTAATTACCTCGGTGAGCACACTTGGATAAATATCTTTTGATTTGCGCCCTAGCTATCGCTAGTGTAGGAGCAGTCAAGGACGTTCGCGGCAGACGGATCCCCAACTGGCTGACTTATAGCGGCCTTTTAGCGGCCTTGGTTGTCCGCGAAGCGTTCGCGGGATGGCCGGGACTCAAGGGCGGCCTGTTAGGCATGCTGCTGGCGGGAGGAATTTTCTATCTCCTCTTTCTGCTCGGAGGCATGGGCGGTGGTGACGTAAAGCTGGTTGCCGCGGTAGGAGCCTGGGCCGGGACGGTCCAGGCGGAGAGTGTTCTCGTTGTGGCGGCTCTTGCCGGTGGCATTCTCGCAGCCGGCTACGTGGTTATGCACCGGCAAGTACGTGAGACGCTTCTGAATACGCTGGAACTGTTTCGGCATCATGCGACGGCGGGATTTCAGCCTCACCCAGTATTAAATGTTCAGCAGCCGGGTACAATGCGACTGCCCTACGGGTTGGCGATTGCGATAGGAACTTTGTATTGCGTTGGTGATGCGTTCTGGTGGAGGTGATTTACGGGCCTGCGACGGGTTTTGATTGCTTTCCTGATGGCCGCCATCTTGGCGGGGATAATTACCTACTTCTTTAGCAAGCGGATGCGACTGAGCCGGGCCCAGCACGCGACGACCCAAATCGTGGCCGCCATCAGGGACTTGCCTTCCGGCACTACATTGACCACCAAGGACGTAACGACCCTGGACTGGCCCAGCAACCTGGTCATGGCTAGCTCGTTCGACAAGGTCGAAGATGTGGTCGGCAAACCCCTGCTTTATCCCCTGGTCACCAACGAGCCGATATTAAAAAGAGATTTGGGCCTGGAAGGCTCGGGAATTGGCATTTCCGGGAAAATTCCAACTGGCATGCGCGCCACCGCGGTCCGCTCAAATGAGATCGTGGGTGTGGCCGGCTTCTTGTATCCGGGATCGCGGGTGGACGTAATGGTTACCTACACGCCGCCGGGTGGTAGTGGAAGTTCAGGTCCTGTCACCCAGACGGTGCTGCAAAATGTGGAAATCTTGACCGCAGGTCAGACTATCGAGCCCGATCCGCAGGGCAAGCCACAGACGGTCAACGTTGTGACCCTGTTGGTGAGTCCGGAGGATTCGCAAAAACTGCAATTGGCAAGCTCCCAAGGCACCGTTCAGTTTGTGTTGCGCAGCGGGGTTGATCAGACCAATGTTGATCTTCGTCCCACGCGGCTGGATCAATTGGCCGGAGAAAGACCTAAGCGGACCGAAGAGAAATTCTGAGTCAGGCAGGATTCTGAGTCAGGCAAGATTCGACCGAGTCGGGGTTCATGAAAGCGGTGAGGACGAAAGATGAATAGTTCCATAGCGCTGAAGATTACGGGTCTAGTGGTTGTTCTCGCACTGCTCCCCGCCGGATTACACGGAGCAGCGCAACAGGTTCCTGCAACCTCAGAAGCGCCAACCGTAGCGCCTGCACAGACGCAGACACCGGCACCAATCCCGGCAGTGGCGTCAGCTCCACCTCAGCAAGTTCCCGCGCCCTCGGAAGGACAGGCGCTCCACATCCTGGTCGGCAAGTCGGTGGTGGTAAACGTGCAAACGCCCATCACGCGGGTTCTATCTAGCAATCCGGCTGTGATCGAAACTCTGGCAACTTCGCCCACCGAAGTGGTGGTTGAGGGCAGGGCCGCTGGGACCAGCAGCCTGATCCTGTGGGACCAGACCGGGCGCTCACAGATGCTGGACGTGATCGTGGACCTTGACGTCACCGGCCTGCGGACTGCCATCGAACATGCCTATCCCAATCAGCAAGTCCAGGTGCAGGCTGACGGTGGCCGCCTGGTCTTGACCGGCAATGTTCCAGATGCCAAGGCCGCCGAAGACCTGAACAAGATGGCGACGGTCTATTCGCCTCAGGTGGTGAGCTCCCTGCAGGTGACGGCGTTACACGAGCGCCAAGTGATGCTTGCAGTAAAGTTCGCCGAAGTCGACCGAACCAAGCTTCAGCAGTTCGGGATTAATATCTTCAGTACCGGAGCCACGAATACGATTGGAACGGTCTCAACGGAGCAATTTAGCCCGCCAACCTTGACCAACCCTACCGGAGTCGCAACCATCACGGCCAGTGATTTTCTGAATATCTTTTTGTTCCGGCCGGATATCAATCTGGGAACCACGGTTCGAGACCTCCAGCAAAAAAATATTCTGGAAATTCTTGCCGAGCCGAATTTAATGGCTTTGAATGGTCAAAAGGCGAGTTTTCTCGCCGGCGGCGAGTTCCCGTTCCCCCTTGTCCAGCCGGGCCAGGGGTTTACTGCGGTTACGATTCAATTCAAGCCCTTTGGCGTACGCCTGGATTTCACCGGCACCATTACCGGCGATAATGTCATTCGGCTTCACGTAGCACCCGAAGTCAGCACTCTGGATTTTTCCAATGGTTTATCAATTCAGGGATTTAACATTCCTGCGATCTCAACCCGCCGGGCAGAGACTGAAATTGAACTTAAAGACGGGCAGTCGTTTGGGATCGCCGGGCTGATGGACCATCGCGCTCAGATTCAGCTATCCAAGGTCCCTGGAATTGCTGATATTCCTGTGCTGGGGCAGTTATTTCGTTCCCGCTCGATCAATCGGAGTAATACCGAGTTGCTGGTCTTGGTAACGCCGCATATAGTTGACCCGGTTCACACCGAGACTTCAGCGCCGCCGGAGCCGAAGCCTCCGATCCCGTACATCGAGAACCCGAAGTTCGACGATAAACTGCCCGGGGGCGAGAAGAAGCAAGACGTTCAACCATCACCGAGTTCGAAATGAGTGGAATGACTGCGAAAGATCCAGCGAAGGCTTCATCACGGGAGAATCTGCCCGCCAGCGATCCACTCTCTGTGGTCAGCATTTGCCTGGATAAGGACACCTGGGGAACCTTAAAGCTGTTCGCTGATTCGGCCCCGTTAGTCCGGCTCGATCGGCATCTGGGAGAATACCGGGTTGACGATCACGAGTCGGTTCTTGACTGGATCGGGACGCCCGCGCCCGATGTTTGCCTGCTGGATTTTGACCTCGACCGGCGGAGCGCCGCGCTGGTCGCCGAAAGAATTCATGCCGACTCGCCCGAAACGTCCATCTTCGCGGTTTCCTCTCAATCCCAGCCTGACCTGATCATTCAAGCCATGCGCAGCGGCTGCAGCGAATATCTGGTCAAGCCACTGGATTCCGAGCAACTATTAAACGCTGTGGCCCGGGTGGGAGGCCGCGGCCGCAGAGAGAAAAAAGAGCAGGCCAAGGCTCAGGTACTGGCCTTCATTGGAGCGAAAGGCGGATGTGGCGTCACCACCATGGTGACCCAACTGGGCGCCTTGTTGTCCAAATCGTATTCCCGGAAGGTGCTGGTGGTTGACCTGCACCACGACTTCGGCGACGCCGCGCTCTATCTGGGGCTGACCAAGTACCGCTACCACTCTTACGAGCTGGTGGAAAATACGGACCGTCTCGATGCGGAGTTGCTGCAAAGCTTCGTGCTTCACCACTCTAGCGGGCTGGACCTGATTCCGGCTCCTCAAGGGTCTGAGCCAGCGCGGCCGCTCATGGCCGGCGCCTTGATGCAAACCTTCGAGTTTTTGCGGCTTCGCTATGAGTTCATCCTGGTCGACTTGCCGCCGGGATTGAATGATGAACATCTAGAACTGATCCGCTATTGCGACCAGATCAATATCGTCACGATCGCGGAGGTATCTGCGCTGCGCAATGTGGTTCGGCAGACGGACTACTTTACCAAGAAAGGGATCACTGCGGATCGGCTCCGGGTAATTCTCAACCGCCACCAAAGCCGAGGCATCATCACCGAAGCGCAGATCGAAAAAGTTATCGGCCAGAAAATCTCCTGGAAGGTGCCGAATCAGTACGTTCAGGTGTTGAAATCAATTAGCGGTGGCGATCCCCTCAGCCAGGTGTCCAATTCCGAGGTGGCGAGAAATCTCCACGACTGGGCTGGAACCATCGGCAAAAAGTCGAGCACGGAAGAGAAGAAGAGCCGCGGCATCCTCGGTCTGTGGGGCCGGTAAAGAGTTATCTATATAGGGAGTACATATGGCGGACATTAACCCGATAACACCCTCGTCGAACGGCTTGAAGGCGTTTTCGATGGGCGACGAAAAGAAACAATCCGGACTGAACTTCAAGGTCTACCAGGAGTTGAAATCCGCCGTACATCGCGACCTCCTGAACAAAGTGGACTTGGAGAAAATAGCGACGGTACGGGACGAGCGTACCCGGGCGCAGGCATTGGCGGTGATCCAGGATCTGGTCGCGAATCTGCAAACGCCGATGAGCGGCCGCGAGCGCGAGCGCCTTTCTCTGGAAGTGTTGGACGAGGTCTTCGGACTGGGCCCGCTGGAACCGCTGCTGCAGGATCCCACCATCAACGACATTTTGGTGAACGGACACAAACAAGTCTACGTAGAGCGGGCGGGAATGTTGGAAGAAACCAACATCAGGTTCAAGGACAATGCACACCTGATGCACATCATCGACAAGATCGTCTCTGATATTGGGCGGCACGTGGACGAGTCCTCTCCCATGGTGGACGCGCGCCTGGCGGACGGATCCCGCGTCAACGTCATCATCCCTCCGCTCGCCGTCGATGGTCCACATCTCTCTATCCGCCGCTTCGGCCATATCCCGCTTACGGATGCGGATCTGCTCGCCAACCAGACACTCACGCCGCAAATGCTCGACCTGATCAAAGGCGCAGTCAGGGCACGGCTGAACATCGTGGTTTCGGGTGGAACCGGCGCCGGAAAAACTACTTTTCTGAACGTGCTGTCGGGTTACATCTCCGACAAGGAAAGAATCGTAACCGTGGAGGACTCAGCCGAACTGCAGCTGAAGCAACGCCACGTGGTCCGGTTGGAGTGCCGTCCGGCGAACGTTGAGGGCACGGGCGCGGTTATGCAGCGGCAGCTCGTGATCAATTGTCTGCGTATGCGTCCCAACCGCATCATCGTCGGCGAAGTTCGCGGTGAGGAAGCCCTGGACATGCTTCAGGCCATGAACACCGGTCACGACGGGTCGTTGACTACGGTTCACGCCAATAGCCCTCGTGATGCGATCGCGCGTATGGAAACCATGGCCATGATGGCGAATCTGAATCTTCCCGAAAAAGCGGTCCGGCGTCAGATTGCTTCCGCGGTGGCTCTCGTGATCCAGATCGCGCGCTTCAATGATGGTGCCCGGCGCGTAACTCATCTGACTGAGATCACCGGCATGGAAGATGACGTGATCAGCATGCAGGATGTCTTTGTTTTCGAGAAGCACGGAGTCGGACAGGATGGCAAGGTGCTGGGAACGTTTAGTCCCACTGGAATTCGGCCCAAATTTGCCGAAAAACTAAAGGCGTCCGGAATCTCAGTTCCGGCGTCCATGTTTGAACATTCGATGAACGTTTGAGACCGAAGACCTCGCTATGTCGATACTTTTATTCATTCTGCTTCTGATTGTGACATTCGGAGTGCTGCTTTACTTTCTGCGGCCCACCGCGACTGAGATCGCGGTGGAACAGCACCTGGAACATATTGAGGAAAGCCGGGCGGTCGAGGGTGACGGCACCACCATCCTCAAGCCGGAAGCACTAAGCGCGACTCCCTGGTTGGACGAGTTGATCCGAGATATACCCGGATCCGTTGGGCTCGCTCGCCTCGTCAGGCAGTCAGGGCAAAAATGGCAGGTGAGTTCCATTCTTTTCTTCTCGTTGGTTGTGGCGGTGGTCGTCGCCTGGATAGCCTCAACTGCCATGCCCAGCGGTCTGAGCACAATTTTCGGAATCATGGCGGGGCTTACTCCATACCTGTATCTCTATATTCGGCGCGAGATGAGATTCAGACAATGCGATGCTCTCCTGCCTGATGCGGTCGACTTGATGGCCCGGGGCTTACGTGCGGGGCACGCCGTACCGGCGGTAATGGAGATGGTTGGCAAGGAGATTGGCGAGCCTCTGGCAGGAGAGTTCCGCATTCTGCATGAAGAACAGAATCTGGGTCTGCCACTTCGGGACGCCATGTTGAATCTCGTGGACCGGGTGCCGCGCGACGACATGCGGTTCCTCGCCACCGCTGTACTGCTGCAGAAAGAGACGGGTGGAAACCTGGCGTTGATTCTCGACAAGACGGCGGCTCTGGCCAGGGAACGGGCGCGGCTGTACGGTCAGCTTCGTATTTACACGGCCCAGGGACGCATCACCGGGTGGATCCTTTGTATGGCGCCGTTCATCATGTTTGGTTTGATGAGTTTCACCAACTGGAAGTACGAAAGTGTCTTGTTCACAAATCCAATCGGCTTAAAGATCATTTATGTCGGCCTGGTCATGATGTTGCTAGGCATTCTCATCATTCGCAAGATTATTGACATCAAGGTCTGAACTATGACGCTGGCCATACTACTGGCAATCTGCTCCTTCGCGGGCTTGTTTCTGATATTTCTGTTCATGCTGCGGCGGCCCTCGGCTCAGAGCACCCTGCTGGATCGGGTGACGCACGAAGTACGCGATGAAAGAGAAGGCCGGGCTCAGGCCTGGCATTCGGCTGTGAATGCGGATGTGGTGGCCAAGCCTTTTACATTCTTTCGCAATTTATTTTCTAATGAGCTCAACCCCGATCTGGTGCGGCGACTGCTGCTGGCCGGATATCGGAAACCGGCCCATGCCGATATTTTTCTCGGGGCAAGATTGGCCCTGCCCGCGCTCCTGGGGTTTCTGGTTTTGGTCTTGGTGGAAAGCAACACCATCTTTCTTTTCCTGCTCACTATCGTTCTCGCTTTCTTCATACCGGATTTTTGGCTCAACCACGCGGTAAAGAAAAGGAGAGAGCGCATCCGGCTAAGCCTTCCAGACGGAC
>WNFC01024043.1_pt1 | contig 17366 bp, 13 predicted proteins | sample 5400541 | NCBI WGS metagenome assembly WNFC01 (sample SAMN13153342, study PRJNA577476) | soil metagenome | isolation source: 120 cm saprolite under Douglas fir tree site 2 hole 2 replicate 1 | place: USA:California | collected 2015-04-18
CCAGGTCAACGGGCCGATCGGCGCGTTGGCGGTGAGGCGGCCGCGCAGCGGCGGCAGACGCCGGACGAGATCGCTGTCGGGCATTTCGCTCGGCGCGGTCACGCGACCCGGCCCTGTTTGGCAAACTCGGCCAACTCGGCCGGCAGGCTGTTCGCCCAGTTGGTAATCGACCCGGCGCCGAGGCACACCACCATGTCGCCGGGCCGGGTCAGCTCCCGGATGGTCGGGGGAAGCGCCTCCGCGCCGGCCAGGGCGCGGGCGTCGCGGTGGCCATGCGCACCCAACCCGGCAACGAGCGCCTCGCGGTTGATCCCCGCGATCGGCGCCTCGCCGGCGGGGTAGACATCGGCGACCAGCACCGTATCGGCATCGTTGAAGCAGGTGCAGAAACCCTCGAACAAATCGGCAAGCCGGGTATAGCGATGCGGCTGTACGACCGCGACGACCCGCCCGCCGACAATTGCCCGCGCCGCCTTGAGCACTGCGGCAATCTCGACCGGATGGTGACCGTAATCATCGATGATCGAGACGCCGTTCCATTCGCCGGTCTTGGTGAAGCGGCGGCGGACGCCGCGGAAGTTGCGCAAGGTGGCGCGCACGACCTCGTCGCCAAGGCCCAATTCCTCGGCGACGGCGACCGCGGCCAGCGCGTTCTGCACATTGTGGTCGCCGAACATCGGCAGGAACAGCTTCGGGATCGTCCGCTCCTCGCGGCTCATCCGGTCGGTGACGACCACATCGAAATGGCTGCCGTCGCCGCCAAGCCGGATATTGACGGCGCGAATATCGGCCTGCGGGCTGAGGCCATAGGTCAGGATGCGCCGCTCCGACAGCTTGGCGACCATGCCCTGCACCACCGGATGATCGATGCACATCACCGCGAAGCCGTAGAAGGGGATGTTGCCGACAAAGGTCTCGAAGGCTTGCTGCAGCGCAGCAAAATCGCCGTAGAAATCGAGGTGCTCGGGGTCGATGTTGGTGACGACGGCGACCGTCGCCGGCAGCCGGGTAAAGGTGCCGTCGCTCTCGTCCGCCTCGACCGCCATCCAGTCGCCGGCGCCGAGCCTGGTATTGGTGCCATAGGCGTTGATGATCCCGCCGTTGATCACGGTCGGGTCGAGCCCGGCGGTTTCGAGCAGGGCGCCGATGATCGAGGTCGTGGTCGTCTTGCCGTGCGTGCCGGCGATCGCGATCGACCATTTGAGCCGCATCAGCTCGGCCAGCATCTCGGCGCGGCGCACCACCGGCAAGCGCCGCGCCCGCCCGGCGACGACTTCCGGATTGTCGGGTTTGACGGCCGATGACACGACGACGACTTCGGCCGCATCGAGGTTTTCGGCGCGGTGGCCGATCATCACGCGAATGCCGAGCTCGGCCAGCCGCTTGGTATTGGCGCTGTCGGCGAGGTCGCTGCCCTGCACCCGGTAGCCGAGATTGTGCAATACCTCGGCGATGCCGCTCATGCCGATGCCGCCGATCCCGACGAAATGGATCGGGCCGATCGTTTCGGGCAGCGATCTCATGCCGCGCGCTCCCGCGCGGTGCCCACCAAATCGGCGACCAGCTGGGCCAGCCGTTCGGCCGCGTCGTCGCAGCCAAACCGGCGCGCGCGGCTCGCCGCGTCGCGCAGCCGGGCGGGGTCGCCGAGGAGTTCGACCAGACGCTCGGTCAGGATCGCCGGCGTCAGCGAGGCTTGCGGCATGACCCAGCCGGCGCCGGCTTCGGCGACCGCGCGGGCATTGGCGGCCTGGTGATCGTCGGTCGCATGCGGGTAGGGCACGAGCAGCGCCGGGCGGCCGGCGACGGCTAATTCCGCGACGGTCGAGGCGCCGGAGCGGCAGATCACCAGATGCGCGCGGGCGAGGCGGCTCGGCACATCGGTGAAGAAGGTCTCGACCTCGGCCTCGATGCCGCTCTCTCGCAGCTCCGCCGTCACCCGGGCGCGGTCCTCGGGCCGGGCCTGCTGGCTGACCCGCAGCGCACCGCGGATCGCCGGCGGCAGCGCCGTCAAGGCCGGCGGCACGATGTCGGCAAAGATCCGCGCTCCCTGGCTGCCGCCAAGGATCAGCAGCTCGATCGGCTTGCCCGGCTCGGGCGCGGCGTAGCCGGTTTGCGCAATGGCGAGGATCGCCGGACGCACCGGGTTGCCGGTGTGGACCGCGCGGGCCCGCTCGGCGGAGCGCATACCGGCGGTCTCGGCGAAGCCGGTCGCAATCCGTTGGACGCGCGGCGCCAGCAGCCGGTTGGCGCGCCCGAGAACGGCGTTCTGCTCGTGGATCACGGTCGGCAAGCCGAGCCGGGTCGCCGCCAGCATCGTCGGCACCGAGGGATAGCCGCCAAAGCCGATCACCGCGTCGGGCATGAGCCGGCGCAGCAGCAGCCGCGCCTGGACGATGCCGACCGCCATCTCCGCCAGCCCATAGGCGGCATGAACCGGGCCGCCGCCGAGCCGCCCGGCGCGCACCTGGCAGATTGCGACCCCCGGCACATGCTCGGCGAAGGCGTCGGCCCGGCTGTCGGTCGCCAGATGAACCGCGCCGCCCTGGCGCACCAGCTCGCGCGCCAGCGCCTCGGCCGGGAACAGATGCCCGCCGGTCCCGCCAGCCGCCAGCACGAAAACCGCGCTCACAATTCGCTCCCGCCGAGCCGCCGCCTGGTCAGGGCCAGCATCATCCCCATGCCGAGCGCCAGCGCCAGCATCGATGAGCCACCATAGGACAGAAAGGGCAATGTCATGCCCTTGGTCGGGATCAGGTGCAGGCTCGAGGCCATGTTGATGACCGCCTGCAACCCGAACTGGATCAACAGCCCGGTCGCCGAGAGCAGCACGAACAGATTGCCCTCTTGCAGCAACCGCGAGAAACCGCGCAGCACGATAAACGCAAAGACGCCGACGATGATCACGCACACGACCAGCCCGAATTCCTCGCCGGCGACCGCGAAGACGAAATCGGCATGCGCATCCGGCAGCACGTCCTTGACCGTCCCTTCGCCGGGCCCGCGGCCCCACAGCCCGCCATTGGCAAACGCCTCGATCGAGCGATTGACCTGATAGCTGTCACCCGCCGCCGGATCGAGAAACCGGTTGATCCGGCTCGCCACATGCGGCAGCCAGACATAGGCCCCGACAAACCCGGCGAGCCCGACCAGCGTCCCGGCGGCGGCCCAATAAAGCCTGAGCCCGGCCATGAAGAATTGCGCGAACCAGACGACCGCGACGACGACCGCCATGCCGAGATCGGGCTGCCGGAACAGCATGACGACGAACGCCACGAACAGCGCGATCGAGATCGCGTTGGCGGGAAACCGCGGGCGCTCCTTCTGCTCGGCGAACAGCCAGGCGGCGACGATCGTGAAGGTCGGCTTGACGAATTCAGACGGCTGCAGCGAGAACCCGGGAAGGTTGATCCAGCGCCGCGCGCCCTTGATCTCGGCGCCGATCACGAAGGTCAGCGCGACGCCGACCAGCGCCAGCGCGAAGCCGATGAAGGCGAGGCGCCGCACGCTGCGCGGCGTCAGCAGCGACACCCCGAGGATGATCGCCAACGCGAGGGGCACCATGACCAGATGGCGCTCGGCGAAATGCAACGGCGCATAGCCGAGCCGCTCGGCGACGGCGGGGCTGGCCGCCATGCTCATCACCGAGCCGAAGCCGAGCAGCAGCGCCAGCGCGCCGAGGCTCCAGCGGTCGACCGTCCACCACCAGCGCGCGACCGGGCTCTGATCGATGCGCGCGAACATCATGACGGCGGACGTTCTCCGGGCGGGCGTTGTCTGGCTGGCGGCGCGGCGGCGCCCAGGCCGCGCCGCTCGACGACGAGCGCACGGAAGCGGTCGCCGCGTTCTTCGAAATTCTTGAACTGATCGTACGAGGCGCAGGCCGGCGACAGCAGCACGACGGCGCCCGGCACGCCGTCGCGCCGCGCCTGCTCAGAAGCCGTCGCCAGGGCGGTCGCCAGATCGCCGCAGCGGGTGAAGGGGACAGAGCCGTCGAGCGTCGCGGCAAACTCCTCGGTTGCCTGGCCGATCAGGAATGCGTGCCGCAGCCGGCCGAAATGCGGCGCGAGCGGAGTGATCCCCCCGGCCTTGGGCAGCCCGCCGGCGATCCAGTAGATCGCCTGATAGCACAGCAGCGCCTTTTCGGTAGCGTCGGCGTTGGTGGCTTTGGAATCGTTTATATAGCGTATGCCATCGATCGTATCTACCAGTTCTTGTCGGTGGGCGAGACCGGGGAAAGAGCAGATCGCCGCCGTCACAGCCGCCGCTCCGACCCCGACGGCGCGCGCGACGGCATAGGCGGCGGCGGCGTTCTGCCAGTTGTGCGCGCCCGGCAGCCGCTCGGCGAGCACGAGATCGAGCACGCGAACCGGCTTCGCGTCGAGAGCGTCGACGAGCCAGCCCTCCTCGACATAGACACCGCCGGCGACCGGCTCGTTGACCGAGATCGGCACGACCCGCGCCGCACCGGCACGGCGCAGCTCGTCGCAAAGCGCGCGGCAGATCGGGTCGTCGATGCCGACGATCGCCGTGGCGGTTCCGGTCTGGCGGTCGAAGATGCGCCGCTTGGCGGCAATGTACCCGTCCATGGCGCCATGGCGCTCAAGGTGGTCGGGGGTGACGTTGAGCAACACCGCGATGTCGAAGGCGAGCCGGGTGATCAGGTCGAGCTGGAACGAGCTGGCTTCGAGGACATAGGTCTCATCGGCTGCGAGCGGCGCCAATGTCAGGGCGGGCGTGCCGAGATTGCCGCCCACCTCGACCCGCCGGCCGGCCGCGGCGAGGATGTGACCGGTCAACGCCGTCGTGGTCGATTTGCCGTTGGTGCCGGTGATCCCGACATAACGCGCCGCCGGCTGCGCCCGCCCGAGCAGCTCGATGTCGCCGATGATCTCGGCCCCGGCCGCGCGGGCGCGGAGCACGACCGGGTGCGGCTCGGGGAAGCTGAGCGGGATACCAGGCGACAGCACGAGGGCCGGGATGTCGCGCCAATCGACCGCCGCCAGATCGTACAGCGGGATCTCGGAAGCAACCGCATCCCGCACCGCCGAATTGTCGTCCCAGGCAAGGACCTGCGCGCCGCCGGCAGCGAGCGAGTGCGCCGCGGCGCGTCCCGATTTGGCCACCCCCAATACCGCGACCCGTCGACCCTTGAAGCCGCCGACCACGACCATGACGGCCTACCGCAGCTTCAATGTCGCCAGCCCGGCAATCGCCAGGACCGAGGCGATGATCCAGAAGCGAATCACGATCGTCGGCTCCTCCCAGCCCTTCTGCTCGAAATGATGATGCAACGGCGCCATTCGGAACACCCGGCGACCGGTCATCTTGAAGCTGGCCACCTGGACGATCACCGAAACGGCTTCGAGCACGAACAGCCCGCCGATAATCGCCAGCACCAGTTCATGCTTCGTTATGACGCTGATCGTGCCGAGCGCGGCGCCGATCGCCAATGACCCGGTATCGCCCATGAAGACGCTGGCGGGCGGCGCGTTGAACCAGAGAAAACCGAGGCTCGCGCCGACCATCGCGCCGAGGAGCACGGCCAATTCGTCGGCGCGCGGGATGTGATTCAGCTGCAGGTAATTGGCGAATACGGCGTTGCCGACGAGATAGGCAATGAACGCAAAGCATCCCGCCGCGATCATCGACGGGCCGATGGCGAGGCCGTCGAGCCCGTCGGTCAGGTTGACCGCGTTCGAGGCGCCGACGATGACCAGCACCCCGAAAAGCAGGAAGAACCAGCCGATGTTCAACAACGCAACCTTCACAAACGGGATTGCAATCGAGTTCGCCAATGGTGCGGGCATGATGTAGGCGAGCGCGATGCAGGCGGCGACAGCCAGGATAATTTCGAGCAGCAGCTTAACCCGGCCGGGCATGCCGTGATGCGAGCGCCGCGTCAATTTCCGATAGTCGTCGAGAAACCCGATCAGACCGAAGCTGACGGTCATCCACAACACGATCCAGACATAAGGATTGCCGAGATCGGCCCACAACAGGGTCGAGATGCTCAACGCGAGCAGGATCAGGAACCCGCCCATCGTCGGGGTTCCTTTTTTGCGGACGAGGTGCCCCTGCGGGCCATCGCTGCGGATCGGCTGGCCGTCGCCCTGCATCGATTTGAGCCAGGCGATGACTTGCGGGCCAAAGATCAGGCTGATCGCCAGCGAGGTATACAGCGCTCCCCCCGCGCGAAATGTGATGTAGCGGAACAGGTTCAGCGCGTGAAACTGTTCGGCGAGCGGTGCCAAGATAAGATAAAGCATTTGCTTATGTTTCGCAGAGCATCGCTTGCCAACGCGGTTGCCCGGGGATGCTGGAGCCGCGGCGACCGGGAAAAGAGCTGAAAACCGTCACGATATCGCTCGGCGACGGGAACCCACGCCGGCAGGCATAGCCGGATCGCGGCATCGCCACAACCCGCCCGTCTCGGCGATCATGCGCCGCCTCCACCATCTCAGCCGCCGCCTGCCGCTGCGATCGCGTCGCGGGCGACGAGCGCGTCGTCGAAGGGCAGCACCGTGCCGCCGATGATCTGGCCGATCTCATGGCCCTTGCCGGCAATGACGAGGATGTCGCCCCGGCGCAGCCCGGCGACCGCGGTCGCGATCGCCTCGCCGCGGTCGCCGATCTCGACCGCGTGCGGCGCCGCGGCGAGGATCGCGCGGCGGATCTCGGCGGGCGCTTCGCCGCGCGGATTGTCGTCGGTGACATAGACGAGATCGGCGCCCTCGCTCGCCACCTGCCCCATCAGCGGGCGCTTGCCGCGGTCGCGGTCGCCGCCGGCGCCGAACACAATGGCGAGCCGGCCCCCGGCATGCGGACGCAAGGCGGCCAGCGTTTCGCCGACCCGCTGCATCCGGCCGGGCACGCCACTGAGGCGAGACAAGATGTCAGCGGCATCCGACACCGGCGTACCGCTCGCGACCGCCAGCCCGAGCGCCGCCAGCACATTCATTGCCTGGAACTCGCCGACGAGCGGCAGGTCGATCTCGCGGGTCTCGCCGAACAGGGCAAGGCTGATGCGCTGGCCGTCGCGGCTTGGTGTGCGGGCGAGGAGGCACAGCTCCGCCTCCGCGGCGATGCCAAAGGCGATCACCCGCTGACCGCGCTCGCGACACAGCATGGCGAGGCCGGCGAATTCCGGGCTGTCGGCGTTGAGGATTGCCGTGCCGTCCGGCGCCAGCAATTCCGCAAACAGGCGCTGCTTCGCGGCGCGGTAGGACGCCATGTCGCCGTGATAATCGAGATGGTCGCGGGTCAGATTGGTGAACGCCGCCGCGGCCACCGCGACCCCGTCGAGGCGGTATTGCGCAAGGCCGTGGCTCGACGCCTCGATCGCGACATGCTCGACGCCCTGCGCCGCCAGCTCGGCGAGATCGCGCTGCAAGGCCACCGGGTCGGGGGTGGTCAGCGCGCCGGCACGGCGGCCCGCCGGCGACACCTGCCCGAGCGTTCCCAGGCTCGCCGCCAGGTGGCCGAGCGCCGCCCAGATCCCACGGGTGAAATGCACCACCGAGGTCTTGCCGTTGGTTCCGGTCACGGCGGCGATGGTTTCCGGCTGGCGCGGATAAAAGCGCGCGGCGAGTAAGGCGAGCCGGCGGTGCGGGTTGGGATCGGCGATGATCGCGATATGGCGCCGGGCTTCGGCGTCGAGGTTCAGCGCGGCCCGATCGTCGGTGAGGATCGCGACGGCGCCCTTGGCAACCGCTTCGGCCGCAAAGGCGCGGCCGTCCTGCTGCGCGCCGCGCAATGCGGCGAACAGAAAACCGGGTCTGACCTGACGCGAATCGGCGGTGAGGCCGACGATCTCGGGATCGGCGAGCGGCGGAGCCCTAATCGCGCCCGGGGAGGCGGCCGGACCGGATGGCGCGGCCGGGCTCATCAGCTCAGTAAGATTCAACCCGCTTGCCCTGCATGCTCTCGATCGTCAACGCCCGGGTGATCGCCGGGGATGCCTCGTCGACCGGCGCCACTCCCAATATCGGCGCGATGCGCTGGATGATGCGGCTGGTGGCCGGCGCCACGGTCCATCCGGCGGTCGCATAACCATGGCTCTGCTTGGTGCCGTGCGGCTCATCGACCAGGGTCAGGATGGCATAGCGCGGCTCTTGTATCGGAAACGCGCCGATGAAGGACGACAGCAGTTTCTTTTCCAGATAACGGCCGCCCGCATTCTTCTCGGCGGTGCCGGTCTTGCCGCCGACCACGTAGCCCGGCGCGGCGGCCAGCTTGGCGGTGCCGAATTCGACGACGAGACGCATCAGCTTGCGCATCTGCTCCGAGGTCTTCGGCGACATGACCTGTTCGCCCGGCGGAACGGCGCCGGGCGGCAGCTTGCGCAGGGTCGGCAGGTGCAACACCCCGCCATTGACGATCGCCGACACCGCGGTGATCAGATGCAGCGGGCTCACCGCGATGCCGTGACCGTAGGCAATCGTCATCACATTGACCGGCCGCCACACCGCCGGATAGTGCGGCCTGGCCACCTCGTCCAGCTCGATCGGCACCGGCTTCAATAAGCCGAGCCGCGCCAGAAAAGAGCGCTGCCGCTCGGCGCCGGCATCCACCGCCATGTGGGCCGAGCCGATATTCGATGAATACATGAAGATTTCGGGGACGCTCAGCCACCGGTGCTTGCCGTGATAATCCTCGATCGTGAAGCGGCCGATATGGATCGGATGGCTGGCATCATAGCCTTTGGTCAGCGAAGTGACGCCGGAATCGAGCGCCATCGCGGTGTTAAAGATCTTGAACACCGAGCCCATCTCGTAGTCGCCGAGCGTGATCTTGTTGAAGATCCGCTCGCTCGCATTGGCCGGCGTCAGGTCGGGATCGGTCCCGCCGGGGCGGTTCGGGTCGAAATCCGGCAGCGACACCATCGCGATGATCTCGCCGGTCTGCACATCCATAATGATCCCGGCGGCGCCCTTGGCGCTGAACTCGCCGACGACCCGGGTCAATTCCTCGCGCAGGATGAACTGCACCCGCGCGTCGAGCGACAGTTCAAGCGGCTCGCGGCGACCCTTCATCGCGACGTCGAGACCGCGCTCGACCCCGGCGAGACCCTCATTATCGATCCCGCAATAGCCGACGACATGGGCGGCCAGATCGCCATACGGATAGAAGCGGCGCTCTTCGGGGGTGAAATCGAGGCCGGGAATGCCGAGCCGATTGATCGCGTATTGCTGGCGCGGGGTCAGCGACCGCTTCAGATAGACAAAGCTCTTGCCCGAGACGAGCTTGGCGCGGATCTCGCCCAACGCCTTTTCCGGCAATACCGCGGCAAGCTTGCCGGCGGCCTCGTCGGGATCCTGACCGGCCGCGAGCAACGCCTTCGAATTGACGAACAGCGACGGTTTCGGAAGCATCGTCGCCAACAGCTCGCCATTGCGATCGGTGATGTCGGCGCGAGCCGGCGGCGGCGGCGCGACCGGCGGCAAGCGGCCGATATGCGACTCCGCGGCGCCGCCCGCCAGCAGCACGATCTCGGCCAGGCGCAGCACCACGACGAGGAACACAAACGCGAACAGCGCCGCGGCCGCGAGCAGCCGGGTGCGGCAGGTTTCGAGCAGCTGGTTGGCCCGCTCGTCGCCGACCACCGGCGCGCAGGGCGGCGGCGGCTTGAAATGGCGCGGCCGGCAGGGGTTGTCGTCGAGGCGCTGCACAGCCAGCATCACCGGCCCTCGGCAATCGCGGCGAACAGGCGGTCGATCGACTGCGCCGGGCGAGGCGCCCCGGTCTTGACCAATTGCGCGGCGGCGGCCGGTTTGACCGGCGCCAATTTCACCGCCGCCGGGATCGCTGCGACCGGGTTCTCCGGCAGCGGGCCCTGCGCACCACTCATCGCCAGTTGCGCGGCGGCGGCAGGCTTGACCGGCATCAGCGCCGCAGCAAGCGCGGCGAGCGGTTTTTCCGACCGCGGCGGTGGCGCCTCGCTCGCCGCGGGTTGCGGCACTGCCGGCTCGGAAACGGCGGTGGCAGCGGGACCCGCGGGAGCGGCGGCGATCAGCGCATCGGGCGGCGCCGGCACGGGCCGCAGCGGGACATCCTCGATCGCGCGCTGCAGCTGCTTCGGCGCCATCGCCGCCAGCGACAGAAAACGGCGGTTCAGATCGGCGAGGCGTTCGGGCTGGTTGAGCGTGGTCCATTCCGCCCGCAACAGGCGGATTTCCTGGTGCTCGACAACCGTCTGCTTGCGGACCCGGTTCAATGCCTCCTCGATGTCCTGGACCGCGTATTTGACCTTGAAGGTGGCAAAACCGGTCGCGGCGACCAGCGCCAGCCAGAACAGCGAGGCGAGCCGGATCATCGCAGCGGCTCCGCGCGGCTGGCGTGGCGCGACGCCACACGGTCGCGCATCGCCGGCCACGGCGGCGCGGCGGTGCGCTCGGCGGCGCGCAGACGGGCCGAGCGGGCGCGCGGGTTGCGCGCGATCTCCTCGGGCCCGGGTCGGATCGGCCGGCGCGTCAGCAGCGTGAAACTCGGCGGTGGCGTGTCCGGGGACGGCGGCATATGGCGCGAGGCGCTCGCCATGGCGCCGCTGCGCCGCCGCAGGAAGGTCTTGACCCTGGTGTCTTCCAGCGAATGGAAGGCGACGACGGCGAGCCGCCCGCCCGGCTGCAACAGGCGCTCGGCGGCGGCAAGGCCGCGGTCGAGTTCGCCGAGCTCGTCATTGACCGCGATGCGCAATGCCTGAAAGGTGCGGGTCGCTGGGTCGAGGCCGGGCTCGCGCTGCGGGATTGCCGCCCGGACGATGTCCGCCAATTCGCCGGTGCGCCGGATCGGGGCATGCCGGCGCGCCGTTGCGATCGCCAGCGCGACGCGGCGGGCAAAGCGCTCTTCGCCGAGGGCGCGGATCAGCTCGGCGAGTTCATCCTCGCTCAGCCGGGCGACGAGGTCGGCGGCGCTCGTCCCATCGCGGCCCATGCGCATGTCGAGCGGCCCATCGAGGCGAAAGGAAAAGCCGCGCTCGGCGGCGTCGAGCTGGAGCGAGGAGACGCCGAGGTCGAGCGCGACGCCGACGATCGGCTCGGCGGACGCCGCGCGCACCAGCCGTTCCATGTCGCCGAAGCGGCCTTCGATCAAGGTCAGCCGCCCATCATGCCGGGCGGCGAGCCCGGCGCCGCGGCGCACCGCCTCGGGGTCGCGGTCGAGGCCGAGCACGCGACAGCGCGCCGCGGCGAGCAACCCCGCGGTGTAACCGCCCGCGCCGAAGGTGCCGTCGACATAGGTCGCATCGTCGCGCGGCGCGAGCGCCGTCAGCACTTCCTCGAGCAGAACCGAAACATGATCGCCGATTGGAAGCGCCTCGCCGCCGCTTGGCACCGAGCGGCGGCGCGACTTTCCGGCCGCGGGGCGCGCCTTGCTCATGACGACCGCCGCGCCATGGCGCCGCGCGCCGGCAGGGTCGCGCCCTGGCGCCGCGAGCGCTCGCGCACCGCGCTGCGATGCTCGGCGTAGCGGCCCGGCTCCCACATCTGGAACATTGCGCCGAGCCCGACAAACGCCACATCGGTGCTGATGTTGGCGTGTTCCTTGAGCGGCTCGGGCAGGACGATGCGGCCTTCGCCGTCCATCGTCAGCGGATGCGCGTCGGCAAACAGCCAGGACAAATTCTCGTGCTCGTCCGAGAACTGGTCGAGCGTTTCGAGCCGGTCCTTCATTTCCTCGACGTAGTCGCTGCCGGTGCCGTCAAGCGCCGGGACTTTGAATGACGGAAACAGAACCACCAGATTAGACTCGCGATGGGTCGCGAGAGTGGAGCGAAAGGTCGCCGGCACTGAAACTCGCCCCTTGCGGTCGACCTTATTCACATAAGTGGACAGAAACAGTTCCACTTGCCTTCCCCCAACGCTCCCCCACAGGCGCCCGGCAAGGGGCAGGCCCGGTAGCGCCGTCGATAGTTCCCCCCAACCGGCGGCGCTCGCCTCTGGGTGGATTTGGGATAGCATGGGCTAGCTTGGGACGTCAAGCACTATTCTGTAGAAATTTCGCTGATGCTAAATGTTCGTTACTCGATACTGGTTACCACATGATGTAGTCGTGCAGAAGATATTCGGATCTATCGGCGAAATCCAGTTCTCGGTATGTTCCAATAAACGACGGGCCAGACGGTCTGTAAGCCGGGTTCTGTCCCGTCCGAAGACGGGGATGGCCATTCATCTGGGACGCTCGTCGCCGAGCGCCTCGCGCGACCGACCCGAGCGGCGGCGCGGAAGGCCCGCCCAGCGGCGTGAGCCGAGGCTCATGCCGCCTGCCGCTCCTACTTGGTCTTGCTCCCGGTGGGGTTTTCCCTGCCGCCGCCGTTGCCGGCGGCGCGGTGCGCTCTTACCGCACCATTTCACCCTTGCCGCCCGCCGGCCCCACGAAAGGGACCGGATGGGCTCGGCGGTGTGTTTCTGTGGCACTTTCCCTGGGGTCGCCCCCGCCGGGGGTTACCCGGCACCGTGCCTCCGTGGAGCCCGGACTTTCCTCCCTCCGCTCAGCCGCGAGACCGAGTGGAGAGCGGCCATCCGACCGTCTGGCTGGGATCATTTGGGATGCCGCGCCCCGCCTGTCAAATCGCGGCGCGCCGCTAGTCGGTGAAAACCGGCTCCGGGCGCTGGCGCAGGGCATTGAAGACGACCGGCGGCACACTTAGCCGGGGGTCCTCCTTGTAGAGAGCGCGCAGCGCCGCAAATCCGCTGTCGGGAGTGCGCGTGAGCGCGGCGATCCGATCGAACAGCGCGAGCCGGTCCGCGGCGATCGGCTCTCCCTCGCGCACCATCGCGCCCCATACGTCCCACGGCAGCATCTCCTTGTTGTTGAGTGCCGCGAGGTCGTGCAGCAAATTGCCGGCGACGAACCACAGCCCGCGCAGGCCGAAGATGCCGAACGCGGCCGGGTCGGCCGCGCTGCTGCGGCATCGCGCCCAGCCGTCGCCGGCGACGAGGAAGCGGTCGCGCGGCACGTCGAGCGGATCAAAATCAGCCCGTATTTTGTGGCGTTGCAGTTCGTCGAGCTGGGCATCGACGAGTATCCAGCGCGCTTGGTTGCCATTCCAGTATTCGCCGACCCAATGGTCGACGAACTTGTCCCGCTCGAAATAGGTGCCGAAGCCGCAGCGCGCCCGCGCCGGCACACCCTTCGCGCGCAATAGCGCGACCAGCAAAACCGAGAAATGGCGGCAGATGCAGACCAGGCGCGCGTCGAGGGTTCGCGCCACCGAAAGCGGCCTGCGATCGCGAGCGCGCAAACGGTGCAGCATCTGCGCGACCGAGCGGAGATGCGGCTCTTCGTTGCGGTCCGCTGACAGGGCGACGTCATAGGCCGACGCCCATTGCTGGTGCAGCAACAGACCCTGCACGCAGCGAACCAGCTCCGACAGCTCGTCGGGCAGCGCCTTGATCTCGGCCGCCGGTTCGGGGATCACGGTCATCTCCCCCGGCGCCGAATAGAAGTCGAGGATCGCGCGTTGGGTCATGACCCGGCAAGTCGCGGTCACGGTGCGGTGCGTCGTACCAGCGCGATAAAGCGGCGCGTGGCGGCGGCGCTTTCGCCGCGCCGGCAGGCCAGGTTGAGCGGTGCGACCAGGCCGGCATCGCTGTCGAGCCGGCGATAGGCGACGCCGTTGACCCGCAGCCGCTGCATCGAGGCCGGGATCAGCGTGACGCCGAGGCCGGCCGCGACCAGGCTCAGGGTCGACAGCATGCGCGGCGCCTCCTGGCCGATCTGCGGGCTGTAGCCGGCGCGCTGGCAGGCGGCGATGATCGCGTCGTAAAGCCCTGGCCCAAGCGGCCGGCGATACAGGATGAAGGTTTCGCCCGCGAGTTCGGCCAGCGGCATGCGGCTCGCCGTGGCGCCGCCGGCGAGGCCGTGCCCGGCCGGCAAGGCCGCCACCATCTCCTCCTCAAGCACGGAATGAACCGTCAGCTCGGGCGCCGGACCGATCGGCGAGCGCACGAAGGCGGCGTCGATCCGCTCGGCGGACAAGCCTTCGACCAACTCGGCGGTGCCACTCTCCTCTAGGCTCAGCGCGACCAGCGGATGCGCCTCGCGGAAAGCGCGGATCACGCGCGGCACAAACGGATGAAAAGAGGCCGAGCTGGTGAAGCCGAGACCGATCCGCCCGGCCTCGCCGCCCGCGGTGCGGCGGGCCGCGGCAGTGGCGTGCGCGACCCGGTCGAGGATCACCCGCGCCTCGGCGAGGAGCGCCTCGCCCGCCTGGGTCAGCTCGACGCCGCGCGGCTTGCGCCGGAACAGCTGCACCTCGAGCTCGGTTTCGAGCGCCCGGATCTGCTGGCTGAGCGGCGGCTGCTGAATGCCGAGCCGCTCGGCGGCGCGCGTCACATGGCCTTCCTCGGCGACCGCGACAAAATAGCGAAGGTGGCGCAGCTCCATATGCCAAACGTCTGAATTATTGGTTTCTCATATATTAGACACGGGGCTTCGCCTGTCATACCTTATTGCTGCATCACGGCGATGCGTCCTTCGAGACGGCGCTTCGCGCCTCCTCAGGATGAGGTTAAGTTTATGATGGCATTAAGAAAAAACCTCATCCTGAGGAGCCCGCGCAGCGGGCGTCTCGAAGGACGCACCGTGCACGTCTCAGGCGATCGATGGGGACTTACTATGGCGAGCGAAGCGAAACTTCTGACGATCGAATTCCTGAAATGGGTCGCCGCCCGGCCGCGCAGCGTTACCGAAGCACGGCAGGCCTGGAGCAGCACCTGCCCGCTCAACTGTGCCTGGGAAGACGCGATCACCGATGATCTGATCGAGCGCGGCGCCGATGGGCGTCTGGCGCTGAGCGCGCGCGGGCGCGCTAGGCTTGAGGCGGCGATGAGCATGTAGGGCGGAAAAGCGGAGCGCATTCCGCCGAACAAAACGCGGCGGATTACGCTTTGCTCATCCGCCCTACGTCTATCAGGGAATCGCGCCTTGATTGGCTTAGCGCCCGGAGTATCGTGCCGGCCAAGAGTTGCCTGCGGCTGCCCTGCCGACAGCGTCCCCTGTGAAGGAGAAGCCCCGTGAGCGTCACCGGTCACGACAGCCTGAAGGCCCGCCGCACCCTCGAGGTCGAGGGCCGGCGCTACGATTACTTCAGCCTCGACGCGGCCGCGAAGGCGGCCGGTCTCGGCGACATCTCGCGCCTGCCCAACTCGATGAAAATCCTCTTGGAAAATCTGGTGCGGCTGGAAAACGGCCGCACCGTCACGGTCGACGACATCAAGGCGATGGGCGCGTGGCTCCGCGCCAAAACCTCGGACCGCGAGATCGCATTTCGGCCGGCGCGGGTGCTGATGCAGGATTTGACCGGCGTCCCGGCGGTCGTCGATCTGGCGGCGATGCGCCAGGCGATGGTCGAACTCGGCGGCGACCCGAACAAGATCAACCCGCTGTCGCCGGTCGACCTGGTCATCGACCATTCGGTGCAGATCGACAATTTCGGCAACCCGCAGGCCTTTGCAGCCAACGTCAAAAAGGAGTTCGAGCGCAACGGCGAACGCTACCGCTTTCTGCGCTGGGGCGCGGATGCCTTCGAGAATTTCCGGCTGGTGCCGCCCGGCACCGGCATCTGCCATCAGGTCAACCTCGAATACCTGTCGCAGGTGGTGTGGACGACCGAGGAGGGCGGCAAGACGATCGCCTATCCCGACACGCTGGTGGGCACCGACAGCCACACGACGATGGTTAATGGGCTGGCGGTGCTCGGCTGGGGCGTCGGCGGCATCGAAGCCGAGGCGGCGATGCTTGGCCAGCCGATCTCGATGCTGATCCCGGAGGTGGTCGGGGTGCGCCTCACCGGCCGGATGGCGGAGGGAGCGACCGCGACCGACCTCGTCCTGACGATCACCCAGCTGCTGCGCCGGCGCGGCGTCGTCGGCCGCTTTGTCGAATATTGCGGGCCGGGGGTCGCCGAACTGGCGCTCGCCGACCGCGCGACGATCGGCAACATGTCGCCCGAATACGGCGCGACCTGCGGGTTCTTCCCGATCGACGCCGAGACGATCCGCTATCTGACCCTCACCGCGCGCGACCCGGCCCGGGTCAAGCTGGTCGAGGCCTATGCCAAGGCGCAGGGGCTGTGGCGCGACGCCAGTACTCCCGACCCGGTCTTCACCGATCTGATGGCGCTCGATCTCGGCACGGTCGAGCCGTCGCTCGCCGGGCCGCGCCGGCCGCAGGACCGGGTATCGCTGGCGGCCGCCGGCAAGGGTTTCGATGAGGAGCTGCCGCGCCTCGCCGGGGTCAGCGCGCCGCGCTCCGTCAAGGTTGAAGGCAGCAATTACGATCTGCATGACGGCGATATCGTGATCGCCGCGATCACCAGCTGCACCAACACCTCGAACCCGAGCGTCATGCTCGGCGCCGGCCTCCTCGCCAAGAAGGCGGTCGAGAAGGGGCTCAAGGCCAAGCCCTGGGTCAAGACCAGCCTGGCGCCCGGCAGCCAGGTGGTCAGCGATTATTATGCTGCGTCGGGCTTACAGGAATACCTCGACAAGGTCGGCTTCAATCTCGTCGGTTATGGCTGTACGACCTGCATCGGCAATTCCGGGCCGTTGCCCGAGCCGGTCGCCGATGCGATCGACGAGGGCGATCTCGCGGTCGCCGCCGTGCTGTCGGGCAACCGCAATTTCGAGGGCCGCATCCACGCCCAGGTGCGGGCCAATTACCTGGCCTCGCCGCCGTTGGTCGTGGCCTATGCCCTGGCGGGGACGATCCGCACCAATCTGCGGACCGACCCGCTCGGCGAGGGCGACGACGGCAAGCCGGTCTATCTGCGCGACATCTGGCCGAGCAACAAGGAGATCGCCGACACGGTCGCCCATTCGGTGTCGCGCGATGCATTCAAGCAGCGCTATGGCAATGTCTTCGAGGGCCCGCCCGAATGGCGGCAGGTCACCGGACCGGGCGGCCTGACCTATGATTTCGAGGACCGCTCGACCTATCTCGCGATGCCGCCTTATTTCGAGAACATGCCGAAAGAGCCCGGGCCGATCAGCGACGTGACCGGCGCGCGCGAGCTGGCGATCTTTGGCGACAGCATCACCACCGACCACATCAGCCCGGCCGGCAGCATCAAGGTCGAAAGCCCGGCCGGCGAATACCTGATCAGCTATCAGGTGCGGCCCGCCGACTTCAATTCATACGGCGCGCGGCGCGGCAACCACAACGTGATGATGCGCGGCACCTTCGCCAACATCCGCATCCGCAACGAGATGGTGCCGGGGGTCGAAGGCGGCATGACCAAGCTGATGCCCGACGGCACGGTCATGCCGATCTACGACGCGGCGATGGAATACAAGAAGCGCGGCGTGCCATTGGTGATCTTCGGCGGCAAGGAATACGGCACCGGCTCGTCGCGCGACTGGGCCGCCAAG
>WNFC01006830.1_pt1 | contig 17363 bp, 15 predicted proteins | sample 5400541 | NCBI WGS metagenome assembly WNFC01 (sample SAMN13153342, study PRJNA577476) | soil metagenome | isolation source: 120 cm saprolite under Douglas fir tree site 2 hole 2 replicate 1 | place: USA:California | collected 2015-04-18
CTACCGCGCCTGCGGCCCGGGACGAAGGACCACGGTTGCTTCCCCTGGAGGAATCCCCCAAAGAGCCCTCGCGGTTGGAACATTACTTCGACTTGGCAGACGCCGCCCTAGGGGTGAAGAACAAGTCTGGATCCTAGAAATACCCCGGACTCAGGCAGCCTTGCGCCGCGAATAACTCTCGAGCGATTTCTCCGTTAGCAGGCCGATAAAGTGGTTGAACTTGCGCAAATCAGTGATCAACGTGGACATATCCGCAGTCGTCTGATGATTTTGGATCAAGCCGTAGACTGTATCCGCGAGACGTTGCACTCCTCCCACGATGCTCGAAACGGGCAGCCCCTCTTTCTTGATCCGCTTGCCATAATCAGACGCTACCTGGGCTGCGTTTGGATTCAACTCGTCATTAGTCGCGTCCATTTGCTCCACAATTGCTTTCAATACCCTGCTTAGCTCGTCATTCTGCAGCGCAGAGGAATTCTTCTTTGGCGTCCTCGATGCGCCATCGGCGAAGCTGGCAAAGTTTTCTTTGATCAGAGACGACAGACGCCAACCCATCAGCGGACCCGATTTCCGCGAATCTACTTTTTCACGAACAGATCTCACCAGGGATTCAATTTCAACCGGTTTCACCAGGTAGTCATCTACCTGGTTCTGGATCGCCTGTAATGCGGTCTCAAACGCCGGGTATCCCGTCAGAATGAAATTCGTGCATTTAGGCTGAATGTGCCGCATCGCGCTGACTACTAGAAAACCATCACCCTCTTCTCCAATGTTCAGATCGGAAATCAAAACATCGTAGGGATTCGTATTTATCTCGAAAAGCGCGTCCGACACGCTTTCCGATACGTGCACCTCGAAGCCTGACTCCTGTAGAACCGGCGGTAACGTGAGGCGAATGCTCGGCTCATCGTCAACGAACAGGACACGAGGGCGGCTTTTCGACTCGGCCATGAGAGCTTCTCCTTGCGACGCGCAACTGTGAATCGGCTGGGCAACACTGAAAAACTTGCGGCTACGTGAAAATCATACTCACCGGCTTGCAAATGGCAAGCACCCCGCAAAAGTAAGCATTATACCTAACGGCATGGTGGTGGCTGTGGGGAGAGGAGGGAGAAAGAAACAATCTAACCTGAATCTGCTTGGCAGTTCGATACAGTAAACAATGTAGGAACGCAGTTGACTCAATGTAGCCCGATTGGGCAGTCAAAGGAGGCGAATGTGCTATTGGGCAATCCAGCATAGGTGTGGCATATTACCTGAGGGGAAGTGGTTGGCTTCCGGGCGGCGGAACATTTTCGCTGCGTCTGAAAGTACCTCTAATGCACGCTCGCTTTCCAGCATCTCGGGACCGCTCACTGATGGCGCAGAAGGCCGCTCAAGCCCCGATTCAGAACGCGATGTCTTCAAGTTCGGAGGACCTCCGCCTACCAGTGACCCCATCCCTTGAATCCGAAGTACAGCTTGCGGAAGAACTGCGTCAGAAAACCGAACTGCTGAAGTTATCCAGAGAAGCGGTTCTAGTGGTTGACTTGTCCGACAAAATCGCTTTCTGGAGCGACGGAGCTGAACAACTCTATGGCTGGAAGCGCGCCGAAGCCCTTGGCAAATCTCCGCTGGAGCTCTTGCAAACTCAGTTGCCGCGGCCTGTAGCCCAGATCGAAACTATTCTGCGCCGTGAGCCGCATTGGGAGGGCGAACTAAAGCAAACCACGCGCTATGGGGCGCGTATTTCCGTTTCCAGCCGGTGGGCACTCTGGCGAGATCTTTCAGGCCGGACTTTGGGACGATTCCAACTCGATAGTGACATCACCCGGCGCAAAAATGTGGAACAGGAATTACGCGTACTGTCAGGCCGTTTGCTGACTATCCGTGACGAAGAACGCCGGCGCTGGGCGCGCGAACTGCATGACAGTGTAGGTCAGCTCCTGGTCGGCATCACCATGAATCTCTCGATATTGCAACGCCAGCTTGACGGCGCTGGTCCCATTGATGCGAAGTTCTTGTCGGAAAGTATGCATCTCACCAACGAAGCTCTTCAGGAAATTCGCACTCTGTCCTATCTTCTTCATCCACCCATGCTGGATGAGGTTGGATTGGCTTCAGCCCTCCGATGGTTCGCTTCTGGATTCTCTAAACGCAGTCAGATTGAGATCGATCTCGAGATTCCAGAATCTCTGGGGCGTTTCCCGCGGGATCTGGAGATCGCCGCTTTCCGGATCGTGCAGGAAACCTTGACCAACGTACACCGCCACTCGGGAAGCTCCACGGCAAAGATTAACATCTGGCGGTCGACGAATCAGCTCCGGCTTAAAGTTGAAGACCAAGGCAAAGGTATGATCCTTCCCGCATTTGGCAAAGACGATCGGGAAAACGCGATTCTCGGCGTTGGTATCAGCGGAATCCGCGAGCGCGTGCGCCAGTTGGGAGGACAGATGCAGATTCGTTCGGGAGAATGGGGTACCGCGCTGGAGGTAGTCTTTCCGTTGGAGGAGTCTGAACTCAATGACCTGGGCCGGGGCGCGGCCGAAGATTAGCCAAGTCAAGATTTCATGCAGCTTTTTTCCCCCGTCGTCCACTCTTCTTTCGTCGCGTAACGGTTCTCCCGCTTAGCCGCTTCCTTACGTCCCTTTTTTCGCCTTCTGTTCGGGAATCTTCCTGTCCGAATAATTTAGCTACGTATTTGTCCTTGCACTCTTCCGAGCAGAAATGGACGGCCAGCCGGTGAACGGCTTGATCTCTGTCCCAGACCGGCAAGATAGTTACTTCGCGTCGAGCTGCAACCACTCCTACTGTTTCAGCGGCAAGACCCAGCAGCCATATCTCGTTCGAGGCCTTTATCGTTCGACAGGAATCGCATGCAAAATGAATCATTGGGAGCCTCCGAAATCAGAGTAGTGGAAGCGGCGACCCAGGTCAGATGGCTAAATAGATAGTCAGGGTTGTTCTCGTCCCGGTGGGATTGCGGATCGGGATCTTATTGCAGCCGTGATCGGTTTCGTGCTGATGGTGTAGCGGGTATGGCGGTTGCGGTTAAAATCGCAGAAACCACAGCATCGGGAGCGTGATCCTCCTCAAAAATCTCCTGCACTCCGTTGTTAATCGCAGTCTGTAAATTCAAGAGATCGGCGCCAGGCACAATCACGCTAACAAACGACTTGGGGAAAACCAGATGAAAGACGCCAGCCAACGGCCATCCATCCCCCGATTCCCCTAATTGAGACGATATGATTGCGACTTCGAAGTAGTGCTGCGTGATCGCCATCAATGCGGTGGGTATGTCGCGCGCCACGACCGTGGAGAACTCAGCACGCGTGAGCAGCGCCTGATATCTCGACAACATGGTCAAGTCAGGATGCACTATCAGAGCCATCTTTTGACGTGCAAGAGCGCTCATGCCCGCCCTCGCCTGACTCGCCCTCGCCATACCAGCAAGCGGTGCAGGGCATTCTTTAGATCATCCAGATCGAGCGGCTTGAGTGCAAAATAATCCACCTGAATGCCAAGTGCTCCTCGCGCGTTTTCGACACTGCCATAGCCAGTAAAAATCATGATGACGGGACGGGGATGCAATTTTGCAGCAGCCTCGGCCAGTTCCAGCCCAATGTCTTCCTGCTCCATTCGCAAGTCAGTAAGAATGGCGTCGAACTGGTGAGCGTTATGGATTAGCTTCAGTGCCTCCGCGCAGCTGCTCGCTGTCGTAATGTCGTATCCATCCTCTTCCAGCACCAGCTTTAAGGTGAAGAGGACGTTGGCTTCGTCATCGACGATCAGAAGCGTGGGTTTTTCAGGCACTGGAGGATAAGGTATTATACCCGATGCAATGGGACGAAGCTGGGCATCGCAGATCTTGAAGCTCGATGAGAAAACTCACTCATTGCTTGTAAATCATCCCCGCCTTCATCACGAATTTCACGTTCTCTAAAACTCGTATGTCATTCAGTGGATCGCCGTTCACTGCGATCAGGTCGGCCCATTTGCCGGTTTTAATTGATCCGAGTTCATTGGCATGACCAAGTAAATCCGCCGCTGCGGAGGTTGCTGACTGGATCGCCTGCATGGGCGTCATCCCATAGTTCACCATGAATGCGAATTGCCTTGCAGCTATGCCGTGGGGACAAACTCCAGCGTCGGTTCCGAAGGCCATTTTCACTCCAGCACGTACTGCTTTGCGAAAATTCTCCCGCTGGATAGCGCCCAATTGGGCGTCGTGCTCAAGGAAGTCCTTTGGGATGGCATTCTGCAGGCCCTTGGCTTGAATACACTCTTCATCGTAGATATCCATGTCCAGGTAAGTCCCACGTTGCTTTGCTAGGGCTATGCCTTCGTCGTCGATCAACGTAGCGTGCTCGATAGATGCCACCCCAGCTCGAATCGCGTTTTTGATTCCCGTCGGTGAGTGAGCATGGGCCGCTACTTTCAATCCAAAGTGCGAGGCCTCATCCACCGCCGCCTGCAATTCTTCCGGCGTAAATTCATCCGACCGAGGATTGCTGTTGTGAGTAAGCACTGCGCCTGTAGACAAAACTTTGATCAGATCCACACGCTGGCTCACCAGGTCTCGGATCCGTTGTCTTACTTCCCACGGGCTATTGGCTTCACCATAGCGCAAATCCAACGGCAGTTTGATGTCGGGGGCGACCCCGGTCATGGCGCCGGCCCCGCCTGTAATCGTTATGTAAGCTCCAGCCACGTACATCCGTGGACCCACAATGTCGCCGCGCGCAATCGCATCCCGCATGGCTACGTCAGTCAAGGCACGGTACACTCCCACGTCCCTTACAGTAGTGAAACCCGACAACAACGCTTTTGCGGCGTTCGGGATTGCCTCGAAGGCGGGTATGGCAATCGATCAGGCCCGGCAAGACAGTCATGCTAGTGAGATCGACAACTTTCGCCCCGGCTGGGATCGCGAGGCTTTTGCCCACAGCTTCGATCTTGCCGTCGCGAATAAGAATGTTTTGATCGCTCTGTACGGTGCCGCCCTCCGTGTCGACCACGCGCCCTGCTTTCACAAATACAACCTGGGCTGAGGCACTGGCTGGCCACAGCCACAAACACAACACCAAAAGTGCAACTTTTGTTCTCATGGCATTCACTTTGTGATCGCGATACATTTTTCACATTTTGACGCTGGCCAGAAACTGCGGTGGTCTTCTAGCCTTGGTAGCCTGTTCGAAGCTATAGGCGAGCTTGAGCAGAGTCGGTTCGCTCCACGCCCGGCCAAAAAAAGAAATTCCGATCGGCATTCCGAACACGAATCCTGCGGGCACGTTGATGTTGGGATAACCCGCCACAGCAGCTGCGTTTGAACTGCCGCCCGAGGAGTGATCGCCGTTCGCCAAATCTGTAAGCCATGGCGGACCGCCGGTTGGCGCGAGAATCGCCTCCAGGTGAAACTTACCCATTACCCCATCGATTCCTTCGCGCCGCGAAAGTCGCCGATTCGCCTCTAACGCGTCCAGATATTCGTTGCTGGTCAAGGGGCCTTTGGCTTCGGCCTTAATAAAAAGGTCCTGGCCGAAATAGGGCATCTCCTTTTCTGGGTTGTGATCGTTGAACTCGATAACTTCCTTCAGGGAATGCACTTGGGATTCGGGCTCACGGCCCGCCAGGTAAATGTTAAGGTCGGCTTTCAGTTCGTACAGTAGGACGGTCAACTCGGTGTCATCAAATTTCCCATGAGATTCCAGGTCTGCCGGATCAACAATCACTGCCCCCTGTTTTTTGATCTCATCAATCACGTGCTCCATGAAGTGATCCACGGCATCGTTAAAGCCGAAATATTTTCTGGCCACGCCAATCCTTGCGCCCTTTAGCCCGTTAGGATCTAGGAATTTCGTGTAGTCAGTGGATGTTTTTCCGACGCTATCTCCCGTCGGGGTGTCACGGGGATCAACTCCTGCAAGCGCGGTTAACAGGATGGCCGCGTCCCGCACGGTGCGCGTCATGGGACCGGCGGTATCCTGGCTATGCGCGATCGGAATGATGCCTGAACGGCTCACCAGGCCGACCGTCGGCTTGATGCCGACAAGTCCGTTCGCAGAAGATGGACAAACCACCGATCCATCCGTCTCCGTGCCGATTGCTGCGGCGCAGAGGTTGGCTGCGACTGCCGCTCCCGAGCCGGAACTCGAGCCGCACGGGTTGCGATCAAGCACATACGGATTCTTCGTCTGTCCACCACGTCCGCTCCACCCGCTGCTGGAATGGCTGGAACGGATGTTTGCCCACTCGCTCAAATTGGTCTTGCCCAAAATGACGGCTCCGGCTTCTCGCAGCTTCTGCGCCACGAACGAATCTTTAGATGGACGCGATCCCAACAATGCCAGCGAACCCGCAGTCGTCTGCATCTTGTCAGCGGTATCAATGTTGTCTTTGATCAGGACAGGAATGCCATGCAGCGGGCCGCGAGCCTTTTTTTCCTGCCGCTCTCGATCGAGACTCTCGGCGATCGAGTGAGCCTCAGGATTGATTTCGAGTACGCTGTTGACCGCTGGACCTCGGCGATCAATTTCCTCAATCCTAGCAAGGTATTTCTCTGTGATCGCGCGTGAACTGAATTTCCCAGAGCTCATTCCCGCTTGTAGGTCAGCAATCGTTACTTCGTCCAATTCGAAAGGCCGCACCTGCGAAGCCGATGTCGAGCCATCAGTAAGTTCGCGAGCACCCGCAAGAGCCGGCAGGATCGCAGCGCCCACGCCGCCGAACAAACTCGTCTGCAAAAAGCGCCGCCGTGGCGGCATTTCAGAATTCACCGCTAGATTCTTCTTACGCAAATGTCATCCTTTCGTTCTGACCCGAGCCCGCAGTTGCGCAGGAATTATAGGCGATTGGTCAACTGCAGTCGGAAGAAGACGCCACGCTCAGAGGATGGCCTCACTTTCTTCTTGGGTTTAGGGCTCAACACATATGTACGGCTTTCGCTTTTGGGTGGCGCACCGCTTCAGCGCCCTGGTCCCCTTCTGGTTGTCGCGTTGCGAGTTGAAGCGTTCAGTCGCCGCTTTCTTTTGTCTGCTGCTACCGTCCAAGACAGCAGCGTGTTCTTCCCAAATTCCATCAAAGTGTGTGCGCCTCCGAAGCTGTTACAATTTCACGTTTCATGCATAAAAATATGTCGATTTTTCTGGTCGGCTGCACTCTTTAAGGAGAGCTTGAATGTTTTCCCTCAAACGATGGATGACCTTATGGATAATCTGCAGCGCGTACTTTGCGCTGGGACAGGAAATGCAAGAAGGTCGGCTGATGCGATTCCCCGACATCTACAAGGACAAAATCGCATTCATGTACGGCGGCGATCTCTGGCTTGCGTCGAGCAATGGCGGCGTGGCTCGCCAGATCACCTCCCATGCCGGGGGCGCGAGCTCTTTCCTAAGTTTTCACCCGACGGCAAATGGATCGCCTTCACCGCACAGTACGACGGCAATTTCAAATTCGCCTTGTACGGGCTGGACAGCAAATGGCTCATCGAAAACAAAGGCGTGCAGCCGGAAATTGTCATAGAGAACCGGCCCGACTTGGTGGTCAAGGGCCAGGATCCCCAATTGGAGAAAGCCATGGAAATGGTGATGAAAGAAATTCAAGCCAATCCCAAGAAGCTGCCGCCACGGCCTCCCGATTTGCCTGCCTATCCCGAGGGTCCCGGAATGTAATTAGGTGAGTAAACAGTAATCACGAAAACAGGCTGGTAATCGTATAATTAAGTTTCATGCCAAAATATTCCATCGTTGCCCCCCTGCACAACGAGCAGGAAAACGTCACTGACCTCTACGACCGCCTGAAAGCGGTCATGGAGTTGAATGGCGAAAGTTTCGAAATGGTCCTGGTGGACGATGGTTCCACCGATCGCAGCTTCCACTTGCTACGCGAGATCGCGGCTGTCGACAGTCGCGTGACGGTGGTCAAATTGCGCAGAAATTTTGGCCAGACATCCGCTCTGGCCGCCGGATTCGACCACGCCCGTGGCGAATACATCATTGCTATGGACGGCGATCTGCAGCACGATCCTGCCGACATCCCGCTCTTTTTGGAAAAGATTTCCGACGGCTACGACATCGTGAGTGGATGGCGTCGGCGCCGCATCGATAATCTCTGGCTCCGCCGTATTCCTTCACGTTGCGCGAACTGGCTGATGGCCAAAGTCAGTGGGGTGGACATCCACGACTTCGGCACCACGTTTAAGGCATATCGCCGCGAGATTCTGGAGCAGGTTCCGCTCTACGGAGAACTGCATCGCTTCATTCCCGCACTTGCATCGTGGCATGGCGCGTCCATTTGCGAAGTTCCCATCAGCAACGTAAATCGGGAGCACGGCAACTCACACTACGGAATCTCCCGCACTTTCCGGGTTTTCTTCGATCTCATCACTATCCGTTTCTTGCTACGGTACCTGGCGCGTCCCCTGCATTTTTTTGGGACAGTCGGAATGTTGAGCATCTTCGCAGGTTCCGGTGTTTCTCTCTGGCTGCTGATTGAAAAGTTCGTCCGTCACTCTGACGTAATGACCAATCACGGCCCACTCATGATTTTTGCTGCCGTACTGCTGCTGGCGGGTCTCAATATGCTGGCGGTTGGCCTGTTAGGCGAAATGCAGGTGCGTCACTACCACGAGCCCACGCGTCGGGCGCCATACTCTGTCGACCGCGTTCTCCGCGCCCAAAGCGAAGAACACACCATCTCGGAGTAGAGAACGCACTCAGCCTCCAGCAAGCCCAGAGGACATCACCCGAATGGTATATGGGCTGAGTGCTGAGTGCTGAGCGCTATTTTCCAAATGCCTCCTTATTGACCACATAAGGCATCTTCGAAATATCTCCCCCATAATTTCCTTCCAGCACATCCATCAACCCTTGCACGCACCTCCCAGCCATGCCTTTGTTCGGATCAGTAGAGAGCCGAGTAATTTTCCCCGCGCTGGCAAAATGCGGATAAAGTCGGCAACGGTCCTCGATGGCCGGATCGCGCAGTGGTGAATCAGCTGGCAGCGGTTCTTTTTCGTAGACGTCAAGGGCCGCTCCCGCAATCCAGTTCTCTCGAAGTGCTCGCGCTAGTGCTGCTTCGTCCACCACCGGCCCGCGCGAAGTATTCACCAGAAATGCGGTCGGTTTCATCATCCGTAAAGTACGCTCATTGAACAAATGGTAAGTCGGAGTATCGCTCTCGCCCTCGCGTAAGAGCGGCACATGCACGCTGACAAAGTCCGCTTGCCTCAAAGCATCGTCCACCGTGGTGTATTTAATCCAGGTCTTCTCTTTGGCAATCCCGCGTGCCTGAAGTAAATCCTTGATCTCCTGAATCGCCTTCACAAATTCGTGGTTCTGATACGCCGGGTCGTAGCAAAGAATATTCATATCGAATCCGACGCATTTCTTGATCATGGCGAGCCCAATGCGACCGGTTCCGATGATCGCAATCGTCTTGCCCGTTACTTCGTCCCCGAGAAATGGCAGGTAAGGATGCCAATAGTCCCACTTGTTTTCGCGCAAAAGATGTTCCGCTGTCCACATCTTCCGGGCCAGCGCACCCAGCATGAAAAAGGCAAACTCTGCCGTAGCTTCGGTAAGCACGTCGGCGGTATGGGTGAACGGAATCTTATAGCGATTGGCGTCGGCGCGATTGATGTTGTCAAAGCCCACGGCAATCTGCGCCACCACTTTGAGGTTTCCCTTGCCTGCCTCGAATACTTCAGCATCGATGGGGTCGCGCAAGGTGGTGATCAGGCCATCGATCCCTGACTTGACCTTCTCCAGGAGCAGACCCTTCGGCGGCGCTTTCGGCTGCGGATACACCTCCACCTCGTACCCCCGTTCGCGCAGCAACTCGATGGACTCACCGATATCACACGTAGCGAAGACACGAAATTTCTTGGTCATAGTTCTCTCTGGATGGAAATCTTGCAGACCTAGTTAACCCTGTATCCAATAGCTTCTATTCGAACGTCCATCGCGTAGCGCTAGCCATAAACTTCTTCTCGAAAAGTCCGAACGCAACACGCGGACGAACTATGTAGATGGGCTCAGAGAAATCCTTCATGTCCCACTTGTATTTCTTTTGATACAGTTCCCCAAACTGTTTGCGGATAGTACGGTCGCTGACGAGTTCGGCCACTCCTTCGACGACAACAGCCTGTTCCGCACGCTCCGAACAAATCACACATCTTGGATTCGCCGCCAGGTTTCTCGCCTTGCGAGACTTCTGGCCAGTGCTGAAATAAAATCTGCCCTCCAGCCACAATCCCCAGACGATCATCGTATGTGGCGTTCCATCCGGACGCGTAGTCGAGATCCAATAATTGTGAGATCTTTCCAGACGCTGCTCTGCCCAGCTCCACGAAAGCAAACCTTTTCGGCTCTTGGGAAGCCCGTATCCTGGTATATGTGGGCGGGTGGCCTTGGGCTCTCGGAATCTACGGCGAGTTCGCTTCACCGGCACGCTGATCCTCTCGGGTGACGAATCTGCGAACGGCTTGCTCAATGTCCTAGTCGGCTTACTACCAGGCCAATGATCATCTTTACCTGGCTACAAATTCCGGTGGGCCCACAGCTCTATCGACGCCAGTGCCTTGCTCAGGTTCTCCAAAGAATTGGCCACGCTGAAACGTAAATAGCCTTCGCCAAACTCACCGAACGCGGTCCCGGAGAGACAGGCCACGCCAGCTTGCTCGAGCAAAGCATCCGCCAGCTTTTTCGATGTCCATCCTGTCTTCGTAATATTCGGAAAGACGTAGAAGGCGCCTTTCGGCATGCGGCACGAAAAGCCCTTGATCCGATTCAGTCCGGCAACGAAAACGTCGCGCCGGGCTTGAAATTCGTTTCGCATCCGTTCCACCGAAGACTGGTCTCCGCGAATCGCCTCGATACCTGCAATCTGGGTGAAGCTAGCCGTACAGGAATTCGAATTGGTCATCAAGCGCGTGATGTGCGTGGCCAGATCCGACCGCATGACGCCATAACCCATGCGCCATCCTGTCATTGCATAAGTCTTGGAAAAACCGTCGAGCAAAATGGTGCGTTCCTTGAATCCAGGCACCGACATAATCGAATAATGCTCGCCGTCGAAGATGAGCCGGCTGTAAATCTCATCCGAGAGCACCATGATGTTGCGTTCGCCGATGGCCTCGGCAATATCACGGATGTCCTGCTTCGGAAGCACACCACCAGTGGGATTGTGTGGAGAATTCAGGATGATCAGCCGCGTGCGGTCGGTTATCAGCCCCGCCAGTTCGTCAACATCGAACCCAAAATCTTTCTCCTCCAGCAATCGGATCGGCACTGCCCGCGCCCCAACGTAATGAACCATCGATTCGTATATCGGAAAGCCAGGATTGGGATAAATCACTTCATCTCCTACATCAGCCAAGGCCAAAATAATAAAGAAAATAATAGGTTTGCCGCCTGGGACAACGACAATTTCATCGTCCGATATCTTCACGCTTCGCGTACGACCGACTTCTTCCGCAATCGCGTGTCGCAATTCCGGCAGCCCCGCCGACGGCCCATAGTGCGTCCACCCATCGCGTAAAGCCTGAACCCCAGCCTCCACGATATTGTTTGGCGTATCGAAATCGGGTTCACCGATTTCAAGATGAATGATTACTTTGCCTTGACGCTCCAGCGCTCGCGCCTTATTTAGAACCTCAAACGCAGTTTCCGTCCCAAGTCGGGACATGCGCTTGGCCAGCCGAAGTTCATACTGTGTGGCTTTTTCCATGGTCCCAAAACTCGCCATTATATCTCTAGAGGTGAAGCGGTCGGGCTGCGCTGTGAGTTAGACCTTCTGAGTGCGTGACGACTCAAAGATGGCCATCTCTAATACTGACCACTGATCACTGACCACCCTCCTTGCCACTCAACAAATTCACGTACAACCGAATCGCTCCTGGCACTCCCGCCGGCAACTGCCGGAAGAACGCATATCCCGTATAAATGTATGTACCTTTGCCGTACCCTGCCTCGAGCAAACCACCCTTCTGGGGCTGTTCTCCCGGATCGTGACAAGCCAACAGTGCCCTGAAGTTACTGTCCCATTGGTCCATGAAATACAAACCGCGTTCCTGTACCCAACCTTCAAAATCGCGATCAGTAATTTGATTGGGAGAATGAAATACGCCATCATCCGGAGCCAGGATTTCTACCGGCGCCTCTTCCACGGACACGCGAGCCCGGCTCAATTGCGCGGGATACGGAGTGAAGTGCCCACTATTAAAATCGCTCACTCCTGTGTTGTACTGCACCAGCAGGGTTCCTCCGGCTGAAACATAATCCAACAGCTTTTTATTGTTTGCCGCAACTTCCTTCTGCGTGTCATACGCCCGAATACCAAGCACAATCGTGTCGTATAGCTTCACATTCTCGCTAGAGATTTTCTCAGCAGGAATGATCGTGACGCCCATTCCAATCTGCTTCAGCACGGTTGGAATATCGTCGCCCGCACCCATGATGTAGCCGACCTTCAGATTTTTGCGAACTTTCACGTCCACAATGCTGACTCGCTGCACGGCGGGCTGGTAGTAGTAAAAAGAATCGAGATCTGGCCGGGTGATCATACTGTAGCCTTCATCAAAACTTGCACCGGCCGCGGTCAGCACGGCGCGAATTTCTGCCTTGCCCTGCTTCAGGCTGCCCGGAAACACTTTGAAATCGAAATCCTGACGCTCGCCGCGCCGGTGCAATTCAACCAGCAACTTATCGGGTTCCGCACGCCAGCCCGACGGGACTTCCAGACGCAGAGTTCCGGGCGGAGCGCCTGTAAAATTGCAGCTCACGCCGACTCTCACCATTGTCGCCGAACCGTTTGCTACGGGAATTACCTGCGCTCCCGGTTCTAGCGTGACAGAAAACATCGGCGCTACCGCTAGCGGACGCTTTGGCTCCACACCCTTTTCGTCGAGAAATGGCACCAGCACGGGAGAGATAATTCGTCCACCCGATCCTGCCGTACCCTTGAGCCGCATCGGCTTTGGTGGTTGAATTGCGAGATTCAGATCTCTGCGCCCGGTGATGGAGTAATTTACCTGGGCTCGAAACAGCGGCGGAGGGAATGGAAGAGTTGCATACTTCGCGTCGTCCACGGTATAGACCGGATCTCTCTCTGGATCGTTTCGGTGCACTGCAGGACGCGTATACGAAACTTTCGGCGGTACACGGAGGGCAAAATTGGCATAAAAGTCTTCGCCCGGTTGGATGGTCGTTCCGTCACCCTTATATGCGGTCCTAATCCAGTCCTGCGGTCCGTGCAAAGAAGCGTTCTCAATCCACAGTGGCTGCTTGGACCCATTATGCAGCTTCACAATAATAGTGAAGTTTTGTCCGGGCGACACCACGGTAAGAGCATCCTGTTCCCGCGGCAGACCCGCTGCCGGCCCTCGTGGCCCAGCCACGGTCGCCTCTAGTGAAACATTCATCGCGAGGTTAACCGCGGCCTCAGCCTGCTCCTCTTTCTCACGAAGCACGGTGAGCAGCTCTTCTTTTGTCGACGCGTTCAAGTTGCTCTTCTCGTTACGAAGAATCAGAGAATCAAGTTTTTGCAGCACATCAAACAATGGCTTCGCCGTTTCGCTTATATCTTTTTCGGCGTGCGCACTGGCTGTCTTGATCTGCTCCGCGATGTCCTTTAACTCCGTACGCAGGCCCTGGACCTTCTTCTCCTCCTCGCCGAGCCTTGGAGCCAAACCCGCTAAACTAGTGTCGATCCCATCGAAGAAATCTTTTTCGTGACCATCCTTATCCGCAGTCGGTGGCAGCACCGACTCCACAAGCTTGTAGTAGGTGAAACGGTCGCCGGGCTCCACTGACCATCCTCCTGCGCCCTGAGAAAGCTGGTGTCGCAATCCCTCCATTGCAAATTGGATGTAAGACATCCCAAGAACCGGATCCGTCGCTCCGCTATTCAGCCTGAGGGTGTAGTTTTCCGCCGGACAGGTACTTGCCATAAATCCGCACACGTTGCCTACGTAGAGTTTCTTCGCTTGCCAGGGTAAGAGTCCTTCTTCGATCTGCTCTGGAAAACGATTGGCGTCCGCTGCCGCACGAAATGCCTCGCGGGTGAGGATGCCTGCTGCTTCGTGATGTCCGTGTCCATCCCGACTTGTCCCTGAGAATCTTGAAACCAGCACATCTGGACGGAAGGTGCGAATGACCCGCACCATATCTGACAGGGCGATGTCGTGACCTTTCCATTTCTCGAAAGTCTCTTCCGGACTTTTGGAGAAACCGAAATCGGCCACCCGAGTGAAACGCTGTTCCACTCCGTAGTAGCGGTCCGACGCCGTCAGTTCCAGCGTGCGTAGGACTCCCAGCACATCGAAAAGATTGCTGCCTACCTTATTTTGTCCACCCTCACCGCGATTGAGTGTCAGCAAAAGGACGGACGCGCCTTTCCCCCGCGATTCCAACGTCAGCATGCCTCCGTCTTCGTCGTCAGGATGCGCCGTTGTTTGCATCAGGCGAGCAGTCGTTTGTAGCCGCAGTAACATCTGCTTAAGTCCGGCTGCTCCCGTGTCCTGGAGAAGAGGGTCTACCGGACGGAATGGCCGGGCTGGCGCCTGCGCCCATGCCACGGAGGATAGAACCAGACCTAGGCAAAGTTTCCACGCGGAGCGGCGAACACGATGTCCAAGGGGTGGGTCCGGGGACGAAACTTTGCGATTACGATTTATCATCTGTGTGGAATCAAGGTCAGCGTCGGTGGGAAGCAAGATTTTTCCTGAGGCAATCTCTTTCTAGTCGACTGGCAGCGACAAAAAAGTTAGCTGGCCGTCCCTTTATCCTACCTGATTCACTGCTTACGGTCGCGCGGCCGACGTCATAGCGGTTTGGCAGTCATGCGCCGCCGTGAGCACTTCATCAAACTTCCTGTCGCCGTGCAAACTCCTCACCAGCGGATCGGAAAGCAGATTGGAGTATGAGCAATAGTTTTGCTCGATCGCGGTCTTCAGCATGTCAAAAGCAGCATCCTTTTTTCCACAATAGGCAAAAATTGCGCCCTGGTAATAGCCCATCTCCGGGTCACCCTCCGCGGACGGGTTGGTTTCCGCCTCATGTGCGAGCCGGTCGAGTTCGGAGTTCGTACCTTCCAGGCATGCTTCCAGCAGATCGCGATGATATTTCGGATTTGTTGACATTTTCTTCACGGCGGCCCGTGCTTCCGCAACTCTGCCTTCGCGGAGAAGCAGGGAAGGTGCAGCAAAGTTTGCCCATTCCGAACCTGCATCTAACTGGATGAATTCGCGGGCACGATCAGTCTTGCCCAGGTCCATAAACGCCCAGGCGCAGGAACGCAACTGATAATTGCCCGGATCGAGGGCCAGCGCGGTATCGCATTCTTTGGCCGATTGCTCCAACATGCCGGCGTAGCGATAGACGTATGCTAGTGCAAAATGCGCCACGGAACTCTCGGGTCGCCGTTTCACCAGAGCTTGCGCAGACTCATGGGCTTTTCCCAGTTCGCCGCGCTCCACGCGGTTTGCGATCTGTTGTCCCGCCGCCATCATCAGGTTTGGATCCAGCGACAGTGCACGCTCATAGGAGCTATTAGAACGTTGGAATTGCGCCTCGCCTCCAGTGCCATAATTTGCGTCGTAGTAGTAGCGCAAGCCCAGCGCCTCCCAAGCGGGCGCGTAGGACGAGTCCAAATTGACTGCGTTTTCCAACATTCCGATTGCCACCTTGTTGGGCGCCGGGTCGTGAGACACCGCGGTACTGCGGAGGTAAAGGTCGTAGGCGTCCTGATTCTGCGGACGCGTGCTGGTTTCAATAAATCCTTTGGCTGCCCCCAGCAGGGGCAGCAAACCCTGGCGCACCTGGGTTGCGATCTGCTGCTGCAGAGAGATCAAGTCTTGCGCAGCTGCACTGAAATTGGCCTGCCACAAAAGACCGTTAGTGGCGACGTCAATCGCTTCCAGCGTCACCAGCAGTTTGCTTCCTTGCCGCATAAAGTGCCCAGTAAGAATTCTTGAAACATGCAATTCCTGCCCCACCTTTTGCGGATCGAGATCGGGCGCGACATACTTCCTGGTAATCGATGACGGACGCACATCCAGTGTGCGCGAATAGGTGAGCACATTAGCGAGTTCGTCGGCCAGCGCGAATCTCAAGTAATCAATGTCCGGATCATTGCTCATGATCTGCAGTGGAAGGACGGCCACAGTGTTCTTGCCCGCCGTGCTTCCTCCGGCGCGATGTTTGAACCACCACGTTCCCACCGCCGCCAGCACTGTAATCAACAGCGCAGTGACCCCCACCAGAAGATAGGTCAGCCGCCTACTGGAGCCTCGAAACGTGTTGGTGACCACATGCAGCCTGGTCTCACGCGGCCCGGTTTTAATCAGCCCCGACTCTGTCTCCCGTTTCAGGCGTTGCAAGTCGCTCTTCATCGCCTCGGCGGTGTAGTAGCGCTTGCGACGATCTTTTTCCATCGCCTTGCCAATGATGCCCGCCATTTCTGTGGGTAGGGCTGGATTGGACAACAGAGGCGACGGCGGTTTCTGATGCAGAACGGCGTCCAGCGTGGTCACTACGTTATTTCCGGTAAATGGCTTCTTGCCCGTCGCCATTTCATAGAGCACCACGCCAAACGAAAACAGATCGGTACGAGGATCGAGTTCCTCGCTGCGGGCCTGTTCCGGAGACATGTAAACCGCAGTGCCCGGAATCACGCCCACCGCCGTGAGTGAATCCTCCACCGGCGCATCGGCGCTGCTGGTGGGACCACCATTGCGCAGCAACTTGGCCAGGCCGAAATCGAGGACCTTGGTTTGGCCATCTTTGGTAATAAAAATATTTCCCGGCTTGATGTCGCGATGAACGATTCCCTTAGCATGGGAAGCGACGAGAGCGTCAGCAACGTGGACGGCAATGTCGAGGAGTGGTTCCAACTCCAGCGGCTTACCTCGAATCCGCTGCTTCAGGCTTTCCCCTTCCAACTTCTCCATCACGATGAAGGGGTGACCGTTGTGGTCCTCAACCTCATAAATGGTGCAAATGTTGGGATGGTTCAACTGCGACGCAGCCCGGGCTTCGCGCTCAAAGCGCTCTACCGATTTTTTGTCGCCCAACAGGTTTTCCGGAATGAACTTCAGCGCAACGTGGCGCCCCAGGCGGATGTCTTCGGCCTCGTACACAACTCCCATACCACCACCGCCAAGTTTGCCTACGATGCGATAGTGGGAGATGGTTTGCCCGACCATGGGAAAGCTCCACCCAGTCGGCGGCTATGTTAGGCCGCTCGGGAACTCAGGTCAACCAAGTCTTTATTTCCAATCATTAGGTTATCTCTATTGCCAAGGTTATACGGGTCCCTCTGTCACAGGGAGGGTTTTCTCTTCTGCGTCCTTACAGATTGTGAGCTGGTTGTAGGAGCGAGCCATG
>WNFC01003340.1_pt1 | contig 17359 bp, 23 predicted proteins | sample 5400541 | NCBI WGS metagenome assembly WNFC01 (sample SAMN13153342, study PRJNA577476) | soil metagenome | isolation source: 120 cm saprolite under Douglas fir tree site 2 hole 2 replicate 1 | place: USA:California | collected 2015-04-18
GTCCACCTTCTGGTGCCGCGCCTGTAGCGCGTTGCGCACCCTCGTCAACATATCTGCGACCGGATCGGTCAACCTCATCGTTTGCTTCTCCTCTCGCCACCCGTTCGCTCCGCGCTCAGCGGAGAACCTGCGGCAGCTTCCTTACCACGAAGACTTCGCAACTCCAGGAATCTCACCACGCAGCGCCAAGCCGCGGAAACACAAGCGGCAGAGCCCGAACTTGCGCAGATAGGCGCGCGGCCGGCCGCATATCTTGCACCGGTTGTGCCTGCGCGTGGAAAACTTGGGCGTCTTCTCCTTGTTATTCCGCGCAACCTCAAACTTTTTTTCGATCTTCGCGTCTTTAACTCGTTTGGCTGTAGTCATGTAATCCTTAAAGAATCCTGTTATCTAACCGTCAAAACTTGAAACCTTACTGCGTGCGGAACGGCATGCCCAGATGCTTCAGCAGCGTGCGCGCCTGGTTGTCGTTGGCTGCCGTGGTGACGATGGTGACGTTCATCCCTTTCATCTTGTCGACCTTCTCGTAGGAAATTTCCGGGAAGATCAACTGGTCGTGCAAGCCGAGTGTGTAATTGCCGCGCCCGTCAAAGGACTTGGTGGAGACTCCGCGAAAGTCGCGCACGCGCGGCAGAACGATATTCACCAGCCGGTCGAAAAACTCGTACATGCGGTCGCCGCGCAGCGTCACCATGGTGCCGATAGCCTGCCCTTCGCGCACCTTAAAAGCCGCAATCGACTTCTTGGCTTTGGTAACAATCGGCTTCTGTCCTGTGATCTGGCCCAGTTCGTTCACGGCCGGGTCGAGAATCTTCGAGTTCTGCGTGGCCTCGCCCATACCCATGTTGACCACGATCTTGTTGAGGCGTGGAACCGCCATCGTGTTCTTAAGCTCGAGTTCCTTCAACAGAGCGGGCGCCACCTCTTTGTCAAAGCGCGTGCGCAGCCGTGGCCGCTCCTTGGCGCTATGATGCGCTTGTGCCGGAGCCTTTTGCTCCTGCGCCGAGTCCTTCGATGCCTTCTTATCTTTATCTCGTGCCATCGCGTCCTTCAACTCTCTCTCACGGTTTCGGATTGTAGAAAACCGCTTCTAGCTGCTACCTTCTGGCCACTAGCTTCTACGTGTACCGGTGCGTGAGACTAAAATTCTTACAACTTACGGCCTGATCGCCGTCCCAGAAGCCCAGCAGCTATTTATCCAGCGTCGTGCCGCACTTCCTGCACACCCGCACTTTGCGATCTCCGCGCATCTCATGTCCGATGCGTACCGGTCCGCAGCTCGGACAAACCAGTTGCACGTTGGAAATCGCGATCCGGCTCTCCTGCTCGGCAATTCCGCCCTTGATGTTGCGCTGCGGATTCGGACGCACGTGCTTCTTCACGATCATCACATGCTCGACCAGCAGTTTGGCGTCGTTCGGAAACACGCGCAGCACGCGTCCTTCCTTGCCCTTGTCCCGCCCCGTAATCACTTTCACGTTATCGTTGCGGCGAATATCCACTCGCTTGTGTTCCGTGCTGACAGTTCGCATTCTCAAGTTCTCAATTCTTAATCTTGTTCTCGGTACTAGGTACAAGGTACTCGGTACTAAATCACTTCCGGCGCCAACGAAACAATCTTCAAAAACTTCCGCTCGCGCAGCTCGCGGGCCACGGGACCGAAAACGCGCGTCCCTACCGGCTCACCCGCGTCATTGATCAACACCGCGGCATTCTGGTCGAAGCGGATGTAGGTGCCGTCGCGCCGCCGATGCTCCTTGCGCGTGCGCACGATTACCGCCTTCACCACTTTGCCTTTTTGCACCTGTCCATCGGGAGCGGCTTCTTTTACAGCCGCGGTGATAATGTCGCCCAAGCCGGCATTCAGACCGGTGGACCCGCCGAGCGGCAGAATCATCTGCAGCTTGCGGGCGCCGGAATTGTCGGCGACCTCCAGCATGCTTCTCATCATCACAGCCATGGCTTCAATCTCCCTCGGTCGTTCCCGATGCGCTACTTGCTGTCCTGCTCCAGCACAATCTCCGGCACCAGCGTGGTCTTGCGCACAATGTCTTTCAGCTTCCAGCGCTTTAATTTCGAAAGCGGACGCGTCTCTTCGATCCGCACCACGTCGCCGACATGCGCTTCGTTCTTCTCGTCGTGCGCATAAAACTTCTTGTTGCGCGCAACTACGCGGCCGTAGAACGGATGCGCCTTCTTGCGCGTCACCTTCACCACAATGGTCTTTTGCATGCGGTTGGCGACCACTTCTCCCACCACTTCCTTGCGCCGGCCCTGCACCTTTTCGCTTTGCGGGGTTGCGGACTTTCCGCTTGCGGTTTCCGCCATTATCGTTTCTCCATTGCGGCCGAGCGCGAGCGCTCGCCTAAAATTGTCTTGACGCGCGCAATATCTTTGCGCAGGCCGCGAATCTTCTTCAAACTCTCGGTCTGGCCCATATTTAGCTGAAATTTCAGCTTGAACAGCTGGTCCGCGAGATCCTGCCCCTGATGCTGGAGCTCGGCGTCGGTTAAGTTTCTGACTTTGTCTGCCTTCATAAAATTCCTTACTGAGCTTTCATCTCCCAGCAAAACCGAACTGCCCTTCCTTGATTGGCTGACAGCCGAAAGCTCATAGCTGACAGCTTCTCTTAGTGCGCGATTTCGCGCTTGACCAGAGTCGTGCGCAGCGGCAGCTTGTGTGACGCCAGCCGCATTGCCTCGGTCGCATCCACGACCGTGACTCCTTCCATCTCAAACAAAATCTTTCCCGGACGCACCACCGCAACCCAGTGATCCGGAGCCCCTTTGCCCTTGCCCATACGGGTTTCGGCCGGCTTCTTAGTCACTGGCTTGTCGGGAAACACGCGAATCCAAATCTTGCCGCCGCGTTTCACGAAGCGGGTCATGGCCACGCGGCTGGCTTCGATCTGACGGTCGGTGATCCAGCCGGGCTCAAGCACCTTCAGCCCGAAATCCCCAAACGCCAGCGTACTGCCGCGCCAGGCCTTACCGGTCATGCGCCCGCGCTGCTGCTTGCGGTACTTCACTTTCTTTGGCATCAACATAAGTCAGCTCTTCCTAAAACGCGCCCGTGGTTTGCGCTTCCCGCTTTTTGGCCGGAAGAATCTCGCCCTTGTACACCCAACACTTCACCCCGATCACGCCGTACGTGGTCCTGGCTTCCGAAAATCCGTATTCAATGTCGGCCCGCAGCGTGTGCAACGGCAGACGGCCTTGGAGGTACCACTCGGAGCGCGCGATTTCATTTCCATTCAACCGCCCGCTCACCCGCACCTTGATCCCTTTGCAACCGAAGCGCAGCGCCGAATCCACCGCCTTGCGCATGGCGCGGCGGAAGCCCACGCGCTTTTCCAGTTGCAGCGCAATCGCTTCCGACACCAGCTGCGCGTCGAGTTCGGGCTTGTGCACTTCCTGGATGTCGACAAACACTTCGCGCGATGTGCGCTTCTGCAAGTCGCCCTTCAGCTTGTCGATTTCCGCGCCCTTGCGCCCGATAATAATTCCAGGACGCGCCGTCTTGATAATGATGCGCAGCTTGTTGCCGGGACGCTCGATCTCGATGGCGCTTACGCCCGCCGACTTCAGCTTGTCCTTCAGTTCGTTCTTCAGCTTGATGTCTTCAAGCAAAAGCTTGTCGTAGTCCCGCTCCACAAACCAGCGCGACTTCCACGGCTTGGTGTAGCCGAGCCGAAAACCATAAGGATGGACTTTTTGTCCCATTGCTTCTCCTAAATCGAACTTTTCGAACCGTAGCGCCGGCGTCTCGCCGGCTGTCCGGTGGGCGTCCCGCCCACCGCGCTGCCTACTTCGCAGCCGCCTTTTTCTTCTTCCCAGCACCCGCTGCCTTCTTCGCCACCGGAGCCCGCCTCTTCGCCGGAGCCGCACCCGCCGCCCTTCGCGGCTGCCCCGAGGCATTCCCCACTCCGTTGCCGCGTTCTGCCAGCACGAGCGTGATGTGCGAAATACGCCGCTGGTAGCGGAACGCTCGTCCCTGCGGCGCTGGGCGGATGCGCTTCATGCGCGGCCCCTCGTTCGCAATCGCGTTCTTCACATACAGGTTGTCGAGATCAACATCCAAATTCTTCTCGGCACTGAGAAAGTTTGCGTTATCGAGCGCCGACTGCAGCAGCTTGCCCACGTGCGCCGCCACCCGCTTCTTGGTAAACAGCAGCGTGTTGCGGGCTTCTTCCACCTTGCGCCCTTTGATCAACTCCAGCACCAGGCGCGCCTTCTGCGGCGAGACTCGCAAGTAACGCATTTCCGCTCGGAATTCCATCAGCGTCTCCCCTTATGCTTTCGGCGGCGCCGCAGAGGGTACCGACGGAGTAATTGCTCCTGGACCTCCCGGGATGCCTGCGGGCTTCGCCGCCACTTCCGTCGCCGCTCGCATCGAGTGGCCCTTGAAGTTGCGCGTGAAGCTGAACTCGCCCAGCTTGTGCCCCACCATGTTTTCCGTGACGTACACCGGAATAAATTTCTTGCCGTTGTGCACCGCAATGGTGTGACCCACCATCTCGGGAACCACAGTGGACCGCCGCGACCAGGTGCGCAAAACTTTCTTCTCGTTGCGCGAATTCATGCCCTCGACCCGCGACATCAGGAAGCCATCCACGAACGCGCCTTTTTTTGTTGAACGTGCCATAAATTTGTCTCAACCTCAAACTTTGTCATTCCGACGGTTCGCGAAGCGACCCGGAGGAACCTGCTTTTTGCCGCCGCTACTTGCTGCGCCGCTTCACAATAAACTTATCCGTCCGCTTGTTGTTCCGCGTCTTGTATCCACGCGTCGGCTGCCCCCACGGCGTCACCGGATGCCTGCCGCCCGAAGTCTTGCCCTCACCACCGCCGTGCGGATGGTCCACGGGATTCATCGAAACGCCGCGGTTGACCGGCTTCCATCCCATCCAGCGCATGCGGCCAGCTTTGCCAATGGTGATGTTCTCGTGATCCAGATTTCCCACCTGGCCGATCGTCGCCATGCAGTCCTGAGAAATCTTCCGCGTCTCACCCGAAGGCAACTTCACCAGAGCGTAATCGGATTCCTTCGCGATCAACTGGGCCGCTCCGCCTGCCGAGCGCACCATCTGTGCGCCCTTGCCGGGCTTCAATTCCAGATTATGAATCGACGTGCCAGGAGGAATGTTCCGCAGCGGCAAAGCATTGCCCACCAAAATGTCGGCTTCGGGCCCACTCACAACTTTCTGCCCCACCTTCAAACCTTCAGGCTGCAGAATGTAACGCTTCTCGCCATCCGCATACGCCAGCAGCGCAATCCGCGCCGAGCGGTTGGGATCGTATTCGATCGTGGTCACGGTCGCCGGGATGCCCGCCTTCTCGCGCTTGAAATCAATGATGCGCAACTTCTGCTTGTGCCCGCCGCCGCGATGCCAGCTGGTAATGTCGCCCGAGTTGCGGCGTCCGCCGGTGCGCTGCTTCTTCTCGATCAGCGGCTTGTGCGGATGCCTCGTCGTAATGTCGTCGTTGACGATCGTCGTGCGGTAGCGCAACGTCTGCGTCGTCGGTCTGTAAGTCTTAATTGCCATATGAATCAGCTCTTAGCCATGAGCCTTTAGCTCTCAGCTCAAATCCTTCTTGTCATTCCGAACCGGCGCTCTTTGTCGGTGAGGAATCTGCTTCTTACCGCCTCACAAGTTCTGAGCGTACTCTGGCATCTTCTCGCCGGCGCGCAGCCGTACATACGCCTTTTTCCAGTCAGGACGGTAGCCGGCAAACTTTCCCCGACGCCGTTCTTTTCCCGGATACGTCGCCGTGCGCACGGAAAATACTTTTACTTTGAAAATCGTCTGCACGGCTTGCTTGATTTCCGTCTTCGTCGCCTTCGGCGAAACCTGGAAAACCAGCGTGTTCTGAGTTTCCTTGATCGCCAAACCTTTTTCGGTGATCACCGGACGGCGAATGATCTGGTATGCGGACTTCATCAGGCCACCTCCGCCGCTTTTTCATGCCGCGTGCGCTTGCGCGGAGCTGCCGACGCCTTCTTCGCGCCTTCGTCTTCTTCTTTCGCTTCCTTGCGCTGACGCTTGGGCAAACTGTCTTTCAAAGTAATCTGCAACTTCTCAATCGCCGGATGCGAAAAAATCACGCGATCGTATCGCAGCAGGTGATACGGATGAACCTCATTGCCCGGAACCAACTCAAGCCCTTTGATATTTCGCGAGCTTAACGCCAAATTGTTATTGCCCGAGTTCGGAACATCGACAATCAATACCGTCGACTCGACGTTCAGCGCATCGAGCGCGGCGCGAAATGCCTTCGTCTTTCCATCTTTCAGCTCGAACGCATTCACGATGGTGAGCTTGCCGTCGGCAAACTTCGACGCCAGCGCCGAGCGCAGCGCGCCCAGCAGTTTCTTGCGCGGAAACGCATAGTCATAGGAGCGCGGAACCGGACCATGCACCGTGCCGCCGTGCCGCCACAGTGGCGAACGGATCGAGCCGATGCGGGCGCGTCCCGTGCCCTTCTGCTTCCACAGCTTTTTGCCCGAACCGGAAACTTGCCAGCGGGCCTTGGTCGCGTGCGTGCCCCGGTGCTGCCCGGCGCGGTAGTGCTTCACCGCTTCCCAGAGCAGATCTTCGTTCACCGCGCCGAAAATTTCATCGGCGAGGTCGAAGGTTCCCACCTTCTTGCCGCTCAAATCGTGTATGTCAATCGTTGCCATTGTCTTTGCATTTCTGATCACTGGCCACTGGCCACTGATCACTATTTACGCCTTCTTCGCCGCTCGCTTCGCCGCCTTCAACGGATCGACCGTAGCCGAACCCGCAAATCCGCGGCGCTCTCTCGGCGGCTTCTTCGCTTTCGTGATGACGACGTACCCGCCCTGCGGCCCCGGCACACTGCCTTCTACTACGAGCAAATTCTCATCTTTATCCACACCCAGCACGCGCAAGTTGCGCTGCGTGACGCGGGCATGTCCCATGTGACCCGACATGCGCATGCCCTTGAACACCCGCGAAGGAAATGCCGAAGAGCCGATCGAACCTGTGATCTGAAACATCGAGCCGTGCGACTTCGGACCGCCCCCAAAATGATGACGCTTCACCACACCCTGGAAACCTTTTCCCTTGCTGACTCCCACGATGTCCACAAACTTTTCGCCTTCAAAAATTTCGACCAGCACGCGGTCTCCAACCTTCACCGCTCCATCACCGTCGCCGTCACTCTCAAGCGGCACTTCGCGCATGAACTTCACCGGAGGAAGATTGTTCTTCGCCAGATGCCCGCGCTCTGGCTTGGTCAGCCGCGACTCCTTTACAAACTCAACCAACCCGATCTGAGCCGCTTCGTAACCGTCCTTCACCGCGAGCTTATGTTGCGTCACCACGCAAGGACCAGCCTGCAGCACCGTGACCGGGCGCACGTCGCCCTTCGAGTCAAAGAGCTGCGTCATGCCGACCTTCTTGCCCAGAATGCCTGTAACTTTAATCGCCATCTTCGTCTCCGTTCCCAGCATGGCGCAACGCTTATCGAACGCTGGCTATTGGCTGGGAAGCATTTGTGCTCGTGTAGGGACGGCCGCCCTCGACCGTCCAGCGGGCGCTAGCCCGCGGCACACTATTTATGTTCCTTGCCGAACGCCTTAATTTCCACATCCACACCGGCCGGCAGATCGAGTTTCATCAGCGCGTCCACCGTCTGCTGCGTCGGCTCGAGAATATCGAGCAAACGCTTGTGCGTGCGGATCTCGAACTGCTCCCGCGACTTCTTATCCACGTGCGGCGAACGCAGCACGCAGTACTTGTTCTTCATCGTGGGCAATGGAATCGGCCCCGCAATCTGTGCTCCGGTGCGGCGCGCGGTTTCCACAATCTCGCCCGTCGACTGATCCAGAATGCGGTAGTCGTAAGCCTTCAACCGGATGCGAATTCTTTCTTTTCCAATCACGTTTCACTCTCTTTACCCCTCCCGCTTTCTGCGAGAGGAAAGAACTGGCGGCAAGCCGCAAGCCGCTTTGAATTTGCTTATGTGGGGACAGCCGCCCTCGGCTGTCCTTGCGGAGCAAAGCTCCGCTGTCTTTCCCTTACTACTGCACAATCTCAGCAATGGTTCCAGCGCCTACCGTGTGGCCGCCTTCGCGAATGGCAAAGCGCAAGCCCTTCTCCATCGCCACCGGCGTGATCAGCTCGATAACCAGGCTGACATTGTCGCCCGGCATCACCATCTCCGTGCCCGCCGGCAACTCCGCCACTCCCGTCACGTCCGTCGTGCGCAAGTAAAATTGCGGACGGTATCCCTTGAAGAACGGCGTATGCCGCCCTCCTTCTTCTTTCGTCAGGATGTAGACCTCCGCCTTGAACTTGGTGTGCGGAGTGATCGATCCACCCTTGGCCAGCACCATGCCGCGCTCCACATCTTCTTTCGCGATGCCGCGCAGTAGCAGGCCAGCATTGTCGCCCGCCATGCCTTCGTCCAATTGCTTCTTGAACATTTCGACGCCCGTCACCACCGTCTTGCGTGTGTCGCGGAAGCCGACGATTTCCACTTCCTCGCCCACTTTCACCTTGCCGCGCTCGATACGGCCCGTCACCACCGTGCCGCGTCCCTGAATCGAGAAGATGTCTTCAATCGGCATCAGGAAGGGCTTGTCCAACTCCCGCGCCGGCTGCGGAATGCTCTTGTCCACCGCCTCCATCAGCGCGTCAATCTGCTTCTCCCACTTGGCTTCCCCATTCAGCGCGCCCAATGCCGACAACCGCACCACCGGCACATCGTCGCCGGGAAACTTGTAGCTCTTCAGCAGTTCACGCACTTCCAGTTCCACCAGGTCGAGCAGCTCGGGGTCATCCACCGCATCGCACTTGTTCAAAGCGACCACGATGTAAGGCACGCCCACCTGCCGCGCCAGCAGCACGTGCTCGCGCGTTTGCGGCATCGGACCGTCGGTCGCCGCGACCACTAAGATTGCACCATCCATCTGCGCTGCGCCCGTGATCATGTTCTTGATGTAGTCGGCGTGGCCGGGGCAGTCGACGTGCGCGTAGTGCCGGTTCGCCGTCTCATACTCGACGTGCGCCGTCGCGATCGTGATGCCGCGCGCTTTTTCTTCCGGCGCGTTGTCGATCGAATCAAACGACCGGAACACAATCTTCGGATTGTGCTTCTGCAACACCTTGGTGATGGCCGCCGTCAACGTCGTCTTGCCATGGTCAATGTGACCAATCGTCCCCACGTTGCAGTGCGGCTTATTCCGATCAAATTTCTCTTTCGCCATTTCTCTATCTCCTCGGCTTCCAGTTACGCCGGAACCAAATCATCGCCGTCGCCTTCGTAATACGCGCCAACGAATTGTTCTTTCTCCACCAATTCCCCGGCAATCTGCCGCTCGAACTGGGTGAAATCTTCCGAATACCGTTCGCGAAAAATCTCAAAGCCGCGATGGCCAATCCAGAAATCCAGAACCCGGTACCGGCCCTCGCTAACCGACTCGCACTTCACTTCGGTAGCAATGTAACCTTGGGCCCGCCGCAAAAATCGTGCCCAGATTCCATCCGACCCAAAAACAATTCCAAACTCAACCCGTTTACCTTCTCTGACCCAGAACCTGCGGTCGACGACGAACCGCGGCGCTGCTAGTCACTTCGTCGTCCCCTGCACTTTGGCGATGATTTCCTCCGCGACTGATCGCGGAGCCTCCTCATAGCGCGCGAAGTGCATCGAGTACTCGGCGCGGCCCTGCGTCGACGAACGCATGTGGGTCGCGTAACCAAACATTTCCGCCAGTGGCACGATTGCCTTGATCACCTGCGACCCGGCGCGGTGCTCCATGCCTTCAATGCGTCCGCGTCGCGAACTCAGGTCGCCCATGATCACACCGGCGTAATCTTCCGGCGTGACCACTTCAACCGCCATCACTGGCTCAAGCAGCACCGGAGAAGCCTTGCGTGCAGCTTCCTTGAACGCCATCGACCCGGCAATCTTGAACGCCATTTCGTTCGAATCGACGTCGTGATAGCTGCCGTCGTAAAGAGTTGCCTTCACATCGACCATGGGATAGCCCGCAAGAATTCCGCCTTCGAGCGCTTCCTGAATTCCCTGATCGATCGGCTTGATGAATTCCTTCGGCACCGAACCGCCCACGATGTCGTTGACGAATTCGTATCCCGCGCCCGGTGGTTGCGGATCCAGCTTGATCTTGGCGTGCCCATACTGGCCGCGTCCGCCAGTCTGCCGAATGTATTTGCCTTCCGCTTCGGCGTGCCTGCGAATAGTCTCGCGATACGCCACCTGCGGCTTGCCAACGTTGGCCTCGACCTTGTACTCGCGCATCATGCGGTCGACGATGATTTCCAGATGCAGCTCACCCATGCCGCTGATGATGGTCTGTCCGCTGTCCGGATCGGTGTGGACTTTGAAGGTGGGATCTTCCTGAGCAAGACGGCCAAGCGCCATCCCCATTTTTTCCTGATCGGCTTTCGTCTTGGGCTCGACCGCAACCGAAATCACGGGGACCGCAAACGTAATGTTTTCGAGCGCGATGGGATGATCTTCATTGCAAATCGTATCGCCGGTGCTCACACCCTTGAGTCCGACCGCGGCGCAAATGTCGCCCGCCAGAATCTCGCTGATCTCTTCGCGCTTGTTGGCGTGCATTTTCAGCAAACGTCCAATACGCTCAGTCCTGCGCCGGCCTGTGTTCAAAACGGAGTCTCCAGTCTTGAGCTGCCCGGAATACACGCGAATGAACGTCAACTGGCCCACAAACGGATCGGCCATGATCTTGAACGCCAACGCCGAGAACGGCTCTTTGTCGTCCGCCTTGCGAACAATCGTCTCCCCGTTGTCGGGATTCAAGCCATGTGTTTCAGGTACGTCCAACGGCGAAGGCAGATAATCCACCACCGCATCGAGCAACGGCTGCACACCTTTATTCTTGAACGCGGTTCCGACGACCACCGGAAAGACTTTTAGCGCAATCGTTGACTTCCGCAGCGACGCGCGCAACGAGTCGGCGCTGATCTCTTCGCCTTCCAGAAACTTATGCAGGATTTCGTCGTCGTTCTCGGCTATGCTCTCGACCAACTGCGCGTGAAACGCTTCGGCTTTCTTCTTCAGTTCGGCGGGAATTTCTTCGGTAAGATACTCAGCGCCCATCGTGTCGTCCTGCCACACGATCGCCTTCATGTTGATCAGATCAACGACGCCCTTAAACTTATCTTCCTGGCCGATGGGAATTTGAATCGCGACGGGCTTGGCACTGAGGCGTTTGCGGATGGTATCGATGGCATGTTCAAAATCCGCGCCCATCTTGTCGATCTTGTTGATGAAGCAAATGCGAGGCACGCTGTACTTATCGGCTTGGCGCCAAACTTTCTCCGATTGCGGCTGCACACCGTGCACCGCGTCAAACACAGCTACAGCGCCATCAAGAACACGCAAAGACCGCTCCACTTCCGCTGTGAAATCGACGTGGCCGGGCGTATCAATAATGTTAATGCGAATGTCGCGCCAGGTGCAGGTCGTCGCCGCGGATGTGATCGTGATGCCGCGCTCCTGCTCCTGTTCCATCCAGTCCATGGTCGCAGTGCCTTCGTGCACCTCTCCGATGCGGTGCGTCTTCCCCGTATAGAAAAGGATGCGCTCCGTCGTAGTGGTCTTGCCGGCATCAATGTGGGCCATGATGCCGATGTTTCTGCAGCGTTCTAATGGGACTGTTCTGGGCACGACTCTTAACTCTTTCTGGGCTCCGACAGCTATTTAACATTTGGCGATTGCGCAATCGGGCGATTGGGCGATTGAAATCCAAACCCTAAACGCTTTGCAAATCACTCAATGACCCGATCACTCAATGACTCAATTCCCTACCACCGGTAGTGCGCAAAAGCCTTGTTAGCCTCCGCCATGCGGTGGACATCTTCTTTCTTTTTGATGGCCGCGCCCTTTCCATTGGCGGCGTCCAGCAACTCATTGCTCAACTTGTCGACCATGCCGCGTTCCGCGCGTCCGCGCGCATAAATTAGCAGCCAGCGGATGGCCAGCGAAGTTCGCCGATCGGCATTCACTTCCACCGGCACCTGATAGTTGGCGCCACCGACGCGTCGCGTCTTCACTTCGAGTAACGGCTTCGCGTTTTCGACGGCTTTCGTGAAAAGCTTCAAAGCTTCGTCGCCGCCTTTTTCCTGCACCTTGGTCAGGGCCTCATAGAAGATGCCCTCGGCGGTCGAGCGTTTCCCCTGCCACATCATCGAGTTGATAAACTTCGTCACCAGATTCGAGCCATAAACGGCGTCGGCTGGCACGGTCCGCTTTGCTGTATGTCCTTTACGAGGCATTTAGTTCTTAGCCCTTCTTCGCGCGCTTGGCGCCGTATTTCGAACGTCCCTGCTGACGGCCGGCCACGCCCACCGCATCCAGCGTGCCGCGAATCACGTGATAGCGCACGCCTGGCAGATCTTTCACGCGGCCCCCGCGAATCAGCACAATCGAATGCTCCTGCAAATTGTGGCCAACGCCAGGGATGTAGGTGGTAACTTCTATCCCATTCGTCAGCCGTACGCGCGCCACTTTACGCAAGGCCGAGTTCGGCTTCTTCGGCGTCTGCGTGTACACGCGGGTGCAAACTCCGCGCTTTTGCGGGCATCCTTCCAGCGCCGGACTGGCGGTTTTGTACCGCGGCCGCTTCCGCCCCTGAGCTACCAATTGATTAAAAGTAGGCACTCTTTGCCGCTCCTTCTCTACCTCTACTGTTGCTGACTGAACGCTGCCAACTGAAACCCGAATCGCAAAGTCGCCCCTAAATCACACACTGAATATCCCTTGCGGGCAGGGCGCAACGCTATTAGCTTTCCCGGAGCTGACTGCGCGGTCCGGACTGGCAGGCAGAATCGCCCAGCCATGCTTCTCGCCGCACACGAATCACGGAGAGAGATTCTTGGGTCCCAATCTGATTTCTGCTGCCGACGGTGGCACCCGGCCAAAACTACGGGAGTACTCCGTATCGCCAGCTCTGTCCTGCATATCCTTCCGCAAACCACTCCGCGACCAACTTCAGACGCGACAGCAGCCCTCGTGACAGGGCGAAAGGCAGCGCAGGAACGTTTCAGCGAGGAAAATTTCCGGAACCTTGCTACTGCTCTATTCTACACCGGAAACGTATTTCTCAACAGGTCTGCCGCAAAGCGTCCGCACAATCTTGCGGAACTCACGGCACACAGCAAGCCTGGATGAACTCGCGGAACCCAACAACTATAGCAACTGGAACGAAACATCGTCAACCCATCTTTTTGCATCCCACTGTCGAAGACGGAACCATCAAGCGGAAAATTTTTCGCCGGGTTGGGGAATGCGCGCGACTGGCGTTCATGCGTTCGCGAGGCTTGCTTGCTGAATCCGTCTCCAGCCTCTACACTAAAAGTTTTCCATTCCATTGAGCGGTTCGCCCATCGATGCAACCGTGTGGCGACGAGAGGGTGCATGGGAAGTTTGCGTTTCGGTTCGTTAGCGGGGACAGTCGTCACTGTCTCGTTTTTCTTCTTTTTGGCAGCGTGCGGCGGCAGCAAGCCTCCGGGACCCTCTCCGTTTCCGGTGAAGATTACCCTTAACCCCAGCAGCAGTACCTCTCTGCAAGTGGGCGCCACCTTGGTTTTGAGTGCCAGCGCGCAGAACGTCTCAGGCGGAACCCTCTCGCCCACATTCACGTTTGCCTCCAGCAATCCTGGAGTTCTCGATATTGCTCCCAACGGCTTTGCGTGCGCCGGTGCCTGGAATGCTCCTCTTTATACGATCTGCACTCCGGCCGGCATTGGCACGGTTCAGGTCACCGCCTCCGCCTTAGGTGCGACCAGCGCTCCAACTCTGTTTTTCATTCATCCACCTATCGACAACATTCAAATTAGCGTGGCGCCGCCGGTCAATTCTCCCCCTCCCGCCTGCGCGTCGCAGGTGGCTTTGCCCGCCGCCTGCAACCTCAAGTTCACGGCTACCAACCGTTGCCTTTCGCAGAACCAAGTCCAAACCCTGCAGGCTACGGCTTACAGCCAAGGCGTGGATATCACCGCGTCCGTCGGCCCATTCACCTGGACCGCAGCCAATGGCAGCGTGGTCAGGGTGAATCCGATTGTCAATACCGACATCGACTCGGCCACCTACCAGGCGACTGCCTCTCCGAGCGCACCAGGGCAGACTCAAGTTATCGCCTCGGCTTCGGGAGTCTTTAGCCAGCCCTACAACTTCGAAACTTGTCCGGTTCAGTGCATCGCGTTGCAGGTAGGAACGCAAGCCTCCGACAACACACGGTTCGTCGTCAGCACCGGAACTGCGGAAACAATCACCGCCACCGCGGTCGACGTGCAAGGCTGCATCGTGCCCAAAGCCCCGCTGACCTGGTCATCGTCCGCTCCCGCCGCAATTGCCGCAAGCTGCGCCGCCGGCAGCGAAACCTGCGCAGTGACGACGGCGCAGCCGGGAGCCGCTGCCATCACAGCTTCCTGCACCCCTCCCACCTGCAACATCGGTTTCCCACTCAATCCAGCTCCGGCAAACCCGCCGCCCTACGCGCCGCAACCGGTATATCCCATCACCGCTATTTCCGGACTAGCCACTGGCGCCCCGGTCGCGACCAGCGTGCTAGCCACCAGTCAGGATTGTTCCAGCAGCGCCTTCTGTAACGTAGGTCTGTATGACGTTTTGACCTCAAACGGTCTATCGGGGAGCGCGGGCCAATTGCCCACCCCACCCAACTCGCTGATGTTCGACGCGGCAGGAGACAAGGCATTCGTTGGAAGCCAGTTCGGAGCTTTCGTCATCACCCCTGCCAACTTCGGAGGAACCACCAGTCCATTTACTTCACTGCCTGCTTCGGGCACGACCCTGGGCTTGGTGACCGGGAAGGTTCTCGCAGTCTCCTCGAATGGCGGCACGGCCATTTTCTCGGACACGGTTTCCACGCCCAATCAGGTCTACGTCGTCAGCGCTTCGTCGTCTGCCACCCCTTTGAATATCAATAGCGCAATCGCAGCCGCATTTTCGCCCGACGGTCTGAAAGCCTTCATCCTTGGCAATGGCGGCAATACCTTGTATGTCTATTCGACGCTGCAATCCCTGCAAACCTATTCGCTGGCCGCGCCTGCTACCTCGATTACTTTCAATTCCACCGGGTCGTTTGCCTTACTCGCGGGAGGAGCAACGTCCTCCACCCTCGCCATCCGCAACACTTGCGACAATTCTGCGGTTAATCTGACTTTGCCACCCCCACCGCTCGGCCTGCCAGTCCCACCCTTGTTCCTCAAGATGGTTCCCGCAGGCAATGTTCCCATGGGTAACCCAATCATCCCAATGCCTGTCCTTACAGAAGGCCTCGACTTTTTCTTCGGCCTCGACGATACGGGAATCGACATAATCGCCACCAACTCGTCCCTGCTGCCCTTACCGCTCCCTGCCGGACCGTTAACGCTCACCACACTTTGTCCACGGCCGATTGTCCTCGCTCAGACTGCGGCCAACTCTCCTATAACCTTGCACATCAACATCGGCTTCGGCACTTTTCATCCCATCAACTTCTTCCTCTCGCCCGATGCCAGCCAGGCTTACATCGTCACCACCGACTTCGGCGTCCTCGTCTATAGCTTCAACACCGGGTCGGTATCAAGAATCCAGCTAATTAATGATGCGGCTCCGATAGCGGCGGACATTGCCGCCGACGGTTCTCTAATCTATGTTGCCGGCTCCGACGGCTTGCTGCACGCACTGAACACCGCAACCGGTCTTGATCAGAACCAGACCTCGTTCTCGCCCCTCCCGAATTCTCCCAACAACTTCTGTTTCACGGGAAGCAATTGCGCGCTGAATCTGGTAGCTGTGAAACCGTGAAGAGTTGAAGGGATCGTACTGCTTGCAGAGAGGCAATCTAGCGCCGTTGAAGAGAGGCGCTTTCAGCGCCGCGTAAAGCGGTCGAACTAGACGGGGACTTCAGCCTCTGAGCGCGGGATCGAGCACCCTACGCCGTCTTTCCCAGATCCTTGGCCACACTATCCAGCACGCCATTCACAAACTGCACGGACTCCGGGCTGGAAAATTTTCGCGCGATCTCCAGCGCCTCGTTGATGATCACCGCCCGCGGCGTCTCCGGATAGCCCAGAAACTCGGCTACGCCGGCGCGCAACAGATTGCGATCCACCGCCGCCATGCGTTCCATGCGCCAATGCTCGGCATGGCCCTCGATCAACTTGTCGATCTCGGCGCCGCGATCGGTGGCCACGCGAAACAAATCATCCGCGAACCCTCGTACCTCAGAACTGGCAGACGCATGCTCAGCCCAAAACGTGCGCTGCACATGGTCTATCGTCTGCTTGCCCATGTCGGCCTGGAAAAGCATCTGCAGAACCAGTTCGCGAGATTTGCGGCGTGTACCCATGAAAAAAGTGTCCAGTGGCTAGTGGCTAGTTTACTGTAAGAAGAGGATTTTATTTGCGCTTCGTCTTCGGTCCGGCAGATCGCATTGAAGAGTTGCGTCCCAAAGATTTGTCATTCCGCTTTTTAGATTTCTCATTCCATTTCTCAGATTTGTCATTCCGAGCGGAGCGAGGAACCTGCTTCTTGCTGATGGCTGACAGCTGACGGCTGATAGCTTCTCTCAACGACGCCATTTCCACTGCCGCCAGAGCCGCCTCGAATCCCTTGTTGCCCATCTTCAGCCCAGCGCGATCGATGGCCTGTTCCAAAGTCTCGCAAGTGAGCACGCCGAAGGCGTGAGGCACGCCCGTCTCCTGCGCCGACTGACCGATCCCCCGCGTCACTTCATTGACGATTACGTCATAGTGCACCGTATCGCCGCGCAACAGGCATCCGAGGCAGATAATCGCGTCGTACTTTTTGGTCTCCGCCAGCTTCCGCGCCGCCAAAGGAATCTCAAACGCCCCCGGCACTCGCACCAGATCGATATCCTTTTTCTTTGCACCTGCTCGCAACAGGCCGTCGATTGCGCTCAGCAAGAGCCTTTCTGTGATAAAGGAATTAAACCGCGAGACGACGACAGCGAACTGTTTTCCAGCACCATTAAGGTCACCCTCAATGGCAGGAATCGCAGGATCAGGAGGCCGCTCAATTTTCAGTTTCGCTATCGTGGCTTTCTCCGTGCGAATCTCCGTTGCAATACCCTGCTCCTCTGTGTCCTCTGTGTCAAAGCCTTTGCCTTACTTCCCTTTAAACTGCGCCGCACGCTTTTCCAAAAATGCCGCAGTCCCTTCCTTCTTGTCCTCAGTCGCGCAAGCCACCGCGAACAATACTGCTTCCAGATACAGTCCTTCGCTCAAAGTCATCTCCATGCCCTTGTTCACGGCCTCCATGGCATACTGCACGGCCAGCGGAGCGTTGGCGATAATTTTCGCCGCGATCGCTTCCGC
>WNFC01003511.1_pt1 | contig 17358 bp, 14 predicted proteins | sample 5400541 | NCBI WGS metagenome assembly WNFC01 (sample SAMN13153342, study PRJNA577476) | soil metagenome | isolation source: 120 cm saprolite under Douglas fir tree site 2 hole 2 replicate 1 | place: USA:California | collected 2015-04-18
GATCAGGAGCTGGGAGCGGCCGTCGAACAGCTTCGCGAGGGTCTGCGGGCCACTGGCCGTCTGGAGCAGGTACTGCTTCTCGACCCGTGCCCAGGGAAGCTCACGGCGCTGCCGCGCGAGGTCGTCGCCCAGTCTGGTGTGTTCCTTCTCGCGCCCCAGCAGCGCGGAACGTGCCGCCAGCCACTCGTCACGCGGGACAATCGTGTGGGTCGTCACTGTCGTCTGCATGGTGCTTTCTCCTCACTCAGGCCGCGATCGGCTCGGCCGTCACCAGCGCCGCGTTCTGGCGCTCCAACACTTTGGCCACGCCCGCGCGCCAGCCGTCTGCCAGCAGCTGCGACATCGGGTCGGGGAAGATCTCCTCGTCACCCTGCTCCACGCCGTCCAGCGTGGCGCGCGCCACGTCCTCGGGCGGTGTCTTCGGGATGTCAAGATCGCGCACCATGTCGGTATCGATCGGACCAGGCATGACGGCGAAGACACTCACGCCCCGGGCAGCCAGCAAGGCGCGCAGCGACTGCGTGAGCGAGAGCGCGGCGGCCTTGGAGATCGAATAGGCCGGCAGTACCGGCACCGCGGCCACCGCGCCGATGGACACGACGTTGACGACGGCTCCGTGGCTGCGTGTCAGCAACGGCAGACATGCGGACGTGACATCCAGGGTCCCATACAGATTGACCGCCAGGTGCCGCTCGAACGCCGAACGATCCGTCAAGTCATCTGGCACTGACACACCGGCGTTGTTGATCAGGATGTCGAGAGAGTCGACGCTGTCGAGCGCCGCCTGGATCTGCACCGGGTCAGTCACATCCAACATCAAGGGCGTTACGCGCTCGTCAGGATGTGCGAGTGGCTGTCGCGTTCCGGCGTAGACGCACTGCGCGCCCCTCTTGAGCGCCTCGTCTACGAGTGCCTGCCCGAGGCCGCGATTGGCTCCGGTCACCAGGACCGTCTTGCCTGCGAAGGTTGTGGGTCTCATCGAGTTCGTCCCTCCAGCTTGATCGTGTGCGGTTACGCTGGTTGAGACACCGTTGTTGCTGAAAACGGAACGGTCCGTTTGGTACCCGGCTGGTGTCTGTAGGAGTGATGCGAGTGGTTGGCAAGCGTCGGTCGGTGCCGCGGGCATGAACGAGGGTGCCCTGAGCCGCGTCCGAGCGGGTGACGAGTCCGCGTTCCGGGAGCTGGTCGAGCCCTACCGACGAGAGCTTCATCTGCACTGCTACCGACTTCTCGGGTCGCTGCAGGATGCCGAGGACATCGTGCAGGAGACGCTGCTCGCGGCCTGGCGGGGGCTGAGCGACTTCGAGGAGCGATCCTCGCTGCGCGCCTGGCTGTATCGGATCGCCACCAATCGTTGCCTGAACGCGCTTCGCGACAGGAGGCGCCGCCCGCAGGAGGTAACTTCGATGGCCGAGCCACCCAGGCCCACGCGCACGGCCGAGCCGATATGGCTCGATCCTTACCCAGACGCACTGCTCGAGAGGCTCGCGGATAGCGCCCCGGGGCCCGAGGCGAGCTATGAGACCAGAGAGGCGCTCGGCCTCGCGTTCGCGGCAGGCCTGCAACGCCTGCCGCCCCGCCAGCGCGCGGCGCTTGTGCTTCGCGAGGTGCTCGGCTTTCGCACCTCCGAAGTCGCCGAGATGCTCGAAACCGGTGAAGCGTCGGTCAAGGGCGCGCTGCAACGCGCTCGCGCGACGCTCGATGCGCGCCTTCCAGCCGGTGATCGCGAGCGCGTCCCGCTGCCCGGCTCGGTGCGCGAACGCGAGCTCGTCGGCCGCTTCGCCACCGCGGTCGAGCAGGGCGACACGCCGGGTCTGATCTCGCTGCTGACGGATGACGCCTGGCTGACTATGCCGCCACAACCCTACGAGTACCAGGGCGGGGAGGCGATCGCGAGATTCATCGCCCGCGAGCGCGGGGACCGTCGCGGGGCCAACCTCCGGCTCGTGCCGACCGGCGCCAACGGCCAGCCCGCATTCGGCTGCTACCTGCCGGATCCCCACGCGCCGATCGCCCGCGCCTACGGGATGATGGTGCTGATGCTGCGTGACGATCGCGTGTCGGCGATCACGTGGTTCGGCGAGCGCAGCCTCTTCGCACACTTCGGACTGCCGAGGACGCTGCCGGAGTAGCGTTGTCGCGCAGGTGATCGGCACGAGCCCGACCGGCGACACTCGTGAAGCGACGGCGTGTCGCCCCGAACGTGCATGCGGCGAACCTTGCCCGGCCGATCGCACTGCCTTCCGACACGAAAGCGGCATGCTCAGCGTGGGGGATGGGCAGCAGTTGTACTGGGAGACGTGCGGCAATCCCGCCGGGAAGCCGGCGCTTGTCCTCCACGGCGGGCCGGGCTCTGGCTGCACGCCCGGCCAACGCCGCTACTTCGATCCGGAGAGGTACAAGATTGTGCTGTTCGACCAGCGCGGCGGCGGCCGTAGCACCCCGCGCGTAGTGGCCACTACCAATCTGTCGGCGAATACGACCGATCACCTGATCGCGGACATCGAGCGCCTACGCGAGCATCTCGGCATCAACCGCCGGCTGGTATGGGGTAACTCGTGCGGCACCACCCTCGGCCTCGCGTACGCGCCGCGCCACTCCGCACGGGTGAGCGAGATGGTCCTCGCCGCGGTGACCATGACGCGCCTCGCAGAAATCCACTGGCTGTACCTCTGCCCCGGCTCAAATAATCGAACCACAGCCAACCAGGCATGAGGCGTTGGTCGCTCGAGGTGCTCGTGCTGGTCACGCGCATGAACAGAAACCCTCGGACACACGTGCGGGTAGACCCTTTCCACGAACTGTGTCCTGCGTGCTGCTTCGATGAATCGGTCCACTCTCCGCTTGCCCCACTCGTAGCGCCGCACAATGTCGCAAACTCCTCTTGTCCACGACCGGCGCCCAGGAGCACGCTTTGGAATAGCCGGTCGAGCTTCAGCTCAGGACGCCGCTGCGCCGCGCCTGGAGCACGTCCGTGTACGCCGGCCGGACGCTGCCGTCGGCGTTGGTGATCGCCCACCAGTACTCCTCGCGATCGGCGGTCCAGGTCGGATCGGGCAATGTCCACAATGTCATGACGCCGATCCACGGTCGCCAGTGCTGTTGGGCGTACTCGAACGCTTTGACAATGTTGGAGCCCTTCTTGTCCTCGCTGACCGCAAACCACGAGTAGTTGGCATGCACCACGTCCGAGGTCCAGCCAAATTCTAGCAACCAGACTTGTTTGGCCGAATCTCCGTTTTTTACCATGACCTCGCGGAGCTGCTCGATCCGACGAAAATAGAAGCTCGGGTGTGGAAACTTGGGCATCGAGTTGAACGCGGCCTCGACTTCTGGAGCCTGAGTGTTGCCGTGCGCCCCGAGCACGTCGTATTTGCCCTGCAGGCCCGCGTCGTACAGCCACTGCAGGTACTGCACATCGTCGGCGGAATGGCCGTCGGTTACTCCGGTCGGTGACAGACCGGCGGTGACAACGATGACGTTCGGATCGGCGGCTTTGGCAGCGGTGTACGCCACACCGAGCAACTTAACGTAGTCGGCGGCTTGTTGCCGGTCAATCTTCTGACCGCCCCACTCGCGGTCGAGGTTGACCTCGTTCCACACCTCGACCGCCTGGACCTGGCCGATCGTCGAGCCACCAGCATAGCGCTTGACGAACGCGGACACAAAGTCGGCGTAGTCTTGATAGTTGTCGGGAGGACCGTTCGAAGCTCCGTCGTGCCGCGCCCAGGTTGGCTGGAAGTCTAGCCGCGCAATGATCTTCACTCCGGATCTGGCACTGGCCTGGACGACACGATCGGCCTCTGTCCAGTCGAAGCAGCCTTTGCAGGCACCCTCGATCTGGCGCCACTGGAACAACGTCTTCTGCCAGCGGAAGCCGGCGTCGGTGACGAGTTTCAGATCGCGGTCAGTGGTGTTGGAGTGGCCCCATAGGAACAGGCTCATGCCGTAGTCCGGACTCGATACGGTCGTGGGGCCCGTCGGCGGCAGCGGCTGGCCAGCCGCTGCCGGGGGAGGTGGCGTGACGACCGGCGCTTGCGTGGTGAAAGCATCGCCGAAGACTGTGTCGTGCGGCGGTTTACCGTTTGGCACGGCGCGCAGCAGCGCACTTCCACTCGCGTCCGCTTCCGCCATGAGGTCCGCCGGTAGATTCTGGCCCGTCAACAGATCTTTCAGGTAGTCCGATAGCAGGAGGCCCTGGGTGCACTGGCATCCCGTATCGAAGTGCATCACGCCACGTTGAAACCGCTGGTAGATGAACTCGTGGTTGCGCGGATCGTAAGCCGGCTTACTGGTCGGCAAGCCCCACAACTGCAGGTTCAACAATGGCAGCAGACCCGCATCGCCACCTTGCGGGAATGCGTCGCTCAGGCCGACCATGCTCTCGAACGTAGTGAAGAACCGGACCGGCTTTCCGTCGAACGTGTCCGGGCTATGCTGGCGGACGAAGTCGATTGCTTTGGGCGCATACGCCGTGTCGCCAGGAAGTGGCGCGGCTGCGATCAGGTCCGGATCGGGCGGGGGCACGCTGCTGCCGTTGAAGTGCGTAAACGGCATGAGCCCGCTCTCGAGCAAATTCAGCTCACCGACACCCTCGCGGCCGCACTGCTGCAGCGCAGCACGCTGAAACAACTGCGTGGTACAGCCGAGAAAGAAGAAGTCGCGACTGACGGGGTAGCCAAACGTGCGTACACCACCGCGCTTCTGAAAGAAGTCCCAGAACGGATCATATGCGATGCGGAATTGGGTCTGGTTGAAGAGACGTAGGTCGCCGCCCCCTGCGGATGCGGGCGTTGCGCCCGGCTGGGCACCCGATGGGACCCAGCGCACGCCATCGGCGACCACCACGCCGTCAGCTTGGTCGGTGAGCTTCACGCCCTGGTCTGGTGCCGCACTAAATGCAAACGTTCCCAGCGAGAACCAGGCGCCACCATTCTTTCGCTGATCCACGCGCACGGTGACGCTGCCAGTCGAGCTCGATATGGTATAGGCCGCGTTGCTGGCGCGATTCGGACCACTTGTCCAGCGCGCAGAGACTTCGTATGTGCCGGCTGGTGCGCCGCTCGGGAACGGCCAGCGGATGTTGCTGCTGCCATCGCCGGCGACACGGTAGCGGTATTCGTCGCCGAGAAAGCCAGGACTGGTCGTTGCCGTCGCCCAGGTGCCACTGACCTGCACGCTGGCAGCGCTGTCGTCGACCACCAGCTCGTCGGCGTTCGCCGCCGGAGCGAGCGCCATCGCGGCAAGCAACGCCAGGCCCAAGGAAATGCGCATTACCGCCGAGTACGAGCGACACATAGACTCCAGCCTATTCCGGCCGAGGGTGCGGTGGACCTGCTCGCGGCATCACGACCGGCTCACATCACCCGCGTGGGTGCGGCACTACGGGTGAGTTTGGGAACTCGCTGAGCGCTGATCGTGTAGGGGCTCATGCCGCTCGGTCCCACATATCGGCAAGCCCGCCTCCAGACGCAACGGCCGCGACCGTCGAGGCCGCCAGAAGTACGCCTGCCGGCCGTGTCGGCGCACCTTCACCGAGAAGACGATGTTCCGCCTTCAGCGGCTATCGCTGGCCCAGGGATGCAATCGTGACCCGAAAGACTCACGAAGGCCGGCAACGTCTGCAAACGTCCGTCTAAGCCTGGCATTCAATTAGATCCTGGAAGAGGCCGCGTGGTCCAACCACATATGCGCATCTCGGCGACGGTGCTCGGCACCCCGATCGGCCCGGGCTGGCCAGCGGTGCGGACGTTGCCTGAAGGCATATTCGCTCATGAAATGCTTTGCGGACAGTACCAGACGTAGCGCCGGTCAGCGCGGCGGTGCACACTGTGTGGCATGGGCTGGGCTTGCTAATGCTGAAAGGACTTGATCCACTCCTGAACGCCGACATCCTGGCCGCGCTGCGGTCCATGGGTCACGGCGATGAACTCGTCGTCTCCGACGCGAATTTCCCCGCTGATTCGATTGCGCGACAGACGGTGCTCGGACACCTGCTGCGGATGGATGGAGTCGATGCCCCGCGGGCAGTCCGCGCAATTCTGTCGGTTTTGCCGTTGGACAGCTTCGTCGAGCATCCGGCAATGCGGATGGAGGTCGTGGATGCGCCCGCCGAGACTCTGCCAGTCCACCGTGAGGTCCAAGCAGAAATCGATCGCGCTGAGGGCACGACCTGGACCCTGGCAGGGATCGAGCGCATGTCGTTTTACGAGCGCGCGAAGGGTGCGTACTGCGTGATCGCCACGGGTGAGCGTCGCTTCTATGGCTGCTTCATTTTGAAGAAAGGTGTGATCCCGCCAGCGGAGGAGCAGAGCCGGCATGCCTGAGACGTTTCGAGTTGGCATCACCCGTGACTTTCTAAAGGCCGACGGCACGCTTGCGTTTGGGAATATTGGCCTGGATCTGCTCGACCGCGCACCTGGCATCACCCGGGAGTTCCTCGAGTCTCACAGCCCGGAGCTTCAGCCCGAACAGATCCGCGGCTTCGACGCCCTCCTGGTCCTGGCGCCAAGCGTGACCGCCGCCACATTGACCGGCGCCGACAGGTTGGCGCTCGTGGCGCGTTTCGGAGTCGGTTACGACAACGTCGACATCGTGGCCTGCACGCGTGCCGGTGTCCTGGTGACCATCACGCCCGACGGCGTGCGCCGGCCGGTGGCCACGAGCGTGCTGGCGTACCTGCTGGCGCTCAGCTTGCGGATGTTCGACAAAGACCGTTTGACGCGCGCCGGCCGCTGGGCCGACAAGCTGGACTTTATGGGTACCGGTTTAACGGGCCGTACCCTCGGCATTATCGGCCTGGGCAACATCGGGCGCGAGATTGTCCGGCTGGCGCGTCCGCTTGGCATGCGCTACCTGGTGTTCGACCCGTACCTGTCCGCTGCCGAAGAGATCGAGATGGTCGATCTGGAGACGCTTTTACGCGCATCGGATTTCGTGACGATTAATTGCGCGCTCAGCCCGGAGACCCACCACTTGCTGAATCAACAGCGATTGGCGCTGATGAAGCCGACCGCGTACTTGATCAACACCGCCCGTGGACCGATCGTCGATCAGCGTGCCTTGACGACGGCGCTGGCGGCTCACCAGCTGGCCGGGGCCGCGCTCGACGTGTTCGAGATGGAACCTATCGAACCGGACGACCCGCTGCTGGCGCTCGACAACGTTATCCTTGCGCCCCACGCGATCTGCTGGACCGACGAATGCTTCCAAGGCAATGGCGAGAGTGCCTGCCGCGGCATCGTCGACGTCGCTGCCGGCCGCGTGCCGCGCTCAATTGTCGACCGCGCGGCGCTGTCCCATCCGCGCATGCGCGCGCGATTGCTCCCCGCCGAGTCGCCAGTGCGCCCATGATGGCCAATCGCGTGAAGCGCATCCTGGCGGAGGGCGGAGTTGCGCTGGGCACCATGGTGTTCGAATTCGCAACCAGCGGGATCGGGCGGATCATCGCCGGCTCGGGGGCCGACTTCGCGATCTTCGACATGGAGCACAGCGGCTGGAGTACGGAGACGGTCAAGTCGCTTGTTACTTCGTGCGGCGGAACGGGCCTGGTCCCGATGGCACGCGTGCCGGCTACCGAATACCACCTGATCGCGCGCGTTCTCGACATCGGAGCGATGGGCATCATGGTGCCGATGGTTCAAAGTGAGGAGCAGGCTCGCCGAATTGTGCAGTCGGCGAAATATCCGCCGGTCGGCCGGCGGGGCGCTGCATTCGGTGTGGCGCACGACGACTACAGCCGTGGCGACGTCGCCGAGAAGATCCGGACCGCAAATGTGGAGGGCCTGCTGATCGCCCTGATTGAGACGGTGGAGGGAGCCGAAGCGGTCCAGCACATCGCCGCGGTCGATGGCATCGACGTTCTCTGGGTCGGGCATTTCGACCTGACCAACTCACTCGGGATTCCGGGGCAATTCCAACATCCTTCTTACCTCGAGGCGGTTGAGCGCGTCTTGGCGGCCTGCCGGAAACACGGCAAAGCCGCAGGCTTCATGGTGGCCAGCCCTGAGGAGGCGGAGGCCAAACTGGAGCAGGGCTTCAGGTGTCTGGCGTACTGGGGCGACATCTGGCTGTATCAGCAAGCGCTCACCAACGGGCTGGAGCGCACTCGCAGGGCGACCAACCACTGACTCTGGATGCGGCCGTTCGGGCTAGATCCGGTGACTGCGTTATCTGGTTAAGTTACCGGAGGCCGCTCTGCTTTACTCGACGGTCGCACTGTGCTCGAAGCGTATCGGTTTCATGCGCTGCAGCGCGGCGGCGCCCAACGGTTCGAGACCTGGCTGTCCGCGGGTTTCTCAGATGACGCCGCTTACGCCGAGGAGTACGCCCTCGAAGCGAAGCGGGACCAACAGCCTCGATGGCGCGCCATACCACTGAGCCGCCGGCAGCTGCGCGAAATTGTATTCTAGCTGTCGGGCAGGAAGATCCTACCGTAAGCGAATCGATGCTACGATTTGCACCGGACGGTACTCGATGATCCGTCAGGGCTCCAGCGTTCCTGCAGCCAAGCCGGTCGCGATTCCAGCGTCGCCGTCCGCCAACGCCGTAACCTGCAGAGCTCCGCTTACTGTTGTTCCACTAATCGAGAACTCACCATCTTCTGCCCGAAGCACCGTCCGCAACACGTTCGTTTCTCCAGCCCGTTTTCAGGCGGTATGTTCCCCTCAAGCTGCGTCACCTGTTGGAACGGACTAAGAAGCACCACGGTAAAACGTCCAAACGTGGTCCGAATTGACACTCAACCGGTATTGACCTTTGCCATCTTGGTTGCGAGCGATGAAGCCATAGTCCCATTTGCCGCCACTCGGATTCTTGAACCGGGCGCTCATATCCAACTGCCCGATGACGCAACCCGCCCAATCAGCCGACGTGAACTGAGTTTGGACGAGATGACAACTTGTCGCCGGGACAGTGAAGTCCCCGATGTCACCGATGCGCGCATCTGTGGTGATGGGCGTGGGTGTAGTCACGGCGGTTGCCGAGGTAGTCGGTACTCGCGTCATTGGTGGCAAGATGCGGATCTGGAAAGTGGCCCTACTCGCTACGAAGTCCAGCTCGTCCCCTACTTCGAATGCCAGCCGCGCATCTTTGAGCGCGTAGGCCTCCACCACGTTGGAGAACAGCGGCGCGACGAACCGTCGGTACTGCTCGCGATCGATCTGATTGTGCTCGGCGAGTGTCAACGCCTCCGCCACCACCTCAACCAGCCCAAGCAACGCGAAATTGAGCAGGATCTTGCCGAGGCCGATAAACGCGACCTTCAGCATGCGAATCACTGTGCCAACCGGTGCTGCCTTCGCGGTCCCGCCAGAGCCCTTACGCGTGCAAGTCATCCAGGCGGATCGGTAGCGTCCGAAACCGCCGTCCCGTGGCGTGATAGATAGCATTTGCGATGGCAGGCGCAACGCCGGCCAGTACGACCTCACCGAGGCCTTTAGCGCCGACAGGATTGAACGTGAAGTCCGGTTCGTCGATGAAATCGACCGAGTAATCGCCGACGTCGGCGTTCACCGCTACGTGATACTCCGCGATATTGGAGTTGAGGAATCCACCGAACCGTGGGTCGACGTCGCTAACCTCTCGCAGACAAGCGCCGATTCCCCACACCAACCCTCCGAGAACCTGACTTCGCGCGGTTCGTGCGCTGACGACCTTGCCGCAGTCGACGACGCTGACGGCGCGCGGGACGCGCACCTGGTACGTATTCGGATCAATCGACACCTCGATGAAGTGAGCGATGAACTGAAAGCACACGAAGTCGGGAAATTCTGGACCTGCTGGCTCGACGAGGCCCTGAAGCGCTTGATCGAATGCCTCTTGCGGCTGTCCGGGAGCGCGTCGCGTCGTCGTTGCTTCCACGAAGGCGCGACCCGCGCCGTCGAGAGCCTGCGTTACCGCGGAGGGCGATAGCGGCTGCGCTTCTTTCGAGGTGCCATTCGGTGGTGTCCCAGCCAGCGCGAACAGTTCCTGACGCACCTTGTTACAGGCTTCGTACACAGCCGGGCAGACGCTCGCGGTACCCCACCCGCCCGCGGTGAGCTGCTGCGGCGACACCTGAGTGTCCCCGATTGTAAGTCTAATCCCGCTTGGCTCGACGCCGAGACGATCGGCCACGATCAGCGCAATGGCACTTCGGATTCCTTGCCCCATCTCGTGTGCACCGACGCTGACGTCGACGGAAGCGTCACGATTCAAACGCACCTGCGCTTTGGTCGGGACGGCTTGTCCGGGAAAGACACCGCTGGCGACGCCCCAACCGAGAAGGTCACCGTTTGCCGCACGCATCGAGCCTGGTTTCGGATCGCGTTTGGACCAGCCGAAACGCGACGCGCCTCGCCTGAGGCATTCCGCAACATGGCGAGATGAGAACGGCTTTCCGGTCACTGGATCTACGGGCGCATCGTTAGCCAGGCGCAGCTCGACCGGATCCATGTTGAGCGCATACGCCAGCTCGTCGACCGCACTTTCAACTGCGAACGCCGCGATGTGTTCCCATGGTGAGCGCATGAACCCCGGTGTTTGCACGTCGGTGCGCACCAAGTGGTTGTCGCTGCGAAAGTTCCGCAGATTGTAAAAGCGGGACGTCACGTCGGATCCCATCGTCACAAACAAGTCGTGGCGTGAAGTCTGTTGCCACGTCTGGTGAGTCATCGCCACCATCCGGCCGTTCCGCTCCGCGCCCAGCCGTATGCGTTGACGCGCCGCCGGCCGAAAGGACGCGCCGTGAAAGGCCTGGTCGCGCGGCAAGACAATCTTGACCGGCCTGCCAAGACGTCGCGCCGCAACGGCGGCAAAGGCAGTATGCGGTCCGAGCGAGTTCCTTTGGCCAAAGGCGCCGCCCGCATAGGGCGAGACGACCCGCACGTTGGCCGGGTCGATCCCAAGCTGGCGACTAATTCCGAACCTGAGGCCTTCCGCGTTTTGCGTCGACTCGTGGATGGTCAGAGCTCCATCTTGCCATTCGGCAACCGTCGCGAGGAGCTCCATCGGATTGTGGTGTTGAGGCGGTCCGACGTACTCGGCGTCAACGACCACATCCGCGTCCTTCATCGCTGCATCCGCGTCGCCAATGATCTTGTCCGCGAACGGCGGAATCGGTACCGCTTCGGACTGGAGCACGGTTTCCGCGCCCGGTGCGTCAAGCGTGACACTGAATGGCTCTTCTTCGTACTCGACTCGCACGAGCGCGGCTGCCTCACTTGCCGCTTCCAGAGAGTCGGCGACGACCAGGGCGATCGCCTGGCCGCGATACGAGACGCGATCGGATTGCATCAGGGCGAGACTTTGAAAGCCGTATCCTCCGCCAAAGATGAAGCCGGGCGACTGCAACCGATCCATTGATTCGTGGGTGAGCACGAGCAACACTCCAGCCGTTGCTGATGCTGCGTTAGTGTCAATGCTCTTGATTCGGCCTTTGCCGATGGACGCCGTGACGAGCACAGCGTAGGCAAGCCCCGGACGCGCGTCGTCAGCACCGAATCGCGTGCTTCCCGTCACTTTCTCCAGCGCGCCGATGCGCTGCTGGTCCGAGCCGATGACGGTGCTCATGTCGCGGTCCTGTCCTTCGCGATCATGAGTGCTTTTGCAACGCTCTTCGGCCCCAGAGACATCTTGAATTGACTCGCTTTCCGCGGCGCCGCGTCCGCAAACGCAACTGCGCCGGCGCGGAGGGCGGCTTCCCACGTGAGAGGCTGGCCCACTAAACTCCGCTCCGCGGCGGATGCGCGCCAGGGTTTGGTCGCGACACCGCCGAGGGCGATGCGGGCCTCGCGGACAAGCCCGTCGTCGATGATGATCGCGACCGCTGACGAAACCACGGCGAACGCGTACGACTCTCGATCGCGTATCTTTTGATAAGTCGACGCTTTTCCGAGTGCGGTGGTCGGTACGCGGATCTGCAAGATGAGCTCGTCGGAGTCCAGGACCGTGTCGAGATGCGGCGTATCGCCGGGTAAGCGGTGAAGATCGATTAACGGGATCGTTCGCCTCCTGCGTGGACTCGCGGTGTCCACTTGCGCATCGAAGGCTGCCAGCGCGACAGCAAAGTCGCCCGGATACGTCGCGATGCACGAATCGCTGCATCCGAAAATCGCGTGTCCGCGGTTAATCCCCTCGAGCGCTGCGCATCCACTGCCGGGGGAGCGTTTGTTGCAGGGATAGGATGTCCCACGGAAGTATTCGCAGCGCGTCCGCTGCAGCAGATTTCCGCCGAGTGACGCCATGTTGCGCACTTGCCGCGATGCGCCTTGTTGAAGAGATTCCGCGAGCGCGGGATAGTCGCGCCGCAGCGTCGGATCTTCCGCGACGTCGCTCATTTTGGACAGAGCGCCAAAAACCAGTTCCGAGGTACCCGACGTGTTGAATGTCTGGAGTTCGGGAATTGATGTGATGTCGACCAACCGTTCAGCTTGCAGGACGTGGAGTCTCATGAGGTCCACGAGCGTCGTCCCGCCCGCAAGAAAGCGGGTATGCTGCGTGTCGTTTTGGCGAACGGCCTGCAGCGCCTCTGGGATGGAGGCCGCGCGGACATACGCGAAATTTTGCATCGCTAGGGTCTCCGCATCTTTGGCGCCGCGTCTTCAATCGCGGCTACGATGCCGTCGTACGCACCGCAGCGGCAGAGATTACCGCTCATGTATTCGCGAATCTGATCGCGCGAGACAGCGTGTCCCTCGGCGACGCAGGCGACTGCCGACATGATCTGGCCCGGCGTGCAGTAACCGCACTGGAGAGCGTCGTGATCCAGGAACGCCTGCTGCATCGGGTGTAGGCGCTCACCGTCGGCGAGGCCCTCGATCGTGGTCACACGCTTGCCTTCGGCTTGAACGGCCAGGGTCAAGCACGAGAGCACGCGCCGCTCGTCGGCCAGCACCGTACATGCACCGCATTGCCCGTGGTCACAGCCTTTTTTCGTACCGAACAGCCCGAGCCGTTCGCGCAATGCGTCTAAAAGCGATACTCTGGGTTCAACCTCGAGTTCCTGGTCGCTCCCGTTTACTTTCATTCGCACGAGAACGCTTCTGCTCAGGGCGCTGACCACAACGAACCTCTTTCACCTCCTGCACCTTGACCCCAGGCTAGGAGGATCATTGAGCAAGGACCATGTACGGTGAGCTCGACCGCCGGAACATGGCCTGAACGGGCTGAGTGCATGACTGGACGCGTTGACTGGCATCAGAGGTATCGCCCTGGCGGTACATCATCTGCAATCGGCCCTCCAACATCCGGTTGCATCGGACGGTCGCGTTGAAGTTACCGCCCAGGTACTCGAACCTCGCTGACCTGGGACCAGGGCCCGAGATCTGCAGATCGCCACTGGGATCGAGATCTTCCTTCTGCGACCCCCCATGCGGCCTGACAGCGCGGCTCCAACGAGAACCCCAACGGCCTCCTTGCGCCAGTACTACCCCCCACAGCACCGACTTCGCCACCGTCACCGAAGCCCAGCTCGACGTCGTCGCTGACGAGCCCAACGACCGGCCCCCGCAAGCGCGTCGGCTTCGCCAAGCCGATTGAAGAGATCTCAGAGCTGGTGTTGCATTGACCGCCAGAATCCGCCGGAGGTGACCGCCGACCTGCCGGCCTCGGCGAGGGCTGCCAGGAGGGCGGCGGTGGCGGGCGGGTCGGGCGGCTCGCCGTAGGTCGCGGCGTAGATGCGCCGCTTCGAGTCGGGCAGTTCGGTCGCGACGACGCCCCCGATGTGGTGGGCGAGCAGGGCCAGTCCAGTCTGGGTCGCCACCCCGAGGCCGGCGGCCACCAGCGCCTGCATCACGACCATGTCGTCGGAGCTGTAGCCGATCCGCGGATCGAATCCGGCGTCGGCGCACACGGACAGCAGGTGGCTGCGGCAGCGCTCGCAGCCGGCGATCCACGTCGCGTCGCGCAGGTCGGCCAGTGACCGTTCCTGGCGCGGTGACAGGACGTACACGGAATCGTCGAGCAGGTGATGGAGGCGGACCGCGCCCGGCTCGGGCTCGGTCTCGTCGTAGCGGAAGATGACCGCGACCTTGATCTTGCCGGTGCGCAGTAGCTCGATCGCTTCGGGCGGATGCGTCTCGGTCAGACTGATCTGCAGGTTCGGATGCCGGCCGGCCAGCGCCGCCACCGCCGCTGGCACGAGCGACCCGATCGCTGAGGCGAACGCGGCCATGCGGGATCGGTCACTGCGGCGGCGAGGGAGCTGCACTACTCTCAGCCGTCGGTCACTGCACGCGGCCGGCGGTCAGCCCCGATGGCGCGCGACGGCGTCGATGACGCGCAGCCGGTTCACGTCCAGCATGCATCAACTCTATCAATGAGTCAGCACGAAAGTAGGCATTGGACGTATGAGGCCATCGCGCGCAAGCTGAGGGCATGACCGCGACTCAGATCCGCCCCGCGACTCAGATCCGCCCCGCCACCAGGCTGAGCCCACTCGTCGCCGGTATCCGCACCGCCGTACAGAGCCATGCCGACTGGGCCGAGACCGCGCAGCTCGTCGCCGACCAGCTGCGCCGGCACCTGCCCACCCTGGACGTACTGACCGCCGCGCAGCGCCTCGGCTCCCCCGACGACTACTGCGCCCACAACCTGTACTTCGGGCGCAACGAGAACCAGGTCGGCGACGTCAGCGGTTTCGCGCCGCCCGGCGACATCCACCGCGTGCGCAACGCTAGCGAGACGACGGCGATCTCCATCCACATCTACGGTACCGACATCACCCGCATCGGCTCCAGCGCCCGCCGCTACTACGACTGACTTCGATCGAGACCGCAAGAGGAAACCAACTTCCCCCGATTACCGAAGGAGCAGCAACCATGTCACTCGCCCGCGTCCAATTCTTCTCCGTCTCGCTCGACGGTTTCGGCACCGGCGAAGGTCAGAGCCACGACGCACCGTTCGGTCACGCCGGCGAAAGGCTGCACGAATGGATGTTCGTCACCCGGTGGTGGCGCGAGATGATTGGCCAGCCCGGCGGGAGCGGCGGCATCGACGACGCCTTCTTGCAGCTGCACGATCACGGGATTGGCGCCGAGATCATGGGTGCCGGCAAGTGGGGTTACCCCGGATGGCACGAGGACCCGGAGTGGAAGGGCGCGTGGGGTCCCAACCCGCCGTTCCATACCCCCGTGTTCGTCCTCACCCATCACACGCGTCCGTCGATCGAGATGGAGGGCGGCACGACGTACCACTTCATCGACGCCTCGCCCGCCGAGGCGCTCGAGGCGGCCCGCAAGGCTGCGGGCGGCCAGGACGTACGCATCGGCGGAGGTCCCACCATCATCCGCGACTTCCTTGCGGCCCGGCTCGTCGACCACATGCACATCGTGGTGGTCCCAATCCTGCTCGGCCGCGGCGTACGCCTCTGGGACGGACTGGAGGGCCTAGAGAAGGACTACCAGGTCGAGGCCACCTCCTCACCCAGCGGAGCAACGCATGTGACGTTCACCCGTGCGGGTGTCTGATCTGCAGCGCCTCATCTTAGAGAACGCTACTCTTCTCCTTCGAGCGGTAACGGCGGAAGAAGCTCTAGCACGTCTTCGGCTCCGCGCCTCGCGTCCGTTGAACATGACAGATGACACCCCCGAGGCGTCCTAAGTGGTGCAGGATTCCATCTGCATGCCCGAGCCCGAGAACCAGGGATGGGTTGACGGCTATCCGCGACGTCTACCGCGAGCTGCGCCAATGCGAGGTCGCGCGTCTGCGCCACCAGCTGTAAGCAGGGATCGTGGCGAGCATCGGCGGAAACGGGAACACCAGCACGGGTGCCGGAGGGTACCAATCGAAGGGGAACCCCCGCCATGCCCCCGAATTGGCACGCGCGCGCGCCCCTCGATGCATACCATGCTGCGATGGCAGGCCGCATCCCGCTGCTGCGCGCGCCGACGCTGCACGTCGCGCTACCGTCGCTTGCGCATGACCCGGGCTCGGCCAGCCTGCGGCGTGGATTGCGCGCCGCAGTCATCGTGCCGCTGCTGCTTGGCGCGGCCACGCTGCTCGCCGTCCAGCAGTCCGTTGCCACCTTCCTGGTCTTCGGGGTGATGGCGCTGCTCGTTTTCGCTGATTTTGGTGGCAAAACCCGCTCGCGTGTGAGCGCGTACATCCTGGCTGCACTGGCCGGCGTGCCGCTGATCGCCGTTGGCACGCTCGCCTCCGCAAGCGTCTGGATCGCCGTCGGCGCGTCCGCCCTGGTTGGGTTCGTGTTATCGGGTCTTGGGGTACTCGGCGGGTACTTCCTGAGTGCGCAAGCGGCGCTGATGCTGGCATTCATTCTGTCTGTCACCAGCGTTGCCCCGATGGAGGCCATGGCACCGCGCGTCGTCGGCTGGATGGTTGCCGGCGGCGTAGCGGTGCTGGCAGGTTGGCTGGTCTGGCCGCGCTCCAGCCACGTTGCTCTGCGCGGTCTCGCCGCCTCCGTGATACGCGACGTGGCTGAAACCATCGCGACACAGCGTCAGGGCGCGCAGCTCGAGCGTGCGGCTCGCGACCAATTGGCGACGCTCCGACGCGGCTTCGTCGTCGCCCAGCGCAGACCATCTGGTGCAACTCGCCGCGACCGGGCGCTCGCGGAGCTGGCGACCGAGCTCGATCGCGCGCTCACCTTCGCCGCGTCCGCCGCATCCACCAGTTCCGCAGCCGCAACGAGCGAAGCCGGCGCACTCCGATCGGCCGTTGTACGCGCGCTGCAGGCGAGTGCTGCACTGCTGGAAGGCAGCACCGACACGCACGACATCGTGCCCCTGGTCACAGCTCGCGACGCGCACCGTGCGTCGCTGGACCGCTGGGTGGCCGAACAACTCTCGGCCGGCATGACGTCGGAGACGGTTCTCGACGAACTGGTCGCTGCGCATCCGCTGCGCCTGATGTCGATGATGGCGCTGGCCATTGCCCAGAATGCGGAAGTCGTTGCCGGAGTGCCAACCACCGGATCGGCGCCGGAGCTCAGCCGCCGCGGCGTGTGGAACACGTTCCGCGAGGAACTCGCACCCTCGTCGGCGCCGGAGCTCAGCCGCCGCGGCGTGTGGAACACGTTCCGCGAGGAACTCGCACCCTCGTCAATCTGGCTGCGCAACAGCCTGCGCACTGGTCTTGGTGTGGCGGTCGCGGTCTTCGTGGCGCGCTCGCTGGCAGTACCGTTCGCGTTCTGGGTGGTGCTAGGGACGCTCTCAGCGCTGCGCGGCAACGTCTCCGCCACCGGCCGGAGTGCGTTGCTGGCGCTGGGCGGTACCGCGCTCGGTGTGCTGATCGCGGTGCCGTTTGTGGGCGTTACTGGCGGTGTGCCGTGGTTGTGGTGGGTGGTGCTGCCACTGCTGGTGTTTCTGGCCGCGTACACACCGGCAGCCGTTAACTTTGTCGTCGGTCAGGTTGCCTTCAGCG
>WNFC01006027.1_pt1 | contig 17358 bp, 17 predicted proteins | sample 5400541 | NCBI WGS metagenome assembly WNFC01 (sample SAMN13153342, study PRJNA577476) | soil metagenome | isolation source: 120 cm saprolite under Douglas fir tree site 2 hole 2 replicate 1 | place: USA:California | collected 2015-04-18
CGGCGTGAAGAACATCGCCGTGCACAAGGGCCTGCCTTTCGGGCAGCAGTCCTACGAGCACAGCCAGTGCAGCGACATCGGCGTCGTCGCGAAGCGCTTCCCCGACGTCAACTTCCTCATCTACCACTCCGGCTTCGTCACCGGCGTGCCAGAGCAGGCCTACCAGCCCGGCCGCGACGGCATCGACACCTTGGTTGCGTCGCTACAGAAAAACAACGTCGCCCCCGGCTCGAACGTCTACGCCGAGCTCGGCAGCACCTGGCGCTTCCTCATGCGCGACCCCGAGCAGGCCGCGCATGGCCTCGGCAAGCTCATCAAGGCCTGCGGCCCCGACAACGTCCTATGGGGCACCGACTCCATCTGGTACGGCTCTCCGCAAGACCAGATCCAGGCCTTCCGCACCTTCCAGATCGCCCCCGCCTTGCGCGAGAAGCAAGGCTACGCCGAGATCACCCCTGACCTGCGCGCCAAGATCTTCGGCCGCAACGCCGCAAGGGTCTACGGATTGAGCGCCGCCGACGTGAAGAGGCACACCAGCCGGGATTCAGTTGCGCGGGAGCGGACAGCCTACCTCGAGAATCCGCAGCCGCATTTCGAAACGTATGGGCCGAAGACTCGCAGGCAATTCTTTCAGTACTTGCAACACCAGCTGCTTTAGTTTTGCGTGATGCTAGGTAACGGTGGAAGGCGGCGGGAATCGGTTGGCCGGGCAGAGGCAGCGGTGTCATCGGACCAGACTTTCGAGTCCGTCGCGGCCGACTGGCTCGCGAAGAAACGGAAGGGCTGGAATTCGCGGGCTGGGATTGCGAAGCTGTAGACGCGGCCCCGAGGGCTTCACGGCCCTCGGGGTTCCAAAACCTTGATTTGGCCAGTCGCCTACTGGTCGTCGGGCAGGCAGTGCACGCGGCGCGGCTTGTTCGCGGCGGCGGTGGTGACAGCAGCAGTGCCAGTCCCGGCACCAACCAATCACAACCCAACCCTTCATCGCCGACTCCCCCAGTCGCGGCTGTCAGCGCCTGGATGGAAGTAACGGCCTTTGGCACGACGTATGGAGGTGCACCTGCCGGACAGTCATTGGCAAGCGCAAACGATGCTCAGGCTCCTTTCTGTACAGCGAATGGGTAAATACAACTACGACCTCCCTCAAGGCGTTCCACAAACCGCCGCACTTGATCTGGGACGTGGGCTTATCTCTTGGCCCGAGTGTCCTGGTAACGTCACCAGGGACGCGCTCGTACGATGACCCCACCGTGCGGATGGACGATCAGGGCAATGCGCTTGCGGTATGGACGTATCGCGATTTCTTCGCTCCAAGCGACCGCAACTTCACTTCCCAGGTCTTCTTCAGCAAGCGCTTTGCATCACCGGGCACGTGGAGCACGCCGCAGGTTCTGCAAAGCGATCCGCTCGGTTTTGCGCGAGATATACGCATCGCAGTAGAGCCGAGTGGCATGGCGTGGGCAGTTTGGACCGAGCGCACGTTCAAGGACACCTTCTTCTCCTCGAATGACCAGTACGCCGTTTTCGCGGCAAAGTTTGACCCAGCCAATGGATGGAGCACGCCAGAGAAGGTCACTGGCGACGTGAAGTGGAGGATCGCTGCGCGCATTGCGACTGATCGGCACGGGAACCCCCGCGTCATCGTGGCGTGGAACAGCGGTATCCCGCTTGAATCAACCTTATACGCGGCGCGGAGATCCGCGGTCGGGGTATGGGGTCCGCTTGAGACCCTGGCCTTCGCCGTGCCGGTCGGTGGGCTCGCACCAGACTTCAGCGAGTACGACCTTGCAGTGGACGCCAACGACGATGCCATCGCCATATGGAGGAAGTGGGACGGGACGCGTTACCTCGTTCGCTCACGTCATTACACGGTGGTCGGCGGCTGGGAGGCTACGTTGGACCTGCAACTTGGCAGTCCTGACAGTGGGTTCGGTCCTCAACTGGCGATGGATGATGCGGGCAACGCTTTCGTGGCGTGGCATGAGTTCGACGGGGCGAGCTACGCGATATGGACCGCGCGGTTCGAGAAAGGAAACGGCTGGACGATTCTGGAACTCATCAGCTCGCTCGCCGAGCACCTCGGTGATGATTCCACCTTCCCGAAGATCGCATTCGATGCATCTGGCAACGCCGTTGCGATCTGGACCAAATTCGACTTCACTCTGAACCAGACGCTGGTGCGGGCCAACTATTACTCGAAGACCGCCGGATGGAGGCTCGATGAAACTCTTTCCAGCGGTCCCGGCATTTCATGGCTACCAGAACTCGCCATGTCGAGAACAGGCTACGCCATCGCCACGTGGTGGCAGGAGGTCAATAATCTGTTTCAGGCGTGGTCAGCCAGTCGCGCACCCACGCCGTAGCGGCGGGAGTGAAAGCGGACTGACGCTAGCGCACCCGCAGGACCAGCTTGCCGCGCAGGTGGCGCGCTTCGCTCACGCGGTGGGCGGCTGCCGCCTCGGCGAGCGGATACTCGACGATGGCGGGAAGCGGAACCACGCCTTGCACGACCAGCGCCGCGACCCGGTCGAGATGCGGGCGGTCGCGGTCGACCTTCGGGCGCAGCGAGGTGACGTCGGGACGTGGCGAGGCCGGCGCGCTCGCGCCCGCGGCGATGGTAGCGAGGCGCCCGCCGGAGCGCAGCACCGCGAAGCTCTTCAGGGTGACGTCTCCGCCCACCGTGTCGAAGACCGCGTCGCAGCCGGAAACGAGCTTCGTGAAGTCCTGCGTGCGGTAGTCGATCGCCTGGTGCGCGCCGAGCGTGCGCACGTAGTCGTGGTTCGCCGAGCTCGCGGTCGTGACGACGCGCGCGCCGAGGTGCCGGGCGAGCGCGATGGCGAAGCCCCCGACGCCGCCCGCGCCGCCGTGGATGAGGATTGTCTCGCCCGTTTTCAGCTTGAGCGTGTCCTCGATCGAGACGAGCGCCGTGAGGCCGGCGAGCCCGATCGACGCGCATTGCGCGTGGGTCAGGCTCGCGGGCTTCCTCGCGAGGATCTCCTGCCGGATCGCGATCTTTTCGGCGTAGGCGCCTTCGCGCGGTACTTCGCACACGCCGAACACCGCGTCGCCGACCTTGAAGTCCTTCGCCCCCTCGCCGAGCGCGGCCACCACGCCTGAAAAGTCCCGGCCCGGGACATGCGGAAGGGGGATGCCGCGGGAATACTGCCCCGCGCGCATCTTCCAGTCGGCCGCATTGACGCTCGCCGCGTGGATGTCGACGACGACTTCCCCGCGAGCGGGGACCGGGTCCGGCAGGTCCCCGTACTGGAGGACCTCCGGGCCGCCGAAGCTGCTGAAGAAGGAGGCTTTCATTCGCGCGGCGAACCCCGTTCCTCGAGGAGCTTCACCAGCGCGAGGAGCATTCGGTTGGCCGGGGTGGGAACGCCTAGACCTTCGCCCTTGCGCACCACGAAGCCGTTCAGGTGATCGATCTCGGTGGGCTTGCCGCGCGCGAGGTCCTGGGCGGTGGAAGAGAACTGCCCGGGCATGGTCTGCGCGATCCGCGGGACGGCCTGCCGCATGTCCTCCGTCACCTCCACGCCCGCGGCGCGCGCCACCGCCAGGCATTCGTCCACCACGTCGCGCATGACCGCGGGCACGCCGTCCCCCTGCACCAGGCGGCCGTAGGGAAGCTGCGTGATCGCCGAGAGCGCGTTGTAGGCGCAGTTGAGGATGAGCTTCGCCCACAGCGCGCCGCTCACGTTGTCCGAGACCTCGACCGGCACCCCGGCGGCGCCGAATGCCGCGGCGATGCGCGCGCTCGCCGCCGAGCGCCCGATCACCAGCTCGCCGCGGCCGTTGTGCCGGACGTGCCCAGGTCCAGCCATCTCCACCGCGGCGTAGACCACGGCGGGAATCACGTCGCGCCCGAGCGTCGCGGCGAGGCGCTCCGCGTTGTCGACGCCGTTCTGCAGGCTGAGGACGACCGCACCGGGCTCGACGTATGGGGCGAGCGCGGCGCCGGCGCGCTCCGTATCGGTCGACTTCACCGAGAAGAGCACCAGCTTCGCGCCGCGCGCGCCGCTCGCCTCCGCGCTTGCCTGCATCGGCACGTTCGCATCGAACGCCTTCGTCTCCATGCGCAGCCCCCTCTTCTGCACCGCCTCGACGTGCTGCGCGCGGGCGATCAATGTGACGTCGTGGCCGGCGCGCGCGAGCATGCCGCCGTAATAGCAGCCGACGGCGCCTGCGCCCATCACGGCGACGGGGTTAAGGTTTTTTTCTTTGCTCATTTAGCAAACTGCCAAACCCGGGGATCGGATCGGAGACCCCGGCGACACGCAGCGCGTTCCACATCATCGCGGCGGCCGCGGACACGACGGGCTTGCCGAGGTCGCGCTCCATACGAGCAAGCGAAGCGATGGTGGGCATGCCCACGCCGCTCAGGAACACCGCCTGCGCCTGCGGCACGTCGATCCGGCGCGCGAGGCCGTGGGCGCGCTCCGCGGTTTCCTCGTAGATGTTCTTCACATTCTCCAGGCGCCCGACGCTGACCACCTCGATGCCGTGCGCCTCGAGGGTCGCCTTGCCCTTCGCGGTGGCGTCGGCGTCGTAGGGTGTGCCGAAAGCGATTCGTTTTACGTTCAGGTGCGCGAGCGCGGCGAGCACGCTGCCGAACGCGGTGATGAACGGGATGCCGGTCTCGCGCTGCATGCGCGCGACGAGCTCCGCCTCGCCCTTCTTCCCGAGCGTGTAGCTCGTCGCGGTGTGCGCGAGCACGATGACCCTGGGCGCCACCATGGCGAGGAGCGCGACGTTCTCGGAGAGGTGCGCGATCTGGCTGCGGTTTCGCTCATCCTGGCCCTGGTGAGAACCAGGTATGGAACCTGAGGCGCCGTGCGCGACCATGCGGGTGAAGTGCACCGACACCTCGGGCGGCCTCATTGCCGCCGACAGGGCGATCATCTCCACCTCCACCGTCGGATTGCCCGGCGGCACGAGGAAGCCGATGCGCACCGGGCGCGCTCGCGGTTCCACTTAGCGCAGCGCTCTAGAGAGAAACAGCAGGCTGACGTCCATCCGATAGTCGAGCCAGCATCGGGCGCTACAAATTACACCATCTTTACCCGACCCTGCGCACCGCCTCGCCACCCGCCAATGCGCGCCGGATGCTGTGTAGTTTTCTATCGGAGGACTCTATCGTGAGGACAACGCTGTCGTAGGGCTTTTGTGATCGGCAGGCGCAACGGCCGGCGCATATCTGCTACGAGCAAGTAAGGCGCTCGCTACTTCTCTAGAATGCCCAGTTGATGCAGGCCGGTCAGCCAGTCCTCAGTGTGCCAGGTGCGGACGATCTTGCCGTCCTTGAATTCGTGGATATCGATCGCCTGGATAGCCATCTTACGGTTCTTCGCAGGGAATCCCATCAAGGTATTGCGTTGCGTCCCGGCGATTTCGGAGCGCACGATGACCTTGCTGCCGTCTTGAAGGATGTCCCTGATCGCGATCTTCAAGTCGGGAAACGACGTTGTCAACTCGGTTAGGATTTGCTTCGCGCCTTCCGGTCCGGCCGGCTGGCTTGGCGCCGGCGGGATGTCGACCCATGTCGTACTGAGAATCTTGTCGAGGAGCGCCGGATCCTTCCGGTTGAATGCCTCGTACCACAGCGCAACGTCTTTCATGAGCGGGCTTCTTTCCTGTCCTTGGGCCGCGGAAAGCAAGATCAGAGCGAGCAAAAGCGACAGATACTTCCTCATCCTTACTCGAATGCAAAGCCGCCGATCGTCATGCCGCCGTCGACAACCAGCATCTGACCCATGACGTAGCTTGCCTCGGCGGAGCACAGCCAGACCGCCGCGGCAGCGACCTCGCTCGCTTCGCCGCCGCGCTTGGCCGGAATAGCGGCACGGGCGAGCTTGGCGAAGGAGGGATTCTGCGCGCTGTTCGCTACCACCATCGGCGTCTCCGTCCAGCCGGGCGCGAGGGCGTTGATCCGGACGTTGTGTGCGGCATTTTCCATTGCCGCGACGCGCGTCAGCCCGAGCACGCCATGTTTCGAAGCGGCATAAGCGCACATGCCGCCCGGTCCGGTGAGCGCAGCCACCGACGCCGTATTGCAGATGGCACCGCCGCCGCCGAGCTTAATCAACGGCAGCTCGTACTTCATGCCGAGGAACACGCTTCTCAGATTGACGTGCAGGACATTCTCGAAGTCGGCGCTGGGATAGTCCTCGATGCGGTGAGCGCCGCCTGTGATGCCGGCGTTATTGAACGCGATGTCCAGCTGCCCAGCCTCCTCGCCGATTCGTCTGACCAGCGCCGCAACGTCCGCCTCCTCAGATACATCCGCCTTTGCTATGCGCGCGTTGCCGCCGGCCTGAGCGATCAGGTCGCGCGTCTCGCCGAGACTGCCTTCATGGCGACCCGCGCAATACACTAGAGCACCGCGCGCAGCGAACGCTCGCGCGGCCTCGCGCCCGATGCCCGAGCCCGCACCGGTGACAAGAACGACGCGGCTTTCGAAGTCGGCGATCATCGCTTCATTCCCCTCAGCCGAGCTTGACCAGGTTCAGCGTCGGCAAAACGCCGCCGGGAAATTGCTGCAGCCTGGCGGCGCTCGGGAGATCGCCTAGGTCGATGGTGGCGAAGCCGGCCTTCTCGAGGATCTCCCTTACGGTGCTCTTGGCTGCCGCCTCGTTTCCCGAAATGAACAAAACACGGTGACCGCCTGCGACCCGAGGATCCGCGGCGAGCATCGCGCGCACCAGTGTGTTCGCCGCCTTGACCACCCGAGCGCCGGGCGCGTGAGAAGCCACGATCTCGCTCGAAGCCTTCCCATTCAGCTCGGCGAGCCTCAGGCCGCCAGCCGCCGCGACGGCAGGGTTCGTGGAATCGATCAGGATGCGGCCGCCCCAGGGCGGCAAACCGGAAAGCGCTTCGGGAACCTGCTCCCAGCCTACGGCGAGCTGAACGACGTCCGCCTGCGCGGCTTCTTCGCGCGTGCCGGCCCTGCTACGAGGCCCCAGCTTCTTCACCGCCTCTGCCAACGATTGCGCCCCGCGACTGTTGCTGAGAATGACCTCGTAGCCGGCCTTCACAGCGTGCGCTGCAAAAGCCTGCCCGATGCCGCCGGCGCCGATGACTCCAATCTTCACGCGATACCTCCTGACCAACTGCCTTAAACCGCGACCGACTGCTTGGCCTTGCTGTCCTGCGGCGTGTTGAGGAGCTGCTGCTCCCATGTGAGGCTGGTGCCGACGTTGCCCATGTGCTCCACGAGCATCTGGGCAAGCCCGGGGACGGTGGCGGTGCGCGCCCAGTCACGTTGCAACTCGGAGCCGAAGACGGTCCAGGTGATGGGCACGGCGCCGGCTTGCACCATGCGCTGGATCGCCATTTCGTGCGCTTCCACCGAGACGCCGCCGGAGGCATCGGTCACGATAAAAACGTCATAGCCTTCGCCCAGCGCCTGGATGACCGGCATCGCGAGGCAAATCTCGGTCCACAGGGCCGCCATCACGACCTTTTTCCTGCCGGTCTTCTTCACCCAGGCGACGACGCGCTGGTCTTCCCAAGTGTTGATGAAGGTCCGATCGATCGGCTTCTGATCGGGAAACACATCCTGCAGCGGCTTGAGCAGCCGGCCGCCCTTGTCCTCGACGACGGTGCTGAACAGCGTCGGCACTCCGAACACCTTGGCCGACTTGGCGAGCCCGACGACGTTGTTGATGATCGTCTGCGTGTCGTGGCTGCGCAGCCCGGCGAACTGGAAGGGCTGGTGGTCGATCAGCAGCAGAACGCAGTTGTCCGGCGTGAGCAGCGCGCCAAGGCCGGTTTTCGGATTGCCGTTATTCATTGCTGTCCTCTCATAAGAGTGGTGCGTGGGTAACTTCTTGTTCGTGTCGCTTGAGCGCCGTGGGATCAGGCGTTGTAGCCGCCGTCCACGTCGATGCTCGCGCCGGTGATGAATCCCGCTGCGCCGCTCGCGAGGAACGCCACCGTGGCGGCGATTTCCTCCGGACGTCCGTAGCGGCCGAGCGCGGTGCCCGCCTTCGTCATGTTCGAGAACGCGCCGTCGGCGGGATTCATGTCGGTGTCGATGGGACCGGGCTGCACGATGTTGACGGTGATGCCCTTGGGCCCGAGGTCACGCGCCCAGCCGCGAGTATACGCAGCCACGGCCGCATTGCTGGCGGAATAATCGGCCATGCCGGGCCACGGCGATGAAATCGCCGCACCCGAGCCGATGGAGATGATGCGGCCGCCTTCGCCCATCACTCTCGCGGCTGCGCGCACCGCAGCGGCCACGCCGCCCACGTTGATCGCGAACTGGCGATCCATCGCCGCGGCATCGACCTCGGCTACCGGGCCGGTGACGAAAACGCCGGCGCCGTTCACGAGGACGTCGAGATGACCGAAGTGCTCGGCGACCTTGAGCACGAGCTGCATCACCTGCTTCGCGTCGCCCTGGTCCGCCTGGAATGCCACGGCACGCACGCCTTTGTCCTGCAGCTCGCGAACCAGCGCCTTCGCCTTGTCCGCCGAGCTTGCGTAGCTGATTGCGACATCCGCGCCGTCGTCTGCAAGCGCCCGCGCGATGGCGGCGCCGATGCCGCGTGAACCGCCGGTGACTAGGGCAACTTTTCCGGAAAGCTTCTTGTTCATGTAAGACGACTGTATGTGTTTCCTGAAGGCCAATAAACGGGCCTTTCGTGGCTTCTTTATTTCCAATAGGGAATAATCGAAGGCGGTCCGACGGGAGCCGCTGCGCATGAACGTGAATCCGAAGCTGAACGTGTTGCTCGCGATGCAGGTGTATGCGCGGGTCGTCGAGGCCGGCACCTTCACCAGGGCAGCCGATTCGCTGCAAATGCCCAAGCCCACCGTGACGAAGCTGGTGCAGGCGCTGGAAAGCCACTTGCGCATGAAGCTTCTCAACCGAACCACGCGCAAGGTCAGCGTCACGCCGGATGGCGCGGCGTATTACGAGCGTGCGACGAGGTTACTCGGCGATCTCGAGGACATCGAGTCCAGCGTGGCGAACGCGCAGGCGAGCCCGAAGGGCCGGCTGCGCGTGGACGCGGGCGGCACCATCGCGACCATGTTCATCATCCCGGCGCTGCCTGCGTTCGTGGATCGTTACCCGGAAATCCAGCTCGATTTCGGCGTCAGCGATCGGATGGTCGACCTCGTGGGCGAGAACGTGGACTGCGTGATCCGCGCTGGTTCGCTGGCGGAGCAGGAGCAGTCTCTGGTCGCGCGCCACATCGGTGACCTGCCGTGGGTCACGTGTGCGACACCGGCGTATCTCAAACGCCACGGTACGCCAACGCATCCGTCCGACCTGCAAAGCGGCCACGTGATCGCCGCCCATGTCTCCGCGCGCACCGGCCGCGTGCTGCCGCTCGTCTTCGAGCGCGACGGTAAGCGCATCGAGATCGCGGCTCGCCATACTGTCGCCGTCAATGAAAGCAACGCGCATCTCTCCGCTGCGCGTGCCGGATTGGGCATCGCGCAGATGCCGGCCTTCGAGATGAAACAAGCCGCGCTGGGCGAGCTCAGGGCGGTCCTCGCCGCCTGGCAGCCCGCCCCCATTCCCATGCACGTCCTCTACCCCGCGAATCGGCACCTAAGCGCGAAGGTGCGCGTCTTCGTCGACTGGATCGCGGCGCTCTTCCGGGAAGGTGGGCTCGGTCGACGCTAAGGCTTCGTTAGTAGCCATTAAAGGTGGCAGCGATAATTCGCATTATGAAAGCTACGCGGCCCGGCTTGTCGTCCTACGCTTCATTCGCGCAATGGCTTTTCCCTTTCGGCGGTTTGTTTCCTGCCAATTTATGAATACCCGCAGGCGGTCTGGATCACCTCCCGAAACCGCTGCGGACCACGCAAGTTCGGCGGGTCCGCCTATTTGAGCTGAACGCCCGCGGCTTTGAGCACCTTCTCCCAGCGCGCGATCTCGCTCCGGATGTGCGCGTCGAGCTGCTCCGAGCCGGCGCCGATGGGCAGCGAGCCCGACGTCGCGAGGCGCGCGAGCACGGCCTCGTTCTGCAGCGCTTTCGCCGCCGCGGCGTGCACGCGGTCGATCACGCTCTTCGGCGTCTTCGCCGGAGCGACGAGGCCGTACCAGCCGCTCACCAGGAAATCCTGCAGCCCGGCTTCGGCGGTGGTCGGAACCTCCGGAAGGTTCGGCGCGCGGCGCTCGGCGGCGATCGCTAATCCTTTCAGGCGTCCGGCCTTGATGAACGGCGTCACGATGGAGATCACCGACCACATGTAGGGCAAGTGGCCCGCGACCACATCCGCGGCCGCCGGGCCGCTGCCCTTGTAGGCGACGTACTCGATGCTGGTCAGGCCTGTCGTCTGCTTGAAAAGCTCGCCCGCGAGAAAGCCCGCGCTCCCCGGATCGGTCCCGTAGCTGAGCTTGCCCGCGCGCTCCCTGGCGTACGCGATGAACTCGGCGAGCGTGCTCGCCGGCACGGACGGATGCGTCACGAGCACCGTCGGCTCGTGCGCCACGAGCGTGATCGGCGCGAAGTCGCGCAGCGTGTCGTAGGGCAGCTTCGCCACCAGCGTCGGGTTGGTGGCGTGGCTGACGTAGCAGAGGAGCAGCGTGTAGCCGTCGGGCGCCGCTTTCGCGACGAGGTCGGTGCCGATGATGCCGCCTGCGCCGCCGCGGTTCTCGATCACCACCGGCTGGCCGAGGTTGTCCTGCAGCGCCGGCGCGAAGCTGCGCGCGGCGATATCGGTGCCGCCGCCCGGCGCCGCGGGGACGATGAGGTGGATCGGCTTCGTCGGGTACTGTGCCGCCGCAGGAGTAATGGCGAAATGCGCCGCAAGCAGCACGAGGGAAAGAATTGCGATCGGCCTGGTCATCGCGAGGCGTCCATGATGAGCCGCACTCGTCGCATTCAAGTATCTGAGGACCACCGCGTTTCCGGATTCATAAACGGATGGTAGACACCCAAGGATTGAGCGTATCCGTCCAAGCCAGGGAATAGACTGGTTCTGGAAATATTCATGTAGAAAAGCTTTTCCAGCGCATGGCGGCGCAGACCGACGGGGATGATTATCTTCAGCAGATGGTCTTCGCTCTCCCAATTCGGCATTGCTTGAAGGTTTTCCATAAAGCTGGCTGCAAGATTACCGGTAACCACAAAGACTCCCTTTTGAATCCGTAACCGCTCGTTCAATCGGAAAGGATTTGCCGGAAGGGCGCAGGAGACTGCGGGAGGGTTGAACAGTGCGCTGAATATCCTCTGCTCGTAGCCACCAAGAGCAGGATTCAGAAGAACGTCAACATTCGTTTTACCCGCATTCTTCAAAGCCCTGATCGACGAATTGACGGCCCAATTAGCGTCGAGAGCCCATACGACGCAGTCGCCCGCGGCATGGTCCAAAGCATAGTACGCAGCGACGTAGATGGAGTAAGTAAAGTCCACGCAGCGAGTGGGTGCACCGTGATGTTGCAGTAACGACAGCCACTCCACGATACATTCGTCTGCGGGAACATGAAGGGCGTAGTGGTGATAGACACGCGTGAAAGCTCTAATCAGCTCACTCTCGAGCCTTTCGCGCCGATCGACTTGAAACATCTCACGCTCAAAGAAGCGTTCAAGCGATGTCCTGATGGGGCGATCCTTCGTAGATTCGCCGCGGTAAATCCACGCGCGGTTGTCGTACTGGTGGATTTCATCCCAGGACGTTAATGTCTTGGTTGCTATGTGCACGGCCTGCTGCTCCGAGCGCTAAACCGAGGTGTACGAATCCAAGACTACCAAAGAAAAAGCCTTGGCCCGCCAAGCGGACCATTTATGCGCTAAATTCGTTGGGTGATTACCCGCGAATGGCCTCTCGCGCCCGCGTACGCCACGGCGGCGGCTTTTCTCCTGTTCGACGATTTTCTGCTGGGGTTCGGCGGCACCTGGTGGGCGATGCTTATGTTCGCTTGGCTGTTCGGGGTAATTCTGTGGTCAGCCTTCGCGGTGGTGCGGCACGCAGAAGCGCTCGGCGAGATTCTGGGCGAGCCGTTCGGCACGCTTATCCTCACCTTCGCCATCACCGCCATCGAAGTGATGATGATCGCCGCCGTCATGCTGACCGGGCCGGCGGTCTCAACCCTCGCTCGCGACACAATGTTCGCGGTGATCATGATCGTGTTTAACGGGATGGCCGGACTCTCATTGCTTCTGGGTGGTTTGCGCTACCACGAGCAGACCTACAACTTGCAGGGGGCAAGCGCATTCCTGGCGGTAACCATTCCCCTCGCCGTGCTGGGGCTGATTCTGCCGGATTTCACCTCGTCTCCGGGAGCGACGCTATCGCGGCTGCACGAGATTTTTCTGATGGTAATGTCGGTGGCGCTGTACGGCGTCTTCCTCGCAATCCAGACGCTGAGGCACCGGCAGTATTTCATTGGCGCCGACGAAGAGATCGAAAGGGGACCTGGTATCGCCGACCTGCGGCCGGCGTACTACCATGGCGCGCTGCTGGTCTTCTACATCGTGCCGATTATCGTGTTGTCGAAGAAGATCGCGGTGCCAATAGATTACGGCGTGGCGGTGGCAGGTGCGCCCGCAGGGTTAGTGGGCTTCATCGTCGCCGCGCTTATCCTCTCGCCCGAGTCGCTGGGCGCAGTTCGGGCGGCGCTCGCCAATCAGCTCCAACGCTCGATCAACCTCCTGCTCGGCTCGGCGCTCGCGAGTATCAGCCTCACGATTCCCGCCGTTCTCGCTATTGCAATGATCACTGGGCGCACGGTTGTACTAGGACTGGACGCCGTCGACGCAGTACTCCTCGTGCTGACATTCGGTATGACGCTGCTCACGTACGGTAGCGGGCGCACCAACATCCTGCTGGGGGCGGTGCATCTGCTGCTGTTCTGTACCTACATCGCACTCATCCTGGAACGCTAAATGGCGAGCTTCGTTCGGAAGCAGACATTGGCGCTTCTGGTGCTCACCGGATCGACGGCGTCGGCAAACCTTTAGCCCTCGCGCTTCATGCGCTTCCGGCGGGCAATCTCACGTTCGCTGGGGGCATCGAGCATAGTGTCGCCAATCTTGATCTCACCCTCTCGCTCGTAATGGCCGACGATCAGGCCATTTGGAGAGACGCGGGACCTAGTCAGCTTGAACGAATGCGGCGCCGAGCCGTCGGCGAACAGCTTTTTGCCGCCGCCGAGCACGACCGGCACTGTGAAGATGCTCATAGCGTCGACCAGGTCATTGGCGAGCAGCGCGTGGACGAGTTCGGTACTGCCCTGGGTGACGAGGTTCGGGCCGTCTTCCTGCTTCAGGCGCTTCACGTCGGCGATGTCGCGCAGGAGCACTGAGCCCGCCCAGCTCGTATCGACCTCGCCTGAGCGCGAAACCGCGTACTTCTTGATGTGAAGAGGCGGTCGAGCTCTTCGCCGAACGCTTGATCGAAATAGGGCATCTCCCAGCCGCCGAACTTGAAGCCCTTGGTTGGATCCTCGGTGGGCCCGCCGGGCGCTTGCATGACGCCATCCATGGAAACCATGGCGCCGACGATAAGCTTCCGCATGGGTCACTCTCCTTGTTGAATTGAGACAATAAGCTTACGGGGCATGGCTATCTCCTTGGATTAGCGTGGTTCATCGATCTCGGCGGCCGGTGTTCATCCGGCGCCTTCACCCGGTAGTCGAACGGGGCGGACCGAATTCGACAGCAATCAGGAAATTTTGAGCCAGCTTCTGACCCTGCTTCTGTCGGTCTCAGCTTGGCTCGAACGGGGCGGACCGAATTCGACAGCAATCAGGAAATTTTGAGCCAGCTTCTGACCCTGCTTCTGTCGGTCTCAGCTTGGCCGAGCCGTCCGCTTCGGGTCGAAAGCGGTCATTGGCGAACCTCTGGTTTCGACCCGACGCGGACATTCCCCTGCTGGTCTAACCCGGCTGTCATGCCAGCCCGGTACACTGCGATCGGGCCATGGCACTCGCCCACACCGTCGACGGAGTCACCTACCGGTTCGCGGACCTGAGGACGCTGCTCGCTCGTGCTTCGCCGCCGCGGTCTGGCGACGCGCTCGCCGGGGTCGCTGCGCAGAGCGCGGAAGAGCGCATGGCCGCGCGCATGGCACTCGGTGAGCTGCCGCTCGCAGCCTTCCTCGCAGAGACGGTGGTGCCCTACGAGGAAGACGAGGTCACGCGCCTCATCCAGGACACCCATGACAAGGCCGCGTTCGCGCCGGTCTCTGGACTCACAGTGGGCGAGTTCCGCAATTGGCTGCTTTCCTCCAATTCGGATCAGGTTTCTTCACTTGCCCCCGGACTCGTCCCCGAGATGGCGGCGGCGGTATCGAAGCTTATGCGCAACCAGGACCTGGTTTCGGTCGCGCGCAAGTGCCGCGTCGTCACGCGCTTTCGCAACACGCTCGGCCTGCCGGGCCGGCTCTCGGTACGCCTGCAGCCCAACCACCCAACCGACGATGTGCGCGGCATCGCCGCCTCAATGCTGGATGGCCTGCTCTACGGCTGCGGCGACGCAGTCATCGGCATCAATCCGGCGGGCGACGGTCTCGCCGCCTTCCTGCCGCTCTGGAAAATGATGGACGAACTGATCGCGCGGTTCACCATCCCGACGCAGTCGTGTGTCCTCACCCACGTCACGAGCCAGATCCGCGCCATCGAAGCGGGCGCGCCCGTGGACTTGGTGTTTCAGTCGGTGGGCGGCACGCAGAAAACGAACGAAAGCTTTGGGGTGAATTTAAAGATATTGAGCGAGGCTCTTGATGCTGCCCGGTCCCTGAAACGGGGAACCGTGGGCGACAACGTCTTGTACTTCGAAACGGGGCAGGGGAGCAGCCTTTCGGCAGGCGCGCACTACGACTGCGACCAGCAGACCCTGGAGGCGCGTGCCTACGGCCTCGCGCGCGCCTACCAGCCTCTGCTCGTCAACACTGTCGTTGGGTTCATTGGCCCGGAGTACCTCTACGACGGCAAGCAGATTGTGCGCGCGGGGCTGGAGGACCACTTCTGCGGCAAGCTCCTCGGCGTGCCCCTGGGCGTCGACGTCTGCTACACCAACCATGCTGAGGCCGACCAGGACGACATGGACACGCTACTCACGCTGCTCGGCGCCGCGGGCGTGACCTACATCATGGGCGTGCCTGGCGCGGACGACGTCATGCTCAACTACCAGAGCACCTCGTTCCACGACGCACTTTACCTGCGCGAGGTGATGGATCTCAGGCGCGCGCCAGAGTTCGAGACCTGGCTGGAGAAGATGGGTGTCACAGGGGCAGATGGGGGTTTGCTTGAGAATCCTTCTAGGGCGTTGCTTTCATTTTCTGAGAATTTCAAATGAAGTCTCTCATAGCAAATCCTTGGACTGCCCTTCGCAGCCTCACCCCCGCGCGCATTGCGCTGGGACGCGCGGGAAGCGGCATGCCCACCGGCGAGCTGCTTGCCTTCGGCCTCGCGCATGCGCGCGCCCGCGATGCGGTGCACCGCGCGCTGGACGCGGAGAGGCTGGTTCGTGAATTGTCCAGTTTGAATTTGGCTTCCCAGGTTGTGCGCAGCGCAGCGCCGGATCGGACAACGTACCTGCGACGACCCGATTTGGGTCGCAAGCTCTCCGAAAAAGAAACCCTTCAAAAGGCAGAAAACGCGATTGCCCTAATCATCGCCGACGGCCTGTCCGCACCCGCGGTGGAGCGCCACGCCGTGCCCCTACTGCGCGCGCTAATCGCGCTCGCGCCGCTGCGCTGGGCGGCGACACCGGTGGCGGTCGCGCTGCAAGGCCGGGTCGCGCTTGGCGACGAGATCGGCGCGCGCTTCGGCGCGCAGCTCGCGGTCGTTCTCATCGGCGAGCGCCCAGGGCTGTCCTCGCCCGACAGCTTGGGGACATACCTTACCTACGCGCCGCGCGTGGGGCGCACCGACGCCGAGCGCAACTGCGTCTCCAACATCCGACCAGAGGGCCTGGGGTACGAACCCGCCGCCCGTCGCATCGACTGGCTCGCCGCCGCAGCGCTCGCGCGCGGCCTCACCGGCGTCGCGCTCAAGGATGAAAGCGCGGAGCTCCTTCCTTAGATGTAATTCCCGCGGAAGCGGGAATCCAGGTCTTTCTACAGTGAGTGTCCGCTTCGGGTCGAAAGCGGACGCTCGCCGATGGCTGCTATCGGCCACCTACAGGATTAAAAGTCCGACTGCCTCCACCCGCGCAGGAGCGGGAAGTAAAGGCCTGCACTGGAACTCTGCAGAGCCTGGCCATACACCTTAAGCTGCTCTCGATAGCGCTCGCGCTCGCGATCAAGGAAGGCATCAACGTCGCTGCCTTCATGCCGGCTTGTTTTGTAGTCGATAACCCAGCGAGCGCCGTCGACGGCGCGGAACGCGCGGTCAACGACGTATGTGCTCACGCCCTCTTTGGTGTGCACGCGCACACGATACTCAGTGCGCGATTCCGCCTGTGGTCCCAGTAGCCAGCGACCACGCTCGTCCATCAAGGTGTTCTTTAGCGCAGAGGTAACAACGTCCGCCGCAGCTTTTAGCTCGGATGCCTGCACACCGCGGCGCTCGAGTTGTCGAAGAAAACCTTTGCGCAGGCTGTCGATGCGCTTGGTATCCCATCCACGCAATTCGTCGTCAGCCATTCGCTGAAGCCAGCGGTGAGCAACCGTACCGATATGCCGGGCCGTCTCACCAGCCCAGGAAAATACGATCTCATCTTCGCCCACTCGACCTTCCGCTGGCGCCGTCCACCGGACAGCCGCTGGTAGGGGAACTTGAATGTCGGAGGCGAGGCGCTTGAGCATTACCGGTATCGGAGTGCGTCTAGGCTCGTTAACCCGCGTTGGTTCAGTCGCTGCGGGAAAGTGCTCTTCGGCCGCGGGCCAGGCGCGCTCGAGGAGTGAATGGGCGAGCGGCTTCTTCAGATCGCCGTGCTCATCGCAGGGCAGGCACGCGAGAAGGTACAGGCGCTTTTCGGCACGCGTCGCGGCGACATATAGAAGGCGCGAGGACTCGGTGTCCTCGGCATCGGCGTCGAGGTCCTTGAGGTATTGGTAGGCGAGGTCCTTGTCAGCGCCGGTCTCGCGGATGGGGGCAAGAAGCAGGCCGCCGGTGGCGATCTCTTTCCACAGGAAGAGCGGCGGGTCGCTGCGGCCGGGGCCGCGGTCGAGGCCGGGGACGATGACGGTGTCGAACTCGAGGCCCTTGGCCTTGTGGATGGTCATGATCTGCAGGTCGTCGTCGCCCGCGGCGACGTCGGGGAGCGCGTAGAGGTTCTCGAGGCGCTCGGCGAGGGCGCCGAGGCCGTCGAGGTCGCCGGCGTGCTCGAGCTTCTCCAGCTCGTCGAGGAAGATCTCGGCGTCCTCGAGGTCGGTGGCGTCCTCGACGCAGGCCGGGCCGCCGAGCGCGAGCCAGACGCCTTCGACGCGGTCGCGCAGGGTGCCGCG
>WNFC01003341.1_pt1 | contig 17355 bp, 10 predicted proteins | sample 5400541 | NCBI WGS metagenome assembly WNFC01 (sample SAMN13153342, study PRJNA577476) | soil metagenome | isolation source: 120 cm saprolite under Douglas fir tree site 2 hole 2 replicate 1 | place: USA:California | collected 2015-04-18
CATATTGCCGCTGGCGGGGCAATCAGGAGTTCCTGCGGTGCACGGAACATTGTTGCTGCCGGTATCTATATCGTGAAACAACTGCGGCGAGCTGGCCGCAAGGCTATAGAGAGTTGGATTCACGTTGCCCTGCCGTGAATTTGTAGCCTGGTTGATGATTGCGATTATTCCGGCAAAGACCGGTGCGGCCACGGAAGTGCCTCCGACGGTATTCACGCGGTTGTTGGAATCAAGATATCCGTTAACGCAGGGAAAGTTCGACGCGCCGGAACAGATCAGGTAAGGGTCATGATCTGAAGATGCGCTGAAAGAAAGGTCTGGCACGTCGCGCTGGCCGTCGGCGGGAACGCCAGTGCCAATCTGCCAAGCGGGTTTTGCAAAGAATGTGCTGGCACCGCCGGCGCCCGCGGAAAGCTGATTATTTGCCAGAGTGTCGTTCCACGCGATCTCAGGAATGTAGCTGATTGCGGATTCGCCAGTGGCGCTGTTCGTGGCAAGCCAGTAGGTGGTGGTGGTGATGCTGTCGGGGTCTCCGGTAAATTCCGTTCCGCCGACGCCGGTAACTTCGGGAATACTGGCGGGAACGTCCACGGCGAGACCATGGCTGGCCGAAGGAACGGCCACATCGCAATCGGCTGCTCCGCTATTGCCCGCTGCGGCTACGATGGTCTGACCCTGAGAGTTGGCCTGTTGCGCCCATTGCTGGACAGTCAGAGCCTCAGTGTTCCCGACGGTCGCTTCGCAGGAGCCATTGTTGAGGGTGATGACCTGGCCATACTTTTGATCGATGGCATATTGCAATGCGTTGAATGCGTTAAAGGTGGAATCGTTGCCGACAAAAACGTAAATGAGGTTTGCACCTCGCGCGACGGCTTGCGACCACTCGAGTCCGATGTCCGCGTCAGTCAGGTTGGCAGTGTTCACTGCCGGAGCGCCACTGCCTGGCACCTGATGCTCGACGAAGTTCGTCGAGGTGCGGGCGGGCAATTGGGCCGCGGTACGGAAGGCGTCGATATCCTGATAAATGTTGTTGACGAGGTCGTGATAGATCTCGGTCTGCCCGATGACTGTAATCGTCTGCCCGGTGCCATCAAGCGGAGTGGAAGCCTGATAGAGCGGCAGCAAGTTGTAGATGGTGGCAAAGTCATCGGGGGTGATGGAGTGAGCCCCAGCGCCGTTGTTGGTGTAGTGGGCCTTCGGACGAAGGCTGCTGAGATTGCGCACCGCCCGAACCGTGCCGGCAATGGCGGCAGGTACGGAAACTTCGGTCGCGTTCGAGAAGTGCATTTCGCCATCGATCAGGTAGTGATGAAGTTGCGTGTGAAATACGGCTTCAACCTGCGCGGCCGTTCCGGCAAAAGAAATCTGGGTACGGCTGCGGGCAACGTGTCCCGGCGTGAATCCTTCGGAGCGCAGCCAGGCACTGACTTTCGCGATGTCCTGCGCGGTCATCCCAAAGCGGTCGGCGTATTGCTCCGGAGTCAGCCATTTGTGATAGTTGGGAGAGGAGCGGTCTTGCTGCTCCCGAAGCAACAACTCCAGCGCGGACTGCTGCGCCGGAGAAGGCTTGAACACGAGGGAGACACCATTCAGCGGCAGGGACCCCGCCACCCGGCCCATGTCGAGGTTGGCCTGGGCCAGAGGGTGGGCGGAACCTGGAACGATGACCGACTGGCTCCTGTCGATGGCTTGCGCAATGCGATTCGCCGGCTGGTCCTGGGCAAAACAAGAAAGCGTTACCCCCACTGACAGAAGTAAGATAGCCGCGCTTTTGCTGGAAAAAGGCATGAAGGGCCTCCCCTTAAAATCTTGCGTAATCTTGCCGTCTGTACCGCGCGGGAATCTCGCGGGTATGAGTACTCAGGATGTTTAGGCCGATGCCTATTCTAATGGCCATCCGGGGGTCCGCCCGATCGGCGCTTGCGGCGGATCAATAACAAAGGGGAGGAACCGCTTATGCTTCAACAGGAGAACACGCCGGTTTCGGCCAGGACGCAATCCACGCGGCAGTTACGAAAATTGCGTCAAAGTGCCTGACCACTGAGGCAGGATTCACGCCTCTTCCCGTCCGGTAGTGAAGCGAAAAGTTATTTAATTATACACCCCGCCGCGGGCGTTAGCTCGATAGGCTTCCCTAGGCCCACAACAGCGTGTTCACCCAGCCAGTTTGCAGGCGGTCACTCCGCCAGTTCTGGAATACCGCGATCTAACGCTTATTCCTGCGAAGGCTAACGGAACCCAACTTTGGCATGAAGGCGCTCGTAGTCCCCACTGCGAAAGGTCTGCCGCGCAGGAAAGTTAATCCTCATCCCTGCCTTCTCATATTCCCCAATAGGGAACTCAGAAGGACAGTCATGGATTGCCCTTCTAGCCAGTCCTTTCAACGGCCACTTGTCCATCGCTCCGACTCGACCTGGCCATTGCCCTACTGGCATCTGGCAAGGGTTTCGGCTTACCGAGACAATTGGTCCAAGAGAAAGCACCAAGCATTTTAATTCGCGAGGTTTATTGATGTTCCCCCACTTCGTCAATTATCTACGCCAGTACTGCCTCAGTAAAAGGGCTGGTCTGGCTCGTGAACGGCTGGTTTGGTTGTCCGCCGTCGTTTTGATTTCAGCCGCAGCGATTGCGCCAACCGCTTGCGCATTGACCATAACTGTTTCCGTCGCACCAATCACCGCGACAGTCGCTTCCGGCTCAAAACTTAAATTTACCGCGACCGTGATTAATGCCACCCAGCAGCAAGTAACCTGGTCGGCAAGTAAGGGAACAATCTCCAGTACTGGGCTCTTCATTGCGCCAACCGTTTCCGCTCAAACCAGCGCAACGGTTACGGCCACCAGCGTTGCCTTCCCGACCATTAAGGCGACCGTTACCGTGACAGTAACGCCGGTGTTGGCCCTCGGGACAAGTCCGATGTCACAAATCACGAAGGGGATTCCCTTCTCCGTGCCGTTGACGGCATCGGGGGGAGCGACACCTTACACGTGGACAATCAGCGCGGGCACTCTGCCAACTGGAATGACTCTCTCGACATCGGGTGTCGTTTCGGGGACTTCCACGCAAGCGGGCGTGTTCGGATTTACGGCGCAGGTCACAGACTCGTCTTCTCCCAGCAAACAGATCTCCACCGCAAGCCTGGTCGCTAATGTGCAAGCGGTTCCTTCGGCCTTGCTCGCAACCTTCTTCAATATGAGCATCAACCAGAGAACCAGTCCCTGGCCCACGAAAATGGGCGCCAAGCTGGCCGGAGTTCGGTTGATGACTGCCACCATGAAATGGTCGGACCTTAACATCGCCCAAGGCGTGTATGACTGGTCAAATTTCGACACGTGGATGTCTACCAGCCAAGCCAATGGGCAGGATGTGCTCTTCACCGTTTACAACACTCCTGCGTGGGCCTCGTCGAATCCGACTGCTCTGTGCGCGGCCACGGTGGGCGGCTGCTATCCTCCGCTGGATCTCAACGCGGACGGCACCGGCACTAACCAGCACTTCAAGGACTTTGTGACTGCTCTGATCAAGCATGCTGGCGCGGGCAAGATCAAGTACCTGGAAATATGGAACGAGCCCAACATTACGACCGAGTGGACAGGCACGTATGCCCAGCTCGTGCGCATGGCGAAGGACGCTTCCACGGTAGCCAAGGGGATTGATCCAAATATCCTTATTAGCGGCCCGCCTGAGACTGGCGACGGAAAGAACAGTCTCTATATGAATTGGTTGGGAAACTTCCTGGCGGCCGGTGGCGGGCAGTATGTCGACACTATAGATTTTCACGGTTATGCCTATCAGACCGCCGAAGATCTCGCCGTCCGCATCAACAACTTGCGCACCATCACAACCACGTACGGGCAGCAGAACAAGCCCGTTTTTGACACCGAAGGAAGTTGGGGCGTCTTCAGTAAGATGACGGACCCAGATCAGCAATCCGCGTTGTTGGCCCGCCAGTATCTGTTACAAGTCGCGAACCAGATCAATCGCTTTTACTTTTTTGGCTGGGACTATGGCAATACTGGCGACCTCTACAATACAAGTACCGGGAAACTCACGTCGGCAGGCGTCGCCTACCAGCAGATTTATCAGTGGACATTAGGCGCAACGCCCACTGCGCCTTGCAGCGCTGCTGGAACGGTATGGACGTGCAGCTTCACCCGGCCGAACGGATACCAGGCCATGGCAGTGTGGAACTCTTCTCAAACGTGCATAAACACTCTGTGCACCACGCAGGAATTTACGGTGCCGATCGCCTATCTACAGTACCGCGATATCAGCGGCACCCTCAAGACGGTTACCGGCAGTCAGATCCCGGTTGGGCTAAAACCCATCCTGCTGGAGAACAAGAGCGCATGGTAAGTTGAGGAACGGCGCACGAGCATTGCCGGGAATCCTGCGGGAAGAGTTGGTTCTTCCGAAACGAGGTTCAGGGATCCAAATGGACTTCATTTCCTCAGGGCGGGGCGTCAAATCCGACTGCGCTGGACCCAGGCGCTGGACCAAAGCGCGCTACACCCGCCCTGAGCAGCAGCTCTAACAACTGGGGATACGCGGAGTTCTACTGGCCGGTGCCGCTCAGATTCACAACCTGAGGACTGAAGCCGGCGTTGTAGGTCAGGGTTAGACCACCTGTGATCGTGCCTATCATCGTCGGACCGAACACAATACCAATATTGCATTGCGACCGCGCGGCGAGACCGCTTCCACATGGGTTCGTTACAGCCGTCGTCGTTGAGTAGTCCCCACTGGTCGCAAAATTAATCGTAATCGGTGTGGTCTGGTTGTTCGTGACCGTGAGTGTTTGTGGGGTGCTGTTCGCGCCCACCGCTTGAGCTGCGAAAGACAGGCTGGCTGCGGACAGACTCAATGGCAATACGGCAGAACCAGTGAGATTCACAATCTGCGGGCTGACGGAGGAATCATCTGTGACCGCCGCGGACCCTGACACGGTCCCAGGGGACATGGGACTGAAAGTGACTGAGAACGTACAGGAAGCCCCGGCGGACACCGCACCGTTGCACGGCTTAGCGCCGGCCGGAGCCGCCGAAAATTCGCCGCTGGCAGTAATGCCGCTGATGGTAACTGTGCTCGCACTCACGTTAGTTGCGCTCACACTCTTAGCGACACTGGTGGCACCTACGATGGTGTTTGCGAAAGACAGGGTCGCTACAGAGAAAGAGAGCGGACTAGCGCTTCCATTCACTCCCACCCCGGTGAGCCCGATAAGAACCGGGCTGAAAGCGCCACTATAAGAGGCCTTAACGGAGCCCTTGATGGTTCCATTCATGCTAGGGGTAAATGTCACGCCAATCGTGCACTTTGCGTGCGCCGCCAGGCTGGTTCCGCACGGAGCAGTTCCATTTCCCACGGCAGCGTAATCGGTGCTGGCGGAGATTGCCAAGGTCAAAGCCGTATTCGCATTATTCGTGAGCGTTACCGTCTTGATGCCATTGTTCGTTCCGACCGTAACATTCCCAAAGTTCAAATTCAGCGGCGAAAAGGTCATAGGAGAGACTGCTATTCCTGTGACGGGTATCAATTGCGGAGAATTGGCGGCGCTATCCGCCACCGTAATGTCGCCCGCGTAAGTGCCGGCGAGATTCGGCGTGAAACTCACATTGATGGTGCATTGACCCCCAGGTTGAACCGTGGCACCCAGACAGTTGTCAGACTCCGAAAATCCGCCGGTGGCGGAAATTGAATTAATCGACAAGGCGGCCGCACCGCTGTTGGTTAACGTAATCGTATTCACGGCGCTGGCCGTTCCCGCGGCCTGAGTTCCAAAAGCGAGGCTGGATGGGGAAAGGGTGACCGCAGTTGTGACGCCGGTTCCTGCAAGGCTTGCGGTCTGCGGACTGTCCGTGGCCGAGTCGGTTACAGTGATGGTTCCTGACCTTGCGCCCGTAGCCGTCGGCGTAAAAGTAACTGTGATGGCGCAAGTTGCACCTGCCGCGACGCTCGATCCGCAATTGTTGGTCTGGGCGAAATCGCCAGAGTCTGAGATTCCGCTGATGTTCAAATCCGTCGTTTGATTGTTGCTGAGAGTGACCACTTGCGAGGGGCTCGTCGTGTTCACCATTTGGCTATTGAAAGTCAGGCTGCCCGGAGACAAGGTGACCAGCGGGATCGCATTCGAACAAGCGGGAAACTTGAATGATGCGACCCTTGTATGCCAGTTACGACTTCCACTCGCCGGTAAATACTCATTCGTGTACCAGAAGGTGCAGTCGTCGACCGGATCGACGCTCATGCTGCTGTAGTCGCCCCAGCGGTTTGCGCCCACTTCCGAACCCCCACCCTGGAAAATAAGCGTTTCAGTTTCCATGGTTCCGAGCGGATCGGACGGAACCCTGCCGGTGTAATAAATCGCGGGGTTCATGCTGGCACTGGATTCGCTGTATCCCACGGCAATGTCGCCAATGTGATCCATTGCTATGCTGGGCATCCAGCGCCAGTTGCCATCCGGAGAAAATGTCCCCTGTTGGCTGACCAGCGCGGTTGCTCCAGGATTCTGTATTTCATACCACCGTATGCCGGCAGGGCTGCCTACGGAATGTGCTACCACAAGCGACTCGTGACCGTCCTGGAAGTGCCGGTAGGCAAGCCGGTACATGAGGCGGTCGCCAAGCGAGTCCAGGGTTTGCGTGGTGCCGACCTGGGGTACGCAGACTCCTCCACTACAAGCTTGCGAGAATGGCGAAACTGGAATTCCGACGGGGCCGGTGAAAGTTGAATTGCCCGGCGTCACGAAATCAACATGAAATTTCCAAAGGTTGAGGCCATTGGCGCCGAGATTCAGAAGATAGTTTGGCGAGCCGGTAGGCGGGGGATTCGTGCCGTCTAAATCTGCCGGAAGCAAACTGGTGTAGGTGGTACTGGTGGAAACGCAGATAGAGGTAGCCGCAGCGCCATTCAGCATCGAATTGCGGTCCAAAGCGCATATTGCGCTTCCGCCGTTACCGAACGTGGCCGTTTGCAAATTGATCGTCAGGTAGTATGCATCCGGCCAGACACCAAGCTTCGGATAGTCGGGGAATAGGCTGGTCAGTTGGAACGCATAGCGGTAAAAGCTGCCGGTCGCATCGGGAGTGGTGGAAACGGCAACACACTGGAAGTAGGGTCCGCCGGGCGGTGTCGCGTGCTGAGTCATCACCCAACGGTTCGCCAATTTGTCGAACTGCGCGATAACGTCGCCGCTGTTATTGGTCTCGCAGGCCCCGCCGAACCCGGTCCACAACTTATTGCCAGCCAAAGGCCCGAGGAGCAAACTGCCAGAAGCTTTGCTGTACACGGCGTAGAACGTGTTCACCCATTGAACGTACTGGGTTGTTCCCACCGCGCCATTCGTATCAGGAACCGCCCAGCCCGAAAGCGCTGCAGACACGCCTTCGAAATTCAGCCCCGCAGAGGTTCCGACTGCCGAAAGTGTTTCCACTTGAACGATCGATGCCGATTGAACTGCACTCCGGTGACGGATAAGCTTATCTTCCTTTGCTTCCTCGACACTTCCGGTTGTCTCGGCGGTCCCGTAGTTCTCGGAACTCCTGGCCATCTCCTCTTCTTCCGTTCCGGCGGAAGGAGTATTGACGCCGGAAATTGCGCCAGAGTGCTGCGTACCAAACATCTCGCGCATAACGGGGGAAACGTCGTGTTTCACATCTTGACGAACCTGTGGCATTGCTTCGTGGACAGCACTCTGCCTCGAGGTTTGCTTGTGAAGTTCGAGTCGAACTTCGGTTTGGGCCCGTTGCGCCGACACTTCCGTTGCGCCGGCGCAAAACAGCAGCGCACAAACACTCATTAGCACTCTTGTCCAACAGGGTCGTTCAAACCGCATGCCATTCTCCGAAATCAAGGTCCCCCCCGGGAAAACTGCGCCGCCGTACTTACGGACGGCGGCGCCCGTCCTTTACTGTCCTGTACCGGTCAGATTAACCGTTTGCGGTCCCGTCGGATCTGGATCGCCGATCTTCATCGTCGCAGTCCTAGTCCCGATCGCCGCAGGAGTAAAGGTCACCGAGATGGTGCAGGTTCCTCCGGCTGGAATACTAGGCATGCAATTATTCGTCTGGGCAAACTCCCTGGGATCGGTGCCCGCGAAGGTAATGCTTGTAACGCTCAGGCTTGTGCTGCCCCCATTCTTTACTGTCACCGCTTTGGCGGTACTCGTAGTGCCAACCGTTTGTGCCGCAAACGTCAGTGATGTGGGCGTCACGGCCACAGCGGTACCTGTGCCTGCGATCAGGCTTGCTTGCTGCCCCTGGCCCGCCGTAAACGTACCGAAAATATTAAGCGCCGCTGTGAGTCCACCGGTTTGCAAAGGCGTGAAGGTTACGTTCATGGTACAGGTCTGTCCCGCGGGTAAACTCGTACCGCAGGTGCCGGCCTGAGAGTAGCTGGTCGCATTGATCCCATTGATCAAGATGCTGCTGATGGTGATGGTTACGCCGCTGAGATTCGTGAAGTTGACTGGAATTGGCTTGCTGGCGGTGTTCAGCAACTGCGGCTTGAATGTGAGAGTTCGCGGCGAGAGATTGATCGAGATAATCCCCGAGCCGGTCATCCCAAAACCCACCGAAGTTCCGTCGGTGAAACTTATGACGAACTGCCCGGTCTTGGGCCCCATTGAATCCGCCGTGAACGTAACCGAGAAGGTGCAACTGGCGCCCGCCGCGACTGAGCTCCCGCAGTTATTCGTCTGCGCGAAATCTGCGGCGTTAGGCCCACCCATCAGCATGCTGCCGATGTTGAGAGCCGAGATCCCCCCATTTTTCAAGGTCAAGGTCTTGGCCGCACTCACTATTCCCGCCTGCTGGTTCCCCCAGATAAGGAGCGTGGGCGATAGCGTGGTGGTGCCTTGAAGCAGAATGGAGATGGTGTTCGAAGTGGACCCGGGCACCGCTAGATCAAGCTTCCCGTCTCCATTGAAGTCACCCACGGCGATCCATCCCGGACCGCCATTTGTGGGATACAAATTTGGCGTCTTGAAAGTCCCGTCTCCGTTGCCCTGGAGCACGGAAAGGGAATTCTCCGCAAAGTTTGCTATCGCCAGGTCAAGCTTTCCATCAGCGTTCAAATCCGCCGCAATTATCCACTGCGAATTGAGGCCGCTGTTGTAATCAGTGTGAGTTCCGAAGGTTCCGTCGCCGTTTCCCAGCAGCACCGACACTTTGGTCGAAGCGCTGGAGGTGGCAACGTCAAGTTTTCCGTCTTTATTGAAGTCGCCCACCACTACGGAATTCGGCAATGCTGCGGTGGCAAAATCGCTGTGGCTGGCAAAAGTTCCGTTACCGTTACCCAGCAGCACCGAAACCGTGTTGTCGTTGTTGTTCGCAGTTACCAGATCCAGAATGCCGTCTCCATTGAGGTCGCCGACGGCAACGGTTTGCGGGCTCCCACCTGTTGCGTAATCCGCCTTATTCGCAAATGTTCCGTCACCATTCCCTAGCAACACCGAAACCGTGTTGTCGTTCGCGTTGGCGACGACGATGTCCAACTTGCCATCGCCATTGAAGTCACCAGCGTTCAGGCCCACGGGGTTATTCCCGACCACAAAATCCTGATGTGTCTGGAACGTGCCATCTCCGTTTCCGAGCAGAATGGAGACCTCACCCACGCGCTCGACGACTACGGCCAAATCCAATTTGCCATCATTATTGAAGTCACCCACCACGGCGGCTAACGGCCCCCCCGCCGCCGTGGCAACACTGGGAAGCGGCGTTTGAAACGTGCCATCCCCGTTGCCCAGGAAAATTGAAACTGTATTCGCGTTTCCATTCAGCACAGCCATGTCCTGCTTGCCGTCGCCGTTGAAATCGGCCACCACCACCGCTTGCGGGTTCTGACCTGTCGCGACAGTGCTTCGTGTCATCGCCAGCGGGGCGATGGGCTTGATTACGCTAAAGAATGCGACGTTCGAGGTTCCACCGCCGGGCGCTGGATTCAAAACGGTGATCGAGGCGGTGCGCGCCGTGGCAATGTCCGTCGCCAAAATCGACGCCGTTAATTGTGAGCCGGTCAGGAAGGTCGTGGCTCGTGCGCTACCGTTCCACATCACAGCGGCGCCGGGTACAAAACCAGTCCCATTGACCGTCAGCACGAACGCCGCTCCGGCGGGTGCCGCGGAATTGGGGGTGGTCTGCATGATTGACGGCACGGGACTCTGTGCCCCGGCCAGGCCCGTTACTAAGACAACAATCAAAGCCAGCAAAGCCGGTTTGATCAGGGGGACACGCGCGCGTGCTGCTGCCATGTCTAAAGAGTTATTCGAGGATCGAATCGCGCTTGCCTTCATAATTCATCTCCAGTGCGGATCGCCAGTTAATTGGCGGGTTTGATTTTTGTCGCTGCCTTCTTTACCTGGCCCATTGCCCGCCTTGGGGGAAGTACGGGGCTGCAAGCGCTTATGATCCGAACCTGGTTTCACAAGAGCTTTATCGAAAAATAAAACGCCACTCCCGACCCTAAACCGTGGGTCGCTTCAGAACATTCAAACTTTCGGTCTGCCCCCCTAAACTTCGGGCTCGAAAAAACTCATCTTGCACCATGTCAAAATCGTGGGATTTGCTACTCGAACATCCTTAGTCCCAGCAGTTCGAGAGAAACATGCCACGCGAATATCGGACCAAGTACCAGGTACCTGCGCCACAGCCGCCGCGGTTCCGTTCCCAGGCGAAACAGCCATTCCAATCCGTTCTCCCGCATCCACTTCGGGGCCTGCTTCAACTTCCCGATATTCAGATCGAACGCCGCTCCGATCCCGAACATGACTGGCGACAAGAGCATGTCTCGATGCTCATACATCCAGGTCTCCTGCTTGGGGGTGCTGAGTCCGACCCAGACGACGTCGGGCTTCGCCGCGTTGATGTGGCTCACCACGGCTTGATCTTCCCGCGCCGTCAGAGCCCGGAACGGCGGGCAGTAAGTCCCCGCCACCTCAATGCCATAACGCTGCTGCAACTGTCGCGCTAGTTCGTCCGCCACTCCCGGCCCCCCGCCATAGAAAAAATGGCGGTACTTAGCCCCAGTGGCCTGGCAGAAAGATTCCGTCAGTTCCGGACCGTACACGCGCCTTCGCATGTCGTGCCCGTGCCAGCGACCGAGCCATACCAGTGGCATGCCGTCGGCCACAACCAGGCCTGCCTCGCGGAGGATGGCGCGGAATCGTGCGTTCCTTCGCGACTCCGAAATCCCATGCATTCCGGTCACCGCAACATAGCGACTCGGCCCGCGCTCCTCGATCCAGCGCTCCACCTGCTCGATGACCTGCGGGATCTGGACAGCGTCCACGCGCACGCCCAACACTTTGTACGAACCGTTCGCAGCCTCAGGCGCTGTACCGGAGTCCGTACATCGATAGGTTGGCAATTCCAGTTCTGTTGACATGGCAAAATCTCTCGACCGTCCTTCAGTTAGTAAGAACTTCGGGGGAGGGCTAATTGTTTAACGCACCTGAGCCAGAACTGGCGAGGCCTCCGATGCATACTTCGGCGACTTGCGAACTTCCGACTCGATCCATCTGTAGGTGACCGCCAGGCCTTGCTCCAGCCGGATGGAAGGTTCCCACCCAAGCACGCGCCGCAACATTGAGTTGTCGCTGTTGCGGCCACGAACTCCCTGCGGCCCGCTCAGATTGTGGACTTTGTTCAAGCTCTTGTCCGCAATTTTTGAAATCATGTCGACCAAACCGTTGATGGTCACCAACTCGTCGGTGCCCAGGTTGAGCGCGTCGCGACAATCGGAAGCCATGATTCGGATCAGCCCTTCCACGCAATCGTCAACGTACATAAACGAACGTGTCTGCTCACCGTCGCCCCACACTTCAATCTCTCCGCCATCCTGGGCGGATGCCACCTTGCGCGAAATCGCGGCGGGAGCCTTTTCCTTGCCGCCGTCGTACGTGCCCAAGGGGCCATATACGTTGTGGAATCGCACAATCCGCGTCTCGAAGCCGTAATCCTTAAAGTAGTAGCGGCACAGCTCCTCGGCGAATAATTTCTCCCAGCCGTATCCTGGCTCGGGATCAGCCGGGAATGCATCCGCTTCGCACAGCGGGATCACTTCGGGACTTTTCTGCTTGCTCTGCGCGTACACGCAGGCGGACGAGGAGAACAGGAAGCGCTTCACCTCATTCTGACGGGCCGCCTCGAGCATTTGCGCATTGATCAGAATGTTGTTCCGGCTGATATCGGCGTGGAAGGCCGTGATATAGCCAATGCCGCCCATGTCCGCTGCCAGGTTGTAAACCTGGTCGATGCCGCCGCGAGTGGCGAGAAGACAGTTATCGGCCTTACGCAGGTCAAGAACCTCGAACTGGTCCGCGGCGCTGGTCTCGTATTCGGGATACTTGATGTCCACACCACGAACCCAGTGGCCGTCTGCTTTCAGCCGCCTCACAAGATGATGACCGATAAATCCACCGGCACCGGTTACCAATATCCGTTTAAGTTTGTTCATGTCCCTATTTCCTTTCCCCAAGTTTTCGACCGATTTGAACAGTTCCATGGGAGGGCTGGCCGGTCGTCCGTATTTCTCGTGCATCAAGAGGCCGCGAGCGCTCTGATCACCCCTTGCGGAATTGCCGCTTTTGACAGCACAAAATTTTCGATCACTAGAGCATCGATCCCGGAGCAAAAATAACTGCGCACCGCATCTTGTGGCCGCGCGACTAAGGGCTCGCCTGCCATGTTGAAGGAGGTGTTCAGCAACAACGGAGCAGGCGACTGTTCGCCGAAACGTTTCAGCAGCCTCCAGAAGATCGGGTTCTTCTTGCGTTCGACCACGTGCAGGCGAATGCGGTCGCCGGGCAAACAGAAGCTGCGGGGCACCGCATCGGCGTTGGGCCGAACCCACGCCAGCGAATTCATGGAGCGGCACAGGTCCGAACACTCGAAGTAACGTGCACAATCCTCTTCCGGCACCGAAACCGCAAATGGACGGAACCACTCCCGGTGCTTGATATAGTCGTTCAAATTCTCCTTCACATACGAAGCCCATGGCGATGCCAGCAGGCTGCGGTTGCCCAGCGCCCGTGGTCCGAATTCCGTTGCTCCCTGGAACCATCCCACGATCTTGCCCGCTTCCAGGAGCTGGATCGTGGTGTCTATCGTTCGGTCCGACGTGTTCGGTATTGCATATCGCGACTTCGAATTGTCGAGCACGTCTTTCACATCATGCCGGGCAAACGAAGGACCCCAGTAGCTTGCGGTGTCCGCTTCGCGCCGCGGCTGGCCTTGCACCTTATGCCACGCCAGTAACGCTGCCCCTACCGCGCACCCGGAATTTCCCGGAGCCGGCGGCACGAACACGTTTCCGATCCCAAGTTGTCTTTCTACCTCGGATACCAGGAGCGCATTTTGGAACAACCCTCCGCCCAGGCAGATTTGCTCTACCCCCTGCTGCCTGCAGTAGTGCTGGAGCAGGTCCACCACGATCTCTGTGCACGCTTCTTGCAGGCTGCTGGCCAGGGCACGGCGCTGGTCGTTCGTAAGTTCTGTCGCGCCCTGCGATAAGCCCAAGTGACGGTAGAACTTGCCGGAGAGAGCGAACCGGCCGGTGACACCGCAGTGCAGAAAACTGGAATTGATCCGCGGCAGCACGCCGCGCGGAGTCCGCAGCATGTTCAGAAATACCTGTTTGAATTCCGGTTGTCCATCCAGGCTCAGCCATTGCGTCTTGTGCTCATCTTTTCGCGGAATGAAGCCCAGCAACTCGGTGACCTCCGAATACACCCAGGCCAGCGAATGCGGGAACGGAATCGTCTCCAGAACCCGTATCTGAGTTCCCTCTCCCATCGCGATCATCGCCGTCTGACCGTCGCCGTCTTCGTCCATGGTGAGGATGAGAGCACGGTCGAAGGACGACCCATAAAAGGCACTGGCTGCGTGGGCCAGGTGATGCTCGAAATTGAGATGCCGGGAGGGCGACGTGCCGTTCTTGTGCCGCAAGATCCGCAAATTGCTTAAATCCCGCGCTAACCCGCCTAATTCGTTTGCTTCGTAATACGCGCCGGCGATCGGGGAAAACTTGGAACTCCCCGCCGCACCCCAGGAGCGCCGCGCCCAGCCCTTGAGCGGCCGCGTCGAGACCGCGATCGCATCCAGGTCGTGCCACGTGGCTCCGGCTTTTGCCAGGCAGAACTTGATGGCGTTCTCCGGCAATCCCCGCGTATGGGAGCGCGCCAATTTGGCTTCTTCCACTGCTGCGATGATGTTGCCATCTTCGAGCAGCGCTGCCGCACTGTCGTGCCGGAACGACGATAATCCTAGAATCCGCATAATATCCGTGACCTGAATACGATATTGGTTAAGCTGCGCAACCTAATCGCCATCTCCTGCGTACGTCGGTATCGCTTGCATACCCGCGAGCAGCGGGCTGTTCCGCGACATGAATTCAATGTGCCCGCACTTATGGCACTCGAGCATTACCTGCGAGTGACCGACGCCGTAGGGCAGAAAACTTAGGCGCATAAACAGGTAGCCCAGGATTTCGGCGTTACAGCGAAGACAGGTTAATTTCATAACGCACCTCGATGAACTGGCTGGTTGCTGGTTCCAGTGCTTGACATCTCCACCGCTGGAATCGTTCTTAAGGGAAACGAATCTTGGGATGAACCGCTACTTGTTTTGACGACAGCGGCGGTCACAGATTTCTTGACCGGACCAGAAGGTGTGCCGTCCCGGTATCGCTTAACTTTGCGATAGCCTCTCAATAACCCTAAAGGCGCGTGACAATACAGGTGAAGCACGGCTTGATCGAAGGCACGCAAGGAACGGTATCGCAGCCGATCGAATCCGCGTTCAAGCCAGGATGCTGTTGGCAGGCTCCGCGAGTCCAGAACCGGAACCGCCGGCCAGGTTCCGCCATATTCTTCGCGCCAGAACCCAATGTAGCGCTCGATTTTGCTTTTGAGAGCCGGGGACAAAACCTCTTCTTTTTCGCGCGACGAATCGATCCTGGCGCCTTTCACCATCGCATGATGTTCGGCGGAGTAAATTGCGGAACGGTCCGCGTTAGTCAAAGAAGCCATCTTCGAATCGAACGCGATCCCCAGAAACCTGCAAACTCGCATCATCGCCGCACCAGGATCCTTAACCATCTCTTCGTATTGAATCTGGTGGAGAGCAACGCCGCGGGACGTCAGCATGTCGCATTGCTTTTTTAATTCGCGGCATCCCAGGATGGCGCGCAACGGCATGCCGGTCTTCCGGAACCAGGATGATTTCTTTCCCGCGCGGACGATACTGCGGACAATGTCCCGAGGATCCCTCCAGATGACGATGAATCGCGCTTTGGGAAACTTTTCGGCCAGCTCCGTCATGGAATCGTAGTAATTAGGCGACTTGCAGCCCCAAATCGCCAGGCCCGCATATTGCTTGTAAATCGCTTCCGTTGCCGATTGCATGTCGGTTACATTCTCGGGTATTGCGTTCACGTCAATATTGTGGCGGCGGGGCGCACCATTCCAGAAATCCCAGCGTTCCACCCAATCCAGTTTGGGTTTGCCATTCTTGAATAAGGGCCACAGCAGCGGCAAATCGCCTTCATACAACAGCGCAATCTGCGGGTTCTGATTTAACAGCGCATACAACAGCGACGTCCCGGAGCGCCAAATACCGACGACGAACAGCGGACCCGAATTTGACTCGTGCGTCATAACCTGTTTCAAACCGTTTCCTTCTAAATCTGCTCTCGCTACGGCTGCTTCCCCCCCGAATTGACGGTAACGGCGGCAGCCGCGGAATTGCTTCCAGACTGGCAAGCCGTGGCGTACGAATTCAGCCCACGCACCGTGGACGCGAGCTGTTGCGCAATCAATGCGTGTCCAGACGCTGTGGGATGGACATGATCCATGAACATCGTTTTTTGATTCTGTGACCGCATCACATCGATCATGTTCACGAGCGGAACATGGTTCGCCTGAGCGAATTCCACCATTGCCTTCTGATACGGATGCTCCGGCGAGGTTTCTTCTTTCGATCCCAGCAGGAGCAAAATCAGCGGGACATTTCGCGCGTCAGCGGCCGCCTTGGCTTCTTCCAGGCCTCGTGTGAAATGAGAGACATCGAGATCCGGCCGCTCTTTCGCCGTATTCCAGGTCCCCTGCATCAACAACTCACGGAGGCGGTAATATACGAGTCCTCGCAGCAGGTCCTCGATCAGGAAGTTGTAGATCGCGCTGCGGCGCGCTATCGATTTGAGCTCCACTCGCCGCAGGAATTTCTGCCGCTCAGCTCCCTGGAGTTCCGGCAGGCGCTCGAAACCGGTGTTGAAGCTGTAGGCCATGACCACCGCATCGGGCTGGTAATTATCTTCCAGCACTTTCTTCATGCGTTCCACGACGAGTGCGTTCGGATAAGCATTCACTCCCGCGGAGATCACCTGGAACTTCGGACCCGGACAACCCTGCGTGTTCAGCAGACTCTCGAGTGCACCGCTGTAGGTGGAATCGTCACCCACCCCCCAGCCCATCGTGACTGAGTCCCCGAATGCAAAGATGCGGTAAACGCCGGGATGGGCGAGCGCCAACAACTGGCGATAGCGAAATCCCTGCTCGCTGATGGTGATCGGCTGATGGTTGGTCTCAGTGACCTTGTGCGAACCAGCTCTTGGCACCCACAGCAACCGCTGGTCGGGCCGATAGATTACGTAAGAGCCATACCCAAAGGGACGCAATCCGACCTCAAACAGCAGAAAGATCGCCAGCAGCCACAGCACGGTCTTCCCTAGCCGCTTCAGCACTCCCTGCGGGGGGGCGACGGGCTCTGCTGGCGTCAACGTATCAGGCGCAAACACAGGCATTCATGACCCTTTCATAAATGTCGATTAGCATTTCGTAATTGTGCGCAGCCGTGTACCGTGTTTCGAACTCACGGCGCGCAGCGCATCCCATTGCGTCGGTCTCCGGCGCATGATTCCATGCCCACTGGACTTTGGCGGCAAGGTCATCCGCATCCCCGGAGTTGAAATGCACTCCGGTCAAACCATCGGTCACGATCTCCTGCATAGAACCCAGGCGAGAACAGATCACCGGAAGGCCACAGGCGAACGCCTCGACAATGGTTATGGGAAAACCTTCGTACCATTGGCTCGGGAACAGGAGAAAGCGCGCATTTCTCATCGCGTCCAGCGTGTCCTGCCGTGACAAGCGACCGCGATAAAGGATGTTGCTAAGCCCGTGCCGAGCTATTTCCGACTCCATCTGCTCACGGAACGGACCATCGCCGGCGATGACCAGCGGCACAGGTTCGGTGAGCCGCTGCCAAGCCGCCAGCATGGTGGGAATCCCCTTCAGATCGGCCAGGCGTCCGACAAACAAGGCATACTCACCACGCGTCGTGCGCCTGCCCGGATCTTTCA
>WNFC01003343.1_pt1 | contig 17355 bp, 15 predicted proteins | sample 5400541 | NCBI WGS metagenome assembly WNFC01 (sample SAMN13153342, study PRJNA577476) | soil metagenome | isolation source: 120 cm saprolite under Douglas fir tree site 2 hole 2 replicate 1 | place: USA:California | collected 2015-04-18
ATCACTGTCACGATGACATTAGTTGCAGAAAACCTTCAAGTCAAATCCTGCATTACTCCGTCGGATCCTGAATCCGGCGCGTCGGTGTTGTGGTCGCAAGGAGTATAATCGCGCCGGCCATGGCTATCCTTACTGGCACTCGCTTTGGATCCTATGAAATCCTCTCCCTGATTGGCGTTGGGGGGATGGGAGAGGTGTACCGGGCGCGTGATTTGCACCTGAACCGCGACGTTGCGGTGAAAGTGCTCTTGAATCTTTCCACTGACCCACAACGCTTGCACCGCTTCGAACAAGAAGCACGCGCCGCTGGGGCGCTCAATCATCCAAACATTCTCGCAGTGTTTCACATGGGAACATACGAAGGAGCGCCGTACCTGATCTCCGAGCTGCTGAAGGGCGAGACACTTCGCCAAGCTGTGAAACGGGGCCCTCTGCCCGTCCGGAAGGTGATTGACTACGGAGTGCAAATTGCCCATGGGCTGGAAGCGGCACACCAAAAGGGAATCGTGCACCGGGATCTGAAACCCGAAAACCTCTTCCTAACCCGCGATGGAAGAATCAAAATCCTAGACTTCGGATTGGCAAAGTTAACGCAGCCTTTGCAGCCTTCCGAGTATGGTACTTCCACGGTCTCTACTGGGACAGAACCTGGCGTGGTGATGGGCACGGTCGGCTATATGTCTCCGGAGCAAGTACGCGGAGACAGCAGCGATCATCGGACCGACATCTTTGCGTTTGGCGCCGTGTTGTATGAAATGTTGGCGGGCAAACGGGCCTTCCAAAAGCCCACGGCCACGGAAACCATGACCGCGATTCTCAGAGAAGATCCTCCAAACATATTGGATCTGGTCCCCAACCTTCCCATCGGCCTACAGCGCATCCTGCAGCGCTGTCTCGAGAAAGAACCGGAACAAAGGTTTCATTCGGCTGACGACCTCGCATTCGTTCTGGATTCCGCCTCAGATATCTCCGTGAGCGGGCATCGCTCGGTTTTGGTATCGGCGCCGCCGGTCAAGAGAAAGAAGTTGCTCATCCCGGTTAGCCTTTTGCTTCTTGCGGCGTCGATAGCTATTTTCTGGCTATGGCCGAAAATCCATCCGCAAGTGGTTGCCGTGATTCAAAGGCTCGAAGATAGCTCACGAGGTGTCGCTCAACCCGTGGACGCGAAAGGGAATGTCAGCCAATTTGCTAACCCTCACGAACTCACTATTCAAGATGCGGCAGCTTACACTTGGTTTGATCCGAACAACCGGCAAGCTCTGGTCTGGTACTCGTCTTCCGCGGATGGCAATTTCCGGTTTTTCAATGGACCGGGCAAAGATCCACAAACTGGACAAAAGTTGAGTCCTGTTACGCCGGAGTTCGTTGGGAATTTGAGTCGGCAGCAATCGTCGCAAGTAGTCTCGCAAAAGCAGAAAGCGCAAATCACAGCCTCTTCGAAAGGCAAAGAGACGCCGGTCAACGATTCCGCCACGGACCGTCTCCGCGAAAACGTTCAGCTGGAAGCCATGACACAGGAAGCCCAATTGGCCGTGAATGCTGAAGATTATCAAAGAGCGGTCGACGTTTGTACCAAGGTCCTCATCGCTTCGGCAGGCAGCGAACCTTGCGCTGCAATCCGTCAACACTCTTCAATTAAACTGGCGGAGCAGTTTGTCAAAGAGAGCACCGCATATTGGGAGAAAGGCGAGTTTGATAAAGCGCTGCGTAGCGCCGAAAAGGCTCTGGACCTGGACCCAGCCAACAAAAATGCCGCAAAACTGAAAAGACTTGCTCTTCAAATGAAACCCGAAGCTTCGCAATGACGAGGTGATGTGTCCATAATGGAAGAACCTAAGGTGCTAATAGTGTCCGAAGATAGGAAAGGCTTCCGGCGGGTACCTCGTTCGTGAACCAGCAAGATCTCAAATCGCCCGCGCACCCCTCGCACAAATCGGAGCGCCTGCTTCTTCTCTTTTGGATTCTCTCGCTTCCATTTCTGAACCCTTGGGTGCGCGGCGATGGCGTCGGCTACTACGCCTTTGCCCGCGCTCCGCTCATCCAGCACAATCTCGATTTCACCGAGGACTACCGCCACGCCAACGAAAGCTTCCGCGGCCCGCGCTTCGACGAAAGCGGTCAGCTTCGGTCTGTCTTTCGAACATCCACCGATCGCCTCGAAAACCATTTCACCGTCGGCCCCGCCATTCTCTGGACGCCTTTTCTCCTCCTCGCGCACATCGGCGTCCTTTTTGCGCGCGCTCTCGGTTCCTCCGTCACCGCCGACGGTTTTTCCGCTCCTTACCGCATCACCATGGCCCTGGCCACTTCTTTCTATGGATTCCTCGGCTTGCTTCTGGCCTTCCGCATGGCTCGCCACTATGTCGAGGAACGCTGGGCCCTTATCGCCACGCTCTCCATCTGGTGGGCCAGCTCGCTCCCGGTCTACATGTATTTCAATCCTTCCTGGTCCCACGCGCATTCCTCTTTCGCCGTTGCTCTTTTCCTTTGGTGTTGGCACGAAACGCGCTCCTCGCGGTCCCTTGGCCAGTGGCTGATTCTCGCCGTCATCGCCGGCCTCATGCTCAACGTTTACTATCCCAACGCCTTGGTCCTCGCCGTTCTCGCGATTGAAGCCGCACGCCAGTATTATTTCGTCCTTCGCCCGTCCCCATCCGCCGCGCCGAATTCCGCGCCGCGCATCCCTGAACTTCTCCTCCGCCACTCCCTGTTCGCCGCAGTTCTCAACGTCTGTCTCCTTCCCACTTTCATCACCCGCTATCTCATTTACGGCAGCGCCTTCGAATCCGGCTACATTCCGCTCCGCGACTGGAACTGGTTTTCGCCGCGCTTTTTAGCCGTGCTTTTCTCCTCCAACCACGGCCTTCTCTCCTGGACTCCCATGCTTCTTTTTGCCATCGCTGGTCTCTTCATCTTTTGGCGTCGGCAACGCCGCGCCGGCACTCCTCTTCTCGCCGCCTTTCTCGCTTTTTATGTTTTCATTTCCTGTTATCCCGATTGGGCCGGCATCTCTTCCTACGGCAACCGCTTTTTCGTTTCTCTCACGCCCCTCTTCATTCTCGGCCTCGCTGTTTTCTTCGATCGCGCCGCTCCACTCTTCCATTCCCGCCGCGCCGCTCTTTCCTCCTCGTTTTTCGTTCTCGCGGTCTTCTCTCTCTGGAACGCCGGCCTCATTTTCCAGTGGGGCACGCATCTCATTCCCGCTCGCGGCCCCGTTTCTTTTTCCGAAATCGTCCACAACCAATTTTTCGTCGTTCCTCGCCAGCTCTCCGCCGATCTCCACTCCTATTTTTTCCGCCGCAAAGCCCTCATGCAGCAGATCGAGAACGGCGACGTCCAACAAATCGAAAAGAGTCCTTCACCCTTGGCTCCTCCATGATTTGTTTGCAGGGGAGCGCCTTTCCGCCGTCTTTTTCTATTTTCAATTTCCCAGTTTCTGTTTTCTCTTTCGTCTCCGCCTCTTCCTCTGTTTTCTTTGGTACTCTAATCAGGGCTTCATCCGCTCTCAGGAGCTTTCGCTCGAACAAGCATGGCCTCCGTCACGCAATCCAGCGCCGCTCTCCCGCTCCGCTCCGGCGCCTCCGCCACCATTCGCATCGAGCCGCCTCGCGGCTTCTTCGAGCTTCGCCTCCGCGAAGTCTGGGCTTATCGCGAACTGCTCTACTTTCTCGTCTGGCGCGACGTCAAAATCCGCTACAAGCAAACCGTCATCGGCGTCCTCTGGGTGGTTATTCAACCCGTTCTCACCATGCTGATCTTCACTCTCTTTTTCGGCCGCCTCGCCAAGCTCGCGCCCCAGGGCCTTCCCGCTCCCGTCTTTTATTTCTCCGCCCTCGTTCCCTGGACCTACTTCGCTTATGCCCTCCAAATGACCACCAACGTCGTTGTGGACAACCAGCGCCTCATCACCAAGGTTTATTTCCCGCGCCTCATTCTTCCCATTTCCGCCGCTCTCTCCGGCCTGGTGGATTTCGCTATCGGCTTTGTGGTCCTGGCGGTTTTCTGTTTCGCCTACGGCATTCTCCCCACTCTTGCCGCTCTCTGGCTGCCTGCGCTACTCGCTCTCGCGTTCTTCACTGCTCTCGGCGTCGGCCTGTGGCTCTCTGCGCTCAACGCCCTCTATCGCGACGTTCGCTACGTCATTCCTTTCCTCATCCAGTTCTGGATGTTTGCTTCGCCGGTGGCGTATCCAAGCACGCTGGTGCCGGAGCGCTGGCGCTGGCTCTACGGCCTCAACCCCATGGCCGGTGTCATTGACGGTTTCCGCTGGGCTATCACTGGCCGCGGCCAGGCTCCCAGCCTTCTTCTTCTTGCCTCCGCTTTCGCCGTTGCCCTCGTCGTCCTCGGTGGCCTCTTCTTTTTCAATCGCATGGAGTCCTCCGTTGCCGATCGCGTCTAATACCGAATTTTGTGCCACAGCCATTCCTGGCTGTGCGTTTTTCTCCGCGGTCGCCTTCATTCGAACGTCATGACCGGCGAATCGCGAGCTCGGGAGAATCATTACCGCATCCTGGATGCCTTGCGCTTTGTGTTGGCATTGTGGGTTGCCATCGGGCATTACGGGATCTTCCCGCTTTTTGCCGGAGCCGACGCAACCACTGCCTCCATGCGGCTTCTTACGCGCGCGTGGAACACCGTGGTTTTCGGCACGCCCGCAGTCATCGTCTTCTTCGTCATCTCCGGCTTCTGCATTCACCTGCCCTTTATCGGAAGCGAAACGATTTCCATCGGACGCTACTACCTCCGGCGCTACACGCGCATCCTTATCCCCGTGGCGGGGGCGCTTTGCGTGTACCGCTTATTTGGGCAGCGCCTTATCCTTTGGGGAGAACACTCCGTGCTCTGGGAATCCCCGCTGTGGAGCCTGGCGTGTGAAGAAATTTATTACGCCGCTTATCCCTTACTGCGGTGGTTGCGTAACCGCTTTGGATGGAAGAAGTTCCTCCCCGCAGTGTTCCTGGCGGGAGTGGCCACCGCGGCGACTCATCCGCACTCCGTTTCGTGGCACGACTTTGGGCCATTCGGCACGGCTCTCTTACTGCTCCCTGTGTGGATGCTGGGATGCCTCCTAGCTGAGCAAAGCGCGGCGATCGAGGTGCGGCGCTCCGCGATCAGGATATGGAGTTGGAGGTTCCTAATCTGGTTCACATCGTGGAGCGTGGAGATGCTGCACTTCAAAGCGGGCGTTCCGTATACGCAAACATTGATTTGGTTTGGGGTGCTCGCTTACTTGTGGGTCAAGGAAGAAATTGCTTTCGGCAAGCATCGCCAGCCCAATGGTTTACTGGCCATGGCGGGCGCGTGGAGCTACTCGCTGTACCTCGTTCACGTGCAGGGCATGGAGCTCTTCGGGTGGCTGAAGGTGCCGAACCTCGGCTACATCCTGAATTGGACAGCCACGATGCTGTGCAGCTTGGGGTTTGCGTTTTTGTTTTACCTGCTGGTGGAACGGCCGTCGCACCAACTCGCGAGGAAAGTTCAGGTGTACGCCAAGGCTCACGCCGCCCTCCGCGAAAATCCAGCTTCTCGGGACTCAACCGCCTCCGCCGTTAATCTCCCATGACTCTGCGCATTGAAGAACTCGACTCGCCCTGGAACCTCCGCATTCTCCGCGCGGCCTTCTGGGCCATCGCGATCCTCGCGGGCTTCCTCCAAGCGTGGGCGGTGCGTTTTGCCGTCACCCCGGATGGCACCTGCTATCTCGACATTGCCTCCGCCTATCTCCGCGCCGACTGGCACAACGCTCTCAACTCCTACTGGAGCCCGTTCCTTTCCTGGCTGCTTGCGCTGGCGCTCGGAGTTCTCCATCCCGGTCCGTACTGGGAATCCACCCTTCTGCATTTCGTCAATTTCGCCGGCTTCCTCTTCGCCCTGGTTTGCTTCGAGTTCTTTTTTCGGTCTCTCCTTCGCCACAGCAAAGAATTCGCGTCCAGTGTGGACGCCGAGCCGGCACTTCCGGAATTCGGCTGGTGGCTCTTGGGCTATGGATTATTCCTTTCCACCACCCTTTCTCTCGTACCCGCCACTTACACTACGCCGGACATCTGGGTCTCAGCGTTTACCTACATCGTCGGCGGGTTGATTCTCCGCATTCACATCTCCGGCGGCGGGTGGCGGCTCTTCGCGCTCCTGGGATTCACACTCGCTCTTGCCTATCTCACGAAGACATTCTACTTCCCCATGTCTTTCGTTTTCCTTCTTGCGGGATGGATGGCGGCCGGCAATCTTCGGCGTACCGCCCGGCAAGCGGCCCTCGGCTTGATACTATTTCTTGCTGTTGCGGGGCCGTGGATTTTCGTGCTCTCCCGCAGCAGGCAGCGCTTCACGTTTGGTGACGTCGGCAAGCTGGCCTTCGCTATCACGGTCGACCAGATCCCCCAGTTCTTCTGGCAAGGCGAAAAGGGCTCAGGCGTCCCAACCCATCCCGTCCGCCAGCTTCTAGCTCATCCCCATATCTTCGAATTTGCCTCTCCCATTGGCGGAACTTATCCTCCCGCTTTTGACGGGTCCTATTGGCTGGACGGCGCCCGCGTCCGACTCAACGTTCATGGTCAGCTCGCCGTCTTGCGCCAGTCGTTCGGCACCTTCTTCCAGATTTGGCAGATGCAGCTTGAATACGCCGTGCTCTTGCTCGCGCTTTTCTTTGCGGCCGCCAGCCGCTCGGCGTGGTGGAAGCTGTTCCGCCAGCAAGCCTACTTGTGGCTGCCGCCGCTTGTGGCTTGCTCCAGTTACGCCATTGTGCTCATGGAATTCAGGTATGTAGCTCCTTTCGTTCTGCTTCTATGGCTAGCGGCCATTTGCAGTCTTCTGTGCATGCGCCCGGAAGGTTCCCGGCGTTTCCTCTTCGCCCTCATCCTCGCCGCCGTCTGCGTTACCGGACTGAAGGCCGCAAAGTTTGCCATCAGCGACGTGCTGGCCATGCGATCCAGCCGCAAAAATGTGGATTGGCAGGTCGCGCAAGCGTTGCGCGCTGCTGGTCTTCAACCGGGCGATTCCGTTGCCGGCCTCTCGCGCGTCGCGGAATCGCATTGGGCGCGCCTTGCGGGGGTCAAAATCGTTGCGGAAATCCCGCTTGGCGACGAAGACGTCTTCTGGGAGTCCAGCCCGGAAGCCAAACAAAAGGTGTTTCGCATCCTTGCGGGCACGGGCGCAAAAATGGTGGTGACCAAGTACGCGCCGCCATCCGCCGTCAACGAAGGATGGATCCCGCTCGGAGATACTTCTTTTTGTGCTCATCCTTTAGCCGCGGGCGCTTCCGCAAACTCCACCGATCGAAACCCATGAGCCTGCGGAGCGCGTACGACACCTGGCACCAGCGCATCTTTGACGCAGCACCCGAGCACGAAGATGCCTCGTCTCCGTGGTATCAATTGGTGCGGGAACATATTGGCGACGTGGCAGGCCTGCGCATTTTGGAGGTCGCCTGCGGACGCGGAGGTTTTGTACGGCAGCTCGCCAAGTCTGGCTCTTGTGTGACGGGTTGCGACTTCTCTTCCGCCGCGCTGCATGCCGCCAGCACGAAAGTCTTCGTCCCTGGCAGGCCGCCCTTAGCCGCGCTCGTTCAGGGCGATGCCCAAAGCCTACCGTTTGCCGATAACTCGTTTGACGTGGTGGTTTCCTGCGAGACCATCGAGCACCTGCCGCAAGTGCAGGCGGGCATCAATGAGATGTACCGCGTCACCCGCCCCGGCGGCCGGCTCTTCCTCACCACGCCCAACTATTTCAATTTCATGGGCCTATACGAAATCTATGCGCGCTTCCGCCATCCCGGTCGCAAGGACGAGCAGCCCTTCGACCGCCGCCAATGGTTTTCGCAAATTCATAAGTGGATCCGCCGGGCTGGCTGGACCATTCTTCGCACCGACGGTACGGTGCATCAATTTCCGTTCATCCCCGGCCGCAACCCCCTCCGCTGGCATTCCCTCGAATCCTCTCGCACCCTCCGCAAACTCCTCAGCCCCTTCGCGTATACTTACTTCGTCGCCGCCGCCAAATCGCAGCGCGTCAACGCAACATGACCACCGCTGTCAGTGAGAGAGTTGTGTCAGGTAGATTGGATACTGTCCGATTAAATCTTGGATGCGGCCTGCTGGCCGCGCCAGGGTGGATAAATATCGACGGCTCCTGGAACGCCCGGCTCGCAAAACACCCTTTCCTCCGTCGCACGCTCGCCAAGCTGGGGATATTGTCCCGAGAGAAGTCAGAAATCCCTTGGGCTTCGACGATCTTCATTCATAACATTCGAAAGCCCCTGCCTTTTCCAGATAATTGCGCAAGCGCGATTTACGCCTCGCACGTCCTGGAGCACCTGTATTTTGAAGAAGGCCGGCAATTGATCCAAGAATCTTTCCGCGTACTTTGCGGCGAAGGCATCCTGCGAATTGTCGTTCCTGACCTTCACACGATCGTCCGCGAATACCTGGGAGAGCGGCCCTTCGCGCCGTTATCAACAGAAATGGAGGCCTTGCGTCCCGCCGATCGATTCAACCAACGGGTGCTGATGAGGTGGCCTACCCCATCGTCCCGCAACCTGTTCTATCGTATTTACGATGCCTGGCAGGACTTCCACTCCCATAAATGGATGTACGATGCGGACTCGCTTATGGCTCTCCTATCGAAATGCGGGTTTGTGAATATCGCGCGCAAAGATTGCTTCGAGAGCCGGATTGCCGACATCCGCGCATTGGAAGATCGGAGCCGAATTCTCGATGGTGCAGGTATTTGCGTGGAGGGGGTAAAGCCAGCCTGAAATGGCCCGCCCATGACCGCCACAGTCATTCGCGGAGAAGGACTCGGCACCGGGATTGCGCGGGACTGTAAGGCCGGTGTGGTCCACTGACCGATGCTTGAAGCGCTGCGCGATCACCTTACGGTTCAAGGCATTTCTCTGGACCTGATTTTTCTCGCCGGCGTGATCCTAGCGTGGTTTGCGCCCCGGCTAGGCGATGGTGCGTTCGCCGCAATCGAAAAGGCGGGAGCGGCGCTTGCAAGAAGGAAAACGATAGCCATTGTTTCCGTAGGCCTCCTGACCATCGCGCTCAGGCTAAGCCTCTTGTGGCTGATGGGATAGGGGATAGGAGAGAGTGAAACTGCCCTCTTTGCAGCCCAAGAGTGTTTTAGTAGGGCTCACCCGGCTCCGGCGAATGCACGTCCCAGCGAACCAAAATAGGTACGCTGGCGCAGCGGCCATTTTTCCGCCGAAATATTTACAAGCGTGACCAATTCGGTCTGCAGTTCCACAATGCATCTCGATGTGTTCATTTGACGAACGCGGAGACTGATGTCACCGCACGGAAAAATATCGACTACGATTGGGCCTTGAATGATCAGTGAATGAAAACGTACCGCCACAACATGACGTTGCTGAGAAAGGAAAGCCCCGCGAGAGCGACGAGCCGCGCGCTGTCAAGCGCGGGCAGCAGCGCGAACGCGATCACACCGAAGAACGGTGCCAGTTGAAGAATATATCTGTCATAAAACGGGATATTCCCACCGACTCCGAACTGCTCGAGCAAGAAGAAAATAACTGTTGACAGCGCGAAAGCTACGGGCGGCGTGGACAATACGAGCTTCCTTTGGTCCCACAGGACCAACCCCAGCGCGATGGTGTTGTAAATCGTGGCTGCGACAATCAGACCAAAAACAATTGTCGCACCGTGCGGAAAACGTGCCGCCGAATTTACGAATGAGTTCAACGGGCCAGTCTGCCAGAGCGATCCACTAAAAGGTCCGGCTGCGATTCCTCCAAGGACTGCAACCGCAAACGCTGCCCAACGCTGCGCTGACTTCATGCGCAGCATGAGCGGAAAGGTCAGAGGCAAGAGATAGAGGCCAACATAGAGTGCGGCATTGATCGGCCTGGCGAAGTTCCAGCCAGCGCCGGCATTATACATCATGTTGTAGGATGTCCCGCTTTGCATGCCGGGACTCGAGATTCCCTTCCAGGCTAGAACTAGAAGCAAGACAGGTACTGCGCCCATGCAGAGAGAGAAAAATGCGCGCATCGCCCAGCGCCACTTCTCTCCCGGGCCCCATACTTGTGTGGTGGCCTTATAGGCCGCGAGGAACCCGGCGGCAGGTAACAACGCGAGGTTGTATTGCCGGCAGGTGACCGCCACGCCCATGGACAAAGACCCGAGTATTCCGATAATGAAAGCACCGACGCCGAAATTTGCTCTCGAAACGAATTCCGTCCAGGCCAGTGCGCCAATCACGGCAAAGAAGAGCGCCGGACCCTCCGTTAGGACGGTGGCCGCTGCTTCGACGGCGTGCGGGAAAACAAGTGCAGCGAGCAGTGCGGCATACCACAACTCCGGGAAGCGGCTGAAACGCGCGCCGAAGAAGATCCCGATGGCAAGAAGAACCCAACTGAATAGCGCGCCAACGCGCGCCGCACGCAATTCGTTCCCACCGATCACGCGCACTGCAGCAGCCATCCAGGCAAAGCTGGTTGGCCCCGGCGCATTTCTCTGGGACTCGATTGTGTCAAGTGAGAAACCCTTCGCCGCATAATTGTGAACGTCGTAAATGTTAAATCCATCGTCGAACACGGGGCGGTTGACGAAGGCAATGAACAGCGCCGCCGAAATCAAGTTGAGGACAAGCAGCACAATGACAGGCTTAAGATACGTCCCCGCGCCATGGCTGGCCATGAACATCTGAACCGTCCATTCAGTTTCTCCCACGATCCGAGATTGTCAATTCCCAAACAGCCTTCTGGAATCGTATCTTTTGTTGCCTAGGACTTCGAAAACGCGGCCATCAATGACGTGCCCAAAACTTTCTGGGGAAGCCATTCGCACCGGGAAATGAGTCCCATCATCCTGTTGATGGCCGCGGACCGCGAGTCGAATCCGGCGGTAATGATTTTGGTCTGATCGTGGTTGCCGAGCAGCCAAATCTTCCGGACCAGCAACGCGGGAATCAGAGGCAAACCCCAGTAACTCCACTCCTGTAGAGAAAAACCGCTTGCGCAAACAGTCTTTTGCAAAGTTTCAAAGGAATAGCGCCGCATGTGGCCAGCAGCTACGTCGTACGACGAATAAGCCCACTGCCCGGCCGGGACATTGATGATCAGCGTTCCGCCAGGAGCGAGGTGAAATAACAAGGCTTGCAGGAATTGCGACTCATCCGAAATGTGCTCAAGCACATCGAAAAGGAGGATCGCAGCGAAGCGATTGTGCAGCGCCGGTTCGCGCTGAAGAATGTCGTAGCAGCAAACCCTGCTCAGGCGGCTCGCGCTTTGCTTCAACGCGCCTTCATTCAGGTCGAAGCCTGTGACTTCCTTTAGGTAGGCATCCTCGATCTGTCGTTGCAACAACCCGTGACCACACCCGAACTCAGCCACTTCGCCCGCAACTGAAATGCGATGGCCAGCCAGCCTCTGAAGTACAGCGAACCGGCGGCGGATCCAGAAATGGTCGGTCGAGGAAATCTCAAACCAGCGGTCGGCCATGCTGACAGCCGCGGGCTGCGACAGGTATTCAATCGTCCGAGACGCTTTCGCCTCTCCAGAAGTTTGCGTTACAGGAGTTGCAGTGGACGGCATGGTCATTGCTGGAGTTCAGCCTCCCGTACTCGCGCGTTTCGATCCATGTCTCCCGCCTCCGCCCTGAATCGTCCGGCCGTGCGGCCAACGATGTACTGCGGGCGCCCCTTCGTCTCTTCGTAGATGCGGCCCACATATTCGCCTATAACACCCAGAAAAAACAAAACCATGCCCGATAAAAAGGTTACAGCCACGATCAACCCTGTGAAGCCCTGAGGAGACTTGTGAGCAGCAAATTTGGCATAGAGCGCATAGAAGACGTAGATCGTGGACACGAACATTGCCAGAGCGCCAAGCAATGCGGCCGCGCGAATCGGGACGATCGAGAATGCAAAAATCCCGTCCATGGCCAGCTTCATCAGCCGCGAAATGCTGTACTTGCTTTTCCCCGAGTGGCGCTCGGCGCGCTCGACATCCAAGCCCGTCTGTCGAAACCCCACCCAGCTCCGCATCCCGCGCAAGTAGCGGTGGTGCTCCGGCATTCGGCGCACTTCATTCACTACCCGGCGCGACATCAAGCCAAAATCGCCAGAGTCCAAGGGGAGGCGGATATCGGAAAGTCTGGCCATCAACCTGTAAAAAACAAAGTAACAAAGCTTCAACAGCCAAGGTTCCTTCCGGCGGACACGCCGCGCGTATGCGACATCGTATCCCTCGCGGTACTTCTCAACAAACTGAGGAATCGCTTCCGGGGTGTCTTGCAAATCACCATCCATCACCACAGCAGCGTCACCCGTGACGTGGTCGAGAGCCGCTGTAATCGCCGACTGATGTCCGAAGTTTCGCGACAAGGAGAGAACGACGATGCGTGAATCCTGCCGTGCCGCTTCTTCCAGAATCGCAAACGTGCGATCCACGCTGCCGTCATCGACAAAAACGACTTCGTGAGGCCCGCCATGGAGTCCATCCAGCACGGTGCGCAATCGCGTCAGCAATTCCGGTAAGGCAGTCTCCTCATCGTGGATAGGGATTGCGACTGACAGGCGAAACTCAGTTGCCATATGGGCGCGGTAGCCTCTTCATGGGCAGGACCCAAGCAGAATGGATGCCGCAGTATAGCATAGGCTCTTCGGCAGCGGCGCGAGCGGGCGAGTCGTGATAGCATCTAGATGTCTAACCTTCAAAGAAGGTCTCGATGGGTCCGTCTTTCGCAAAAAAGCTGCACGAATGCCCCACTTGCGGAAGCCATTCTGTAAGGCGCTCCGAGAGAAGGGGCATCGTAGAAAAGTTTTTGTACCGGTTGCTTCTGATGTGGCCGTACCGCTGTCTGGAATGTGACGGAAGATTCTTCGACTACAAGTCACAGGTTTCACGTAGCTCCCAGGCGCGAGGCCCGCTGACGTGATTGACGCTAGGCTCCCCCACTACTGCATGCGGTATGGGACGGTGACGTTGGCGTCCGCGCGAGGCTGGTCGTGCAGCCCCGAACATTTTTTCAGACAATCCAAACGGTTTCAGGATACTTGGAACCGCGTCGTTCACGCCATTTCGAGAATGAGAGCGGATCGCGTTTCCCTTCAACGGGCTGCGCGCGAATTTGGGGTATCCCCGAGAGAGGCTGGGCGGATCGGCGCTGCGCAGGAGTCCGAGTGGACGCTACGTAGCAAAGGCAAGGGACAATCTGCTCCGCGTGATGAATCTTCCGGGCAGGAGAGGCTTACGTGAAATAGCGCTCGACGATTCGCGCGAGGCCAGCTTCGTTGGCAAATACTGGGATGCTGTTGGTCTCTATCTCCAAACAGGCGATGCATCAGGGCTGCGAGAGTTTCGGAGAAAATCTGTCTGGGACGTAAAGGGAGAACGTTTTGAGCTACTAACCGACCTTAATGAGTTAGACCGCTTGGGTTCCCCCGGTGTGCTGTCCTTAGAATCTATCTATGCGCGGAGTGTCTAAACACCACAATGCCCAAGAGAACCGAAGACCAAATTCGAACGTGTCAGCGTAAGTCAGTAGCGGAGCGACGCACGGCAGGAAAATCCTGTACATGCGGCGAAATCCGCCCTGAGGCACTAATCACCGGCAGCAGGCCGACGATTTGTTTTGCTTGCAGGCGAAGGCAACTCGGCCAAAGCACACTAGACGAACATCACCGTGCTGATAGCGCGAACCACGCCGCAACTGTGCCGATCTCGGTAAACGACCACTAGACCCTGACGGACGGGCAGTACTCACACGCGCGATCGTAGTTTTTGCCGTGCTGCTGGCCCCGTTCCATCCGCACGGCGCCGATCTGGGGCGCGCTGCACCTCTTGGAATCGAATTCCGCCCGCTCATCGAGGCGCAGTTAAACGCAATGCCTGGTAGCCATCTCGTGATCGTTCGCTACTCACCCCGGCACAGGAATCTGCAGGAATGGGTTTACAACGGCGCGGACATTGACCACTCAAAAGTGGTTTGGGCGCGAAATTCCTGGAGCGGACCTAAAGCCGCTGCTTGATTATTTCCGCGGAAGGCGCGTGTGGCTAGTGGAAGCGGATGCATCCCCGCCGCGGTTGACTCCCTACGCGGAGTAGCTGCGGCCAACAAACTTCCTGCAGCGTGGTATTGTGAAGTGAAACCTTGGCGTTCAGACGATGAACACGGTCATACATGGAGAAGGGCTCGGCAAGCGCTACCATCGCGGGTTGCAGGTGGACGACGGGCTGCGACACTCGCTGGAAGCGTTTATGCGTTCGCCCATCGCGTCGCTGCGCAGAAAAAAGGAAGAGACGTTCTGGGCGCTGAAGGACGTGTCATTGCAAGTGAAGGAAGGCGAGGTCCTTGGCCTGATCGGACGGAACGGGGCGGGCAAGACGACCTTGCTGAAGATTCTGTCGCGCATCACGCGGCCCACCACCGGCTGGGCGGAGATTCATGGCCGGGTCGGCTCGCTGCTCGAAGTGGGCACGGGCTTCCATCCGGAGCTGACGGGGCGCGAAAACACGTTTCTCTCCGGCGCTATCCTGGGCATGGGCAAAGCGGAGATTGCGCGCAAGTTCGACGAGATCGTGGCTTTCGCCGAGTTGGAGAAATTCATCGACACGCCCGTCAAGCACTACTCCTCCGGCATGTACGTGCGGCTGGCCTTTGCCGTGGCCGCGCACCTCGAACCCGAAATCCTCCTCGTCGATGAAGTCCTCGCCGTCGGCGATATCAATTTTCAGAAAAAATGTCTGGGGAAAATGGGCGACGTGGCGCGCGCCGGCCGCACTGTCGTGCTGGTCTCCCATCAGCTCAACCAGATTCGCCGCCTCTGCCAGCGCGTGGTGTGGATTGACGATGGCTCCGTCCGCCAGGACGGCCCGACGCATGAAGTCGTCGCGGCCTACGAATCGGCGATGACACGGGGGGACCGAAACGGCGAGCTATCGGCGCGCGGGGGAGGCAGCAAAGCTCGCTTTGTCCGATGGGAAATCGCAGACTCTGGCGGGGGGAATCCGCAAGTACTGACCACGATGGATTCTGTCACCATTAAGATTATCGTTGAGGTCAGCGAGGCTATTCGCCACGGTCACCACGGAATTGCACTGCGGAACCTAGACCAGCAGATCATTTGGGCTTGGGCAGCCGATGACGTGGACCTGCCTGTGGGCACACGCGAACTTTGCTATACCTTTCCCATGCTCCCACTGCGGCCGGGACCCTATTCGTGGCACGTCAGCTTGTACGACGAAGGAGACCTTGTAGATTATTGGGATTGTCTGCCGGAAATGATCGTCGCAACCGAGGTGCACCAACACCGGAGCGATGAGTGGAATGGAATCCTGAACATTCCTTCTCGCTTCGCCATCCAGGAGCCAAAGTAAACGTGGAACAAGGATTCCCCTTCGATGCTCCTTCGGCTCGGGAGCTCACTCGCGCGAGGCAGGATTTCGTTCAGAGATTTTTAACGGAGATTCGGACGCAAGCCGCGTTGCAGGACGCGCTGGACGTTGGATGCGGTGTCGGTTATCTCTCCAAATTCTTGCTCGATTTGGGATTTGACGTGGTCGCCGTGGACGGGAGAGAGGAAAACATCATCGAGGCTCGGAAGCGCTATCCCGACATCACCTTCTTGACCGCGGATGCGGAGAGACTGACGAATGAAGTCGATCCGCGTGACCTGGTATTGTGCGCGGGTCTTTTGTACCACCTTGAAAACCCATTTCGCGCCATCCGCAACCTACATGCTCTGACTCGGAAAGTTCTTATTATCGAGGGTATGTGCACGCCGGGTCCGGGGGCGGCGATGGAATTGCTCGATGAAGGGTCATCAAAGGATCAGGGCTTGAATTTCGTGGCCTTTTATCCAACCGAAGGGTGTCTGGTCAAGATGCTGTACCGCTCCGGATTTCCTTTCGTTTATTTGTTTCAGCGATTGCCGGAGCACGCGCTTTACCGCGAATCGGTTCGCCGCAAACGTGAACGCACGATGATGGTTGCGTCGAAGGTGCCACTAAGCGCGCCAAATCTTACCCTCGCACAAGAACCTATGCGACCAGTCATGGGACTCTCGGATCCCTGGACAACTTGCATGATGCGAACACGCTATCTTTTAGGTGGACTACGCCGATCCCTTCTCAAGGCGCTGAAAAGTCTATCCCCGAGTCGTTGAACTGCTTTTTCCTTTGGTTGCGGCTCGATTCTTGCCCATTCCGCTATACTGTCCAAATGAATTTCGCCGAAGTGGAAATCGCACGGGTCAGGGATTATTGGAACGAGCGTCCCTGCAACATCCGACATTCGACGGCGCCGGTGGGGACGAAGGAATACTTCGACCAGGTGGAGGCGCGGAAATACTTTGTGGAATGCCACATTCCGGGTTTTGCGGAATTTGAGCGGTGGCAAGGGAAAAAGGTGCTGGAAATCGGGTGTGGGATCGGGACGGATACCATCAATTTTGCGCGGGCGGGAGCGCAAGTCACGACCGTGGACCTTTCGGAAAAATCCATGGAGCTGGCGCGACGGCGCGCCGCGGTGTTCGGGCTGGAAGACCGGATCCGATTTTGCGCGGGGAATGCGGAACAACTGAGCGCGTTCGTGCCGCCGGAGCCGTACGACCTGATTTATTCGTTTGGCGTGATTCACCACACGCCGCATCCGGATGCCGTGGTGGAGCAGCTTCGGCAGTACACGCGGCCGGGGACAATCGTGAAGATCATGGTCTATCACCGGCGGTCGTGGAAGGTGGCGTGGGTCCTGGCGACGGAGGGCAAAGGGCAGTTTTGGAAGCTGCAGGAAGTGGTGGCGAAGAACTCTGAGGCGCAAACGGGCTGCCCGGTGACGTACACTTACACGCGCGGGGCAGGGCGGCGATTGCTGGAACGAAACGGGTTCCGGGTGACGAAGGTGCAGGCAGGGCACATCTTCCCTTACCGCATTCCGGAGTACGTGAAGTATCGGTACGTCAAAGAATGGTATTTCCGCTGGATGCCCCGGCCGTTGTTCCGATTTCTGGAACGGCGGTTTGGCTGGCATCTTCTGCTGAATGCCCAAGCGGTCTGATACGGCAGATGGGTGTATACTTCTTACCCCCAGGCTAGGTTTGAGAGGTCGGCCATGTTTTCTCTTACTCGATCCTCCGGTTGTCCAAACTGCGGTAGCGCGTCGCTTTATAGGTCCAAAAGGCACGGCGTCGGGGAATTCCTGCTGCATCACCTTCTGCGCATAACTCCATATCGCTGCAAAAAGTGCGACGTGCGCCACTTCCGCTCGCGGGTCCATCACCAGGGCCATGCGGATTCGCACGCGCCGAAACACGCCCACTAAATCTGAATGTCGTGAGCTACCAGAATTTCTGGAGTTCGACGGAACGGCCTTCGGCCAGAAAGCCCCGCCGGAGAAACGA
>WNFC01003345.1_pt1 | contig 17354 bp, 15 predicted proteins | sample 5400541 | NCBI WGS metagenome assembly WNFC01 (sample SAMN13153342, study PRJNA577476) | soil metagenome | isolation source: 120 cm saprolite under Douglas fir tree site 2 hole 2 replicate 1 | place: USA:California | collected 2015-04-18
GGTCCCCCACCCGGCCTCGCTGCGCTCGGCCACCCTCCCCGCTACGCGGGGAGGGATTGGAGTCTGTGGCCCCAGCCCAGCTCAATCTCAGCAGAATGATACAAGTTCAAACAGTCAAAATCACTGTGTCGAGGTACTAGCCGAGCTTCTGATCGGTCGCCTCGGTCGAGCCGGCGATCGGCGTCGGCGTGCGCCGGGCGAGCTCGGCGCCGGCATCGACCGGCATGCCCGCGAAGACGAAAACCGCGCAGCCCGAGATCACCGCGATGGTCAGATAGGCCGGCTGGAAATCGGCCGCCGTGATCGTGTCGTGCCCGCGCGCCCACAAGGTCAGGTCGACGGCGAGCGCGCCGATGGCGACGCCGACCGCGATCGAGACCTGCTGGACGACGGCGACCAGCGAGGTGGCGCGGCTCATGTATCGGTGCTCGATGTTGGCATAGGCGATGGTGTTGAGGCTGGTGAATTCGAGCGAGCGGAAGAAGCCGCCGATCACCAGAATGCCCACGATCCAGGCAAACGACACGCCGGGCTGGAAGGTCGCGCAGGCCGCGACCAGCGTCGCGCTGATCAATGCATTGACGGTGAGCGCGCGGCGGAAGCCGAACCGCCGCAGGATGAGCGGGATCACCGTCTTCATGCCCATGGCGCCGACCACGTTCGATAGCGTGATCAGGCCGGACTGGAACGCGCTGAGATGAAACCCGAGCTGAAGCAGGAGCGGGAGCAGGAACGGCATCGCCCCGATCCCGGAACGATAGATGAAGCCGCCGATGATGGCGGTGCGCATGGTCGGTATAGCGAGCAGCGAAAGATCGAGCACCGGCGCCGGCGTGCGCCGCGCGTGCAGCACATAGGCGTAGCTGGCGGCGGCGCCGACGCCGATCAGCGCGATCACCGCGCCGGTCGGGAGGAAATTGAGACCCAGCACCGAGCCGCCGAACACGAGCCCGCCGATGCCGAGGCCGGCAAGCACCGCCCCGATCGCGTCGAACGGGTCGGGGGTCTCGGCGCGCACGTCCTCGATGAAGATCGTCGCCAGCACGATGCCGGCAAGCCCGATCGGGATGTTGATCAGGAAGATCCAGTGCCAGGAGACGAAGGTCGTGATGAAGCCGCCGAGCGGGGGCCCGAGCAAGGGCCCGATCAGCGCCGGCAGCGTGACCCAGATCATGGCGTTGATCAGCTCGCGCTTGTCGACGCTGCGCACCAGGATCAGGCGCGCGACCGGGGTCATCATCGCGCCGCCCATGCCTTCGACGATGCGGGCGACGACGAAATGGGTGAGCGAGCCCGAGAGCGCGCAGCCGACCGAGCCGAGCATGAACACGGCGATCGCGGAGCGGAACACGGTACGCGCCCCGAACCGGTCGGCGGTCCAGCCGCTGACCGGGATGAAGACCGCCAGCGACAGGAGGTAGGAGGTGACCGCGAGCTTGAGCGCCAGCGGGCTCGTGCCGATGTCGGCGGCGATCGCCGGCAGCGAGGTCGCGATCACGGTCGAGTCCATGTTCTCCATGAACAGGGCGACCGCCACGATCAGCGGCACCATGCGTTTTGCCGACATAGGGTGAAACCGCTATATGGAAAATCTGCGCCGCACGTTAGCAGAATTGGCGCAGCCCCTGACAAGCGGGCATTGCTCGGCGGCGGACGAAACCCCACATAGCGCGCATGTTTCGGTGAATTGCGGCCAAAGCGCTAGGATTCGTCGGCGAGGCGTGCTATCGACCGCCGCCAACCCAAAACGGGCCGCCGAGTCGCGCGCGAGACGGACGTTCTCGCCGCCGGCCGGGTCATCCCGGTCCCCGACGGTGCCGCCGATCGAGCCCGCGAGGCGGGCGACTGGAGTTGGCGATGGACCAGAAAACCAACGGAAGCCTGCGCGAAGCGCTCACCTTCGACGACGTCCTGCTCAAGCCGGGCCTGTCCGAGCTCCTGCCGTCCGACGCCGACGTCCGCACCCGCATCACCCGCGAAATCCCGCTCAATATCCCGATCGTCGCCTCGGCCATGGACACGGTGACCGAGGCCAAGATGGCGATCGCCATGGCGCAGGCCGGCGGCCTTGGCGTCATCCATCGCAATCTCGAGCCCGACCAGCAGGCGGCACAGGTCCGCCAGGTCAAGAAGTTCGAGTCCGGCATGGTGGTGAACCCGCTCACCATCGCTCCCGGCGCCACGCTCGCCGACGCGCTCGCGCTGATGAAGGACCACGGCATTTCCGGCATTCCCGTGGTCGAGGGCGGCGGCGCCGGCAAGGCCGGCAAGCTCGTCGGCATCCTGACCAATCGCGACGTGCGCTTCGCCACCGATCCGCGCCAGAAGGTGGCCGAGCTGATGACCAGGGAGCGGCTCATCACGGTGCGCGAGGGCGTCCGGCAGGACGAGGCCAAGCGTCTCTTGCATCAGAACCGCATCGAGAAGCTGCTCGTGGTCGACGATCAATATCGCTGCGTCGGACTGATCACGGTGAAGGACATCGAGAAGGCGGTCGCCAATCCGCACGCCTGCAAGGACGAGCAGGCGCGGCTGCGCGTCGCCGCCGCGACCACGGTCGGCGACCAGGGATTCGCCCGCACCGAGCGGCTGATCGAGGCCGGCGTCGATCTCGTGGTCGTCGACACCGCCCACGGCCATTCGCGCTCGGTGCTCGAGGCCGTCACCCGGATCAAGCGCCTGTCGAACGCGGTGCAGGTGGTCGCCGGCAATATTGCGACCGTCGAAGGCGCCAAGGCGCTGATCGACGCCGGCGCCGACGCGATCAAGGTCGGCATCGGCCCGGGCTCGATCTGCACCACGCGGATCGTGGCCGGGGTGGGCGTGCCGCAGCTGACCGCGATCATGGATGCGGTCGAGGTCGCGCACAAGAGCGGCACGCCGGTCATCGCCGACGGGGGCATCAAATATTCCGGCGACCTCGCCAAGGCGCTGGCCGCCGGCGCCGATTGCGCGATGGTCGGCTCGCTGCTCGCCGGCACCGACGAGACCCCGGGCGAGGTGTTTCTCTATCAGGGCCGTTCCTACAAGACCTATCGCGGCATGGGCTCGGTCGGCGCCATGGCGCGCGGCTCGGCCGACCGCTACTTCCAGCAGGACATCAAGGACACACTCAAGCTCGTGCCCGAGGGCATCGAGGGCCAGGTGCCGTACAAAGGCGCGGCGGCGACCGTCCTGCACCAGCTCACCGGCGGCTTGCGCGCCGCCATGGGCTATGTGGGCGCTGGCACGCTCGCGGAGCTGCGCGCGAAGGCCGAGTTCATCCGCGTCTCGAGCGCCGGCATGCGCGAGAGCCACGTGCACGACGTCACGATCACCCGCGAGAGCCCGAATTATCCCGGTCGGGGGTAAGCCGCGCTCTCCCGGACGCGGCGGCGAGCGGTTTCGCCGGAAAGCGGACCCATGTCGATCCAGGCCGTGCTGCTTCCGTTGTTCGTCCAGGTGACGCTGACCTTCGTGCCGTCGGTCGTGCTGGCGCTGATGTGGGCGATTTTCATGGTCCGCATTCTGCTCGGCCTCGGATGACGCCCGGCGCCCGCCTGTCCGCGGCAATCGAGGTCATCGCCGACATCGACGCGCGCCGGCGGCCGGCGGCCGATGCGCTCAAGGACTGGGGCCTTGCGCACCGCTTTGCCGGCTCCGGCGACCGCGCCGCGATCGCCGGCCTCACCTACGACGCGTTGCGCCGGCGCGCGTCGTGCGCCCACGTCATGGGCGAGGCAAGCCCGCGCGCGCTGGTGCTCGCGATGTTGCGGCTCGAGCGCAAGCTCGACCCCGATGCGATCGCGCGGCTCGCGGACGGGGCGCGGTTCGCGCCGGCGCCGTTGAGCGAGGAGGAGCGGGCGCGGCTTACAGCCGCCAATCTCGACGACGCTCCGCCCTGGGTCGCCGGCGACTATCCGGAATGGCTCGATCCGCAGCTTGCCGGCGTGTTCGGCGCGGAGCGGGTGGCCGAAGGCGCGGCGCTGGCGAGCCGCGCGCCGCTCGACCTGCGCGTCAATGCGCTCAAAGGGGGCCGCGACAAGGCGCTCGCGGCGCTCGCTCATCTTGATCCCGGGCCGACGCGCTGGTCGCCCCTCGGGCTGCGCATCGCGCTCGCGGCCGACGCCAAGAGCCCCGCGATCCATGCCGAGCCGGCCTTCATCAAGGGAATGATCGAGGTGCAGGACGAGGGCTCCCAGCTCGCGGCGCTGCTCGCGGGAGCGAAGCCGGGCGAGCAGGTGGTCGACCTCTGCGCCGGCGCCGGCGGCAAGACTCTCGCGCTCGCCGCCATGATGGAAAATCGCGGGCAGCTCTATGCCACCGATTTGGACAAGCGCCGGCTGGCGCCCATTCACCAGCGGCTCGAGCGCGCGGGGGTGCACAACGTCCAGGTACGGACGCCCAGGGCAAAGGACGACGTGCTCGGCGATCTCGATCACCGCATCGACCTCGTGCTCATCGACGCGCCCTGCACCGGGATCGGCACTTGGCGCCGCAATCCCGACGCCAAATGGCGCATGCGGCCGGGCGCGCTCCCGCTGCGGCGCAAGGAGCAGGCCGACGCGCTCGAGCGCGCGGCCGGCCTGGTCAAGACCGGCGGCCGCATCGCCTACATCACCTGCTCGGTGCTCTCCGAGGAGAACGGCGACCAGCTCCGCGCGTTCATCGTCCGCCATCCGGAATTCGCGATCGTGCCGCCGGCCGAGGCCGCGAACGCGCTCGGCGAACGAGCCTATCTCTTCCGCCGCGCGGTGCTGATGTCGGAGGAGGGGCTGCTGATGACCCCGCGCCGCACGGACACCGACGGGTTCTTCGTCTCGGTCCTGCTCCGGCGCGGCTGAGCCGGTGCCGCATCGGTGTCTTTACCGTTCGTTTACCAATGCCGTTCATCCAATGGTTGCCAGCCGATTCAGAGGCTCGGATGCATACTTTTCGTTTACTCCCTCGGCTCCGCATCGGGGCCAAGCTCGGCGTTTGCGTGGGCATCGGCGTCGCGCTGGTCGCGGGCCTGATCGTCAACGAGCAGATCACCAGCAATTCCATCGAGCGGCTGACGGCGGCCGCCGATCGGCAACAGGCGATCGTGATCGACAGCGTCACGACCGAAGGCGTGCTGCGGCGCGTGGAGATCGTCGGCCGCGACCTGCGGATGGCACGAACGCGCAACGAGGTCGACGGGCTCTTGGGCGAGCTCGAGCAAATCGCCGCCGAAGTGCGCGGCCGGTTGTCCGCCCTCGAAGCCAAGGCGGTCAATCCCGCCAACCGGGATCGCTTCAGGCACCTGGAGGAGCTGTTCGCGGACTACGTCGCCGCGCTCGAGCGGATCGGCCGCAGGCAGACCGAGATTCTTTCGCAATTCGGAGAGCTCGACCAGCTCGAATCGAAATGGGCGCGCGGCATCAATCTGGTCGTCAACTCGGCGCCGTTTTCCAATCAGCCGAGCTACAAGGACATCGAGGCTTTCATCAACGAGGCAGCCTCCTCGTTCAAGGATGCGCGCACGGCGGCGTGGCGGTACTTGCTGCTGCACGAGGCGTCGCAAATCCGGCGCATCTCGTCGGCCACGGATCAGGCCATCCAGCAGCTCAACTTCGCGCGCGCCGCCGCGACCGACAGGGCGGTGGTGGACGGCATCGACGCGTTGCGCGGCATCGTCCCCGAATACACGGCGGGTCTGAGAGAAGCGACCGACACCATCGACCTGCAGAATTCGATCCAGAACGAACGGGCGAGCCCGGCGGAGGTCGGATCGAGGAAATTGCTGAGCGAGGCCATCGAGATCGCCAACGCGAGCAGCGATGCCGCGACCGCCGAAGCGGCGGCCGGGGTGGCGAAGGCAAGCCGAATTCGCATCGGGATCGGCGCGATCGTGGGTCTCGTCCTGGTCGGCGCGGCCGCGTTCGCGTCGCTGGCGATCGGCAAGCCCATTCGCAAGATCGGCGAGGTTCTCATGGCGCTCGCCAACGGCGACAAGGCGGTCGAGATCCCCTATGCCGAGCGCAGCGACGAGGTAGGCGACACCGCCCGCGCCGCCAGGGCCTTCAAGGACAACCTCATGCGCGTGGAGCGCCTCGAGGCCGAGCAGAAGGAGGCCGAGCAGCGCTCGGCGATCGAGCGCAACGGCACGATGCACACGCTCGCCAACGAGTTCGAGCGCGCGATCGGCGGCATCGCGGGCACGGTCTCCGCCGCCTCCGCTCGGCTCGAGGAGGCCGCCGGCACCCTGACGCAGACCGCGGAACGAACCGAGCAGCTTTCCGGCCTGGTCGCAACCGCCTCCGATGAGGCCTCCAACAACGTGCGCTCGGTCGCTTCCGCGGCCGAGGAGCTTGCCGCCTCGGTGACCGAGGTCGGCCGCCAGGTGCACGAGAGCAGCCAGATCGCGCGCGATGCCGTGGCCCAGGCGGCCACGACCGACGCTCGCATCAACGAGCTGTTCCAGGCCTCGCAGCGGATCGGCGACGTGATCAAGGTCATCACCGCGATCGCCGAGCAGACCAACCTGCTGGCGCTCAATGCCACGATCGAGGCCGCGCGCGCGGGCGGAGCGGGCAAGGGCTTTGCCGTCGTCGCCCAGGAGGTCAAGGCCCTGGCGGCCCAGACGGCCAAGGCCACCAACGACATTGCCACGCAGATTTCCGCGATGCAGGCGGCGACCCTCGATTCGGTGGCGGCGATCAAGGAGATCGGCGGCACCATCGATCAGGTCGCCGAGATCGCAACCGCGATGGCGGCGGCGGTCGAGGAGCAGGGCGGGGCGATCCAGGAGATCGCGCGCAACGTCCAGGAAGCCGCCAATGGCACCGGCCAGGTGGCGGCCAACATCGTGGACGTCAACCGCGGCGCCTCCGCCACCGGCCTCGCCTCGACGGATGTGCTCGCCTCGGCGAAGTCGCTGTCGAGCGACAGCAATCGCCTGCAGGCGGAAGTTCGCAAATTCGTCGAGCTGGTGCGGACGACCTGAGGCGGCCGATCCCGGCCCAACCTGTGGTGAACGCCGGCCCGCGGCCTTGACCGCGGGCGCCGAGCGCCGCACATAGCTCGAAATGACCGTCCTCGATTCCTCCCTGGTTCGCGGCGCCGGCCCGGCCCGGCTTGCCGGGCACGACAAGATTCTCATCGTCGATCTCGGCTCGCAGGTCACCCAGCTGATCGCGCGGCGGGTGCGCGAGGAGAAGGTCTATTGCGAGATCGTGCCGTTCCAGAAGGCGGAGGAGGCCTTCGCGGCGATGCGGCCGAAGGGGGTGATCCTGTCCGGGGGACCCGCCTCGGTGCTGGACGACGGGGCGCCGCTGGCGCCGGCGGCGATCTACCGGGCCGGCGTCCCCGTGCTCGGCATCTGCTACGGCGAGCAGGCGATGGCGCAACAGCTCGGCGGCATGGTCGAGGCCGGGCACCACCGCGAGTTCGGCCGGGCCGAGGTGCTGGTGACCGAGGATTCCCCGCTGTTCGACGGGGTCTGGCGCAAGGGCGAGCGCTATCCGGTCTGGATGAGCCACGGCGACCGGGTGACCCGGCCGCCCGCGGGCTTCCGCGTGGTCGGGACCTCGGCGAACGCGCCGATCGCCATGATCGCCGACGAGGAGCGTCGGTTCTACGCCACCCAATTCCACCTCGAGGTGGTGCATACGCCCCATGGCGCCGCGCTCATTCGCAACTTCGTCCGCAAGATCGCCGGCTGCAAGGGCGACTGGACCATGCGCGCTTTCAAGGAGGAGGCGATCGAGAAAATCCGCGCGCAGGTCGGCAACGGCCGCGTGATCTGCGGGCTCTCCGGCGGGGTCGATTCCGCGGTCGCCGCGGTGCTGATCCACGAGGCGGTCGGCGATCGCCTCACCTGCGTCTTTGTCGACCACGGCCTGCTGCGGCTCGCCGAGGCCGAGAAGGTGGTGGCGCTGTTTCGCGACAGCTACAACATCCCCCTCGTTCACGTTGAGGCCGAAGGACTTTTCCTCGCTGCGCTCGAAGGCGTCACCGACCCCGAGCAAAAGCGCAAGACGATCGGCAAGCTCTTCATCGATGTCTTTGAAGCGGAGGCAAAAAAGCTCGGCGGCGCCGAGTTCCTGGCGCAGGGCACGCTCTATCCGGACGTGATCGAGAGCGTGTCGTTCACCGGCGGGCCGTCGGTGACGATCAAGTCGCACCACAATGTCGGCGGGCTGCCCGAGCGCATGAACATGACGCTGGTCGAGCCGCTGCGCGAGCTGTTCAAGGACGAGGTGCGCGCGCTCGGGCGCGAGCTCGGCTTGCCGCAGGCCTTCGTCGGCCGGCATCCGTTTCCGGGACCGGGGCTCGCCATCCGCTGCCCCGGCGAGATCACCCGCGAGAAGCTCGACATCCTGCGGCGCGCCGACGACATCTATATCGAGGAGATCCGCCGCGCCGGCCTCTATGACGACATCTGGCAGGCGTTCGCGGTGCTGCTGCCGGTGCGCACCGTCGGAGTGATGGGAGACTACCGGACCTACGATTACGTCGTCGGCCTGCGCGCAGTGACCTCGACCGACGGCATGACCGCCGACTTCTATCCCTTCGACATGAAGTTCATCGGCCACGTGGCGACCCGCATCGTCAACGAGGTCAAGGGCGTCAACCGCGTGGTCTACGACGTGACCTCGAAGCCGCCCGGCACGATCGAGTGGGAGTGAAGCGGCGTCTCATTTGATCGGCAATCACGCCGCCAGCTTGAGCCGCAGCTCCACGCGCCCGAACGTCACCACGGGCCGCAGTTTGCGCCCCTCGCTTTTTTCCAGCCGCACGAGACCATAGCGCTCCATCGTGCGTAGCGTTCGTGACAAGTTGCTCTTGGCGCGGCCGCTCGCCGCCGCCAAGGCGTCGATCGAGTCCGGCCGTTTCTCCGCTATCATCGCGAGCAATGCGCAGTTCTTTTCGGACAGCACCTTGGCAAAGCTCTCGAGCGATGTGAACCACACATCCGGATCGTCCGGCGCACGCCGTCTGCGACCGGCGACCACGTCACGCATGTACTGAAAGACCGCCGACCGCGGGGCGATCCCGACCTTGAGCGTTCTGTTCCTCATTCGACCTGCTCCTTCCGGAGAATGGCTTCGACTTCGTCCAGAAACCGCCGCCAACCTCGACCAGCAGTCCGTCGAGACCGAGCAGACGTTCAAGACCGGAATCATCGGCCATTGTCAAAAGATATCATGAAGTGATAACATTGAGAAGAGGTGCGCTGTGCGGTAATGCATTCAGACCAGTTGCGTGATGGTCTCGCACTCTTGATCGGAAACGAAGATGGAAATTTCTCTTACCGGTCGTTCAGCTATCGTCACCGGCGGTAGCAAGGGGATCGGGTTCGCCATCGCGACCCGCTTTGCCGCCTCGGGCGCCGACGTCGCCATCGTGGCGCGCGGTCGCGAGGCGCTCGATGCCGCCGTCAAAGCCATCGGCGCGGGCGGCCGGCGTGTCGTCGGCCTCAAGGGCGACGTTGCCGTCGCCGACGACATCAAGCGCGTCTACGACGGGGCGATGCGCGCGCTCGGCAAGATCGACATCGTCGTCAACAATGCCGGCACCTCCAACACCGGCGCGTTCGAAGCCCTCACGGACGAGAGGCTGCAGCAGGACCTCGACCAGAAGCTGTTCGCCGCGGTCCGGCTCACCCGGCTGGTCTGGCCGCAGCTGAAGGAGCGGCGATGGGGCCGGATCATCAACGTCCTCAATATCGGCGCCAAGGCGCCGCGCCCCGGCAGCGCGCCGACCTCGATCACGCGCGCCGCCGGCATGGCGCTGACCAAGGTGCTCGCCGGCGAAGGCGCGCCCCATAACGTGCTGGTCAACGCGCTCTTGGTCGGGTTCATCGAAGCCGACCAGCACGTGCAGGCGGCGGCACGGGCAGGCATTCCGTATGCGGACTACATGGCCGTGCGCGCCAAGGAGATTCCGCTCGGCCGCATCGGCAAGGCCGAGGAATTCGCCAATCTCGCCTGCTTCCTTGCCTCCGACGCCGGCTCCTACGTCACCGGCACGGCGATCAATGTCGACGGCGGTCGCTCGCCGGTGGTCTAGGGTTCCACCCTCGCAAGCGGGGGTAGCGGTGGCGGCCCGACCGGGCCGGTGCCGGTGAAGCGGCCGGTCGCGAATTCATTTTTCGGCCCTGTCGAATTCGCGCCGGTTCGACCGTCATGGGGGCGGCGGAGCATGATGCCCGGCCACAATTCGTAGAGGAGATCGTCATGAAGTACATGCTGCTGATCTACGGCAACGAAGCGGCGCTGCAGGGCCGCCCCAAGGCGCAGGCCGACGAGATGTTGGCCGCCTACGGCGCCTATACCGAGGCGCTCCAGAAATCCGGGGCGCTGGCTAGCGCGAACCGCCTGCAGCGCTCCGTGGCGGCCACCACCGTGCGCGTCGTCGACGGCAAGACCAAGGTGCTCGACGGCCCCTATGCCGAGACCAAGGAGCAACTCGGCGGCTATTACATGATCGACGTGCCCGATCTCGATGCCGCGCTGTCCTGGGCGGCGCGTTGTCCGGGCGCCAGCCACGGCGTGATCGAGGTTCGCCCGATCTGGACGATGTAGGGGTGTAATCGAATGCCGCGCCAGCCGACCCCGCGCACGGACGACGCGCGGGCGACCGCCGAAGCGGCGGCGCGTCGCAGCTACGGCAAGCTCGTCGCCTTCCTCGCGGCGCGCACCGGCGACGTCGCGGGGGCCGAGGATGCCCTTTCCGAGGCCTTCGCGGCCGCGCTCGCCGACTGGCCCGCGCGCGGCAGCCCGAACAATCCCGAGGCATGGCTCGTTGCTGTCGCCCGGCGCAAGATGATCGACGCGGGGAGGCGTCGGCGCAGCGGCGTGGCCGCCGCGGACCATTTGCGCCTGATGGCGGAGGAGCTGCGAGCGATCCAGGAATCGACGGCAGCGGGCGAGGCGCATCTTCCGGACGACCGCCTGCGCCTGATGTTCGCCTGCGCGCACCCCGCGATGGAACCCGGCGTCCGCGCGCCGATGATCCTGCAGACCTTGCTCGGGTTCGATGCGGCGACCATCGCCTCCGCCTTCCTGGTCTCGCCGGCCGCGATGGGGCAGCGGCTGGTGCGCGCCAAAGCGAAGATCCGACAGGCCGGCATTCCGCTGCGCGTGCCCGAGCCCGCCGAGCTGCGCGAGCGGCTCGCGGCGGTGCTCGAGGCGATCTACGCCGCCTTCGCCGAAGGTTGGTCCGATCCGGTCGGCACCGAGCTGCGCCGCCGCGACCTCGCGGAGGAAGCGATCTGGCTCGGTCGGCTCCTGGTCTCGGCGCTGCCGGACGAGCCCGAGGCGCTCGGCCTGTTGGCGCTGATGCTGCATGCCGAGGCGCGGCGGGGCGCGCGGCGCGATGTGCGGGGCGAATACGTGCCGCTCGCCGAACAGGATCCGGCGTCGTGGGACGCGCTCTTGATCGAGGAGGCGGAAGCGCTGCTCACTCGAGCGAGTCGCTTCGGCATGATCGGCCGCTATCAGCTCGAGGCAGCGGTGCAGTCGGCTCATGTCGTTCGCCGCCGCAGCGGCTGCGCCGATTGGCGCGCGATCGAGAAGCTCTACGACACGCTCTCGGCGCTCTCCGACTCGCCCGTCGTGGCGATCAACCGCGCCATTGCCATTGCCGAGACGCGCGGGCCCGCCGCGGGAATGGCGGCGCTCGACGCAGTGCGCGACGATGCCCGGCTCGCCGACTATCAGCCCTATTGGGCGGCGCGCGCCGGCCTCTTGGCGCGCATCGGCGATGTCGAGGCGGCCGATGAGGCCTATCAGCGGGCGATCGGCCTCGAGTCCGATCCGGCAGTCCGCCGCTTCCTGCAGCAACGCCACCAGGATCTCGGCGGCCATCGAGCAACTCCAACGGCGGTGTCGCTCAGTTGATCCTCAGGTCGAGCGTCTTGATGACCGGCGACCAGCGTGCGATCTCGCGGTCGATCACCGCGCGGAACTCGGCCGGCGAGTTGCCGACCGGCTCCATCAATTGGGTGGCGAGCTTCTCGCGCGCATCGGGCGTCTTGATTGCTTCCACCACCTCGTCGTGGATCCTTGCGATGACGGCGTCGGGAATCCTCGCGGGCGCGATCAGTCCCATCCAGGCATCCGCCTCCACGTCGATCCCGGCCTCTTTCAGGGTCGGAATATCCGGCAGCAGCGTCGAGCGGGCCGCTGTGGACACCGCCAGAACCTTCACCTTGCCGGTGGCGAGCTGCGGCGTCACCGAGATCGCCGGCAGGCAGGCCATCTGCACGTCGCCGCGGATGACCGCGGTCATCGCCTGCGGCGAACCGGGATAAGGGACATGCACCAGCTTGGTGCCGCTCTTGAGCGCGATCGCCTCCATGGCGAGATGGGACAGCGAGCCGTTGCCGATCGAGCCGAAATTGTACTTGCCGGGATCGCGCTTGAGCAGCGCGACCAGCGCGGCGACGTTGTCGGCGCCGAGATCGGTGTTGACGACGAGCGCGCTCGGCTGGGTGATCAACTGCGTGATCGGCGCGAGGTCCTTCGCCGGGGCATAGGGAAGCTTCGAGAACAGCAAGGTGTTGATGGCGAGCGGGCCGCCGATCGAGATCCCGATCGTGGCGCCGTCCGGCTCGGCCTTGGCGACGGCATCGGTGCCGAGATTGCCGCTGGCGCCCGGCTTGTTCTCGATCACGAAGGTCTGGCCAAGCTTCTGCTGCAGCCGGTCGGCGATCAGCCGCGCCACCATGTCCGGCGTCGAGCCGGGAGCGAACGGCACGACGATCTTGACGGTCTTCGTCGGCCAGTCCTGCGCGGCCGCCGAAGCGGAAGCGAGCAACAACAAAGCCAAGGCCATGCCGAAGGTTTGTCTCATGGAACTCTCATGCGCCGGTCGGTGCCATTCATCGGTCGAAGCCGACGGTCCAGTAATCACCGGTGGCGCGATCATCGCAAGCTCGGAGTCCAAGGGCACGCAACGACGACCGGGTTGCCTCGCGACCGGCCATGATCTCCTCCGGCTGCGTAACGCGGGCCGAGGCGGCTGGCAGGCGGTCTGAAGCGCATTCAGTTTCGACGGAAATTGAATGCGCTCCAATTTTGCGTGGTCGCATTTTCGGACGGAAAACCGGTTCCCACTTTTCCTGAAAATGCTCTAGGGTCCCGAGACCATGTCGGCACAAGACGAGATCAAGCGGCTGACCGCGCCCGACATTCGCGCCCGCAAGGGCGGCGAGCCGATCGTCTGCCTCACCTCCTATCACGCCCATACCGCGCGCCTGCTCGACCGGCACTGCGATCTCATCCTGGTCGGCGACTCGCTCGGCATGGTCATGCACGGCCTCGAAACCACCGTCCCGGTCACCCTCGACATGATGATCCTGCAGGGGCGGGCAGTGATGCGCGGCTCGAAGCGCGCCCTGGTCGTGGTCGACATGCCGTTCGGCTCCTACGAGGCTTCGAAGGAGCAGGCGTTCATGTCGGCCGCGCGGGTCATGAAGGAGACCGGCTGCGGCGCGATCAAGCTCGAGGGCGGCCGCCGCATGGCGGAGACCATCGCCTTCCTGGTCGAGCGCGGCGTGCCGGTGATGGGGCATATCGGCCTGACGCCGCAGTCGATCAACGCCATCGGCTCGTTCCGGGCGCAGGGTCGCGATCAGGCCGACTGGGGGCCGATCGAGGACGATGCCCGCGCGGTGGCGGAAGCCGGCGCCTTCTCCGCGGTGATCGAGGCGGTGGCCGAGCCGCTTGCCCGCCGCATCACCGGCGCGGTCGCGATCCCGACCATCGGCATCGGCGGCAGCGTCGCTTGCGACGGCCAGATCCTTGTGCTCGAGGACATGCTCGGCCTCTCGCCGCGGGTGCCGAAATTCGTCCGCCGCTATGGCGAGCTCGCCGGCTCGATCGAGACCGCGGTCGCCGCCTATGCGGCCGATGTCCGCGCCCGCGCCTTCCCCGGCCCGGAACACGTCTATCCGCTCCGCACGAAGACAAAGTAGGCGCTTTCTCAATGGGTTGCCCGTGCGGCCCGATGCGGCTTTGCCTTGCCTGTGCCACATCGATAGGGTAACCCGCGAGCGCGTGCAGGCGACGTGCGCAAGGGGCGTCAGATTGGCGGGATAGGTTTCGTGGCCGACATCTTCCATGAAGTCGACGAGGAAGTCCGGCGAGAGCAGCTCAAGAAGCTGTGGAACCGCTACAGCAATCACGTCGTGGCGGCGGCCGTCCTCGTGGTCGTCGCGGTCGGCGCCTGGCGCGGCTATGAATGGTGGGAGGCGAAGAAGGCGGCCGAGACCGGTGCCGCCTTCGAGGCCGCGAGCGCCCTCGGCGAGGCCGGCAAGCACGCCGACGCCGAGGCGGCGTTCGCCAAGATCGCCGCCGACGGCACCTCCGGCTATCGCAGTCTCGCGCGCCTGCGGGAGGCGGCCGAGCTTGCCCGCGGCGATGCCAAGGCCGCGGTCGCGGCCTACGACGGGATCGCGGCCGAGGGGTCGGTCGGACCGGTGCTGCAGGATCTCGCGGCGTTGCGGGCGGGCGCGCTCCTCCTCGATGCCGGCTCCTTCGACGAGGCGCGGCGGCGGCTCGAGCCGCTTGCCGGCAATGATCGCACCTTCCGCCACAGTGCGCGCGAATTTTTGGTGCTCGCCGCCACGCGCGCCGGCGATATGACCGCGGCCAAGCGCTGGTTCGATCTGATCATGACCGACGCGCAGACGCCGTCCGGAACCCGCTCCCGCGTCGAGATGCTGATGGCGCTGGGCGCAACCGAAAGCAAGGGTTGAGAGGCGTAGCATGATCCGCATCACACGCATCGCGCTTACCGTCTCGGTGCTGTCGCTCGGCGTCGGGTTGGCCGGCTGCGAATCGTTCGATCCGACCAGCGTTTTCGATTCGGACTTTTTCAGCACCAAGAAGAAGTTGCAGGGCGAGCGTCACCCGGTTTTCCCGGAAGGAACTCCGGGCGTGCAGCAGGGGGTCCCGCCCGAGCTGGTCAAGGGCTATCAGCCTGCCGAGCAGGCGGAACCTTCGGCGCAGCAGGCCCAGTCGGCAGAACCCAAGCCGGAGGCCAAGCCGAAACCCAAGCCGAAACCGAAAGTCGCGGCCAAGCCGAAGCCTGAGCCGGCCGCCGCTCAGCCGTCGCAGGCCGAGCAAACCCCGTGGCCCGATCCGCCGCGACAGCCGACCGCCGGCGGGTGGTCGGGCTCGGCGCAGCCGTCGGGCCAGGTGGCGTGGCCCGAGCCGCCGACGCCGCGCTGACCGCGTCGTTGCGCTTGATCCGCAGCTGCCGCTAGAGCGCATTCAGCTTTAGCGGGAAGCTGAATGCGCTCTAGCTTTTTTGCGTGGTCGCATTTTCGGACGGAAAACCGGTTCCCACTTTTCCTGAAAATGCTCTAAAGCGGCATCCACCACGAACTGTTCACGCCATGGGATGGACGGTCGCCATCGTCGGACGGCCGAATGTCGGCAAGTCGACGCTGTTCAATCGCCTGGTCGGCAGGCGCCTCGCGCTGGTCGACGATCGTCCCGGCGTCACCCGCGACCGGCGCGAAGGCCGAGCGCGGCTCGGCGATCTCGACTTCACGGTCATCGACACCGCCGGCCTCGAAGAGGCCGCGCCGGAGAGCCTGAGCGGCCGCATGCAGGAGCAGACCGGCGCGGCAATCGCCGCCGCCGACGCGGTGCTGTTCCTGATCGACGCGCGCGCGGGCGCGACCCCCGTCGACCGCGCCTTTGCCGATCTCGTGCGCCGATCGGGCAAGCCCGCGATCGTGGTCGCCAACAAGAGCGAAGGCGCAGCGGGCGAGAGCGGCGCACTCGAAGCCTACGAGCTCGGCCTCGGCGAGCCGGTCGTGATCTCGGCCGAGCACGGCGAGGGGCTCGCCGATCTCTATGCCGCGTTATGCGCCGCGCTGCCCGACGCGACCGCGGCCGCCGCCGATGCGGCTCCGCCGCATGCCGGCAGCGCGGCCGAAGGCGACGAAGCGGCGGGCGCGCAACGGCCGATCCGCATCGCGGTGGTCGGCCGTCCGAATTCCGGCAAGTCGACGCTGGTCAATCGGCTGCTCGGCGAGGAGCGGCTGCTGACCGGACCCGAGGCCGGCATCACTCGCGACGCCATCGCCGTCGACGTCGCCTGGCAGGGCCGGCCCTTGCGCGTTCACGATACCGCCGGATTGCGCCGCCGCTCGCGCATCGAGGAGAAGCTCGAGAAGCTCTCGGTCGCCGATGCGCTCAATGCGGTGCGCTTTGCCGAGGTGGTGGTGCTGCTGATGGACGCGCAGAACCCGTTCGAGGAGCAGGACCTTCGCATCGCCGATCTGATCGAGCGCGAGGGCCGCGCGCTGGTGATCGGCATGAACAAGTGGGACCTCCTCGAGCGCCGGCCCGGGGCGATCAAGGAACTGCGCGCACAGACCGATCACTGGCTGCCGCAGGTCAGAGGCGCGCCGGTCGTCGCCCTATCGGGGCTTGCCGGGGAGGGGATCGATCGCCTGATGCAGGCCGTGCTCGATGCCCATGCGGTATGGAACCGGCGCGCGCCCACGAGCGCGCTCAATCGCTGGCTCGCCGAGGTCGCCGCCTCCCATCCGCCGCCGGCGGTCGCGGGCCGGCGCATCCGGCTCGACTATGTCACCCAGCCCAAGAGCCGGCCGCCGACCTTCGTGCTGTTCCTGAGCCGCGCCGACGCGGTGCCCGATGCCTATCGGCGCTATCTCGTCAACAGCCTGCGCGCGGCCTTCGATCTGCCGGGCACGCCGATCCGCCTCACGCTGCGCGAGAAGAAGAATCCGTATGCGCGACGCGGCAAGCGGTCATGATCGGCCGTCGCCGGCGTGAGGCGACTCAATCGCCCTTGATGTTAGCCGCTTTGGCGATCGGCCACCACTTCTCGATCTCGGCCCTGTGGTAGGCGCCGAGCGCCTCCGGCGTCTGCTGATCGCGCGATGGAATGTCCTGGCCCTGCTCGGCGAAGCGCTGCCGCACCGCCGGATCGGCCAAGGTATCCACGACCGCGCCGTTGAGCTTGTCGACGATGCTCCTGGCGGTCCCCTTCGGCGCCCAGAGCGCCTGCCAGAAGGAAAAATGAAAACCCGGCAATCCCGCCTCGTCGACCGTCGGGATATCGGGCGCCGAGGCGAGGCGGCGCTCGGCGGTCACCGCGTAGGCCTTGATGGTGCCGGCGCGCACCTGCGGCAGGGAATTGGTCGGGGTGTCGATCATGAAGTCGATCTGTCCCGCCACCAAGTCCTGCAGCGCCGGCCCAGTGCCGCGATAAGGCACGAACTGGACGCGCGTGCCGATCTCCTTCTGGAAGAACACGCCGAACACGTGCGCCGCGGTGCCGGCGCCCGGCGTCCCCTGCGAGGCCTGGCCCGGGTTGGCTCTCAGCCAGGCGACGAATTCCTTCAAATCGTTCGCCGGCGTGGC
>WNFC01020326.1_pt1 | contig 17351 bp, 13 predicted proteins | sample 5400541 | NCBI WGS metagenome assembly WNFC01 (sample SAMN13153342, study PRJNA577476) | soil metagenome | isolation source: 120 cm saprolite under Douglas fir tree site 2 hole 2 replicate 1 | place: USA:California | collected 2015-04-18
TCCCTGCAATGTCCGTTATGTTCTATCCTGAGCGGATCTTTCTTGATCCTACACGAGGTGAATTCGGTGGGTACACGGCCCACCATCCAATAGCGTTCAAGGACGTCCGAGAACGTCCACTGCGGCGATGAAATCGCGAGAAATTACTGGAAATCCAGACCAGAAATGGATTTTTCACATCCATCGACGTCCATCGTCATTCACGGACAGCCAGATTCTGGCGGGCGCGGAGGGATCCGGCGAAGAGCCATTTATTGCGGGCGAGGGCGACTGGCGTGAATCACGGTAATTCGGAATTGGTAGTGAGCGTTAAGCGGAGCCAGACAGAGCCAATTAAATTCCAAAAAAGATTTGGGACTGCCAAGCACGGCGTTCGTCGAAACCTACTACGTAGTCAAAGTCCTCCGGGCGCTGTGCGACGTTGATCTTACGCGAAATTACTAGTTGCGCCGCAGTAGTTAAATGATACAAGATTCCATTTTGGACAACGGTCCAACATGAATAAATGTCTACCGGACTTCTCACCGTACGAATCGACTAATGCGAAAAACAGCCGCTTTTACCGAGAGTTACCGAACTCAAGTGGGTCAACGACGTCGAGCGACCACGGAGGGGCGGATCTTGGAAGCAGCGGTGCACATTTTCGCAGCCAAAGGACCGGACGCGCCTACTATCGACGACTTCATCAAGGCGGCCGGCATAGCGCGCGGTACGTTCTATAACTATTTCAAAAGCACCGGTGAACTACTCGCTGCGACCTCGCGCTGGCTGACCGATGATCTCGTGGAGTCGATCGAAAAGGAGATTTCCGTGTTCAAGGACCCCGTGGTCCGCCATGGCATGGGTCTGCGTTATTGGATGCGCAAGGCGGAGGAAGATCCGCCATGGTGTAGCTTCGTGGCTGCCACTTGGTTTCGTGGCGGATTCGCAGAGGCGGCTCCGATGCGCAATATGCGTTTGGGTGCTAAAAGCGGCGGCATTCGATGCACGAGCGTGAAAGCCGCGTACGATCTCTCGATGGGCACCATGCGCCAAGCGATGATCCGCATGGGCGAAGAACCGCAACTCCGCGGCCGTGGTTACGACGATGAAATCGTTCGTACGATTCTCGTCGGTCTGTCGGTCGAGGACGCTACCATCGCAACCATCATGAATTTATCCGTAACCCACATGCGACGGCCAACCAGGACGGTTGCGTAAATTCATCTTGGCGCCCATCGGCGCCAAGTACCTCTTCCCAATTCTTTTATGTCGCGATTTCGCGAGACGTCCCTGCGTCCCGCTATCCCCAGCGGCAATCCGAGACACGCATCGAGCCTAGTGCGATTGCACTCGGTGCGCACACTTGGACATACGGTCCATGTTGACATTATCGTCCAAATTGGGCAGAGTGACCAATACTATAAATGCGAATCAATTCGCAATGAGTTCTGGTGCAACGCGGGGGTAGTTAAATGCAAAGTCTCAGGCTTCGGTCGGCGGACGTTCATGCCGCAATGACCAGTCCATTTATACCGGCCACCCTCGAGCGGCCTACCCAAGTTGTTCAACCATTCGATAGCGGGAGAGCAGACCTCGCTCTCTGGGTGGTAGCTAAAAGTCTCATTTAAGCCGCATCGAGCGCGAAGGGACCGTGAATAACGATTTGCCTGGCATTGGTCACATAAACGTCCAAAGGGGAGCGGGGATGAGAAAACAACAGAAGGTTCAACGATGTGTATCTGCGATCGGCGTGCTGGCGCTTGGTCTCGGGTCGGCGCAGTTCGCTCTGGCAGAGGAATTGGAGGAAATCACCGTCACGGCGCAAAAACGTGAACAGTCTTCGCAAGACGTGCCGTTGACCATATCGACGTTGTCCGGCGCCGAAATGTCCAAGGCCAATATCCGCGACCTCTTTCAAATTGCGGACCACGTTCCCGGTATGGTGTTTTCGAGAGCGCCAGACGACGGCATGGCGCTAACATTCCGTGGCCTGGGCACGCCCGCCCGCTCTCAAGCCTTCGAGGAATCCATCGGCGTATTCCTGGACGGCGTGTTCCTCGCCAAGGCGCGACTGTATTCCAGCGCGTTCTTCGATTTGGATCGTGCGGAGTTGGTCAAGGGAACTGATAGCACGCTCTTAGGCAAGAATACCAGCCTTGGGGCCATCAGCCTCGTCACGCGTCAGCCGGGCAAAGAGTATTCGGCCGACCTGAAGGTCGCCGGTGAGTTTGCCGACAGCGGTCAAACCTATGATGCGGGTATCGATTTGCCATTTACGCCAATCGTCTCAGTTCGTGAAGCCGTGCATTACAACAGTACGAATGGCTGGGTAAAGAACTCAGTGACGGGAAAATCGGTGCCTAAGGACGAGGACTTCGCGTCCCGAACTACCGTGCTCGTGACGCCCGGAGACAATTTCACGGTAACCGCGTCGTACCAACGCAGTGACAACAAGCGGATAGGAACTCCTTATCAGATCGTGGACCCCAATCTCCCTCCGGTGTTCGGCGAGGGTGCATTGAACGATCGGGAGGCGGTTGGGACCAGCCTTACGCCAACGGGCGATACGACTCATATCAATAAGGTCAATCTCTACAACTTAAAACTGTTGTGGGACCTCGGGGGTTATTCGATCGTCTCTCAAACCGCGCGCGTGGACTACAACCTCAACAACGTCGATGCTTTCGGGTTCTCGCCGCAAAGTGCGGTGAATTTCGTTCGCCTGGAGAACTACCAGCAGTTCACCGAGGAGCTGCGCCTGGCGTCACCGACCAATCAGCCGGTGGAGTACATCGTGGGGGCTTTCATTTTCCACAGCGACTGGACCTCCATCGAGCACCAGCTTTGGGCCGTTCCCGGATTTCCACCGGGTACGCCGATCGCCGGGCAACTGTTCAACGGGCCGTTCACCAATGATTTCTTTCAGAAAACGGATTCCGACTCCGCATTTGCATCGGCCACCTGGCATATAACCGATCAATGGCGATTGACCGGCGGCTTGCGGTATACGGACGAGCGCAAGCGGGCGCTGTTTGGCCGCACCAATGCGGCACCGTTTACGATTTGGAATACGGCCGCTAATCCGACCTTCCCAACGACGTCGTTGCCATTCTCGGATTCGTTCCTCGATGGCAACGCCAGCCTACAGTACGCGCTGTCCAAAGACCTGATGTTGTATGCAAGCTACGGGCACGGCACGAAGACCGGCGGCTATGTCGAGACGAATACCAATGCGTATCCGGTGTTTGCCGACCCGGCAGCGGACTCTCTGATCAAGTCGGAGACGGCACAGACGGTCGAGGTCGGCGCCAAGTCGACACTCTTTGATCGTAGCCTGCGCCTCAACGCGTCCCTATTTCACACTAAGATCAGCAATTTTCAAGATACGGTCTTCACCGGTGCGGCGGCCGGATTTATTACCGAAAACCGCCCTGCGAAGACCCAAGGCGTCGAGTTCGAGAGCGTCTGGCAGGCCACGAAGGCGTTGCGCCTCGCGGCGGCCGCGACTTACGCCGATGCCACGGCGATGATATCGGCGCAGGACCTTCTGCTGGTCCCGACGATCACGTGCCATGAATGCCGGGCAACGCAGTCACCAAAGTGGAGCGGAACGGCGGATGCAAACTACGAATATCCTCTTACTTCCTGGCTCACTGGGACGGCGTCGGCGCATTTCCGCTATCGGGGGTCGATGTACAACCAGGATGGTAACGCCTTTCCCACCGGCCCCTATCGCCCGATCGATCTGGCGCTCGGCGTTGAGAGTGCGGACGGTAAGTGGAGCGTGATTGGAATGGTCAAGAACGTTAACAACAGTTTGAGCGAGGACTTCGCCAGTCCGTCGGTCGATCCCCGTTTCGCGAGCCTGGCATCGCCCGCGCCGTTGCGAACGGTATGGCTGACGGCGGCGATTCATTTCTAGAGCGGATAGAAGGCTTCCATCATGACCGATTCCAACTATGACGTGATTCAGATCGGGTATGGGCCGGTAGGTCAATCGTTGGCGCTGATGCTAGGCCGGCGCGGCCGGTCCGTGGCGGTGGTCGAGCGGTGGACGAAGCGGTACGCACTGCCTCGAGCCGTGTGCATCGATCATGAGCTTTACCGGGTACTGTCCGCGAATGGGATGGGTTCGGTTTTACCCAGCGTGTCTCATCGGGGACCTTTCTACCGTTGGTTCAATGCCGACTGGAAGGAATTGCTGGTCATTGACTGGTCGAAGGAGTCGATCTCCGGGGGAGCGGAAGTTAATTTCGTTCATCAGCCGACACTGGAAGAAGCCTTGGATCGAGCGGTCGCTGGGTGCGAAACCGTGGATACCTACGTCGGATGGGAGGCGATCTCGATCGATCAGGATGCCGATGGTGCGGTCGCTGTCTTGCGAAACACCGATACCGGCGAGCGCAAAACCCTACGTGCGCAATACATCGTCGGGTGCGACGGTGCGAATTCAGTTGTGCGCGAATATGTCGGCGGCGGTCGTGAAGATCTTGGTTTTGAGGCGGACTGGCTCGTTATCGACGTGCTACTGAAGGAAGGGGTCACGATAGACACCCTTGGTATACCCGCCGCGGGGCAGTACTGCAATCCGGTGCGCCCGACGACCATTGTTCCCGCCGGCGTACGCGACGGCCGGATTTTTCGTCGATGGGAGTTCATGCGTTTGCCCGGCGAGCGCATCGAGGATATGGAGCGCGAGGAGAGGGTCTGGGAGTTGTTGTCGCGCTGGGCGGGCCCCAAGGACGTGGAACTCGTGCGGCACAAGGTCTACAACTTTCAGTCGCGCCTCGCTCGACGTTGGCGCGACCGCCGTGTGTTGGTCGCGGGCGATGCGGCCCACGTAATGCCACCTTTCATGGGCCAAGGGATGTGTTCTGGCATGCGGGATGCGCTAAACCTGACGTGGAAGTTGGACTTGATATTGGCCGGGCAAGTGGAGAATTCGATACTTGATTCGTATCAGCCTGAGCGCGACCCGCACGTCCGTGCGCTCGTCGATGCGTCCATTTATCTTGGAAAGATTATTTGCATGCCGGATCCTGCAAAGGCGGCTGAGCGGGACCAAGCGTTCCTCAACGGCACAGCCGCACCGCCGCCGACGTTCCCCCATCTGACCGGAGGCATTTTGCAGCGAGAACCTGACGGGAGCGTCAGCAACGGCGCCGGACTTCTGGCGCCGCATGTTCAGGTTGAGGGCGAAGTGGGGCGGGGCCGATTCGACGACGTCGTCGGATTGGGGTTCGTCGTCGTATCTCTGGAAGGAGATCCCGAGAAAGATCTCGCTCCTGGCGCTAAGGCCGCGCTCGACCGACTGGGGACGCGCTATGCGGCGCTGGGCCGAAACAATTCGCCCCATCGGCTGAATGACCTGGATGGTCGCTTTGCGGCATTTATGGCCCCGCTGGGATGGAAGGCGATGGTCGTGCGGCCGGATTTCTATGTCTACGGTGGAGTAAGCGAAATCGCGGCGCTGAGCGGTTTGGTTACCGCGCTGATGGCGGATATTGACCTATCGAGCGCGTTGGAACTGCAGTGAGCGTCCAGCAAATCCGGGAGAGCATCGACATGGCGGCCAACCAAATCCCTTCTTACGGAGTCGATTTCTGGAGCGATGACGCTATCCTGAACCCGTATCCTCATTATCAGGCGATGCGCGCGATCGGCTCCGCGGTATGGTTGATCCAAAACAACGCCTGGGCCCTTACCCGATATGAGGCGGTACGACAGGCACTCCTTCAGCCCGAGATCTTTTCGTCGGCCAAAGGCTGCATGATGAACGAGCCGATGAATACGGCTACGCAGGGGATCATGTTGTGCAGCGACGATCCGCAGCATATGGCAATGCGGCGGCTATTCGCCAGGCCGCTGCAACCCAAGGAACTCTCGGCGCTCAGGCCTCGCCTTGCGAGCTTGGCGGAGGCGAAGGTCGAGGAACTGGTGGCGCGCGGCTCCATGGAAGCCGTGAAGGATTTGGCGCACTACCTGCCGTTGGCCGTGGTCACCGAATTGGTAGGCTTGGACGAGGAGGGCCGTGATCGGATGCTGTATTGGGCGGCCGGCATCTTCGATGCATTCGGTCCCTTGGGTAACCCGCGCACGATGACTGGACTCGACATTGCGCAGCAGGTCATCGGCTACGTTCTCGAGCGAGTCAAGCGCTCCAATATGGTGCCGGGCGGGTGGGGAGAGGCCTTGTTCATTGCCGCCGACGACGGGCTCATCACGGAACACACGGCGCGCATGATGTTGGTGGATTATCTGACTCCATCGTTGGATACCACCATCAATGCGACCAGTGCTGCAATCGAGTTGTTCGCCAATAATCCCGACCAGTGGGATAAGCTGCGGTCGGACCCAACGCTTATTCCCCATGCCATCAACGAGGTCGTTCGAATCGAATCACCGATCCGCGCATTCGCTCGGGTGTCGATCCGTGAGCACCAGGTCGACGGGGTGGATATTCCAGTAGGTTCGCGCGTGTTGATGCTCTACGCTTGCGCCAACCGCGATGGGAAGAAATTTCCGGACCCAGACCGCTTTGATATCGAACGCAAGCCCAGTGACCATCTAGGTTTCGGTACCGGAACTCACTTCTGCGCCGGGATGCACCTCGCCAAGCTGGAAATCACAGTGCTGCTTGAAGCGTTGTCGCGCCGTGTCGCTCGTTTTATTGCCGCGAATCCTCAGCGACGTCCGCACAATACATTGCGCGGACTGGCAAGTTTGGATGTGCAATTGGTCGGGGCAGGAGGTGGCTAATGAAGCTCTTAAGGTTTGATACCGGTGATGGCGCGCCGCGAATCGGAGTCGTCAGGGGCGAGGGTGTGGTGGCTCTAGACGACATCGCCGCGGAATTTCCGACCGTCCGATCGATCATCGCGGGGGGATCGGGCGCGCTGCACAAGGTGACTCGTTTCGTGACGGCGTCTCCCAATACGGTCCCGTTGAAGGACATGCGCCTGTTGGCGCCGATCGAACGACCAGGCAAATACCTTGCGATCGGCATGAACTACCAAAAGCATTTGGAAGAAGCCGCCCGTATCGGCGTGGCGGCGCCTAAGCAACAGCTGTGGTTCAACAAGCAAACGTCGTGTATTACGGGTCCCCATGATGACATCGATCCAGGTGTGACTGAAAAGCTCGACTACGAAGTTGAATTGGGCGTCGTCATTGGGGCTCCTGCCAAAGGAGTCAGGGAGGCCGACGCCATGTCACACGTGTTCGGCTATTTCGTCGCCGATGACGTGTCGGCGCGCGATTGGCAGTTTCATTCACCCACCTTCACCGTGGGAAAATCATTCGACACGCACGGCCCCATCGGCCCGTGCATCGTTACGTCGGACGAGGTTCCGGATCCCCATTCATTGAAGCTACGGTGTTTTGTCAATGGGGAGGTGCGGCAAGAAAGCGACACCAGTCAGATGATCTTCAACATCTGGCAGCAAATTGCCTATCTCTCGACGGCATTCACGCTGGACATCGGTGTGATCGAGAATCGTGTGCGTCGCCCCTCGGCGTAAGTTCCGAGGATCGCACGGTGGGTTTGCGATGAAGCAGAAGAGCCCGGAGGAATTCACATGCCTGTCTTAGAAGCGGTGTCTGTCACGCTCGAAGTACCGCGTCTCGATGAGGGAATTACGTTCTACACCGATGCAGGACTCAAGGCTGACAGCACAGAGTCGGTCAGTCGTTTGCAATGCGCGGGACAGCCCCGTGACGCAATCGTCTTGCTAGGCGGAGCACCCAGAAAGCGGCTGCACCACATTACCCTGCGCGCGGATCACCTCGAGGAGATTGCGGGTCGCACGCCAGCGGCAGGCGGTACCGTCGTGGAGGGCCCCGCCGGTGGCCTCGAGGAAACTGGGCTATGGGTCCGCGACACCCATGGAATGCTCATTCACTTGGTCGAGAACCCGAAGGGTGCGCCTCTGGCGGCGGTGCCTGCATTCGAAATCAATGGTCCCGGTCGTTTAGTACGAAAGGGGCGCTCGGCCATGCAGGCATCATCGACGTATCCACCGGTCACGCCGCTGCGTCTTGGACATATCCTGCTGTTCTCGCCGGATGTGCCGCGCAGTGTGAGCTTCGTGGTCGACGCGCTGGGGATGGGTCTGGCCGACCGAGCGCAGGACGTCATTGCGTTTTGCTGCGCTCGCAAGGACAGCGATCATCATGTGGTGGCCTTCGCCAAGTCCTCGGGTATCGGTTTCCATCATGCGAGCTTTCAGGTGGCGGATCCGGATCAAGTAGGGCGAGGCGGTCGAGCATTGGTCAATAAAACCAGAAAAGGAGACTGGGGTTTCGGTCGTCATACGATCGGATCGAATTTCTTCCACTATATTCAGGATCCTTGGGGTTCTTGGTTCGAGTACTACTCGGATATGGATCACATCGAGGACTATGCCCTGTGGTCACCGACCAACTACGCGATGGCCGATAGTTTGGCCAGCTGGGGTCCCGCAGTGCCTGCGGATTTTGTCCACAATTACGAGAGTGACCTGCTGGTCGATTTTCGGCCCAGTTGACTTTGCGACAATGGTCAAAAAAAAAGAGCTGCATGACACAGGCCGAGGCCGCCAAGGTACTGGGTGTTATGCAATCGCGCGTGTCGGATTGAAGCGAGGCAAGATCGACCGATTCAGCATGGATCTGCTGGTGCGCTTGGCGGCGCACGGCGGACTCAAGCCCAAATTAAAATTGTCGGCGTGAGGAGGAGTCCTGCCCATGTCCACTGACAGCCGGAGACAGCCATCTATATTACGGGCCCTCCGCAGGGGCATTTCCAATTTGGCCGCACGGGATGTCTGTAAAAATAGATAGTGATCCGTGCAATTTGGTGGCTACACGGGCCACCATCCGTCCCTATTCCCCCGACCAAGCGTGAATGCATGGCGATTTGGACCGCGCGCGAGCATCCATGCAGCGGGCGCGTAGTAACTCCTGAAACTCCCCGGAAACTCCTTGGAGACTTCGCTGTTCGGTCCAAATACTATAGTGGCCCGTTCCTGGGGCATTGGGGACGCGCTAGCGTTCGAGGTAATCATTCCATTCTTCAAGGGTTTCTAAAAGTTGGTTCGAAGTTTCTCCCCTTGGAGACGCCACTTCCTGGGTGTTTGCCTGCCTGTGGTGTTGCGCCCAAAATACCCCTATGAAGTTCTTGGATCCAGACACAGAGAGCGCTGTACGCACGTTTCTCGCCGCAGGCCGCAGGTTTTTTGGGCGACGAGGGCCTCTCCGTTTTCAAAACGCTCTGAACAGGATCGATGCCAAAGCCGAGGTCTACAAACGTGCTCATCATGTTCCAAAGCGTGTTGAGCCACTCGTCCTGGACCTCTTCGCTCCAACATGTCTCAGGAAGATATTCTCGGTACTTATCCGGGTCGAGCCGCAAAGGAGTGGAGTAGTCTTCAGGGCCGGGTACGTGCAGTTTGCTGGATTGTTTTTCGAATTTGATCTTCATTTTCGTGTACCTCTCGGAAGGGAAGGGAAACCAAGCAGTTAAATCCCCGATTTGCCTTACCGGAGATTTTGAACGGAACACTGTGGGTGTCGCTCAGACATCGGCGACGGCGGCTCTTGACGTGAGGGTGCACGGCGTTCGAAGTAGTTACTCCATTGGTTAGCGGGTTACGGGCCCGTCTACAAATCCATTGTCTTGATCAGCACGGAACCATCAGATTCCACGAGGTCTGCCAAATACTTCCGCCTGGCTTCATGCTCGATGCGCTCGCGGCTCGCCTTGAAGACTTTGAGTTTGTCTTTGTTGTCGCCGTCGAAGTGATCGTCGAGCGCTTCGCGGCTGATTGCACAAGGAATGGTCTTGTCTCCGTCTTGACCTTTGAACAGTACAACCATGCGCATTGGATCATAGTGTGCATGGACATCGTTAAAAACCAGAACGCGTTCGTCAAGCATACCGAGCACCCCCAGGATATTGGTGACTGTAGACAATTGGATGTCCCGCTCGCCGCCCTCGAAGTGCGAGATTGTCGGCGTGCTGACACCCGCCAGCTCACCGAGCCGCTGCTGCGTCAGCTTTTGGCTTTTCCGCCTTTGCTTCGCTTCTTCGACAATAGCGGGCCAGTTGATGCGAAACTGCCGTTCCATCTTTTCTCCATCCTCTGCTGTAATCGTTTGCGTAAGGCTGTTGGGCCGATGTCTGATTTCTCAAGCGCCGCCAATGTCGTCGGCAGACGTTTGCCGAACTGATCCACCGCGCTCAAGAGCGCGTCCTCGTTTACTCCGAAACCCTGTGCCATACGCAGGAGATGTTTCGCTTGAAGTGATCCTATGGCCATAGTTCCTGCCCCGGCGACACTCAAAGCGATCGATTGGTATTCGGGATAGAAAGACGCGGCAACGAGGTCGTAAGCGGGTGTCAGTCGCAGCCCGTCACGCGCATGGAACATCGCAAAGTTCTTGAAATGCGCATCCGTGTTGCCGACGAGGAGGGACGCGAGAATCCGGCGCAGCAGACGGTCCGCCTCGGCGGGAATGCATGAGGGCGTGCGTAGGATGAACTGTCCAAGGTCTTCGTAGGCACCTTCGTATTTGTCATCGCCTGAGTATTTTCCGAGGAGTTGGTTGAACTCCTCGAAATGAACGCGCTTCCCCGTGCTTGTGCGATCAAAGCGGGGGATGATCAGTGCATCGTCGTTGATCGATGGCAAATGAACGATGTCCATATCAACGGTCTCATCACCGGGCAGCAGCGTGCGCACCGCGAGTGTGGTCAGATATTCCAGCTCCAGCAGATTAGTGAGATTGCCGGAGGGGAGTTTTGCAATGTGTGTGCGATATTCCAGCTCCAGCAGATTAGTGAGATTGCCGGAGGGGAGTTTTGCAATGTGTGTGCTGAGTTCGTCCGGTCCGACCGGGCGATAGCTTTTGCCGTCGCGAACGACGAGCAGCTTGCGTTGGATGCCGGAGAGAGAAGCCCTGCCCAGCAGCGCAGCGATGGTTGCTGCGTCTGCATGGTCGAGCTGTTTGCGTTCCGCAGGTTCCGGGTCTTCAACCGAAACCGCGCCAGCCAGGTCATGGCCGAAGCCGAGCAGCAACGCGAAACGGCTGCCAGGATCGATGCCCAACGCGCGCGCCTGCGCATTGCGAAACCATCCTTCGGCGACGAGATTGTCAAAGAAGGGATGCAGGCCGCGCTCCGAGACATAGGGCTCTACCCGGAGCGGCAGCGTATGGGCAATGGCGGCGGGTTGCTCGCGCTCCAGATACGTGGGATCGTAGGTAAAGACGCAACGTCCGCCGGGCTCCTCTTGGAGCCGCCCAGCATAGATGTCCTTCAAATAGATTTTGCCCCAAAGCGTGCGCGCCATATAAAACCTGGTTTATATTCCTCTATAAGTTTCATACAAATATAAGCTATAAATGATATTTTAGCGTAGTAGTTAAATAAAATAAAGTGTGTTTTATATTTTATGAGGAAGCCCTGACGGTGATCCCATTAGACAAGGGCTTTTCGAGCCTGCAGATTTCCAGCCACCATCCCAACCTCTCGACTGCGCTGGAGACATATCTACTTGATTTTTCAACTATATCGCCATGGCACTGGTTTCGCTTGTATCGCTTGTTTCGCTCATTTCGATTCTAATATTATTCCGTTATTATCTCGGTCGAGGTAAGCCATGGCCAACGCAGCACTTCGAATTTCCGAACCGGTTTTGCCCGCCGCCGAGGAAGTCGCACAGGCGCAAGAAGCTGCGCGCGCTTTGGCCCGGTTCGTTGCTGACACCCCGAAAGGGCAGCTGTCGATTGAGGACAGCGCTCATCGTATGCACGTCGTATTACCGCGTGCTGCCGTTCTGCTACTCCAGGGCATCCTGCGCGAAATGGCTCAGGGTCATGCGGTCACGTTAATTCCCGTGCACGCCGAACTCACCACGCAGCAGGCGGCGGACCTTCTCAATGTCTCGCGGCCGTATCTGGTATCGCTACTGGAGTCGGGCGTCATTCCGTACCGGAAAATCGGAACGCGTCGCCGGGTGCTGTTCGAACATCTGATGGCCTACAAGAAGGCCGAAGACGCCAAGCGAATGGAAGCCTTAAACGAGCTTAGTCGCCAAGCCCAGGAACTTAACCTCGGTTATTGATCGTGGCGTTTACCGCCCTCTATGACGCGTGCGTCCTTTATCCTGCACCCGTTCGCGACGTGCTCATGCACCTCGCGATCGCCGATATCTACGGCGCTCGCTGGACAAATGCGATGCACGACGAATGGATATGCTCCGTGCTTAAGAATCGGCCTGACTTAACGCGTCCGTAGCTTGAGCGCACGCGCGATTTGATGAATGCCCATGCTCGTGACGCATTGATTCATGGTTTTGAGGATCTTCCATCGCTTTCGCTACCCGATCCGGATGATCGCCACGTATTGGCCGCCGCCATTCACGGTCGTGCCGATGTCATCGTCACGTACAACACGAAGGATTTTCCGGCGGAGACTGCGGCGTCCTACGGAATTGAAATCCAGCACCCGGACGAGTTTTTGATTCATGTACTCGATCTTGCGCCGGGAGCGGTCCTTGAGGCGCTTCAGCGCTTGCGGCAGTCGCTCAAGAATCCGCCGGTCGCCATTGAGCAGTATCTGGCCAGGCTTGAACAGCACGAGCTGTCAGGGTTCGTTACGAAGCTCAAGGAGTTCCAGGCCGTCTTATGAAGCGCAAAACTCGCGCGACTGGGGTCATTGCCTGACACCTGGGGTCGTCGAGGTAAAGCCTGAAACTTCCCGGAAACCCTTTGGAGATATGGTAAACGTCACCGATGTATCATGGCGGCGGCTGTTGGCGTGCGGGCGCATTAGCGCTCGAGGTAGTCGTTCCATTCTTCAAGGGTTTCTAAAAGTTGGTTCGAACTTTCTCTCCTTAGGGACGCCACTTCCTGAGCATCTGCGAGAAGAGCTTCGTAAAGCTCTGAAAGGCCAAGCAATTCAGCAGATAATTTCGGGGCGCGCGGCGGCAATCCGCGAGTGTGGTATCGCTGTGTTCAGCGACGCTTCGGTCGCCGGTTCGTTTCAGCCTAATTCAGGGAGGAACGTCGGCTCAGCGGGAGAGCGAGGCGACAACCGAACTTAACGATCTCGCCGCCGAGTTCTCGCAGGCCGCGTTGGAGGCGCTCGGTGCGGAAGATATCCTCGGACACATACCCATCGCAAAGACTACCCTGGCTGTCTGGAAAGTGATGAGCAGCGTCAGGTATCGGCATTTGATTCGATGTACACCTCATCGCCCTGCGCCCAAATGCGCCAAGACCGCAACCGTCAGCGGTAGGCTGCCAGTTTGCTGTGCGTGCGGGAGGCGTCGTCAACCGAGGACCGATCCTCCGCTTTCTGCCAGTTGCACACCAGCTTGGCAAACTCGGTCGCCGGCAGCGGCGGGCTGAAGTGATAACCCTGGTACTGATCGCAGCCCACAGATTGCAGAAACTTTAGCTGCTCCAGCGTTTCCACGCCCTCGGCGATCACCTTGAGCCGCAGACCGTGTGCCAGCGACACGATTGCCTGAACGATCGACGCATCATCGGCGCGGGTAGTCAGATCCGTGATAAAACTACGGTCGATCTTCAACTTGTCGATCGGAAAGCGGCGCAGGTAGCTCATGCTCGAGTAACCGGTGCCAAAGTCATCGACCGAGACCACCACACCCATGCGGCTGAGTTGCTCGAGGGTGGCTGCGGAGTCTTCCGGATTGGTCATCACCGCGCTCTCGGTCAACTCGATCTCAAGAAAGCGCGGATCGAGCTGAGATTCCTGGAGCGCGCCGCGAACTACATCTAGCAGGTCGCCCCGTCGAAACTGCGCGGCCGCCACATTGACGGCAACGCGCAGCGACAGTTGGCCCGCGCGCTGCCAAGCCGTGCATTGGCGGCAGGCTTCACGCAGCACCCACGCTCCGATCTCGTGGATCAATCCGCACTCCTCCGCCAGCGGAATGAATTGCATCGGCGGGATGAGACCTCGTTGCGGATGGCGCCAGCGAATCAGCGCCTCGGCACTGTGAATATCACCGGTGGCGGTGTCGACCTTGGGTTGATAAAACAGTTCGAATTGCTCAAGCCTCAGGGCCTGATGCAGCTCACTCTCGAGGCTCACGCGTTCCAGCGCTACCGACTTCATGCCGGGACCAAAGCATTGATGATTATTGCGGCCGCGTTCTTTGGCGCAATACATGGCCGCGTCGGCATGCGCGAGCACGCTCTCCGCGGAGCCGCCGTCTGTCGGGTAGAAGGCGATGCCGATGCTCGAGGAGATGTGCAAATCGACGCCGTCCAATTGAATGGGTGTGCGCAGAACTTCATTGGCGCGCTTGCCGATCTCCTCGGCGTCGGCGCGTGCTGCTGACGGGCTGACCACGAGCACAAACTCATCGCCACCCACGCGCGCGACCGTGTCAATACTGCGTACGAGGCCCTGGAGTCGGCGTGCGACCTCGTTTAGCACGACGTCGCCGGAGCGATGGCCAAACGAGTCATTGATCATTTTGAAGCGGTCCAGATCCAGCATCAGGACGGCAAAGGGCTGTGCGTCCCGATCGGCGTGTGCGATCGCTTGAGCAAGCCGATCGTCCAGCAGCACGCGATTCGGTAGTCCCGTTAGCGCATCGTGAGTCGCCAGATGGCGCAGCTGCAGATTCGCGGCTTCCAACTTTTCTGTGCGGGCGGTGATCACCTGTTCGAGGGACTCGACATGCGCTTCCAATGCCCGCTCGTGCTGCCACTTGCGCGATAGGGCGCTTGCACTCTGCAGCACTTCGATCGGCTCGAACGGCTTCTTGAGAATGAGAAGCTTGTCGGAGTGGCCAAGCCGCTCGAAGATGTCCTTCCAGTCGTAATCTGAATGCGCGGAGCAGATCACGATCTGCACGCCCGGATCTTCTTCCCAAAGGCGCTCGATGGTTTCCAGGCCGTCCCAGCCCGGCGGCATCCGCATATCGACGAAGGCCATGGCGTACGGACGGCCATCGGCGCGAGCGCGTTTAACACACCGCACGGCTTGCTCACCCTGCAGCGCGAAATCGAGCGCATAGGCAGGATGGTGCGCGGGCGTCGCCGCCGGGTCGCCGAATAGGAGGTTTTCTGCCTCGGCTAGGTTCGCATCGTCTTCGGCGCCGGTGGCGAGGATGCGGCGAAAATCGTCATGGATCGCTGCATTATCGTCAGTGATGAGAATTCGGATGTCTTCGATTTGGGCCTGAACGATGTTCACGCGCGCCTCCTTGCTAGCTGTTCGGTGGCGGCCGACAATGGCACTCGAAGGCTGAAGCGGGCGCCGCGGCCCGGACCGTCACTCTGCCCGCTGAGCTCGCCGCCCAACTCCTTGGCAAGATTGGCGCTGGCGTGCAGGCCGAATCCATGCCCATCCTTCTTGGTAGTGAATCCGAATTCGAACAGGCGCTCAAGTATTGCGGTTTCGATCCCGGTTCCTGAATCCTCAACGTCGATCGCGAACGAACCCGGCATCATTGCTCGAATCCGCACGGTCAAAACTCGCTGTCCCTGGATCTGATCTTGCAGCGCGTGGCGCGCGTTGCTCAGCAAATTGCTAAGTATTTGAATCAGTTTGTGGCGATCGAGAGTGAGCCGAGGTGCGATCTGGTAGTCGCGCGTGACCGTCACATCAGTGCTGTCCGTGAAGTTAAGCGCAATCGCATTGTCGACCAATTCTGCGACATCGACCTCTTCGGTGACACCGCCCCGCCGCGCATAACTCTGTTGTGCCGCAACGATCTTGCCGATGTGCTCGACATGCACGACGATGGCCTGCGTGTCGGCATGCAGCGCACGGTTCTCGGCGCACAGATTCTCGCCGAGGTTGGTCAAATAGCTCCGCACTTCACGGCCGCGCGGGTCATTCTCCAAGAAGTCCCCCAGCCGATCACCTTGTTCGGACAGCAGCTGCGCGACCCGCTGGACGTTGCCGACGCGCGAGTCACGCAGACCCGCAAGCACCAGCGTGGCGGACACGCCGAGACTGTTGAGCACATTGCCGACATTGTGCAGCACGCCGGTGGCGACTTCGGCCATGCCCGCCTGGCGTGAAACATCGCGTAGTTGCATCTGCAGCTCTAGTCGCCGCTCCTCTTGCTGAACCTGCTCAGTGACGTCCCAGGAAACACCGAGCACACGCTCGAGCTGACCGTGCGCATCGCAAGTCAGCCGAGCGTGGGCTTGCAGATGCACCGTGTTTCCGGCAGCAGTGATCATCCTTAGGCGCAAGCCGCATATCCTGCGGTTCTCCGCAATCGCCGTGCGCATCATAGCCAGGGCGGTGGCAGCGTCATCGGGATGGATCATCGCCAGGAGTGCGTCGGGACGTCCGCGGATGTCGATACCGGCGCTCCGCAGGGATTCGATGTCGTTTTCGGTCCACAGAGTGGTCCGCGTCGGTACCTCATATTCCCAGCAAGCGATCCCGGCGGCCTGGGTGGCCAGCGTCAGGAGATTCTTGCCATGCTGCAAGTCGGTGTTCAATCGGGCAAGTCGCAGGGCATCTTGCCGCGTGTGTGATTCGAGGTGTGCATCGTAGACTGCGGCAATCAAAGTGATCACAAGCAGCGCCAGTGCAATGAGGCCGATCGTCACCGCCAACCAATTGTTGTCCAACGCAGCGCCGCCCCAGCAAATTGAGCCTGGTGCGAGCATCGAAGCAGCCATGCCCGTGTAGTGCATGCCCGTGATGGCAAATCCCATCACAACTGCGGCGCCGCCCCGAGTGAGGATCATGAGCCAGGACTGCCCGCTGCGCAGCTTGAAGGCGAGCCAGAGAGCTGCGAACGATGCGGTGACCGCGATCGCAATCGAAGCACCGACGAGCAGCGGGTCGTAGCTGATCGTCGGCATGATCTGAATGGCTGCCATGCCGGTGTAGTGCATGGCGCAGATCCCGGCGCCCATGACCAGCGAGCCTGCAGCGAGTCGCTTGAGGCCAAGATTTGGACGACTGGCAATCGCGAGCGCGAAACCTGAGGTTAGAATGGCGATGATCAGCGAGACCAGCGTCGTCAGGATGTTGTAACGCAGCGGTATCGGTACCGAGAATGCCAACATGCCGATGAAGTGCATCGACCAAATTCCGATGCCCATGGCGGCAGCGCCACCGAACAACCAGCCTCGCCCGCTTGATCGCTCCGCCTGGGCCACGCGACCGGCCAGCGTGAGCGCCGTATAGGAGACGACGATCGCGACAATGATCGACAGTGCGACGAGCCAAATATTGTAGGTTGCTTGCATAGGTCTCTATGACCGATGCGGCATTCCGTCGCCAAAGTCTGGCAGCGAGGGGATCTACAACGTCGGCCGTCCTTTGGAAGCGTAAAATTAAGCTAAACCCTGAGCCTGCAGACGGAAGCCATTCTCAATTT
>WNFC01003347.1_pt1 | contig 17350 bp, 16 predicted proteins | sample 5400541 | NCBI WGS metagenome assembly WNFC01 (sample SAMN13153342, study PRJNA577476) | soil metagenome | isolation source: 120 cm saprolite under Douglas fir tree site 2 hole 2 replicate 1 | place: USA:California | collected 2015-04-18
CCATATGGGTGGCAGCTTCGGCGGCGTCCATGGCGGCTTCGGCGGCGTCGATGGGAGAGGGTTCGGTCACGCTCGCGGCTTCGCGGGCTCTCAGGAGAGAGGCCACCAAGGCGAACGGGGCGACCGAGGCGAACGGTTTCACCACGCTCGTCATTTCCGGCACGACTTCGACGACTTCGGCGGGTACGGCTATGGTTACACCTGCGACTACTACTCGCCCTACTACCCATACGACTGCGCGTCGCCGTATTACCAATGGTGACCTTGCCTGCAAACTGACGATGTCAGCAAAGATGCAAAACGGGCTCCGCAGCAAAGCAGCGGAGCCCGTTCTGACAAGCTTGATCGCGGCGCTAAACTAACCCAGATCGCCGCTGAGTGCCCTTGCCGCCTTGAGATCGGCCGTGTCGAATCCCTCGGTGAAGCGATCGTAGACCGGCATTAAGAGGGCGCGCGCGTCTGCAGTGCGACCTTGTTCATGCCATAGGCGGGCAAGGCTGGTAGCGGCGCGCAGTTCCCACGACAAGGCGCCTTGCCGCCGCGCCCAGTCGAGCGAGCGCACGAAGTGCTCCTCGGCCGCCGCCGCGGCATCCGGCGCAGCTTGCTGTCGCAGCAGCTCGCCTTTGACGCGCAGCTCCTCCGCGATGCTCCAGCGCTCTTCATTGTGCTCGGATCGTGCCAGCGCCTCGTCGATCGCGGCGAGCCCCGGTGCGACCCGCCCGGCGGCCGCGAAGCCTTGTGCCAGCGCGCGTAGAAACGCGGTGTGATACTGGACGAATCGCGCTTCGCGCAGCTCGTCGATCGCGACGCGGAGCAGCTGCAATCCGTCGTCGACATCGCCCCGCTGGCGCAGAAGGTCGCCTTTGAAGCATCGCCCATGGGCATGCCAGACGTCGAGCGCATGGCGTTCGGCATGGTCGAGCAGCATCGCAATGAAGCGTTCCGCTGCCGACAGTTCGCCCGCCAAGAGCGCAACCGGGCAGGCTGCCAGGGCAAGCGCATTGCACAATGAAAGCGTGTGGTTGATCGACAGAGCGTGCTCGATATTGCTCTCGACGTCGCGCAGGGCCTGGTCCACGAATCCCTGCAGCCAGAGGGCCCGCGCCAGCGTGATGCGCGCCGTCACGCGCTGATCGAATCGGAAGCGCACGGCATCGGATCGTCGGGTGGGCGTGACGTAGCCCTTGAGCACGCGCTCGATGTGCTGCCGTGCGCCGGCTTGGTCACCCAGAAAATGCAGCGAGGCGCCGATCATGCGATCGCCGATGAGGGCGTCGGCGGGGTCGGGCGCGCGCGCCGCTAGACTTCGGAATCGTCTTGCGAGTGCCAGTGTCTCCCGGAACTCGCCGTTGTTGACGCGACCGGCCCATAGCCCCCAGAGCGCCCGCAACTGATAGTCGGTGTCGTCGAGTCGCTCGGCAAGTACGAGCGCGGTCCTCCAGGCTTCAGTCTCGCGCTCCGGACCGGTCGTATACATCAACGACCAGCCGAGTGCGGCGTAGAGCTGCATCTCGCAGCGCTCGCCGCGGCTCGATCCCGGCTCCAGAACGGCGAGCGCCCGCTCGACCCGCCCCCGACACTCGTTGATCAGCGACAGCTGGAACCACAGCGGCGTGGCGGCGACGGTCAGGGCTACGCCGATCGCCGCGTCGCCGCCCGGCGAAAAACCCCAGTCCAACGCCACCCGCAGATTGTCGATCTCGGGTGCATACGTGGCAAGCCATTCGCTCGTGTTTCGCGTCTCCCATTCGGTTTCAGCACACTCAAACAGATGCCGGTAGTACTCGGCGTGGCGGCGTGCGACTGCTTCAAGCTCACCGCTTTCGACGAGTTTCTCGAGCGCGTAAGCGCGAGTTGTCTCGAGCAGCCGGTAGCCGGCGGTGGTGTCATCGCCTTTCGCCGAGACCAATGACTTCGTGACCAGGTTCGCAACGCCGGCGACGACATCCGATGCCGCGATCTCGGCGCCGGCCGCGACCGCGCTCGCCGCCTCCAGCTTGAAGCCGCCCGAAAAGATCGCCAGACGACGCAGGACCACGCGCTCCGGCTCGGCAAGCAGCTCGTAGCTCCAGTCGAGCGTCGCCCGCAGCGTCTGGTGCCGCGGCAGCGCGGTCCGCCTCCCCCCGGTGAGCAGGTGGAAACGATCATTGAGACGGGTGGCGAGCTCCTCGATCCCAAGCGCAGCGGCGCGCGACGCGGCGAGCTCGATCGCGAGCGGGATCCCGTCGAGCCGCCGGCAGATTGCCGCCGTTGCCGCCGCAACGCGTCGGTCCGGCGAAAAGTGCGGCTGTGCCGCGCGCACGCGCGCGACGAATAGTTGAACGGCACCGTAATGCAACGGATCATCCACATCTTGAATGCCCTCCGCCGGCACATCGAGCGGCGGCACCCGGTAGATGTGTTCGCCCTCCGCCTGCAACGGCTCCCGGCTCGTCGCGATCACGCGAACGGCCGGGGTGAAGCGCAGCAACGCCTCGCTCATACGCGCCGCCGGGTCGAGCACGTGTTCGCAATCGTCGAGCAGAAGCATGAGCCGCCTGGCACCGAGCGCATTGGCGATGCGTTCGGGTGACACTGCGTCGGCGGCGAGCTCCAGATGGAGCGCAGTGGCAATCCTGAGCGGAACAAGATCGGGATCGGACAGGCCTGCGAGTTCCACGACCCACACCCCATCGACGAACTTTGGCAGCAGGCGCCGGGCGACCTCGAGGCCCAGACGCGTCTTGCCGATACCTCCGGCACCCGTCAGGGTGACGAGGCGGCGGGAGGCGGTGAGGCCGAGGATCTCCTCGAACGCGACGGCGCGGCCGATCAATTCGGAAACCGGCTCCGGCAAGTTCGTCGATGGACGGGCCGAAGGCTCAAGGACGACGGCCGTGCCTGCAACCGCCTGCGCCTGAGAATTTGCCGAGACCGTGCGTATCAGGCCGGTGAACTGGTAGCCTCGTCCGGCGATCGTGCGGATCAAGCCGCGATCCGCCGCGAAGGCGTTGCGCAGCGTCGAGATCTGGACGTGCAGGTTGTTCTCTTCCACGACCTGGTTCGGCCAGACACGCTCGATCAGCGCGTCTTTGCTCACCACAGCCCCCGACGCCTCGATCAGCGCCATCAGCACATCAAAGGCACGCCCGCCGAGATGGATCGGTCGACTATCGGCAAGGAGCTCGCGGCGGTGCGGCAAAACCCTGAAACGGCCGAACTCCATTGCCGCCGGCGTTTCGGATAGGGGATCCATGAGCGCGATTGTAGCGCGAATTTTCAGGTATTTTCAGGGTTTTTAAGAAGGCTGCTCCAAATGGCATGCCGCCTCGCGGAGGCGATCGTAGATCGGTGCCCCGACGCGGTGCGTCAAGGTCTTGCTCGCGTCACGTATGCAGTTTTCGAGGCAGAGCGGTCATTGAGTAAGTACAGTCGAAGCCGGCCTCCTCGCCGTGGAGCACAGTGGAAAGCGGGGGCTGCCGCCGCAACCGATCGCCCCATAGGGCCAGCGCGTCACCTGAAATCGCCGCCAGTTCCTTGCCGGCGGAAAAAATGTCGTGCCGTTCGGAGATTATGACGCCTCACCCGGCTTCGTTACTCGACAAAAAAAGGGCCGGCGGCAGGCGCCACCGGCCCAAGTGTCTACGTCCAAGCGAAACCCGCGGGGAGGAACCAGGCTTCGCGACGACCCACGCAGCGATCAGGACCAGGAGGCCGGACCCGAGGGATCGAGCGAACGTGGGCCTGACGTAGACATCGCTCGTATGCTCGGTTCGTCTTAAGGCTTCGACATCGTCCGAATGTAAGCGGCCTTGGCGCAAGCTGCTGCGGCGAAATTGCTACGATTGATGCGTTCTTGCACCGATCTGGAGGCTGCGCTGCACTTGGTCCAACCTTGTTGATCGCGGAGCGGCTGATTACACCCGGCGCGCCGAAGGGGAGGCTCACGGCTTCCGCCACACCGGTGTCTTCCTAGGTCAGTCCGGCTTCGTCGGCAGCAATGCGGCCGAGCGCCGACCAATCGAGTGCCGCATAGCCACGTGCAATTCCGGCCATCAGCCGATCGCGTGCAATGCGGACCGACGGCATGGGGACGCCCGCGGCTTCCGCCTCCGCGAGCGCCAAACGCACGTCCTTGAGCGCCAGCGGAAGGACGAAGCCCGGCTCGTAGCGCTGCGCGACGATCTTGCCGCCGTAGATCTTGTGCACCCGGCTGCCGTACATGGTTTCGGTCAGGATCTGGAGAAACTGCTCGGGGTCCTCCCCGCGCTTGCGCATCAGGGCAACCACTTCGCCGAGCATTTCCAGTGTGGCCGCGGTCAACGCATTGCCGGCGAGCTTGATCAGATTCGCGGTCGCGGGTTCGGGGCCGACCACGAAGGTGCGCTGGCCCAAAATGTCGAAGATCGGCTGGCAGCGCTCGATATAATAACCGCTGCCGGCGGCGACGATGTAGAGCTGACGGGCCGCGGCGGCATCGGGATTGCCGAACACCGGCGCGGCAACGTAGCCCTGGTCGAGCTTGGCGTGCCCCGAGTCGATCGCCGACGAAGCGGCCGTGCTAATGGTGCTCATCGAGAGATGGATGGCGCCCGGCATCAGCCCGGAAGCAAGCCCATTTCCGGGCCGCGGCTCCAGGCCGAACATGACGTCCCGGACAGCCTTGTCGTCCGGCAGCATGCTGACCACGATTTCGCAATCGAACAGGTCCGCGACTTCGGCCGTCGTGTCGAGCCCGAGCGCAGCAAGCTGCTTGATGCGTTCGGGACGCCGGACATAGGCCCTCACATCGCAGCCGGCGTGCACGAGATTCGTGGCCATGGCGGCGCCCATGCGTCCAAGCCCGATGAAGCCGATGCGCTCCTCCACGGGTCTGCGCTTCTGGACGCCCTCCGCAGCGCGAGAATCGATGTGGTCGTGCATGGAAGCCTCAAAGCATCGTGACGCCTGATTGCGGTAGGAACTTAGTCGTTTCCGCGGCGGCGGCTGTGCCTCGATTGCCGCGTTTGGCCCGCTCTTGCCGAAAATCGAGCGTGGACGCGCGATCTTGCGGGCCTCTGCCGAACCAAACGGGCGAATGCGCGAAAATCCGCCGCTTTACGTAGATTTCAGATGATTTCGGAACGTTTCAGGCCGTCGCCAAGGACCTTTCAGGCGCCGAGCGCGATATTTCGTGCACGGACGGAAGATTCGAGCGCCAGAGGTGCAACGCCATGTCGATGAACCCGCTGCCCACGAACCCTACGCCATACGCGCCGTTGAACTCGAATGCGCTGCGGCCGCTGCCGACGGCCAGGGTGCCGTCGGTCGAGCGGCGATCTCGATCCGGCGGAAGACACGACGACCGGGCCGATTGGGATAACGCTCGCCGATCCGTCGAAGTCCCGCTGCCAAACCAAGGTATGAGGCTCTCAAACCAATACGCTATTCGGATCAACCTCCGTACGATGGGCGGTTTGCCTCGATCGAACTATGCTCTCCTGAGTTGGTGAGAGCCGGAATGGGGCCGGGGAAGTGCGAGCTAACCGACGCGAACGTCAAAGGTGGAATCCATGTTGGCCAACTCCCTGCGTACGAATCTGGCATCGAATGGTCCTTTCGACCGGAATACCTCAAAGTCGGGCCAAGCCGCCATGTTGCTGTCGCTGGACGGACACTCCCGTGCCCGCGAAAGGCACGACATGCGCACCGATCCCCGGGCTCATCGGCTGCCCAATGGGCCCAGGGTCGACGCTGCCGGTCATGCCGTGGAGATTTATCCAGCCGACATCGTGAAACGTCGCACCATGGCCTCGAACGGAATGGCGGGGGAGATCGTCCAGGCCACAAAGCGTGGCAAAATCGAATCTCGCTTCCGCGCGCCTGTCCACCTGCTCGCCGTATACGACAGGGGCATGCGCCGGGACGGGGAGACGTTCGTCGAGGGGCTGCCCCGCTCGGCCCTGCGAGATCTGAGACGAAAGCTAACCTTTGTGCCGGCAGGTCACGAATATTATGACTGCCAGGACCCGCACATTCTCACGCGCGTGGCTTACTTCTATTTCGATCCAACCGAGCTGGCAATCGATCCGGAGCTGGGTTTCGCGGAGATGGCTCCGCGGCTGTTTTTCGAGAATGCGGCGTTATGGAGTACGGCGCTCAAGCTGATGTCCCTGGTCGAACATTCGCTTTCGGCGAACCGGCTGTATTTCGAAGCTCTCGGCGCCGTCCTGGCGCACGAGCTGGTGCGGCTCAACACCGGAGCGCCCAGCAGCGTACCGCCCGTGCGCGGCGGTCTCGCCGCCTGGCAGCAACGGATCGCGGTCGCGTACATCGAGGAGCACCTTGGCGACCAGATCCCGCTCGCCCAGCTCGCGCAGCTGGTTCGGCTCAGCCCGCACTATTTCTGCAGGGCCTTCAAGCAGTCCTTTGGCATGCCGCCGCACCGCTATCACACCAGCAGACGCATCGAGCGCGCGAAGATTCTGTTGGCCGATCCTGCGCTCTCGGTGACGGAGATCGGATTGACCGCGGGCTTCAGCGAGACCGGTTCGTTCAGCGCGGCATTTCGCAAAGCGACCGGACTTACCCCGACCGGATTTCGCAGCCTCCTCTGAGCTCGGCAAGACTCCGCACTACCTGGTGAGAGGGAATGGGAGAAGGGGAATTCGCTGAGATGGAGACGCCCATGTTGACCGCGAACGAACTTGCCGACGACGAATTGCTCGGAATGTTGGATCGTCGCTTTTGGCTGGCGCGCGCCGGCTCGGTCGCGCTGGGCTTACCCTGCACGCTGCGCAAGGCTCTATGTCGGGCGTATGCGGCTTCAAGCGAAAGCAGCCGCGCCGCGTCGATCGTCAAGCTGGCGAATGACGAGATCCGCATTGGCTCCGGCCAGATCGGCAGGCTCCGACAACGGATGGGCCTCGCAGGCACCGGATCCAGCTAGCGAGACTCTCATCGTCAGCTTCGCCCCGCCCGTGTCGTGAGAGCTGCGAGCTTACAATGCGCACGTTCAGAAAATCATCGATGCCCAATGCTTCACCGGCGAGGGTTGCTCGCGACCGCATCGCGGCTGCGGCGCGCAGGACCGCTCAGGCAGTTGCGGTTTTCGTCGTGATGGGCGTCTTGTTTGGGAACGAAGCCGCGACGGCACGGCCTTCGCCTATCAACAGGATCGTAACTCAAACAGGGCCCGCGCATTCGTCCCGGCATGACCGGCGGCCCGCTTCGCCCGCCCAGGCAATCGAACGAATTTCTTCCGAACCGTTCGGGTTGCCGACGGTCGAAGCGCTGGAGGGTCCGCTTGTAACGAGGTGGCGCGGCGTCGAAAGAGAAATCCGTCGGGATGAGCTGCTTCTTGCGCGTTGCGCCACGGATCGGTCATGCGGTTCGGCCCCGGCTCTACGGTTGATGGACATCGTCGATGCGGCGCGTCGACGCGAGGGTCGCTCGCGGGTCGGGGAGATCAACCGGGCGGTCAATCTGGCAATTCGTCCGATGAGCGACGTTGCGCAATACGGAGTGCCCGACCTGTGGACCGCGCCGATTCAGACGTTAACGGCCGGTGCCGGCGACTGTGAAGACTATGCCATCGCCAAATACGTCGCACTCGAGGAGGCCGGAGTCGCCGAGGAGGATCTTCGCCTAGTCGTCGTGCGGGATACGCGACGGCGGGAAGATCATGCCGTGGTCGCCGTGCGCTTGGACGGCCGCTGGCTGGTACTGGATAATCGCTGGCTCGCCCTGGTCGAAGACGTCGAGCTCGAGACCTACCTTCCAATGTTCGGGATGAATCGCGAGGGCGTGAGACGCTTCGTCGCCGCCCAACAGCGCGTCTTTTCTCGAGGCGCGACAGAGCCGGCTCCGGCACCTCTGCGCTCGCAAAAGCAGCCGCTCGAGCACGCTTCGTGACTATCGGACTGAGAGGCGTTGGAAATGGCAACCCCACCCGACAACATAATCAATTCGATGCACGAAACGTTTCTCCTCGTGATCATCGCGTTCATCGCCTTCGCGCTTATCGCCGCCGCCAACGGAGCGTACACGAACAAGGCTCGTCACCCACGCGACCAAGCGAGCGACATCCGGTCGGGCCACGAGACCATGATGGCTACGCCGCGACAGCACGCCAATCGCGCGGGAGAGAATGTAGTCCGATGAAGCTCGGCGCGCTTTACTCAGGACAAATCATTGATGATCCCTGCCGCGCATCGTCGGAACGAATTGGACAACAAGGAGGCAGCTATGAAGATCGAGTTTCTGTCCTTCCTCGAGTGGTCGCTGCAATTATCGATCTTGCTCAACGTTTTCATGGCCGGGCTGTGCGGGTTACTGGTCTATCAGGACCGGAAAGCAAGATAGAAACTTGGGCAACGCCGCGACAGCAGAGCGCCGCGCCGGCGGAGGCGGGAGGAACGGCGGTGTACCGCTTACCTTCCTCGAGCCCAAGAGCGACGCGATCGCGCCCCTGATCGACCCGAAGCGCCTTGGGTCTGATGAGATCCGCGCGATCGACGAGATGCTGGTTGCGGAGGCCACGATCGTCGGCAGGATGCTTCCGGGAGCGCTCGAATCGGCCAAGCTCGATCGCATTTGCTCGAATGATCAAAGACAGGATGCCGTCCTAGAAGCGCAGACCAACTATCTGACCTTCCACGAATTCTGGTCGATCCGGGCTTTCTTTCGGGGACCCGACGCTCAGGATCGTCGAAAAGGGGTGATGCGGAGCCGCTCGGTCCCTTCGGCGACGGTCGGATAGTTGATCGGCTGGATATAGATGCCGTGCTCCGCCAGCAGGAGATCGCTCGCAGCGAACCGCAGCCACGGGACGTAGACCAATGGCGTGCCGGGTCTCCGACCATGACTATGGACGAGCGCCGTTTGTGGTCAGTGCCGCGCGCGGCTGCCGCATCATCCGGCAGCTGCGGCCTCCGGCATCCATCGAGCGCGGCTCGATTGTGGGTGGCGCCGAGACGCAATGTTTGTTCGATATTGCCGCGTTCGGATCATGCTTGCGATATTCGCCTGTAACAGACGCATGATGGCCGCGCTCGGTGGTCGAGCGCCTTGCCTTCACGGCCCCGACCGGCGATCGGCGCAATTGCGCAACAATTTGAGCAAGTGACGACGATCGCCGAGTGAGCGCGATGAGTATCATTGTTGTTCGCAGATGTCGCGGAAACCAGTGCCTTATCGGGTAGCGCTTCAATGTCGTACAAGATTCTGCTGTTGTTCGCGCTCTTTGCGCCCATTATGCTCGTTGCGGCGGGCCGTTGGACCCATGTTGCAGACCGAAACAAGCTTCAGGCAAGAGCCCGGGCCTCGTGGCAGCTGCCGGGCACGAGGTCCAATCGACCACCTTGCGACGCCGAGCAGCCTGGAAATCCGAATTTCAAGCCTACGCCAGTAACGCCGTTTGTTGAGGCGTGAACTTTCGAGTGCAGCAAGCATTGCAGCCGACAGGAACGGCAAGCTCTGCACCAACAGTGCTCCGGCGAAGAAATAATTGGCCCTGATCTGGTCGTAATTGGTGATCCACACGGCGGTCGCGCCAGCCACGAGCAGCCCGCCCATCGTGACCTCCCAGAACGCCGCAAATCCGACGCTGCGGTCGCCCCTACCGCCCTTGGCAGTGCGGTGGAATCGCTTCTGATCACGCCCTATCGCTGCGTGAGCGATCGCGCTGGCCACGGTCCATTGCACCGACATGGCCGCGAACAGGGCGCCAGCTGCGGCTCGGAGCGGACTATCGACTCGCAGCCGATACGCGATCGAAAAATGCAGCAGCGAGAGCATGAAGGCAACGATCGTCGGCAGCATCAGGATCGTGTCAGGGATGGCGAGGCCAAAGAAGATGACGAGCGGGACCCACACGAGATTGAGCATGGCGGCGGCAACGGCGATGGTTTCGCCGCCCAGCCAGCGCAACCAGCCGATCACGAACTCGCGCTTCTGGTCGTGGTCGAGCCGGCTTGCGCCGGGCAGGAAGCGGCGCCAATGCTTCTTCAGGATCTGCGCTCCGCCACAGGCCCAGCGATAGCGTTGTTTCTTGAACGCCTCGTAGCTCTCCGGCAGTAGTCCCCATCCATAGCGCCGGTTGGTATAATGGGCACGCCAGCCGAGTTCCAGGATGGTGAGGCCGAGGTCAGTGTCCTCACAGATCGTGTCGCTCGACCAACGGCCCGCGGCCTCGAGCGCGGCCCGTCGAATCAAGCACATGGTGCCGTGCATAATGATGGCATTGGTCTCGTTGCGCTGGACCATGCCGACGTCGAAGAAGCCGGCATATTCGCTATTCATGGCGGCGTGCACGATGCTGCGATCACCGTCTCGGTGATCCTGCGGTGCCTGCACAAGCGCCACGCTCGAATCGTAGAAGGTCGGGATGAGATCTTTCAGCCAGTCTGGATGCACCACATAATCGGCATCGAGCACGCCGATGATCTCAGCATCGGCAGCCGTGTTCGCCAAAGCAAGGTTCAAGGCACCGGCTTTGAAGCCTTCGAGCTTCTCCACGTAGATAAATTTGAAGCGCTCGCCGAGAGCTCGGCAATACTCCTCGATCGGACGCCACAACGAGGGCTCTGGCGTGTTGTTGATGACCACCACGCACTCGTAATTCGAATAACGCAGGCGTGCGACCGCATCGAGTGTGAGCTTGAGCATATCCGCAGGTTCGCGGCGGGCCGCAATATGGATCGAGACCTTCGGTGCGAAGCCCTCGCGCGCTGCCACCGAGGCAGGCAGCATCCGGCGCGGCTCCGGTCCCAACGCGACCGCGGCAAGCTCTTCCAATCGCGCTAGCGCCATCGCGATCAGGAGCGCCAGCAGGGCGAGCCCCGGCCCGAACGCGACCGCCTCGCCGGGTGTGAAATAATGGCTGTGCCAGTACGCCAGCACGGTCGCGCACCAGGCGCCAGCCGCATGTGCCGAGATCGCGAGCACCGCGACTTGTCCGAACGTGCCGCCGGACAGCGCGAAAACCGGCAACGACAACAGGATTCCACCGAGAACTGCGACTGCTGCTGTCCTCCAACGATCGGCGTTGCCGACGGCTCCAACCCAGGCGAATTTGGGCTGCAGCGAGGCGCTGAATATGCCCCAATACGGCCCCACGCTGCCCTCGAAGACCTTCCCCGGCTGGTCGATTGCTTCGACGATGTTGTAATCGATGCCGGCCGCGTCCGCGCGCGTGACGAAGTCGCGCAGCACTTTGGCCTGCTCGCCGCGCCCCGGCATGGCGTTCTTTATGTTGTGCCCGCCGCTCGGCCAGCCGAATTCGCCGATAACGATAGGCTTGCCCGGAAAGGCTGCGTGCAGCTTGTTATAGATGAGCAGCGCCTGATCGACCGCGATCTTTTCGGAGAATCCTTCCCAGTACGGGATGATGTGGGCAAAGATGCAGTCAACCGCGTTTGCAAGCTCGGGGTGCTCGAGCCAGACGGGCCATTGTTCGGCGGTGGTGACCGGGACCGGGCTCTCGCGTTTGACGCGCTCGAGCAGTCGAATCATGTAGTCGGCCGTATGCTCGCGGCGGAAGATCGTTTCGTTGCCGACGATGAGCCGCGTGACATTGGGGTTCTGTCGGGCAACTTGAATGGACGAGCGGATTTCGCGTTCGTTGCGCGCCTCGTCGTTGCCGATCCAGGCGCCCATGCCGACATTGAGCCCGAACTCATTGGCAATCGCGGGGACGAGCTCGAGGCCGCCGGTCGAGGCATAAGTGCGCACGGCCTTTGTCTGACGCGCGACAACCTCGAGGTCGGAGCGGATCTGCGCGGCAGTCACCCGCCCGCCATTATCCGAAGCTTCCAATCGCGTATAGGAAAGACTCGGTAGCGGACCCTGAACATTAGGGGCAGCCAACTCGCCGGAATTCAGCGCCCATAGGAATGCATGCACGGACGCGACCAGCGCCACTGCGACTGCAACGCGACGAATGGAGTGACCCGGATTTGCGCGAGCAATGCGAGGCATGGAGTCATCCATTCAAACTCATTGCCGGGTCTTGCGTTCATGGGGCGCACGCCGAGCGCTTTCGTAACGGCGGACGGTAGTGTCGTACCGGCAAGGGCCCACGTAGTTCCCGGCACCCGCTGATCTATGCGGTCCTGCGGCCACGCGCTTGGTCGGGCTTGCTGTGTTCTTGGCTATGTTGCAACAATCCGCACCCGCGCCTGTTTCGGCTATCGGGCGCGCCTGCCAAGCCATGCTCCCCATTCTATCGGCAAAGTCGGGCCATTTCGCGACAATCACGGGCAAGCGGCCAGGCGCTTTTCCGCCTATTGGGGGGCTGAGTTTCATCGGCGCGCCTCAAAGGGGAGACATTCCATGAATCCCACACGGTCGCACGACACGATCCGAAATCGCGCCGCGCCCATTCGGCGGCTGGCGCTGGTGATGGGCGCTGCCGCCCGATTGGCGGCGCCTCTTTTGCGGCGCCGGCAGATAGCAATCCCGCGCGGGCATCTCCCGCCCCCAGCATGGACCCGCGATTGGAGGCGCCGATCGGCCATCGCCAGCCGAACACGGAGGATGTACCCGCAAGCGTGTTGCACGACGAAGGTACAACAAACCAGAACCAACGCGATCTCGACAAGAAGCTCAACGTCTGTCGCGGCTGCTAAAGGGGCGCCCGGCAAATCGGCTAAGCGCTGCGCTGTAATTGGGGATACCGAGCCTGATATTCATCGTTCTCGAGCGGCTCGATGCTCCGGCGGTCTTGCGAATTCGATGAAATAGCACCATGGCGACCGATCGCGCCGGCCGTTCTCTTCGGGGATTTGCCGGTGCGACGCCGGGAGGCGCATGCTGCGCGGATGCTTCGGTGGCCTGATACCAGTCGATGAGCCCGGCAAGGCCGACCATCAGCGCGATTCCCAGGCTGCTGATCACAATCTGCGCCCCGATGCCGTGGGCGATTTCGACGATGGCGAAGTGCCCGGCAAAGGCCAGGAAGGTGCCGAGGCAAAAGGTCTCCAGCGAATGCCGTCCGCACAGAATGGCGGGGCGCAGAGCCGGCGATGTCAGCACCGGCCAGTGGCGCGGGAACACTCGGAGCACCAAAAGGGCAAGAGCCAGAAAATGCAGCAGGCGCAGAGCGTGGAGATTCGTCTTGTCGATCGGATGCGCAACTACCAGCCGGATGAGCCAGTCGGGCTCGATTCGCACCATCCAATGCCAATGCCAGCTCCCGGCGAGCAGGAACCCGAACAGAAGATAGCTCACCGCAAGCACCGCGGTGATGCGCGAGCGCATGAGAGCTTGCAGGTATTCGGCGCCGCCGGCTGCGCACCACGCGCCGAACACGAACAGCAGCTGCCACGCGAACGGATTGAAAAACCACTCGCCCGCCGGATACGCCGGCAAGTTCCACTGAAACATCCAGGTCAGCGCGTACAGCACGGCTGACGCCGCGAGCGGCAGCGCCAGATTCCGGCGCAGCAGCCACAGCACCGCCGGAAAGGCCAGCAGAAACAGGATATAGATCGGCAGCACGTCGAGATTGACCGGCTTGAACTTGAGCAGCAGCGCCTGGACGATCGTCGCATCGGGATGCTGCAGGAAAGCAAGAACGTGCGTTTCTTCGGCGAACAGCGGCTCATGGAACCGCGACGCCGCGTTGGTGATCTCGGCGATGTAGAAGACGAACAGGAACAGGTGGGCGACGTAAATCTGCCAGCAGCGCCGCAGGATCCGCGCCGCCGCGATGACGAACCCGTGCTGCTGCATCGCGCGGCCGTAGACCAGCGAGGCCGTATACCCGGAAATGAAGATGAAGATTTCGCTGGCGTCGCTCAAGCCGTAATTGCGGATCGTGATCCAGCTGACGAGGTTCGAGGGAATGTGATCGAGAAAGACCAGCCAGAGCGCCAGTCCGCGGAAGAAATCCAGACGCAAGTCGCGCCCGGGAATAGCAGATCGCCGTGCAACGGACAGCATGGGTAACGCTCTTGCCGGTAGCGGGCGATCCGGACCTTGCAGGTGTGCGGGGAAAGCGGCGGCGCCGGTTTCCCCGGGGGTCCATGGCGGTCGATAGGCGCCCTATGCGAAGCTGCGGCGATACTGGCTGAGGCTCGTTCCGACCGGCTTGCGGGCCGCGGGCATTACAAGAGCGCCGGAAGGGCGTCGATGGTCGGTCTTTGCGGCGGCGCCATGAACTCCGGGCCGATCGGGTCGGTGACGAGCTCCCGCAAGATGCGGTCGATCTCGGACTTCGACGCGGCGTCGAGCGACCATCCCATGATCTCGTCCACCGGCTCGATTTGAGCCGGGTGCCGTGCGCCCCACAGCGCCACGCTGGCGCCCTGATCGAGGATCCAGCGCACGGCGAGATGGATGACGCGCTTGCGGTAGCGCTGCTGGGCCAGCTGGTCGAGACGCCGGACCGCGGCGAGATATTGCGAATAGCGCGGCTGCCGGAATTTCGGATCGACTAGGCGCAGGTCGTCGCCATCGAAACGCGAATCCGGCTGCATCTTGCCCGACAGCAGCCCGCGGCACAGCGCGCCGTAGGTCAGCGTCGCGAGCGACGTCTCGCGGCAATAGGGCAGGAGTTCGGTCTCGATGCCGCGCTCCAGCATGTTGTACGGCGGCTGCACGACGTGAAGCGGGGCGACGCGGCGGAATCGTTCGATTTGATCGATCGAGAAATTGCTCACCCCGATGGCGCGGATCGTGCCCTGCTCGAGCAGCGTCCGCATGGCTTCCGCCGTCTGCTCCACGGGCACCAGCGGATCGGGCCAGTGGACCTGATAGATATCGATGTAATCCGTGCGCAGCCGCTGCAGCGAGGCCTCGATCTCCCGCAGGATGCGGTCGCGGCCGGCGTTGCGGAAGACCTTGCCGTCTTTCCACTCGAGGCCGACCTTGGTGGCGATCTTCACCTGCCGACGCAGCCCGCCTTGGCCGAGGGCGCGGCCGACGATCTCTTCGGAGCGGCCGAAGCCGTAAGCCGGAGCGGTATCGACCAGATTGATGCCCCGCTCGATGGCGGCGTGGATCGTCGCGATCGACTCCCGTTCATCCGTCCCGCCCCACATCCAGCCGCCCATCGCCCAGGTCCCGAGTCCGATGCGTGATACTTCGAGCGTCGTCCCGGCAATCTTTGCGAATTCCATAGGGCTGTCGGACTTTACGGTCTGTCTCATCATCGGCTCCAATCATTATCGGTTCGAGTTGCATCGGTCGGCCGTCAGCCGCCCGGCATAGCTCCAAAGACCCGGCTGAACGCCGCGTCCGATCCGCCCCGTTCTGCCGAGACTTAAGTCTTCTTCTCGCAACTCGTTTGTTCGGAATTGCCGTGTTTTGCGCTTGGCTGCTGCGATCTGGTTGGCACGGACGACATCGGCACGGTGGGTCGCAAACGGATGAAGGTTCGAGCTGCATTGAACCGTGACCGCCCTTCTGGAGGCTCTTCTTCGACGGAGGACGCGCAATAACGCAAGATCACATCAAGGAGGGCAGTAATCGCCAAGCCGGCATTGTGCGGTTCGTATAGGTCCACAACCGAACCTCATGAAAGAAGATCAACATGCGGACCTTCACTTTCATTGCGTTTGCTTGCTTGTCGGTCGCCTTCGTGGGCGGCACTCGTGCCGACGCTGCCGATCGGGAGGCGTGGTGTGCATATTACGAGGACAACGCCGGCACGAACTGCGGTTTTGCGACACTCGAGCAATGTCAAGCCGACATCAGCGGGGTCGGCGGATACTGCGCGCCAAATCCGGACGCAGGTCAGTAATCCGCACGACCGGGCCGGACACGATCCCTAATAATAGCACCCGTAGTAGTCGTAGTAGAGGGGATCGCAGCCATACCCGCCGTAACCACCGTAACCGCCGTAGTATCCGTAGCCGCGCCCATATCCGTAGCCACGCCCGTAACCATAATAGCCGCGCCCATACCCGTAGCCGCGGCCATAGCCGCCAACTCCCCGACCGCCGAATCCCCCGCCGCGGAACCCACTTCCGCCGAAGCCACCACCGTGGAAACCACCACCGATGCCGCCTCCGTGAAAGCCACCTCCGCCAAAGCCCCCGCCGTGGCCGCCTCCAAACCCGCCGCCATGTCCGCCTCCACCTCCGCCACCGCGGGCCAACACCTCTTGGCCGGGGAGCATCAGTGTGCCGGCCAGCAGCGCAACGGCGGCAATCGCCAATTTCGTCTTCATCACATTCTCTCCTGTCGCAACGGCGAGTCGCGATCGACCCGAACCTGATGCACAGGAGACGGGATGAGATGCGAGCTTATTTCCCAGTGGCGCGCACGAGTTCGTGAAGGTGAGAATTTGTTTGGATGTGATCTGTGTCACATCTCCGCGTTCGCGTAATCCTCTATCTGGATTTGTCGCGACCGTCGGCGTCAACCGCCTTCGGAGAGTCCTCAGGGAGAGAATCATGTCGGATGCCCGGTACTATATTGTGGGAGACCACGACGTGTGGATGATCAAGTTCGAAGACGGCGACTACGGTCCCTACGCGGGCCGCGACGAGGCGGTCGTCTTCGCAATCGATGCCGCGCAAAGGCTTAGCACGCGGGGCGAATGCGCCCATGTGTGCGTGGTGGATGATGACGGCCGCTTTCGATCGAAATGGACCTACGATCGGGATCATCATCTGCGCAGGAGCGCGTCATAGGCTTTAGCGCCGCCCCGGCGCGGCGACCTCAATGGATGCCAAGCCGTCGGGAGATGAGATTCCCCGGGCGAACTCCGTAGGCATCCCCGCGTTCACCAGTTTGTCATCAGCTTGTTACCGGTCGCGCCGAGGAGCAGCTTTACGGGAATGGAATTCAAACAATTCGGTCTTCTCAACGAAGGAGATCGACGATGCATACCACCACCAATATTACGCTTGCTGCTGCGCTTGTGCTCGGCTGCGTTTCCACGGCATCAGCCGCGAATTATACCGGGCACCACGGGCACGCCTATGCAACGGGAACGCTGTCGCCGAACTGGGCCGGGGGACGCCAGGTCGCAGCCCCGCCATGGAGCTTCGCGTGCATGACCGATCACGGTCCAAGCCCGTGCGGTGAACCCATGTGGGTCTACAGGAATTAGGATCCGTAAGCGCACAACGCCTGGTCAATGTCGGCCATCGTGCGATCCGGTTGGTCGACCAGCAAGGTCCGCTTCCGTCTGTGCACCCGGTCATTTCCTTGTGCCCGTCGTGGCTGGGTTCGCACGCGGCCGGTCCACTCGGCGGGACCGGCCGCTCTCGTTGGGCGAACAGGTCAGCGAAATCGCTGCGCTGAGCAGACGATCCTGTCCTATTTCGCATCCTCTGGAGACGGCATTTCAGTTGAAATTGCTGGCCTTCCGCTCATCTGCAAGCTCGGCAGTGAGTTCCGCTAAGTGATGGGCACAACAATCGGCTGGGCATCGAGGGCG
>WNFC01003995.1_pt1 | contig 17350 bp, 16 predicted proteins | sample 5400541 | NCBI WGS metagenome assembly WNFC01 (sample SAMN13153342, study PRJNA577476) | soil metagenome | isolation source: 120 cm saprolite under Douglas fir tree site 2 hole 2 replicate 1 | place: USA:California | collected 2015-04-18
GCCGCGACCGGTCTTGGCGTGCTCTTCCCGCCGGCGGCGCTATTGCCGCTCATCGATATCGGCCTCGGCGAGCACAACGCCTGCGCCGCCGCCTATGCCGCACAGCAGCCGCCGGGCAACCCGCAACCGCACACCGAAAACGCCCCGCGGTGACGGAAAGCGGGAGGCCCGCGATGTCGGGGCGGCGCGCCGGTCGTGCGCACGGAGGGCGAGACCCGCCCCGACTAACCCTTAAGAGGTAGATTCGGTGAGCGGGTGGCGCCCGATACTACCGGTAGTATGGCAGGCAATTACTTCACCGATTACTCCACGCGGAATGTTCAGGCTGGTCACCCCGGTTTCAGCAACTTTCCGTCCCAGCGGCGGCATCGATTTGCCGTGCAGCAGAGTAGCCGGATCGACCGCAACCGAGCTGCAAATGGACGATCGCCGGATTGGCTTTGCGATGCGCCGGCGGCCGAAACTCGGGCAGTAATCCAAGTAATTGCCGAGTGCCTTGTCATACTACCGTAATCGCGTTATCTTACCCCCCTTTAGGGCAAGATCTTTTCGCAGAATCTTTTGGGGGTAATCGATCGATGCCACCCTTTCCCGGCGCAGCCCGCACGTTAGAGCGTTCCACACACGCCGCTTTTCGGCAACCAGCGCTGGTCGCCGATCCCGATCAGCCCTCGGCAACCGCATCGGCATTGCGATCATTGAGCGGCAGCGTCAGGTCGGCACAGGCTCCCCGCGCCGAGGCGACGCGGCGGCTGCCGGCGATCCGAGAGCATGAGATCGAGCAGCCGGCGGTCGACCCTGACGCCCAGCGGTCGCAAGCTCGCGCGGTTGCCAGGAGATGGCAGGCCGCCCTCGAGACGACTGCCGAGATCGCGCGCAATCCGTCGCGCATCTTTCCGGGGCTGATCGAAGACTTGGCCGAGCAATTCGGCGACTCGCTCGCCCTCCTGTCGGAACGCGAAAGCTTCACCTATCGAACGCTCGCCGAACGGTCGAACCGCTACGCCCGCTGGGGTCTCGATCAGACGATTGCCAAGGGAGATGTTGTCTGCCTCCTGATGCCGAATCGGCCGGAGTACCTGGCGATCTGGTTCGGCCTCACGCATATCGGCGCCATCGTCGCGCTGGTCAATACCAACCTCGCCGGCGCCCCGCTGGCGCACAGCATCGACATCGTCAAGCCCACGCACGTCATCGTCGCGGCGGAGCTGCTCGACGCGCTGGGTAGCGCGCTGGAGCATCTCACTGCCAAGCCGGCGATCTGGGTGCACGGTGAGGCGGCGCAGCGCTTTTCACGGATCGACCGCGACATCGAGCGCTTCGCCGGCGACCGGCTGAGGGCCGCCGAACGTCGCGAGATCGCCATCACCGACCGGGCGCTCTACATCTACACCTCGGGCACGACGGGCCTGCCGAAGGCCGCGAATGTCAGCCACTATCGCGTCATGGCCTGGAGCCACTGGTTCGCCGGCATGATGTCTACCGAACCGAGCGACCGGATGTACAATTGCCTGCCGCTCTATCATGCCACCGGCGGCATCGTCGCGATCGGCTCGCTGCTGGTCAATGGCGGCTCCGCCTTCATCCGCGAGAAATTCTCCGCACGCCATTTCTGGAACGAGATCACCGCGCACGATTGCACGCTGTTCCAATATATCGGCGAGCTCTGCCGCTATCTCGTCAACACGCCGCCGGAACCGGGCGAGCTCACGCACCGGCTACGGCTGTGCTGCGGCAACGGCGCGCGTGCCGATGTGTGGACGGCGTTCAAGAGCCGCTTCCGAATTCCCGAGATGCTGGAGTTCTATGCCGCCACCGAGGCCAATTTCTCGCTCTACAATCTCGAGGGTCAACCCGGGGCGATCGGTCGCGTCCCGGCGTTCCTCGCCCATCGCTTTCCCGCGACGTTGGTGAAAGTCGACATCGCGGAAGGCGAGCCCATTCGCGACGATGCGGGCTTCTGCATTCGCTGCGCGCCGGACGAGGTCGGCGAGGCCATCGGCAAGATCGTCGAGAACGGGGCGAACCTCGCCAACCGCTTCGAAGGATATGCCAGCGAGGAGGATACCGAGCGCAAGATCCTGCGCGACGTGTTCGCCAAGGGGGATGCCTGGATCCGTACCGGCGACCTGATGCGTAGGGACGAGAGAGGCTTCTTCTATTTCGTCGACCGCGTCGGCGACAGCTTCCGCTGGAAAGGCGAAAACGTCGCAACCTGCGAGGTCGCCGAGGCAATCGCCGGGTTCTCCGGGATAGCCGAGACGACCGTCTACGGGGTGACGGTTCCCGGCACCGAGGGCCGCGCCGGCATGGCAGCAATGGTGACCGACGGCCCTCTCGACTTGATCGCCTTCCGAAAGCACCTCGTCGAATGCCTGCCGAGCTACGCCCGCCCGATATTCCTGCGCATCGGCAGCGCCATCGAGACGACCGCGACATTCAGGCCGAAGAAGCACCAGCTCGTCCGCGACGGCTTCGACCCCGCCGCCACGGCGGACGTCATCTATTTCGATGATCCCGAGCGCGGCGCTTTCGTGCCGCTCGACGGCGAACTCTTCGCGCGAATCCAGGCGGGTCGTTTGCGCCTGTGATCGGCGGCGACGCTGGGTATTTGCCGCGCGGCACGACGGCGTTACGAGGGCGGACGCGCGAGCTTGCCCGAGGTCAGGATCTCGAGTGACGGCACGAAGCGAATGATCGCCGGAACCTTGTAGGCGGCAAGGTTGTCGCGGCAGGCCCGCAGAATCGCACCCTTGATCGCCGCGCGCCTATCGGCATCGGCAGCGGCCGGGTCGCGCAGCACGATCTCGGCCACGACGACGGCGCCGGTGATTGGATTCCTCTTCGATGTCACCAGCGAGATCTGAACATCCGGCGAGCGATTGATGATCGCCTCGACCTCCTCCGGATGCACTTTCTGACCGCCGACATTGATGATGCCGCCCTTGCGGCCGACGAAATGATAGCGCTCGCCGCGGCGCTCGACGATGTCGCCGGTATCGACGAAACCATCGTCGTCCATCAGGCTCGAAGCATCCTCGCCAAGGTAGCGGACACCGGTACGGTCCGAGCGGATGCGCAGCGAACCGTCCTCGACCTTCATCTCGACCTCGCCGACGCGGCTGACCATGTTTGCCGGGCCGATCATGCTTGCCGGAAAGCCTTCCAGCCCATCCTCGACGGCAAATCCGACGCCGGCCTCGGTCGAGGCATAGGCGTGCGCGATCGCGGCGCCGGGGTAGCAATCGCGGAGATTGTCGAGGATCGCCTGATCTGCGATCTCGCCCGACAGCCGCACGTAAAGCGGCGAAATCAGCCGGGCGGATTTACTCATGAGGACGCGGCGCCAATGGGTAGGCGTGCCGGTGATATGCGTGGCGCCATGGGCGGCGAGGCGAGCGAGATGCGCTTCTGCCGGCTCGCCCCCACGAGAGAGCACCAGCGATGTGCCGCCCAGCAGGGCGCGCAGGAAGATCTGCAGCCCGCCATAGCGCCTGATGTCGTAGAACGTCGCCCAGACGATCGCCGGTCCGGCGGTCGCCCCGCGCTTGATCGCCCCGGTCAGGCGCGGCAAATCATGGACGACGAGTTTCGGCACGCCCGTCGTTCCCGAGGTCAGCAGCACGATCTCGGTTTGCTGGGGTGCGCTTGAGGCAATAACCGCCGGCGCGATCTCGCTGCCGCAGCTCACGAGCAAACGGTCGCCGGCGGCGGCAAACGCGGCAGGATCGCCATCCGTCACGATGGCATCGCACTCGGCGCGCGCCAGAATCGGGGCGTAGTGTTCGGGACGCACACCCGCCGGACAGAGGACGATGAGGCGCGCGATGCCATCGAGCTCGATGAGGGCGAGCGCGGCGGAAAGCTGCGCGCGGGTCGCCAGCAAGATCCTGCGACCGTAGAGCTCGCCAAGGCGGCCGGCGAACACCGAGCCGGCGGCGAGCCGGCTCAATCGGGCGCTGGCGTCGGCGCCCCAGAGAAACCGGCCCGTCCCGCTTACGGTGTCGCCCGCAGCCGCCCGTAGTGACGTGCCATCACTTTGGGGCATTTTCTTAGAGAGGGGCCAAGACGCCAAGCGTAACAGGGGCGGAAAGCGTTACGGATTTCTTCGACATCGTCCAGCCGACTCGGTGAACTGCAAGTGGCGAGAATAACAAACGTTAATATCGCCCCGAGAGTCCGGCTGATGCAAGCACTGAAGGGGATGCGCCACCCGCCCGCGAACTCCTGGCCGGGATGCGCCGGAGGCGCGGTTTGTGCCGTTTTTGACTCTGTGCCGGTTGCCATAAATGATGCTCAGATTGGTCTCCGGCGCGGAGATGGCATGAATATACCTCATCTGGCCGTGAAATTATTCTATTTGACTGTCTGGGCGCGTTTTTAGCAGATTGCCCCCGTCCGGCTGACGTCGGGAGGAGGAAGATCATGACAGCGCACGCGACCGAACTTCGCACCGTCGAGGCCGTGCTCAGCTACCATGGGTCGGCGAGCGAAAGGCCCGTGACCTATACCTACGAGCCGCCGCCGGGCACGCCGCGGCGGAGCGGCACCTTGATCGAGCGCATTGCCCGCATTCACGATGCGCGCCCGCTGCGCGACGGCCTGTCGCTCGACCAACAGGGCTTCGCCCTCGTCGACCACGAGAGTGTGGTTGGCGATTTCTTCGATCCCGCGGCAATCAAGGCGGTCTACTACCCCGAGATCGAGCGTTTGGTCGGCGCGGCGACCGGCGGTCGCGTGCTCGCCTTCGACCACAATCTGCGCTCGGCGCCGCGCATGGCCCGCGGCGAGAGCGGCATCAAGGAGCCGGTCCGGCGCGTCCACAACGATTTCACCGCGCTCTCGGGCTGGCGCCGCGCCCGCGACGAGCTGGCCGCCGCCGGCGAGGATGCCGACACGTTGCAGAAGCAGCGTTTCGCCATCATCAACGCCTGGCGGCCGATCGGCGGACCGGTGCATGAATCGCCGCTGGCCGTATGCGATGCGCGGACCATCGCGCCGCAGGATCTCGTCGCCGGCGATCTCGTCTATCGCGACCGCGTCGGTGAAACCTACGCGGTGACCTTCAGCCCGCAGCATCGCTGGTACTACGCTCCGACCATGCAGCCGACCGAGGTGCTGTTGATCAAATGCTTCGATTCGTGGGAACATGGTCCGGCGCGTTTCACCGCGCATAGCGCCTTCGACGACCCGACCAGCCCGGCCAACGCGCCAGCGCGGCAAAGCATCGAGGTGCGCACGTTGGTTCTCTATCGACCACATTGAAGCGCGCGCGGGCAACCGCGCGCCAATCTGCCAACTCTAGAGGGGGTGTATGACGAGCGAACGGAGAACGGCATGAGCAGCGAGCAAATCGACCGGCTGCCCGAGATCACTGACATTGCTTCCTTGAGCCGGGTGGTCAACGACGCCGCGCGTCCCGCACTTGTCCTCTTCGACGCAACCTGGGCGCCGCCGGCGCGCCGCATCGAGGAGCGGCTGCTGCGATTGTTCCGCCGTGAGGACGTCGAGCTCGTTCGCGTCAATGTCGACCGCACACCCGAGTTGGCAAAAAAATTTGCCGTCCATGCGGTGCCGACCCTGGCGCTGTTTCGCGGTGGCCAGCTGGCGGCGATGCGCCTCGGCGACGTCGAGGACGCCGATCTGCAGGACTGGCTCGAGCGCGAATGCATGCCGATCCCCGCCTGAGGGGATAGCAGCCGGACTGCCGGTCAGGCGGCGCGGATCTTGGCGAGGAAGTCGCCGACCTGATCGTGCAGCCGCTCGGCTTGAACACCGAGCGCGTCGGCTGCGGTTTTGACGCCGCGCGCCGCGGCGCCGGTGGCATCGGCGCCTTCGCTCACGCCACTGATGCTTTCCGACACGACGCGCACCGCCTCCTGAGTGTTAGGGTGCTCCTCGACGGCGGCGGCGGTCGAGGTCGCGACGGCACTGACCTCGCCGATCGTTGCGCCGATGCCCTTGATGGCATCGACCGCGTCGCTGCACCGCGGCAATCTGCGCCGAGATCTCCTCGGTCGCCTTGGCCGTCTGGTTGGCGAGCGACTTGACCTCCGAGGCGACGACGGCGAAGCCCTTGCCGGTATCGCCGGCGCGTGCCGCCCTGCTTTGTCATGTGGTCTGGAAAGCCGCCGGTCGTCGCTGTTGATGTCAAGCCGCCACGTAGTCCGAGAAGATTCGCGCGCACTCGTGATGAAAGTGCTCGTTGGGAGACCGGCCGGCCTCGTCGCGCGCGAGCCCAGGCTTGATACGGGTCAAGAAGAACATGCTCAGCTCTCCTTTGTTCTTTGCCTCGATCGTCCCGCGCGGCTCGATTTCGAACAGCGATTTTACGCGATGGCATGTGCTTTCGGAGACGTTCACGCGGCCGGCGCCCCCGGCCGCCTCCATACGGGCAGCAACATTCACGGCGTCGCCCCACACGTCATAGATGAACTTCCGGCGACCCACGACCCCGGCCATCACAGGGCCGGTATGTATCCCGATTCTCAGCTCCCAGCGCGGCAATCGCAGCCGCTCCCGCTGGCGATTCATCCGCTCCATGTAATCGAGAATTTCGAGCGCGGCGAGAGTAGCGTCGACGGGGTGCGATCGGTTGAGCTCGGGCAGGCCGCCGACGCACATATACGCGTCGCCGATGGTCTTGAGCATCTCGAGCCGGTGGCGCTCGGCGATCTGATCGATGGCGGAAAAATACTGATCGAGCTGATCGACGAGGCCGCGCGGCTCTATGCGCTCCGCGAGGTGGGTGAACCCTTCGAAATCGGCGAACATGATCGTCGCCGAATCGTAAAAACGCGGCGTGACGTGACCGTGCTCTTTGAGCTCTTCGGCGACGCTCGACGGAAGGATCTTGAGCAAGAGATCCTCCGACCTCGCTCGCTCGGCCTCGAAGGCGCGTTGCGCAACCTTGAGATCGCTCATCGTCTGCCGCAATTCCAAGAGGCTCCTGCGGTACTCGAGCTGGCTCACCACCTGATGCGACAGGCGGCGAACAGCTTCGGCTTGCTCGAAGCGCATTTCGCGAGGTTGCAGATCGAACACGCACAAGGTTCCAAGCGCATAACCGTCGGGACTGATAAGCGGCATGCCGCAATAAAACCGCAGGTGGGGCGCCCCCACGACGACGGGATATTGCGAGAAGCGCTCGTCCGCCCTTAGGTCAGGTACGATGAGGATGTCGCTCCCGCATACCGTGGTCGCACACATATTCATCTCGCGCGGCACCTCGGTCAGCTCCGGCGGCAGGCCGTATTTTGCCTTCAGCCATTCGCGCCTCTCGTCCATCATCCCGATAATGGCGAGCGGGCACTGGCAGGCATCGGCCGCGAGCTCGGTAATCTCGTCATACGCTGCCTCGGGCGGTGTATCCAAGATCTGGTAGGAGCGAAGCGCGGCGACGCGCTCCACCTCGTTTGCCGGCATGGGAATTTGCATGATGCCTGCCTCCGTGGTTCTCTTTTCCGGGGATGATTTCAATCATCCCGGCTGCCGATCTGTCGGCGAGAATGGCGACTGCCCGTCGCGATCAGACTATTCCTGCCGGCGCTCACAACCAATCCCCGTTTACGACGCCGCCGGCCTTCCCGTGCTCCCGGCCAAGACACGGTTGGGGTTCAAGCGATTAGAGCAGCCCTAGCCGCCCTTCATGAGCTTCCGTCGCCGTTTTCCGGCACTGCCCCGCGCGCGACGGGGCCTGCGTGAGGGGGTCGGGGCCGGACTGCCGATCAGGCAGCGCGGATCTTGGCGAGGAAGTCGCCGACCTGATCGTGCAGCCGCTCGGCTTGAACACCGAGCGCGTCGGCTGCGGTTTTGACGCCGCGCGCCGCGGCGCCGGTGGCATCGGCGCCTTCGCTCACGCCGCTGATGCTTTCCGACACGTCGCGGGTGCGGCGCGCCGCCTCCTGGGTGTTACGGGTGATCTCCTGGGTTGCCGCCCCCTGCTGCTCGACGGCGGCGGCGATCGAGGTCGCGACGGCGCTGACCTCGCCGATCGTTGCGCCGATGCCCTTGATGGCATCGACCGCGTCGCCGGTGACCTTCTGCACCGCGGCAATCTGCGCCGAGATCTCCTCGGTCGCCTTGGCCGTCTGGTTGGCGAGCGACTTGACCTCCGAGGCGACGACGGCGAAGCCCTTGCCGGCATCGCCGGCGCGTGCCGCCTCGATCGTGGCGTTGAGCGCCAGGAGGTTGGTCTGGCCGGCAATGTCGCTGATCAGCTTGACGACCTCGCCGATGCGGCCCGCCGTCTCGGCGAGACTTTGAACCGTGCTGTCGGTCCGCCGCGTCTCGTCGACGGCGCGGCCGGCGATCGTCGCGGCATGCGCCACCTGCCGGCTTATCTCGCTGATCGACGCGCTTAGCTCTTCCGACGCGGCGGCGACGGTCTGGACGTTGGTCGACGCTTCCTCGGAGGCGGCGGCCGCCGTCTTCACCTGGGTGTTGGTCTGCGCCGAGGTCGCCGACATGCCGTCCGAGGTGTCGCGCATCTGACCGGCGGCACCGCCCAGCGCGTCAAGCGCCGCGCGCATCTGGCCTTCGAATGCGGCGATCGAGGCTTCGACCGCCTGCTGGCGCACCGCCGCCTGTGCGCGACGACCGCGCTGCTCGTCCTCGATGCGTGCCTTCTCGATCGCATTCTGCTTGAAGGTGCCGAGCGCGCCGGCAAGCGCGCCGATCTCGTCGCGGCGCTCGACAAAGGGCGCTTCGGCCGTGAGATCGCCGCCGGCGACCCGCAGCATGGCGTCGCGAATGGTGCGCAGCGGGATGATGACGCGTCGGCCGACCGCCGCCAGACCGCAAGCCGCCAGGGCAAACGCGGCGGTCAGCAAGGCCAATTGCAGCGCCAGCTGGTGCTCCGCCCCTTCGCGCTGCATCTCGGCATGGGTTTTCGCCGCATCGAGCGCGCTCTCGGCGACGACGAGCATGCTGGCAAGCCGACCGACCGTCAGCGGCGTCCACTGGTTCGAGGTCAGCTCCGGCTTTTCACCGGCAAGGAGGGCCGCCAGGAGCCGATCGCGCAGCGCGACGTAATCCGTAGCAAAGAAAGCCTTCTTCGCCGCCGTCATTGCCTCGACCAGCTTGGCCGGCAGCTGGGTTCCGAACGCCATGTCCTCGAGCGCCGCCCAGCCCAATTCCGTGCCGCCGACCGCGGCGGCATATTTCTGGCGCGCCTCGGGCGGCAAGCGTCCTGCCGCAATTCCGTTCGATATCGTCAGCGAAGCCTCGCCGCCGGCGCTGCGGACAAGCCAGGCGGCCTGCTTCATCGTCATCATCTGATCGACGACGGGGTCTTCGCGCTTCACCGCGGCGAAAAGCTGCGCGGACAGCTTTTCCAGCGTCTCGACGAGCTTCGTCTCCTCGGCCATGTAGTCCTTCGCAAGCGTCTCGCGGCGCGCCGCCTTCGGCTTGGCAAGCGCCTCCAGCGACTCGCTTTGCAGCGCGGCCAAGGTCTTGATCGCGCGTTGCAGCTCAGGGAGCAGGGTCTCGCGGCCGGCGAAGGCGATGGTTTCCAGCCGGTCGGCGGTGGATCGCAGGGCCGGCATCTCGGCCTCGCGAATCGGGCGGAGATAGTTCAAGAGCTCGGCATCGATCGGCTCGGGCGCGTTGAGGGCACGGTTCGTCGCCGAGCGATCGGTGCGCAGATTATGCATCGCCTTGAAGGCGAAGCCCGACGCGTCGGCGACGCCGAGGATGCGGCTGACCGCAATCAGGCGCTGCCAGGAGTCCCAGGCGTTTCCCGCCAGCATGACGACGATCACCGCGGCCATCACGACGATGACCGACTTGAGAAGCGCGTTGGCCGACAGCCGATTGAGCACCGGGGACCCTCCGAAAAAGGTCCTTTGTAGGTCGCCAACGGTAAAGGATGCGTATACGGGACCCCGGCCCAGGGCGCTTGAAATGGCCGATCAGGCGTCGCTCTGCCGCGCTATGCGCTGGGTGTCGAGCGCGCTCAACGCGCCGGCGATGTGGCCGGCGAGCGATTCGCATTGCCGGCGAATGTCGGGTACCGAGGTCATTTCCCAGAACAGCGCCTTGGTCGCCGGTCCGACCGCATAGAGGCGCCGGGAGATTTCGCCGCGCACATTGCGCAGCGCGCATTGCGGCGTCACGTCGAGGCCGAGGCGCAGCGGGTCCGGCCGGACGTGCCCATCGCCGAGCAGGCGGCGGATAAGCGGGTCCTCGATGCGGTCGTAGTCGCAGCCGGGGCCGGAACAGTTAATGACGCGCGCAACGCGATAGGTCCCGGGGCCGCCCTCCGTGCGCCGTCGAACGGTGACCTCGACGGCGCCGTCAGTGATGCGAAAGCCCGCCACGCGGGCGGCCCCGATCGCGAGCTGGCCGCTGTCGCGCGCCTGCTCGATGCGCTCGGCGACGACCGCCGGCATGCGATGGCGGTGAACATCCCACCACGGTCGCAAGTGGCGCACGAAGCGGGCACGGTCGGCCGCATCCATCGATTGCCAGACCTCCTGCAGAGCGGGCCGCAGCCCGTCGATGACCGAGCGCCAATCGCCGCTTTGCCGCTCGGCGCGCCTCACCTCGTCCCGCACGAAGCGCGCGAGGGCGGTGATCGTTGTCGGCAGCGGCCGATCGAGGAGCGGCGCGCTCGCCGCGGTCGCGTGCCGGTGCGGCAGCAGGCCGCGGCGCGACAGCGCGTGAATCGCCCCGACATGTCCCTGATCGAGGAGGGAGATCACGGTGTCGACCATGGTCAGACCGGTGCCGATCAGCAGGATCGGCGCCTGCGGATCGAGATCGGCAAGCGTGTCGGGCGCCCACGGATTGGCCCGATAATAGGGCGTATCGTAGAATGACGGATCGGCGACCTTGGGCGCCTCGGGAGGGAAGTTGCCGACCGCGAGGACGGCGATATCGGCGTCGATCCGCCGTCCATGGGCGCGACGCAATCGAATCCCGGCCTGCCGAATGTCGATGCCGACGATCTCGCCGCGGCTGAGGACAAAACGATCCTTGTCGGCATTCTGCAGCTCGCCATTGAGAAGATGACGAACATAGCGGCCGAAGGCGTTGCGCTCGATGAAGTTCGTCGCCTCGACGGCAGAGGCGTCGCCGGGTGCGCTTTGGCGGAGCCAGTCGACGAAATCGCGCGGGCGGTCCGAGAACGCGCTCATCCGCCCGGCCGGCACATTGAGCAGATGGTTGGGATTGCCGGTGGAATAGGCGAGGCCGCGGCCGAAGCGGCGGTTTTTCTCGATGAGGTGCACCCGGATGCCCGGCGGACATTGGCGCAGCAGATGGAGGGCGAGAAGCGTCCCGCTGAAGCCGGCGCCGATTACCGCCACCGTCGTTCTGGCGGCGCCCAATTCGCTGCCGCGCGCGCGCCGGGCATGGTCGATGGGTGCGAGGTCAACGGCGTGAGCAGGCGTGTTGAAATTCATCGAACCCTCCTCGTCTAGCAGAGCGCGGACGGCGGAGCCGTCATCGATCGAAGGAACGGGTGAAGCGTGTTAGCGGTCGGTCTTGCCGGCAGGGGCGCGGAGGGCGCCCGAATGGTGGATGCCGCATTCGGTCTTGTCACTGTCGCGCCACCGCCCGGCACGGCGGTCCTCGCCTGTCCGGACCCGCCCTGTGCAGGGCACGCAGCCGATCGACAGGAACCCCTCGGCTTCGAGCGGGTGCGGCGGCAGCGCTCGGCGCGCGAACTCGGTCTCGATCCGCTCGCGCGACCATGGCGCCAGCGGATTGAGCTTCAGGCGGCCGCCGACCAGCTCGATCGTCGGCATCGTCGCACGCTGTGCGGTTTGATACCGCTTGATGCCGGAGATCCAGATGTCGAAGCCGGCGAGAGCACGTTCCAGCGGCTCGACCTTGCGCGCGTGACAGCATGCGTCGGGGTCGCTCAACCAGAGCGTTCCGGCGGGATCGGCAACAGCGAGGCGATCCGCCTCAGGCACGATCGTTCGCACCTGCGTGAGGCCGAGCCGCCCGATCAGAAGGTCGCGGTAGCGCAGCGTCTCGGCAAACAGCTTGCCGGTATCGATGAAGATGATCGGGAGCGCCGGGTCGATTTCGGCGACCAGCGCGAGCAGCAGCGCCGACTCGGAGCCGAAGGATGAGACCAAGGCGACGGGTCCGGGTCGCTTCGGACCGAGGAACGCACGGAGCAGGTCCTGGCCCGAGAGACCGGAATGGAGCCGCGTCAACTCTTCGAGATCCAGCCCGTCCGCACCGGAAACCGGAGCCGGAGAGCCGACCTCCAACACGCTTGTCGCCATGTCGAAATCCACGTTCCGCTCTCCGTCGTTCGCGATTATAATAATACGTTGTTATATTGTGTAATATTACACGAAAAGTCGTTTGTCAGTGTTATATCTAAATTAACAACAGTGACATAGAGAAAAATGATGGTCGAGCGCAGCTGTCCGGGACCCGCCAGAGGGGAGTTGGCCGGATGACGGGCCGACCGCGCTTCCCCTAGCATGGGCCGGCATCCCCTCGGGTCAGGAGGCATTCGATGGCCGGCATTCTTCTCGACGACGACAAGACCGGCGATGCCGAGCGCGCCGCCCTGGCGCGCAGCCAGGCCGCCGCGAGGCGCGAGGCGTCGCTGCGTCGCGCGGCCGAGCTCAAAGCCGGCATCGGCAAGGCGAAGCTGAGCACGGCCTTGGCGATCGCCGGAACGGTGCTGCACGACGAAACCGTCCCGCCTCGACCGTGGTCACGGCACATCGCTGCCGGCACCACCTCCGAATCATCGATCTCGAGGGCCAGCAGGCCGTCGATTTTCTCTGCTACGACCGGGCTGACGCGGAGAACCGCTACAACGCCGCGAATACGATCAAGGTCAATCGCGGCGTCTATCTCGGCGCGGGGACGCGGCTCTATTCCGATCTCGGCGACGTGCTGATGACCATCGTCGAGGACACCGTCGGGCACCACGATACGATCGCCGGCTGCTGCAGTACCGAGCTCAACTACCGCCGTTACGGCATCAGCGATACGGCGAGTTGCCGGCGAAACTTCATCGCCGCCCTCGCAGCCCACGACATGCGACCGGGCGACATTCCGGCCAACATCAATTTCTTCATGAACGTGCCGGTGCGCCCGGACGGCTCGACTGAAATCGTCGAGGGGCTGTCGGCGCCGGGCGACTACGTCGATCTAAGAGCCGATAAGGACGTGCTCGTCGTGATCTCGAACTGCCCGCAGCTCTACAACCCGTGCAGCGGCTGGAATCCGACGCCGGTGCACCTCATCGAGTGGCGCCCTTAGGTCCCAGCCTAGCCGACCTGCCCGCTCGATTTCGTCCGCATCTTCTGGCTGAGCGCCATTGTCTGGCGGTGCCATTGGCGGATCTCGATGGCGGGAAAGCCGCCGACCGTCATCCCGGCGGGGACGTCGCGCATGACGCCGCTCTTGGCGGCGATCTTGGCGCCGGCACCGATCGTCAAATGGTCGGCGACGCCGACCTGGCCGCCCATCATGACGCCGTCGCCGACCACCGTGCTGCCGGCGATGCCGACCTGGCCGCAGATGATGCAGTGACGGCCGAGCCGCACGTTGTGGCCGATATGCACGAGATTATCGAGCACGCTGCCGGCGCCGATCACGGTGTCGCCGGTGGCGCCGCGATCGATGGCGCAATTGGCGCCGATCTCGACGCCTTCCTCGATGACGACGCGGCCGAGCTGCAGCATGCGCACCAACCCCTTGGGGCCGGCGACGAAGCCGAAGCCCTGGCTGCCGATGCTGACACCGGTGGCGATCGACACCCGCGCGCCGATCAGCGCATAGCCGATCGAGCTGTTCGCCTCGATGCGGCAGTCGTCGCCGAGCACCACGCCGTCGCCGAGCACGACGTTGCCGCCGATGTGGCAGCGTGCGCCGATCGCGACGTTGCGGCCGATGAGGGCACCGGCGTCGATCTGTGAGCCCTCGCCGATCGTCGCGCTGGGATCGATGCGCGCGCCGGCGGCGGCGCCGGGGACGAGGGCGGCAGCGGGATAGAAGAGATGGCCGATCTGAGCATAGGCAAGCCGCGGATCGGCGGCGAACAGCAAGCAAGTTTCGGGGCGCGCCGCGCCATCAAAATGGCGGGCGAGGTCGTGGCTGGTGACGATGGCGCCGGCGCGGCTGGCAGCCAGGGCGGGGCGGTAGCGCGCGTCATTGAAGACGGTGAGCTCGTCCGGCCCGGCATCCTCGAGCGCCGCGATGTCGCGAATCATCAGCCGCGCGGCCTCTCCAGCAGGCGGCTCGGCGCCGATCTCGCTAGCAATATCGCCGAGAGAAAATGGCCCGCTGCGGCGAAAAAACCGCGGATCAGTCATGGTATCTGCGTATCAGCCTTGGTTCGATTGGCCGCATCCTCCGACGCGGAAGCCCGTAGTTTAGCGCGGATTGAGCGGATTGCCGACTGATTCGCCGACCGATTCGAACGAGCGAGCCGGCGCGAGCATTCCAATACTCTGTTTCACCGTTGTCCGGCAGCGCGTTAGAGTTCGGTCTGCCGATCGCTTTGGCGCGGCGAAGGAGGTTGCGATGGAGACGGCCGCGACGCTGCAGGAACGCTGGACGTCAACGGCCGCCTGCACGAGGAGCGAGCGCAAGACGGCCCACGAGTCCGCCCAGCGCTACGATCAGCGCCACAGGCACCAAGTTCACCACCAGCACCAGGGCCGATGCTTCGACGGCATGGATCAACAAATGTGCCATGTCTGCGAACCCGGCGACCGCCAAGCCGCCCATCCATGCCGTGCCGGTGGGCCGCAGCGGCCTCGCCCGGCGCAACATGAGCCAGAGGACAACGGCGAGAGGCACGCTCGCCAAGGTGATCGTCTCCAAGCACCTGACGCTGTCGGCCACAACCGGCGCGCCCGTCGGAATGGCGACCCAGTGCGCCAGGCAGCCGTAGGCGAACCCGTAGAGCCAGAGTGCGGCGCCGGGCAGCGGCAGCAGGAGCCAGGCTCTGCGACGATCCGGCAGGCTGATCTCAAAGGCTGCCAAGGTGGCGGTCACTGCGGTAAGCCAAGCGCCGCCGAGCTTGACCAGGTACGCCGGATCGTGCAGTTGACCCGCCAGATCCGGTCGCAGTCCGCGAAGGACGACCAGCGCTCCGACCAGAAGCGTCCCCAGCGCGATCCAGCCGAGGGCGCGCACGAGCGGCGGCCTCAGGCGTCGCACCGGCGCCAACTGGCCGGCAAGGGAATTGATGAGCTCGTCGGTCGAGTTCATGTCCTGACTAGGGTCCTTCGAGCAGGAATCGCAGCCGCCTCACCGCACGGTGCACCGACACTTTGAGCGCGGTCTCCGACTGACCGCAAATCGAAGATGCCTCCTTCAACGACAACTCCTTGAGCCGCAGCATCTCGACGGCCCGACGCTGACCGGCGGGTAGCGCCGAGATTGCAACGCGCAGGCGGCGGACGTCGCTGGCTCTCTCGTGAAGGTTCGTCTCCTCGGCCGCCAAGGTTTCGTGTGCCTCGATTAACTGCGTCTCGCGAGCCGAGATGCGACTTCGTCGGCGGGCGCGGTCGGCGAGGCGATGGCGTGCGACCGCCACCAGCCACGGCGTGAAGGGACGTTTCGGATCGTAAGTGTGGCGGATGGCATGAATAGTCAGCAGGACATCCTGCACCCCATCCTCGATCTCATCAGCACCGAGGCCGCCGCGACGGGCGAGAGCTCGCAGATAGGGGGTGATCGCCTTGAGGAGCGTAAGATAGGCGCGCTGGTCGCCACCCTGGCTGCCCGTCATCAACGCCGACCAATCGTCGGAAGGCGTCCGATCTTTCGCAGCGAGATGCTGCTCCGGTGGATCAGGCGCTTGGCAACGTCGATTCGCGGTGGCGTCCCTCGACCGCATGCGACGCGCTTTACGCCTCCGTTCTTCGCAGCGCTGATTCGCTGCACAGCGAGCTTAGGCGAATCCTCCGGCTCGATGAAAACACGTCTGCGTGTTGGCCGCTCGCCCCAATCCTGTGCAGCTTTGACGAGCGCGTCGCGTAACCAATTCCGCACTTGGAGCGAATTGTTGAATGTCCGTCTCGTTTCGAGGCGAAACAGCAGGGAAGATGGCCATGCAAAGCCTTTCAGCGCAAGCCGCCGACCCGCCCCAGATCGTGAAAGACAACATGGAAAGGATGGCCAAGAACCATCTCGAGAAGTGCTACGGCATCAATGCCGCAGCCAAGAACGACTGTGCCGAAGGGGCCCATTCCTGCGCCGGTCAGGCAACCAAAGCGCGCGAAACGAAGTCGTTCGTGCTACTGCCTGCCGGAGACTGCGGCAAGATCCAGGGCGGCAGTCTGAAGGCATCGTGAGCGAGGCCTTGACGTGCCGTTGCCGCCTGCAAGCGTGAGCGAGCGAGTTGGTGCGATCCCCGCCTCGGCGGGGATCGGCCTTCGCGCTCTGCACCATCGGGAGGTCATGGAGAGGCGCCCCGACATCGCCTGGTTCGAGGTTCACACCGAGAATTACATGGGCGGGGGGATGCCGCTCAGACAACTCGAGTGGATTCGCCGGGACTATCCCATCTCCCTCCATGGCGTCGGCCTCTCGCTGGGCAGCGCCGATGGCATTGATGCCGCTCACCTCGAGCGGGTTCGCCAGGTGGCCCAGCGCGTTGCGCCGGGACTCGTCTCGGACCATCTTTCCTGGAGCGCGAGTGAGGGTGCCTATCTCGGCGACTTGCTGCCGCTTCCGCTCACCGAGGAGGCGCTTGACATCGTCTGCGACAATGTCGAGCGCTTCCAGGATCATTTGAAGCGCCGCGTCCTCGTCGAGAACCCGTCGAGCTATCTGCGCTACCGCCATTCGACGATTCCTGAATGGGAGTTTCTCGCCGCCGTGGTGGCGCGCGCCGGCTGCGGCATCCTCTGCGACGTCAACAACATCTTCGTGAGCGCGTCGAACCACGGCTGGAACCCATCGGTGTATCTGGCCGCGCTCCCTGCCGCGGCAATCGGCGAGATCCATCTCGCCGGCCACACCCTCAGATCGCTGCAGGAAGGGGTCAGCATTCGCATCGACGATCACGGCTCCGCCGTCGATCCGGCCGTATGGGCGCTCTATAGCGAGGCGATTGCACGCTTCGGACGGGTGCCGACCCTGATCGAATGGGACAACCGAATTCCCCCGCTCGACGTCCTGATCGGCGAAGCGGACAAGGCGGCCGCCATTCTTGCCCGGGCGCAAAGGGAGGGAGCCCATGCCGCGGCTGCGTGAGGTCCAAAACGCCATCGCCCAAAGTGTTCTCGCGCGCGACGCTTCGCTCGCGGCGAGCCATATCGTCGATGATATGATTGCCGCAACCGACCGTCTGCGCATCTACCGCAATACCTTCATCGGCACGCTGACCGGCGCGTTGCGCCTGACCTTTCCCGTG
>WNFC01003640.1_pt1 | contig 17346 bp, 18 predicted proteins | sample 5400541 | NCBI WGS metagenome assembly WNFC01 (sample SAMN13153342, study PRJNA577476) | soil metagenome | isolation source: 120 cm saprolite under Douglas fir tree site 2 hole 2 replicate 1 | place: USA:California | collected 2015-04-18
AGATTCCCAGGCGGTCCCATTTCTGAATAGTCTTGACCGAGACTCCCACGCGCTTTGCAAACTGTCCAGGTGTATACATAGTTCCATATTACTACCTGTTCACGTACAAAGTCAAGGTCTAGATATCTCCTCCTTTTCTCCTTGCATATGTCCTTCCTGCATGAGTGGACAAGGGCATGAACTTGCCGTTCCTGGCTCTTGCAGAAAAACACCTCAATTTCTCATGTATTGGTTCCAGGAAATAGTATAGTAGGGAACACGTGTTAGATGCCATAACGAAGATTGTGTAAAGGAGTGCGGTAAGCAAGCAGGTATGACCACGAGACGTGCGCAACGAGTCCAAATCATCTGAGAGAACCTCCAGATGCACCACAGGATTCCAAAGGTCTCCAGACCAAGCCAAGCTAGCAGGAAAAGAGCTTCTTTGCGTTGCTGCTGTGGGAAAAAAACACCTCTGCCCGAACCATCCACTGCGGTTGGTTGCTTTCTTAACAGCCGTGATGAGTGCTCAAGCCTCATTCCAGCAAGAGTTTGTGCAAGCGAATATTCTGGATGGTGGCCCAGACGATGGCGAGGCAACTGGTCTCGGTGGTGAAGAAGAACATTATACATTATCCCCTGAATTTAGGGTTTCGATTATAGCCCTTCGACGGATCATTTGCCCCGTATTCAAGAATGAGGGCTATTTCATGGCGGTGCATCTCGCTGTTGTCCGTGGTGTCAGGGAACTCCAAGAGTATTTCTTTTCTGACGGTGAAGTCTCGCCGTTGCTCTCTGGTAAAGTCCTCTTCAATAAGCCTGCTATTGGCACTTCCAAAGTAGTTGAGGGTGTCGGTGTTTAGTGGCTGCGTGGAAACTCGGCGGGTTCTAACTGGCATATGCAGGTTTCATGGTCTTCTAGCTTTTTATCTATTTTCTGCTCAACGGCTTCTAGTTTCGACTATTCGGATTAGTAGGTTGATCTAGTCACCTGTACCATTAGTTCTAAAAACGGAAGATAAGGTTGACAGGAGGCCAGCCATTCGGCATACTCAACACAGTAGTCCGATTGTAAGAACAGAGATCAAGGGGATATGGATACGCTCTATCGATATCCCCTGGTCTGAAGCATGCTTTTCAGAACACACCTGTTATTCAGGTTGCATAGCGTCTCCGAGCGTTGGGGGAGCATTGCTGCCCATCATTAGCCGCGCCAGTAGTTCGTCATAGTGCTCACCCATCTCCACCGTAGGGAGAATGTACGCTAACAACGTCATACCGTGGCTCAGAGCGATGATCACCCAAGCGATCTCTTGTGCCCGCTCACTCGGTGGCAGATGGTGCAGAATCGTCGCATGTACCTGGCGATAGCGTTGGGCTAATTCGCTTCGCACGGCCTCATTACGAATCGCATACCCGACGAACTCAGTGATGGCGACATACCAACTACGATTCTTCGCCACATCTTGTAAGAACGACTGCTCGGCATGCTCGCCAAGGTGGTCGGCAAAGAAGCGATCGAACACTGCTAAGAACAGCGCATCCTTCGTCGCAAAATGCGTATAGACCGCCCCTTTGGTATAACCCGCCGTCGCAGCGATCTCTTCTACAGTCGCGTTGGTATACCCACGTGCACAAAAAACGGTGAACGCGGCTGCGACCAGATCCTGATAGGTTTGCTCTTTCTGCTGTTGTCGACGTTGTTGCGATTTGAAACGTGGTTCGGACATATACGGCGCTTTCCCTCTTGACATCTGTCAGTATCTCAGATACAATCAGTATAACACATACTAACGGTATGTAAAAAACCACAAGTATCTAAGGTGGGGTGCTTGCCATGTCGACACAGTTCGCGTCCCTGATACACACCCGTTTGCAGCACTGCGCTCAAGAGATTGGCACACCTGCCATCCTTGTGGGAATCAGTCATGGCCAACAGACTCTGCTCACCTTGGCAAGCCAACCACCGCATACTCCAACTCAATCGCTCTGTGTTAACGATTGGATGCGGGTTGGTAGCGTCACAAAATTGTTTACAGCTACCTTGCTATTACGTTTAGCCGTAGAGGGGCGTGTCTCACTTACCGCGCCGATTGCCCAATGGTATCCACACCTGCCTAACGCCAACCAGATAACGGTCAGTCACCTTCTGCAACATACGAGCGGATTAGCCAACTATACCGCTATGCCCCAGTTCTTCGCACAAGCAATCGGTGGTCGATCTTGGACGATCGATGAAATTCTCGCATGCTTGCCACCATCCAGCCAACTTTTCGCCCCAGGAACCGGATGGGCGTATTCGAATACGAATTATGTCTTGCTCGGTGGTATCATCGAACAACTCACCCAGCTCGCAGTTGCCCAAGCGTTCGAACAATGGCTGCTCATCCCGCTCCGCTTGCGGCGAACCCTGCTCGATATGCACGATTCCGCTGCGGGATTAATTGACGGCTATGGACGCGATCCCGCATCAGAGCAGGTCATTCCTCTGACCCATGTCCTGCATCTTTCGAGCGCCCATGCCGCAGGAGCCTTGGTAGCGACCGTAACCGATCTGATCTTTTTCAGTCAAGCGGTGCTTGCGGGGAGCTTCTTGCATCCTGAGACATTTCAAGCTATGCACCAGATTATTCCGGCTACAACCCCCCAGTATCCTTTTGGAACTGGCTATGGATTAGGGGTCAGTGCTCTGCGCTTGGGTGACGAAGAGGCATATGGTCATCCTGGAAATATCCCCGGGTATTCCAGCTTAGTAGCCTACCTGCCCAAACGAGATCTGCATCTCGCCATTATCCTCAACCAAGACTATGCCGCTGCGCCCAATGGCATGGTGAATACGCAATATATGCTGAAACGCTGATTACGATGTACGACCAAAGTTGATAAAGAAGACAAGCCGATTTCAGGAAACGAACCGAAATGATCATCCATCAGAGCGCAAAACCTTGTACAAGTGGCGGGTTTTACACGTATGTAGGCGGGTGCCCTCTTCCATACGCATTTCATGAAATCGGATTGTCAGGTTGAAACTCATGTAGTGGTCTATTACAATGCTTGTATGGAGAACGTGCTGAACCTGGCCGGATGGACGATCTTGGATACCAAGGAAACCGACCAAGGGTATCAATTCGTGGCCGTGTATGCCATCGAGCCGCTGTGCGTGTACTGCCATTCGTCTGATATTCAGCGATTCGGGAAGAAGGAGCAACGCTTCCTTGACCTCCCGATGCATGGTCGGCGGGTGGGGGTGCAAGTGCAGCGGCGGCGCTATCGCTGCAAACGATGCCAACGCACCATGATTCAGCCCCTACCGGACATGGATGACAAGCGATGAATGACGACACGCCTCATCCGTTCTATTCAAGAGCAGTCGTTGCGACGCACGTTTGTCAGCATCGCTGCCGAGGTGGGCTTGGACGAGAAGACGATCCGCAACATCTTCCACGATTACGTCGCCGAACTAGAGAAGACACACGTTTTCCAAACCCCACGCTGGCTCGGCATCGACGAGCTGCTCCTCGTCCGCAAGCAACGGTGTATCTTGACCAACGTGCGTGCGGGACCCATCATTGGGTTACTGCCCGCCCGCACCAGTGCCACGGTGACACGGTTCCTGAGCGAGATGCCAGACCGCCAGCAGATCGAACTGGTCTGCATGGTTATATCGGATGATGGTGTTCCCTCCTTTTTGGCCTCGGGTGACGCTGGCTGTGTGGCGAGAGCGCAGGGCTTTCCCATTCTAAAAAGCTCTTCTGTGAAATGGCGTTTTTATGCAGGCCCCCATCTTTTTGAAGAGGTTTTTCGGTACCTTTCTGGGGTGGGGGAAGGGCTATGAGAGGTCTGTACTCCCAAAAACGTATTCCCTTTAGCCGTATTTCTCTTTAAGAAGATATGTTTAAGCATATACAGCGATACCTCAAGCATAGGAAGAGCGGGGCAGAATGTCAACGCAAGTGGTGTACTGCTCCCAATGTGGGGCAGCTAATCGAGAGGGTTGGACGCATTGTCTGACCTGCCAGGGAGAACTGACCGGCGAGCAAGCAAATGAGCGTGCCCGGTTCCCGGGCACGGGTGAAACGCCGCCCTGGTGGACAACACCTGAGAGCGCGCGAGCGGAGTGGGGGAAAGTCGATCAGCCGACCGGGCCTATAGGTGAGCGTCCTGCGCGGCCTCTGCCGGCGAGCGGAAAAAGCCGGCGGGTGTTTCTTGCCGGACTGGCGGCCGGTGGTCTGGCGGCTGGCATTGCCGCGCTTGCCGCCTGGCGTTTGCTTCCACTGAGCAAACCGGTTTCTGTGGGCAAACCGGCTACGACAGGACCAGCGGGTGCGCCAACGGTGGCAGAACCTGCTGTCAATACCAATCAGGCAGGTCGTTTGATTGTGAATGGACGCTGCAGCCTGCTCCAGCTTGCCTGGAAACCTACGCCCGCGAGCGACGCCAGGATGCTCGCCGTCAACGTGGGCTTGAATGGGAGCAGCCAGGTGTATCTGTGGGATAGTGTGAGCGATCAGTTTCACCAGATTCTCCAGCTTCAGGCCACGCTGGGTACGCAGTCGCTGGCCTGGGAGCCGGCGGGTGACCGCCTGGCGGTCGCGCAGCCTGGCTCGATTGTCCTGGGGCGAGCCGGCAACATTGGCAACCTTGATACCAGGGGCAATGTTCCACTCCCGCTGCCCTCGTATAGTAATGTCTTCCCCAGCTCGTTGGCCTGGCTGCCAGACGGGCAGAGCCTGCTCTATACAGTTGGGCAGGAGGTGTTTCGCTGGACAATCACTCGTGGCCTGGAGAGCAATCGGGTGTATAGCTGGCACACGGCTGATCCCGCTCAGCTGGTCGCGGGAACCTTTGTGGGTCTGTGGCTCTCGCCCAATGGCCAGTATGTAGCGTCCACCTCGAATATGATGACCGAAAGCGCCGACGGAACAAATAATGATAGCCAGATTCTGAATCCCCTGCATATCTGGCGCGTGGGCCAGGATCAGACGCTGGTGAAAATTCCGCCGCTGCCCAACGGGTTCACCCACCTGCAATGGTCGCCAGACAGCCGTTACCTGGTCTATGGCAATACTATTCAAGGTCTGACCGTCTATGATGTCCAGGCCGGGCGAATGGTTATCGACGATCATTTTCCTTATCCCGCTGCCTCTTTCGCCTCTTCTCCCTTGAGCGCCTGGCTGCAGAATGGCCGCTATGTTGCGCTGCCGAAATACGTGGGAACGAATCCCCTGCCAATTCCCATGCTTCAGATAGTTGAGGCAGCGAGTGGGCGCGTGGCGCTCACTCTGGAGGATTATCACTATCCTATCGCCGTCGCCACCGCTCTCGGCAATCGCCTGGCGGTCTGCTATATGCCGGGAGGGCCGCAATCTGTGGGCTACCTCCTCGTCTGGTACGATGGCCTCAGCGGCAAGCAACTGGCTCAGCAGGCCATTCCCGTCGAGGTGAACGAGTTGCGATGGATGCCCAATGGCACCGACCTGGCGGTGTGCGCCACCGATTTGATCAGCGTGCTCAATGTCTGGGTGTATGGGCAATAAACAGAGCTTTTCCCTGCTCTCCGATAATTAAACTGGCGCGTCTGCTCAGCCAACATGGCCTGCAACAGGTGCAGACCTGTGCCTTTACCCTGGAATATCATGCTGGCACTCCCGCATGGCAACACTATTTTGAGGATAACGCGCTTGCCTTTCGGACGATGTTGCCTTTCTTACACAAGTGGACGCGTGTGCCTCATGACTACGAGAACATCTCTCAGCAAGCGCTGAGTGAGATGCAGCAGCCGGACTTTGTGGCAACCTGGAACCTGCTGACTGCCTGGGGGAAGACGCCGTTGGCGAGATATCGGCTGGAAAATGACCATCCGAGCTAACTGCTGATATGTGGGTGCCGTACCGTGATGCAAAACGATTCTCAGGAACGAGATAACCAACCATTTCTCTCAGTGGAAGCTGAGCAGGTGTCAACCGCATGGAATGGCTGGCAGGATTCCGCAAGAAGCAAAGGCTGAGGGTAACGCCTCAGATAGGCTGACGTGCGGACGACTGTTTGGAAGGAAGAGGCGCAAGTCAGAGTGAACACGCCTTGAACACGGTTGTATCACCGATGTATGGATGGAATATCTTGCTCTTTCGGCAGATATTCAAGCTCTCAAAGCACATCTCCCAAGCCTTACTTACTTGAGGTACTCCTGACAAGAGCCAAACAGTTGAGGAGCCGGATGCGTCGAAAGGTGCATGTCCGGTTTTGAAGCCGAGCGGCGGGGGCGACCCCGTCGCTTAGGTTAACCAAAATTCGTTATGGCGTCCAAGTTCTTGCCAGTGAGCCTTCTGCGTCGCCCCTCTGATTTATGAGTGGATTTCAGTTGTCTAAAGTTGACAAACTCCTACGAACAGCTTTATAATTATATCTGGAGACCAAACTTTTCCATATAGAGGAATACAGGAGATGTCACAGTACAATAGCTTCATGTTCTCGGATGCAGTTTACTTGTTTGGTACAACATTTTCCTCTCTATCTAGGGGTGGCTTCTTCCAGGAAGGTTTCTGGTATATAGAAGAGTTACCGGATGGTACGATGGTAGATCAAAAAAAATTAGCCGAACAGGCAGTTCTGGCCGCATTTGCATACCTTTACAATAAAAAACTTATTGATATTGTTCTTGGAGAAAAGAAAGCTTGGCGGTTTACCGGAAAGTATTTTTTTATAATAGATCTCGCCTTTCTTTTGAAAAGAAAAACAACGACGGCAAGAGTTAAAAAACTTCAATCATCAGCTCCTGATACGAGCGGATTGGAGGCAGTTATTTTTACCCATATCCAAGACAATAGTGATATTTGGGGTCTTACACTCGGATTATTACGATCTGCTGTTTCTAATCCTTGGGGTGATGTGTTAGAAATTGTTAAAAAGAATTTGCTGGAGAGAGGTATTTTGAAACAAGTTGAAAAGGGGAAGGTTCTTTTTCGCACAACATACAAGTACGTTGTGAATGGAGATATTTCAAAAGAGGAGAAACAAGTAACAGAGCTAAAAAAGACTCTCAAGGAATTACAATCGAAAGGAGAGCTCTATCAACAAATTCTTTCCGATATAGAGAATGGTATAGCTTCCCTGAAGACTCATGTGCACGGTTAAGCTTATCTCTTATTAACTGAAAGTTGCTCTAATGCTTTTACTGCGTAAAAACGAAAATTTTAGTTATTTCTTCCACATTTTCAATTTCTTCTTTGGTAAACCATTTCCATTCTCCGCTTTTTTCTCGTTGTACCCACGAATTGCGCAACGAGTCGTCTCTCAGAAGTCCCACCGGCTTGAGTCATGCTGATGTGTCGAGGAAATCGTTGAGGCAGCGTGTGCCAGCGATCAAGGAAGCGTCATCAAGCTTGACCGCTCAATCAGCTTTGCCCCAGCCACCGCTGGATATCCTGGGCATGCTCCCGATCGTGGTCAACATCGAAGACGCTGCCCAGCGCTCTGCCGAATGTCCACCAATCGGGCTCCAGGAGCCGGGATTCCGGAAGCGCTGCTAAGGCGGTGAGCAGGCGCTCGTTGGCCCGGCGATCCCAGTCGCGCACATAGGTCAGATCCAGATCGCGGTGCTGCTGAGCATAGTATGCGTTGCGCGTCTCGTTGTCAGCCAATCCCAGCTCCTGAATGCGCTGCAATTCCTCAGAGCTGGGGCCTTCTCCCCGTGCCCGCCGTTCCAATTGCCCATGGGATGCGCAACGAGACATGCACTCGGCTGAAATAACTCGCGAACATGCTTCATGGCTCTCCTCCTTTTTGTGAGAGGCTTCCCTGCCTCTGCAACTCCTTGCGAGATCATTCGTAATGAGAGGAAAGAAGAACAACTTGACCACACGGGAGATGTTGCGATGTATCAGCAACACGCGCAATTTGCAGAAGAGTCTCGCGGCGAGCCGTCCTATCAGATTGACTATGCTGATGTGCCCGGCCAGAAACTCCAGGCTGGTAGCCCTGGCGCAGCCACATCCACTTCCCACTATCGGGACCGTGTACGCGCTGTCCTGGCGCTGCTTTCGCTGATCATGGTTTTTGTGCTGGTGATTGTCGTCATTGCCAACAAATGGGCAAGCTTCATCGATTTTTTCTTCGTCGTGCTCTTTGGTATCCTGGCTCTCTTGATTAATCTCATCTTCGCTTACGGAGGAAACGCTTCTCCCCGGAAAGCCTCCAAGCCAGAGGATTGAACGGGCCTGCGAAGCCGATTTCCTTTCCCTTTGCAGCTCGTTGCGCAACCCGTGGGTTGTACCGTTTCTCTGACGTTGTCTGTTTTGGCTTTTGCAAAGTAAGATGCCATATCGATTTTTGTGTAACGACGTACAACGAGAAAGCGCTAAACCCAGTCCAGACATGGCTTTCGGGCTTTTCTGCTACGTGCCGTTACACAACATTTGCGATGGCATCCATTGACGGATAGCTTCCAAGATCTCTTCATCACTTGCGTCAATTGGCAATGTTTTCATCTTCTCATCCCATCTCTTTTGCCTTGAGAGTGTAAATCGTTTCATTCGATGAAGTACTCTTGCCACTGAATCAAACAATTTACACCCCGTACAGATCATCCATCCACTTTACCGCCTCTTGCTGCATCTCCGGCGACACATGCGCGTAGATATCAGCCGTGATAGCAACCGAACTGTGCCCTAACAACTCTGACACTACTTTCAAAGGTACCCCCGCCGCAAGCAACACCGTCGCTGTGCTGTGACGCAGATCATGAAACCGCACATTCGGCAAACCAGCCGCTTTGAGCAGCTTCTTAAAGAAGAGATTGAGCAATTGGACATGCCAGGGGCTCAGGCCACAGTCCATTCTGCACATCTAGACCAGGATGATGAAGAGATGCTACACTGGAAAGGTAATGCTGAGCAAGTACCAACATGCTCATGATCAATCGAGAAGGAAGAGAGAAGGTTCTTGATCTGGCATCATCTTTCACCATTCTGGCAGGGCTGCATCGAGGAAGCTTGGATTGCGTATTGTATGGGGTCACTGCCCATCGGCTCGGTCATTACCGACGCGCATGGCCGTATTCTGGCTCGTGGACGTAACCGTATCTACGAACAGGTGGCGGAAGGAAAGCAGCTGTGTGGGCATCGACTTGCTCATGCTGAGATAAATACCCTCATCCAAGTTGAATGGAGTGCAGTGGATGCGCGCACCTGCATCCTCTACACCACCACTGAACCATGTCCTCTCTGTGTTGGTGCTATCCGCATGACCCGCGTAGGCGAGGTTCACTACGCCTCACGGGATGGGGCTGCTGGAAGTGCTGATCTGTTCGAGGCCAATCCTTTCCTTCAGCGTGGCAGTGTCAAAGTGGTCGGTCCAGAACATGCCGATCTTGAAGCGATTCTGGTTGCCATGATGATCGAATTTGCGCTGACCCAAGCTGATGAGAACACTCCATCATGGTGTGAACGACTCGCTACGATGGTTCCCATGGGTGCTCAGCTTGGGCGGAGGCTCTTTGCATCGAAGCAATTACGCCAGTGGAAAGGCTCGGGCAAACCAGTTGCGCTTGTCTTGGATCAGCTAGCCCCACGGGTTGCGCAACGAGATGCGCTTTTGGCTAGAGGACGAAGAGGTCGAGGTGCTCTGTGTTCGGGTTAATCTGTGAGGTGGTTCACAGCTTTTTTGTGAACGTTCCTCTATCCTCTCTCCAGTCTCTGTGAATTCAGCATGGCTAGAAGCCCCGGAGGAGTGTATGAAACAGCGAGAGAACCTCTTTCTCAGACGTCCACGAAGGCGAGACCTGCCCCTGGGAGGCAAGGCTCTCCTGGTGATAGCCTTGATCATCAGCAGCCTCTCAGCATGCGCAGGGCAGGTCGCGCACCAGGGCGCCACACCCTCATCGACCCGCCAGCCAGACCCCACTGCCTCATCCACGCAACTCCTTCAACAAGAAGGACCAACCTCTGGCCTTTACATAGGTGAGGTTGGCACCGATGCTGCCGGGAACGACAGTGCCCTCTACAGAGTTGATTATCAGAGCGGGAAAGTGCTCTGGAAGTATCAATTCAGGCTCTCCAAGCCAATCCCAGGTGTGGGGAAGTATGCTCCCCCGTTTGGTCTGATTGTGCAGCAAGGGTTGGTGTTTGTGGAGTCTGTTGGTGTGGTCTACGCGGTTACCGCTGCCACAGGCCATCTCGCCTGGTCATACCCCCTCGATAGCACTCTTGAACTGATACGCGGCCAGATGAGCATACCGGTGCTTTCGCAGGGGATCTACTATTTCACAGGCACAAAGGAGAAGGAGCAAAATGGAGACCTGCTCTATGCGCTTGATGCCAGGACCGGGAAGCTCCTTCGGACCTATTCGGAGGTTCGAGGCTTTGCTCTGCAGGAGAACGTGTTGTATACATCTGATATGGATCGTGGACCGATCAGAGCGATGAATCTGAAAAGTGGCCAGGTGCTCTGGCAGAAGAGCATCGCTGGCCCTGAGCACTACCCATTGCAATTCTTCATGGCTCCCTCTCTTTTGAAGCACACGGTCTATTTTCGCGCGAATAACCAACTGCCAACAAACGCCTATGAGAGTTCCCTTTACGCATTCGATGCCATGACTGGGCAACAACTCTGGCATTCCCCGAACGTGACCGTGAGGGGTCCAGTGGCCGATTTTCCGATCTCCGACCAGACAATTGTGTCAGGGGTGATCGGCGATGGCCTCTGGGCCTCTGATGCGGCACATGGCGATCAGCTCTGGAGCAGGAAGATGGGTTTTGCCGGCAATCTCATGGTTGAGGGAAAGAGCATCTATGCGACATTCGATCCAAACGCCACGGACTTCCTGGAGGATTTTCCGCCGCAAGATCCCCATGTCCCCGGTCTCATGAGCCTGGATGCAGGAACTGGCTCTCTCATCTGGCAGAAACTGATTACGACCCAGCTTGCGGGAGACCCCTCTTCGGACACCATTCTGGGATTCCTTGTCCACAAGAGTATTCTGTATATTAATCAGGACACACCCATCAAGGGCCACGAGACGTACCGGACGACCGCGATGGATCCTGGAGGAAAAGTTCTCTGGCAAATCAATCTCGGTGGATACGCTCCTGAAGTGCTTGTCTCCTGAGTACCGCGCCAATTTCCTTTTCTTCTTGTTCAGGTATGAAAGCTCGTTGCGCATCACGTGGGTACTTGGGACGGGTGGGCTTGCAGATGAGCTTCAGGATTGGTTTCCCAGGCTACGGAAAAAATCTGAGAGTGTCGTCCATTTTCATCGTTCTCCATCCGATCTGGTAACTGCCCTTCTTCAAGAACTGGCCTGCTCATCTCAAGGCAGCGTGTAGGACTACAGGAGACTGCATGGCGGCAAAGGCAGGAAACACCTGTTTTTCTCTCTTGTTGTCTCGGAACCCATGCGATGTGCAACGGGATGGCCATTTGGTCGAAGTCGCTTCATTTTCATTGGGTTGATGAGGTAAAACTCGTTGCGCAACCCGTGGGAAGTGAGGGTCCAAAAACGACCGAGCAAAGGACGCCTGGATGGCATACGGACAGCGCCGATCCACTTCCGAGTTCGACGATGCGTTGATCGTCAGCTTATACCAGCAGCACGCACTCACGCTCATGACGTACGTACGCCGGCACGTGCCGTCGCGCGAAGATGCTGAGGATATCGTGCTGGAAGTATTTCTGGCCGCGCTCAAGCAGCAAAACCTCTCGCATTTAAGCGCGGAGAAACAACTGGCCTGGTTGCAACGCGTCGCCTACCACAAATGTGTCGACTACCAGCGCCGCGCAGCGAGCCGGCCCGCCGTTTCCCTGGAAGAGGCGGCAGAGACGCTCCTGGCAGAGGAAACACGAAGCCCCGACCAGTTGGCGGTCCGCAAGGAGGAGGATGCTTTCCTGCGCCAGCAGGTGGGCCAACTGCCCACACAGTACCAGCTGATCTTACAACTGCGTTTCGCCAACGGCCTGCGTTGTACCGAAATTGCCTCTCGCCTGCACAAAAGCGAGGGGGCCACGCGGATGTTGCTCTCACGCGCGCTCAACACCTTGCGCGAGCTCTACGCGCGAGAGAAGGAGGAAGAGAAATGAATGAGGACGAACCATTTACTCCTGAGCATGTAGACGAGCAGGTAGAGCAGCTTTCCTCGCCTGCTCAGGATGAGGCAGCACTCCTCAACGCCAGAGTCGTGCAACGGCTGCACGCGCTCTACGAGGAAGATCAGCGTTCGACAGCGCGTGTGTGGGAACGCCTGGCGCGGCAGGTGGCTGTGTACGACAGCGATCCTCAGCAAACGACTGAGTATGACCACGACGCTCGACATGCGGCACCAGTGCATGGACTGCCACAGGAAGAGACGCAATCCGTGCAATGGAGAGAACATCCATCCACACCGAGAACCATCGCGTGGCTTGCACCTCTCGCCGCAGTGCTCTGCACAGCACTGCTCGTCAGCGGCCTGCTCTGGGTGTTCCAGAGCATCCATTCCAGCCAGACCAGCAGAGCGACGAACCCATCTGCCGGCATTTATCTCAATGAGGCAGACGGCATTGCTAAGCTCGATAGCCAGACCCATAAAGTAATCTGGCATACACCCATCACGGGCAGAGGTCTGACCGCGATCTGGCCGGCGCCCACAGTCTTAGGCAAAGTGGTGTATACCTATTTTCGCCGCTCTCTGCTGGCGCTCAACGCACAAACAGGCGCCTTTCTCTGGTCGCGCATCTTCAAGGACTACATTATAGCAGCGCCAACGCTGGCAGATGGTCAACTCTACGTAATCACCAGCGACTCCACCTTCATGTGCTACGCATTAAACCCAACCAGTGGTGCCATTCTCACCACAACGCCGCTCTCCATGATACCCCTCTCATGGGCTATCGGACCACAAGCTCCCGTCGTGTGGAATCAGGTGCTCTATTACACCGATCCTACCCACCTCTCTGCCGTGCAGCTTCCCAGCACAAAACCACTCTGGCAGCGGCAAGTCCTCCCAGCCCTGACGCCTTCTTCGCTGCAGGAATTAGGGCCAATCTCCGTAATCAACGGTGTGGTGTATGTCACCACAAGGTCGGTAGATGCTCCTCGCTATCTGTTCGCCTTTGATGCGCGTAGGGGCAGCAAATCTGGCGCTCGCCAGCGCTAGGCAATAGCTTCCTCTTCCTGGCCGCTACGCACACGATGATCTATGTCATCAATCAGTTCGATGCTATCCATGCCTTCGATGTCCATACCCACAGGCTCGTCTGGCAAAGGTCTCTCGTGGGAGAGCTGAACAGCGTTGGCGACGTTGCGGCTGATGCCAACTCGCTCTATGTCAGGAGTTACACCCACCATCCCATCAACCAGGAGCGCGTAGCTTTCATCGCCCTGAACGCTGCCAACGGCCAGATACGCTGGCAGCAGCAGTACAGTTTCTCTGGCACCTACATTCAGGGGAACATCCTGGGAACATACGCCGGTACCCTGTATATCGATGAGTGGAATGGCACTACGGGGACATTCTATGCGCTTAATCCCAGCAATGGCTCGATCCGCTGGCAGATGCCCCTCGGCGATGGGCAAACGCAGTGGGGTATCACCATCGTCGCTCCTGCTGGGCCACCCTTCTAGGCGACCGGAGAGCGCAATAGATGGTTCATGACAACGGTCAATCGGACGCAGAAGAACCCCATTTACAACGTCCCACGGGAAAGATACCAGATGTGGAGAGGATTTCCCAGGCGATGAATCGCTAATTCCAAGGATTCACGCCGATTGCGAGTGGTCAAAATGTTTGACGCTTACGGTTCTCACATTACTGGTCTCTTTTTATCTTTCTCCTCTTCTCTCCATTCAATCAGGGGTATTTCTCCGCCTCCATGGACTAGAATGATGGGGGCAGCGGGAGAGCCGGAGTTAGCACTGGCAACCCGTGGAAATTGGCAGACGGTGCAACGTTTGCGCGATTTTTCCGATAGAGATGGAGAAAAGAGCGCAGAGCTCACGGAAGAGGCAGGTACCATGCATCAACCATCCCTCTTTGCACAAGACAATTCAACCGTTTCGCTCCTCTATCAGCGCCACGCCTCGCTGATCCTGATCTCTGTGCGTCGCCTTGTTCCCTCGTGGGAAGATGCCGAAGATATTGTTCTGGAGGTGTTTCTGGCTGCGCTTGAACGGGAAAAGCAGCTTGCTCAACTGAGCGAGCAGACGCAACTGGCATGGCTGCGACGCGTGGCCCACCACAAGGTGGTCGATCTGTATCGGCGATCGTCCGCCAGTCCTCCCGCACCCGTCGAAACGCTTGCTGAGTGGCTCCCCAACGGCAAGGAGTTGACCCCCGAACAGGCTGCGCTCCAGCAGGAAGCCTTTGCGCGTCTGCGGACCCACCTGGCAAGTCTTCCGCCGGCACAGCAGGAAGTCCTCCGCTTGCATTTTGAAGCGGGCCTGCGCTGTAAGGACATTGCCACGCTCCTCAACAAACGCGAGGGAACCATTCGTTCCTTGCTCTCGCGCTCCTTAAATGTTCTCCGTAAACTGTATCAGCAAGAGCCAGAAGGGTAGTTTGCCATGAAAGCATGCTTTCGAGCGAAAACCATCGATGAACAAATTGAGGCGCTCTCCCCCACACCAGAGGGGCGGTTGCCCTCTGCATCCATCAATGCACGCCTGATCCGGGATCTCTCTCTGGTCTATAACCATCCATCCTATGCGCAACACCTCGAACACTCCTTGGCACAGGTTGAACAGCGCCTGAAGGCCCGCCAGATCCAGCAAGGGAACGTTGCTGCAAGCGCGCAACAGCGTGCCCAGAGCAGCCTACTGGCCAGTCTTCCTCCTGCCCGCAAGCGCGAGCAGCCGCGGCGTACCCCATCCGCTCCTCACCGGTTTGCTACCGCGCTGGGGTCAATGGCAGCAGTCCTGTTCGCTGCGCTGCTGGTGGGTTCCTTCATCCTTTTGTTGACCCATGCCCATCAAACCGGCAGTGGGAGGGTGAAGCCTGAGAACACTCCGGCTACAGGGAAACAGGTAGGGCCACTCACATACATCCATATGTTCGATGCTACCACCGGCTGGGCAGTCAATAATAACACCAACCGCATATTGCACACTACGGCAGGCGTCACCCACTGGCAGGATGTCACGCCCGCAGTCGCTGGCCGGAGTTCCATTATCGCCGGGACAGCTTTCTTCAACCCCTCGACCGCGTGGGTGGCCGTGATAGAGGGGAGCAGGCTCTTTGTCTACCGCACACACGATGGGGGCCAGACCTGGCAAAAGGCCTCGATCCCCGACCGGATCGGCAGTAGCTATCATATGACGTTTCTCAACGCGCGGGTGGGCTGGCTGCTCGTGGGCAATGTCGTCGCCATGGACCAGGAGGCGGTGGACGTGCTGCAGACCCGCGACGGAGGCGTGAGCTGGAAGGTGATTTCTGCCTTCAACTACAACCTCTATTTCAACAATCCAGCAGGATTCCAGAATCCAACAGGACTCTCGGTTGAGGGCCACAAAACAGGGGTAAGTTTCGTGAACGAGACAACTGGCTGGGCCACCGCTTCCACCGCCGCCGGCCGTATTGCCTGGCTCTACATCACACACGATGGAGGGGTGAGCTGGCAGCAGCAGTCGATCCCCGAGCCTCCCGACGCTTTCCAGGAATGGGAGACCCTGCCACCCGTCTTCTTCAATGCCACTGATGGCATCTTGCCTCACATTTTTCTCTTCAGCTCAGCGAGCCAGACGCTCAATCTCTACTTCACCCACAATGGAGGAGCAAGCTGGAGCGCCACACCAGCTGTGTCCCCATCAGCCACGGCCGGGACACTCACGACAATCCCTGATGGGGCCATCGATTTTGTCGACGCGAGGCACGGCTGGTTCGCCAGCAATACCTTTAATGTTAAGAGTTATCAGTATCTCAATAGCACCGTCTATCGCACCAGCGACGGTGGCCAGCGCTGGACGCACTATACCATCAGACTGAACGCGGATATCACGATGATCGACTTTGTCTCGCAAACGCAGGGCTGGGCAATTGACTCGGCGCAGGCGCTCTATCAGACCACGGATGGTGGGCAAACGTGGACGAAGGTGAGGCCGACTGTCGCATAGCTTTCTTTGCTCGTCAGCCGCTCAGCATCCTTCCAGCCGGGTGACAGGGCCAGTGCTTACGGTCTCTCAACCTTGTTGCGCATCGCGTGGGGGTATGCTCCTTTCATGTGAACTAGCTAGCCTTACGCATAATTTCACGTAAGGCGATGATTCGCTCCCGTAACTCCCGGTGTGACACACCAATTGAAACATGCTGTAAATGTTGCTATGATCACAAGTGTCTTTCCTGCCCAGGAGCGTGGGAGAGCGCTGGGCTTGAACGGTGTTGTGGTAGCACTGGGAATCAGCATTGGTCCCACTATTGGCGGCATTATCACGCAGTACTTGACCTGGCGCTGGATCTTTTTTATCAATGTGCCTATAGGTATCCTCTTGTTTGTCGCGTCGCGGCATCTGCTCACTGAGCGTATGCGCCGTGGGCAAGGGCGGTTCGATCCAGTAGGTGCAGCTTTGCTGGGCATTGGACTCGCAGCATTGATATTGGGTCTCTCGTTCGGCCAGGAGTGGGGCTGGACTTCGCCTCGCCTGCTGGGATCTCTGGCAATTGGAGTGGCAGCGCTGGCTACTGGAGTGCTCGTCGAGCGCCATGTCCAGGACCCTGTGTTAGATCTGAAGCTGCTGAAGAACCGCGTCTTCGCCTCGGCCAACATTAGTTTTGTCCTGGCTATGCTTGCGCTGTTCGCCCCTGGTTTCCTACTGCCCTTCTATTTCGAGGAGCTGCGCGGCTTTTCTGCTGTAGAGGCTGGGCTACTCCTCACGCCCCTATCGCTGGCCCTCGCTGTCCTTGCGCCCATCAGCGGCTCGCTCGCGGATAGGATTGGTTCACGCTGGTTATCGCCTGTTGGGCTGGCGATAGCCTGTATTGGGCTGATCCTACTCAGCCAACTTGATCAGACAAGTTCTATCTGGGATATCGCCTGGCGGCTTGGCTTTACCGGCATTGGGCAGGGCATCTTTCAGGCGCCGAACACCAGGGCTATGATGGGTGCTGCACCGCGTTCTCAACAGGGCGAGGCATCGGGATTGCTGGCAACAGGGCGAGTTATCGGGCAGAGTTTGAGCGTAGCGATTGCGGGAGCAGTCTTCACCGGATTAGGGGGTGCAGCGGCAGGCAGTATACTTGTTATGCAGCAGCAAAGGCAAACTCTCTCTGCTGAGCAGATCAACGCGCTTCAAAGTACCTTCGTGAGTAGCCTACACGCCGCGCTCCTGGTTTGCGCTGCTTTTGCCGGGATTGGCATCTTCACTTCGCTCGTGCGGGGTAACGAGAGGGCAAAAGCTGCTTGAAT
>WNFC01012521.1_pt1 | contig 17346 bp, 20 predicted proteins | sample 5400541 | NCBI WGS metagenome assembly WNFC01 (sample SAMN13153342, study PRJNA577476) | soil metagenome | isolation source: 120 cm saprolite under Douglas fir tree site 2 hole 2 replicate 1 | place: USA:California | collected 2015-04-18
GTGCGGGATTTTCATACGGTGATTGGGCGCGAGGCGCGGGCGCAGATTATGAAGGCCGAGGGGAGATTGCCGGCGGCGATTATCGCATGCGTGGGTGGAGGATCGAATTCGATTGGAATTTTCCATGACTTCATCGGCGACAAGAAAGTGAAGCTGATCGGGGTGGAAGCGGGCGGACGCGGCGACAAGTTGGGCGATCACGCGGCGCGCTTTCGCGGTGGACTGCCGGGAGTTTTGCAGGGGACGTATTCTTACGTTTTGCAGGATGCGGCGGGACAGATCGCGGCTACGCATTCGGTTTCGGCGGGGCTGGATTATCCGTCGATTGGGCCGGAACATGCATGGCTTGCGGATACGGGGAGAGCGGAGTATGTAGCGGCGTCGGATGCTGAGGCGCTGGACGCCTGCAAGCTACTGGCGCAGACGGAGGGGATTATTCCGGCGCTGGAGTCGGCGCATGCGGTGGCGGAAGTGATTAAGCGAGCGCCGGGGATGAAGAAGTCGGAAGTGGTGGTTGTGAATGTTTCGGGGCGCGGGGATAAGGACATAGGGATTCTAAGGGAAAACCTGAAACTGGATTAGAGTTCGGGCTCGGGCGTTTGGGCCCCCTGATTTGTTGCCGCCGCCAGCGAACAGCAGGTTCCTCTCCCGCTGGCGCGGGCTCGGAATGACAGTCTTAGTGGGTTAGCAGTGACTTCATAGTTGCAATGGCAATGGTGATTGCTTTCAAATCCCGGCCAGCACTCGTCGCGTACGTGACTTGCGGCGATCCCGATCTGCGCTCCACGCGCGAGGTTGCCTTGGCGGCGATTGATGCGGGGGCGGAGGTCATCGAGCTGGGGGTGCCGTTCAGCGATCCGGTGGCGGATGGGCCGGTGATTCAGCGGGCCAGCGAGCGAGCGCTAAAGAATGGTGTGTCGCTGGATCAGGTGCTGACGCTGGCGGCGGAGATTCGGCGGGAGAGCGACGCGGGGCTGATCGTGTTCTCTTATTTCAATCCGGTGCTGCGAATGGGGCTGGAAAAGTTTGCCGCGCGGGCTGCGGATGTCGGTGTGGACGGGGCGCTAATTACCGATTTGCCGGTGGAAGAGGCGGGCGAATATCTGGGTCACATGCGGGCGCACAATCTGGCGACGATTTTTCTTGCGGCTCCGACCAGCACGGATGAACGGTTGAAGAGCATTGCGGAAGCGTCGTCGGGATTTGTTTATGCGGTTTCGCGGACGGGAGTCACGGGTACGCGAAAGGAATTGCCGGAAGATGCGCAGAAACTGGTGCGGCGGCTGCGAAAGTCTACCAAGTTGCCGATTGCGGTTGGCTTCGGAATCTCGGTGGCGGAGCAGTTTGCTGCGGTCGGCAAGTACGCCGATGCCGCGGTGGTGGGCAGCGCGATTGTGCAGGTGATCGAGCGCAGTCCGGGCACGGAAGCGCAAGCTGTGGCAGAATTCATAAAGCAGCTTTCAGGCGTCAGCCGTCAGCCATCAGCCGTCAGCCATCAGGTTTCAGGCGCGCGGTAGGTTTAGTGCGTCGATGCCGCGAGGCATGCGAAGGGTGCCGATTGACGAATTGGTTTCCCTGATGACTGAGGGCTGACGGCTCTTTATGGACATCGCAGACTGGCGTCAGAAAATTGACGAGATTGACCGCAAACTGGCGGAGTTACTGTGCCAGCGGGCACAGGCTGCGCATGCGATTGGAGAGCTGAAACACGGCGCGGGCTTGCCGGTTTACGAGCCCGACCGGGAGAAGACGGTATTCGAAAACGCGCGCCGCGCGAATTCCGGGCCGCTGCCCGACCGCGAACTGCTTCGCATTTTTGAGCGGATCGTGGACGTCATGCGGCAAAGCGAGATGGCGCAGGTCGCTCCGGGGGCGGCGTCCTCGGCTGCCGATGGTTTGGGCGAAACGGAGATAGGGCCGGAAGTAAATGATTGAAGACCAGCTCTTAGCTATTACCCTTTAGCTGTTAGCTCCAAACCCGGCAGCACGGGCTAAAGGCTAAGGCTAACAGCTAAAGCTCAACTTATGATCGTCGCAATGCAGGAAACAGCTACGGATGACCAGATCCAGGTGGTGGTGGAACACCTGATGGGGCTGGGATTCTCGGTCCACCGGACGACTGGCGAGCGCCAGACGATCCTTGCTGCCGTGGGCGCGCGCACGGATTTCGATACCCGCAACCTGGAAGTTCTCAGCGGAGTGATGGAAGTGCACCGCATCAGCGCGCCTTACAAGCTGGCGGGGCGCGGGTTCCGTCCGCAGGGCACGGTGATTGAGTTTGCTAATGGCGTCAAAGTTGGCGGCAAAGATGTGGTGGTGATGGCGGGGCCGTGCTCGGTCGAATCACGCGCACAGTTGTTCACGGTTGCCGAGCAGATCGCCACGGCCGGGGCCCGGGGATTGCGGGGTGGCGCGTTTAAACCCCGGAGCTCGCCGTATTCGTTTCAAGGGCTCGGATTGGAAGCGCTCAAACTGCTGCGCGAAGCGGGCGACAAGCACAAGCTGCTGGTGATCAGCGAGGTGATGGAGATTTCGCAGATCGAGGTGATGCTGCCCTACGTGGACATTTTCCAGGTGGGAGCGCGCAACATGCAGAACTTCAATCTGCTGCGCGAACTTGGGAAGGTCAAGACACCGATATTGCTGAAGCGCGGCATCGCTGCGACTCTGGAAGAGCTGTTGCTATCCGCCGAATACATTATGGCGGGCGGCAATTACGAGATCATTGTTTGTGAGCGCGGTATTCGCACGTTTGAGACATACACGCGCAACACCATGGACATTTCCGCGATACCGGTTGTACATAAGCTCTCGCATCTGCCGATCGCCTCCGACCCTTCTCATGGAACCGGACTGAGAGACAAGGTTTCTCCGATGGCCCTGGCCTCGGTTGCCGCGGGCGCGGATGCGCTGCTGATCGAAGTGCATCACGATCCTGATAAGGCCCTCTCCGACGGGGCGCAGTCGCTCTATCCGCAACAGTTCGCTGATCTCATGGATGCAATGCGGATGATTGCGCCGGCGGTGGGAAGAGCGATCGCTTAGAAAGATTGAATCATTGAATCATCGGGGGATTGAATCATTGATTCTTCCGCGAAGGTTGGCGAATGATTCAATGCTTCAATCCCCCGATGATTCAATTCCTCGCCCATGGCTATCCGCCAAATCACGATTATTGGAACCGGGCTGATTGGGGGCTCGCTCGGGCTGGCACTCAAGAAGAATGGCTTTCGCGGGAAAATCATTGGGTGCGATTCGGCGGGCGTGCTTTCAAAGGCGGAGCGCCTTCGGGCGATCGACCGAGGCGTCGCCGATCCGGTTGAGGCTTCTCTCGGCAGCGACGTGGTGGTGCTGGCGACTCCGGTGGGCGCAATCATCGAACTGATTGAGCGGCTCGCGCCGCGTCTTTCTTCAAATACATTACTGACCGACGTGGGAAGTACGAAGGCGGAAATTGTGTCTCGGGCGGGCAAAGCTTTTGGCCAAGATGCTGCGCGGCGTTTCGTGGCCGGGCATCCCATGGCGGGCAAGGAAAATTCTGGGATTGCGTTTGCGGATGCGGATTTGTTTCGCGGGGCGGTTTGGTTTGTTACTCCGTTGCCCGGGCAGCGGTTGAAGACTGGCCTTGTCAGCGAGTATCTGAGGCTAGTGAAGAAGACGGGGCTGCGGATTGCGGAGCTTGATGCGGCGGAGCATGATCAGCTCTGCGCGTGGATCAGTCATGTCCCGCAGATGATTTCGACTGCACTGGCTGCGACTTTGGTTGAGGAATACGGAGAGAAGGCTCCGCTGCTGGAGTCCGGCGGGCGGGCGTTGCGGGAGATGACGCGGATCGCGGGGAGTCCGTATTCGATGTGGCGCGATATTGCGATCACGAATAAGAAACAGATTGCTGAGGCGCTGCTGAAAGTGGAGCAGAGGCTGGGGTATATTCGCGAGAATTTGGATACGCGGGGGTTGGAGGAAGAGTTTGAGCGAGGGCATGGGCTGAAAAATCATTCACCACAGAGACGCAGAGTCACAGAGAAGTCGCGCTAGTTCTTTGTCCTGGAAGATGCAAACGGTTTGCTGTGGGCGAGAGAAAAGCAGGTTCCTCTCCGCCTGTGACGATCGGAATGACATCGATTTTTTGTTGCTTGAAGATTTCCCTGTGGCTCCGTGTCTCTGTGTTGAAAGTGTTTTAGAATTTGCGGCGTATGAAGAAGGTTGTTGCCAATGCTGACGAGGCGGTCCGTGATATTGCGGATGGCGCCACCGTCATGGTTGGCGGCTTTGGGCTGTGCGGGATTCCGGAAAATTTGATTCGGGCATTGGCGCGCAAGGGGGTCAAGAATCTCACGACCATTAGCAACAATGTGGGCGTGGACGGGTATGGGATGGGACTGCTGCTGGCGGCGGGGCAGATTCGGCGGCACATTGGGACTTACGTGGGCGAGAACAAATTGCTTGAGCAGATGGTGCTGGAGAAGAAGATTGATTTGCAACTCGTGCCGCAGGGGACCTTTTCAGAGCGCATACGCGCGGGGGGCGCGGGGATTGCAGCTTTTTTTACTCCTACTGGTGTCGGAACTATTGTCGCGGACGGGAAAGAAGTCCGCGAGTTTGATGGGCGCGTGTACGTGATGGAACGCGGGTTGACGGCGGATTTTGCGTTGGTCAAGGCTTGGAAAGGCGATACCTGGGGGAATCTGGTATATCGCAAGACAGCGCGCAATTTTAATCCCATGATGGCGACCGCGGCGAGGATCACGATCGCGGAAGTGGAGCAACTTGTTCCGGTCGGAGAGATTGAGCCGGACCTGGTGCATACGCCGGGGGTTTATGTGAAGCGGATTTTTCAGGGTGAGAAGTACGAGCGGCTGATTGAGAGAAGAACGGTAAGAAAGCAGTGATCAGTGGTCGGTGGGCAGTGGGCAGTGAAACCGCTTCTGCTTAGTGACCGCTGGCCACCGACCACTGACCACTGGTTTCTATGACTAAAGACATCGGCAAACGCGAGCGCATCGTTAGGCGGATTGCGCGCGAACTGCAAGATGGGTTCTATGTGAATCTGGGGATTGGGATGCCTACGCTGGTGGCGAATCACGTGCCGGCTGGGATTGAAGTTGTTCTACAGAGTGAGAATGGGATGCTGGGGATTGGGCCTTATCCGGTCGAGGGGCAGGAGGATGCGGATCTCATTAATGCGGGAAAAGAAACTGTCAGCGAGATGCCGGGGACGTCGTATTTTTCTAGCGCGGATTCGTTTGCCATGATTCGCGGCGGGCATATTGACTTGAGCGTGCTTGGCGCGATGGAAGTGGATGAAGAAGGCAGTCTGGCGAACTGGATGATTCCGGGAAAAATGGTGAAAGGCATGGGCGGCGCTATGGATCTGGTCGCGGGGACCCGGCGGGTGATCGTCGCGATGGAGCACACCACGCGTGAGGGCCAATCGAAAATCCTGAAGAAGTGTACGTTGCCGCTTACTGGGGCAAAAGTTGTGGATACGATTGTGACCGAGCTGGCGTACATCCGGGTGACACCAGAGGGACTGGTGCTGGAGGAAATTGCGCCAGGGCGTACGGCGGATGATGTGCAGCGGGCGACCGAGCCAACGCTGATTTTGAGTCCGGGGCTGAAGAGTATGGAGAGCTGACGGCGCTCTGCCATCCCCAGCGGAGTTGCTTTTCTACAGCCCGTTCCGGCAGCCGCAAACGAACCGCCGGTCCTCCGACTGCGCCGACTATTCCGGTGTGTCTCCAAACAAAAGCCGCTGCGGGAGATTCTTAATCCCATCCGCATCGATGCTGATGATACGATCAAAAAGCTCCTCTGGCCATTTGTCGTAGGGCGGCGCGTAACCCAGTGCGTGGATCAACTTCGGCATCTGACCGTGGTGCCAGCAGATCAAAACCGTCTTACCCTTGAATTTTTTCTTCCGCAAGTCCTTCACAATTCTCTTAATTTCCTTATCGGCGTACACGGTGCTGACATCCAGCCCCAGCTTGTCAGCTGTAAGGCGGATTGTCTCGTACGGGCGCTGAGAATGCTTGGTCGATGTCGATGCAAACACGAAATCGGGGTTCACGATTTTCGGGAGCAACTTTGCCAGACCTGTGGCACGCATCCTTCCCCGTAATGCCAAATGGGGTACTGCGGACGCAGGCTTCTCCGCGTGCCTGACGATGACGATCCTCTTAGGCCCCGCACTCATAAAAAGCTGAACTCCCACGAGGAAAAGAGTGAGTATCGGCGAACCTCGTCGTAGCACACTCAGTTTCTGCCCTAGCATCAAGCTCTTCGACCAGCTACTTGGTAGCTTTCGGCGGGCACCGTGCGTCGTAGATCGCCTGCATCTGCCTCAGTTTGAGCACGCCATAGAACACGGTACACGCCATGGCAACAACCAGAATCGAGCCGAACCTCTTTTCCCAGCCGTACGCCTCCTCGCGGTTGGCGACATAGCTGGCGATGATCAAGCAGAGAATGCCGATGTTGATGGCCCAGTTCACCGGTTTCGGCACGATGTACTGTAGGGTGCCGAAGCCGGCAAGCTGGTAAAGCATGAACGGCAAGATCGCTACCATCGGCAGCAGTTCGGAGGCACCGAGCGAGATGTCAACGGAGCCGGGGACCACCGCGTGCAGCAGCCTGCTGTGCGCCAGTTGATGGAACAGCGACGGAATCGCACATAATAAAGGCACCGCGGCCAGCAACTCGAGCACCAGCGACCCGCACCAGGTGCCGATCTTGGACACGTTGTCAGCGCCATCTTTCGATGATTGCGTGCCGATGTACAGGCCACCGACGATGGCCGCGGCACTGGACAGCATCAGCAGCTCCACGGTGATGCCAAAGGCCTCCGGTTCGCCCGCCTTGAGTAACAGCATGGCCAGGAAACCAGGAGTGTAGAACATCACGCGCACGAGTTTTGCCCAAACGCGCTCGTCGCGTTCCGGCGGCAGGATTGGGAGTGCGAGTCCGTCGGTTCCGATGGTTGGTCTAGCTTTTGACATTCTGGGCCTCGGGTCGAAAGGCAACACGTCAGCGTAGAGGGGTCCCGGTCGGTCGGAAACTGTCAAAAATTACAGCGGCAACAGGAATCCCAAAGGAACGGCTCGTCGACAAAGTGAGCGTTCGTGCGATCTGACTTGAAGGGGCGCGGCGTTCAGCCGCGCCCCTTTCCCCACCTCAATCTGTCATCCCGAGCGAAGCCGAGGGACCTGCTTTTTGCCGGCAGTTGTGGCGCTGCGGGCGAACAGCAGGTCCCTCGACTGCGCGAATGATTCGCGTCGCGAATCATTCGCTTCGCTCGGGATGACAGAGGTTAGCGGGGCTTAAATGCAGCGCTGGAAGCGCTGCTCCACCCAAAGGCAAGCCCCCGGCATTTAGCTGACCCTCGGCCTCGCGCTAAACCAGTCGAAAGGGGGCGCTTAGCAGACGGGCGGGGAGCATCACTACGGCCCAAACCAGAGCCAGGACTCCGTGGACTGCGATGCCCAGAATGCGGAACGGCAATAGCAGCAGCCAGACAATTGGGTAGAGCACCAGCGCGAGCAGCGCCAGCGGCCAGCAGAGGACGAACAGAATGCACCAGAGGAAGAAGGCAGCCATGGGAGTTCTCCTGAGATTAGATACGTGGGAGGGGGCGTGGGAGTTCCAGCGTATAATCCGGGTTTGTAAAACCGTTCTGAAACTATGACGATGGAATTACGCCTGCCAAGCTTCTGGGTCTGCCTCGTTGTTGCCTGCCTCGCGACTAGCCCCGTCGTTTCTGCTCAGAATCCGCGAGAGATAACTCGGTTCTGTGAATCGAAAGACATGCCAGTAACTCTTGCGGTCAATGCCCCCGCAGAACTCCGCTCGATTTCGTTCTTCTCGTCCAGTAATAACGAAGGCAGCTTGGGGGACCTGACACTGACGAATACCGGAGACAAGCCCATCATTCATGCCGTTGTAGTGACCGATTTCCTAGACCGCGATGGAACCCGACTGTTGACTATGCCGTTCTTTTTTCGCGATGACACGCGCCTTGATGAGGAAATGAAAAACAACTTCAGAGAAGAAACGGATTGGATGCCGCCCGGACTCGCGGCAAGGCGGACCGGGATCACCCACGGCGTACTCTCGCACGCTATACGTCCCAGAGAGTCCTGGGAGATCGCGGGGATTAGCGACATCTTACTGACAACCTGCCCTGCAAGAGTCCGCGTCACTCTGCTAGCGAGTCATTATTCAGACGGCACCGTCTTCGTGGATTCCAGTCCCGACCTACACTTGGAACCCGTCATAGACATGTCGTGGGCGATCAATAGCGAGTGGGGAGCGTTACGGTTCAGCCTGCACGAGTCTCCCGTGGCTCCCGGGAGCGATGTGCTTGCGAAATTGCGAATCGCTGCCGACGGTTGCCCTATCGTCCAGGCAACCGACAAGGATAGCGCAATCACAAGCTGGCTCCAGCAGGTGGTGTCCAGCCTATCGTTCGTACCTGCAATGGATAGCGGTAGAAACCGTGATAAGAGATGCCACTCCTCAAACACTACCTTCGAGATTCCAAACCAGACTATCGATGGGCGACGGGTAAGCTGCCTCCGGCTCTTCTCGTTCTCACAATTATCCCGAGCAACGAATTCGATTCGTTTCTTGTGCCAGAATCGGATCAGCGGAAGGACTTGGCGCTCGTGTTCCTGAATGGATTCCCCATAACCGCCCAGCCAACGGGCTCAGGGTGCCCACACTGACATCCGCGGTGAGGGTCTCTGACCGAACTCATTAGTGCGCGCCCTGGCTCTGCATCCTTGCCTTCTCGAACTCATCGCCACTTTGCCAGCCGATTAACTTTTGTTGCGATGCGGCGGCCCAGCCTAACGCGAAGCCGAAGCGGGTCATTACGGCGTCGCCGGTGAAGTCCATGCTGGGACTGTATTCGTCGCTGGGCTGGTGGTAGTGGTTAGTGGTGTAGTCCTCGGCTTGCTGCATGCCCCAAGCGGTGTTGTGGCCTTTGTACTTCATGCCTTCGTTGAGGGAGAAGGCGGGGACGCCGACGCGGGCCAGGCTAAAGTGGTCGGAGCGGTAGAAGTGTCCGGCTTCGGGGTGGGAATCGGGGCGGATGGCGAGGCGGAATTCCTTGGCCATGGCCTCAACCGTAGGATAGAAAGTGTTGCGCTCCGCTCCGGAGACTTCAACTTCTTCGGGCGAGCCGAGGGGCGGGATGTCATCGAAATTCAGATCGAGCGTAATCTTGCCCGCCGGGATGGGCGGATGTTTGCCGAGATATTCCGAACCGAGCAGGCCCTGCTCTTCTGCTGTCACTGAAGCGAAAATCACCGAGCGCCGCGGCCGGGCCGGGGCTTGTGCGAATACGCGGGCGAGTTCCAGCACGATGCCGCATCCGGTGGCGTTGTCGCGGGCGCCGTTGTAGATGTTGTCACCCGGCATGTCGGGACGAATGCCGAGATGGTCGTAGTGCGCGGTGTAGAGGATATTTTGCTCACCATGTGGGCTTTGAGTTTGACCGTGAGCGGCACGGGATGGAAGTTGCGGGACTGTGCGTCCGCCATCAGTTTGTCGAGGTCCATGCCGGACTTTTGCGCCAGCTGGCGGGCGACTTCAAGCTGGATCCAACTGGCGGCTTGGAGTTGCGGCTGGTCGCTTTTCAGGAAAGATTTTTCACCGGAGTTGGAGTTGCGCACCACCTCCCAGGGATAGCTGGCCATCTCGGTTTTGTGAATGAGGATCACGCCGACGGCGCCTTTGCGGGCGGCTTCTTCGTATTTGTAGGTCCAGCGGCCGTAGTAAGTGAGGGCGCGGCCTTTGAAGAAATTAGGGTCGTCGGAGGAAGGCTCACTGACCAACATGAGCAGGACTTTGCCGCGAACGTCGGTGCCTTTGTAGTCGTCCCATTTGTATTCGGGGGCCTCAATTCCGTATCCGACGAAAACGATGGGGGCGTCTATGTCGCTGGAGGGGCGCTGGGTTTCGTCGTAAGCGACGTATTCGTCGAGCGGCTTGAGTTTGAGGGCGTCACCTTTATTGGGGACGAGTTCGAAAGTGGTTTCGGGCGCGGGAGTGATCCCGACCATCGGCACTTTCTGGAAGTAGGTCCCGTTGTCGCCGGCGGCCTTCAGTCCATAGAGCCAGAATTGGGTGGCGATGTATTCGGCGGCAAGGTCGCCTCCGCGCTGGCCAGTGCCGCGGCCTTCGAGAAGGTCGAGCGAGAGAGAGCGGACGTGGGCGCGAATATGTTCGGGGTCAATTTTTTCGAGGGCGGCAATGGCCGCGGGGGGAAGGTGGGCGGACGCGGCGGGAGCGGGTTTGCGGGCGGCTTGCGCGACGGTGAGACTGAGGGCGAGGGAGAGGACCACGAAGACGATCTTTCGCATTTAAGGATGAGCTCCTTGGAACGGGATCAGATCAACCGATATTTTACGGTACGCGAGCGAAACAGCCACCTGGTTCAAACGAATTCAAAAGCTTTTAACCGCAGAGGACGCAAAGAAGAGCCGCGAAGATCGCAAAGAAGGGCTTTCGTCGGTAAGAAACTGATAGCTCACAAGACTGATGGCTGACAGCTTGCTTCGCCCGCGACCGCGGGCTAGTTTTTGGCGCCTCAACCGGGGCGGAAATCGGCGACTTGTTCGGTGGGTTGGAAAAGGGGCTTGGGTGTGTCTCCAGTCGCGGATGCGGCCTTGCGGGCGATGTCTTCGAATTCCTGGCGCACCCAGCCCACGCTGGAGATTTCGATTGCGCCGTCCTCGGAAATCCAGAAGGCGGTGGGGACGTTGGTCAGTCCGTAAGCGTTCGAAACGGGATAGGCTTTCGTGTCGTCGAGCAGGACGGGGAATGTGATGCCGTATTTCTTCAGGAAAGACGCCGTGTCCGGCTTATCGTTTTGCGAGATGCCGACGACGCTGACCTTCGGGCCGCGGTATGCCTTATAAATGCGCTCGAAATAGGGGAACGCGTACTGGCATACGGGGCAGGAAATCTTGAAAAATACAGCTAAAACCGGGCCGCGGGAGAGAGCGTCTTGCAGCGAGAACTTTGATCCGTCGATTGCGGGCAATTCGAAGGGCGGGGCCGCGGTCCCCGCAGTCAGTGCGACCATTTTCTTTTCTTTTTCTCCGAACAAACTGTTCAGCCACTTCATGGCTGCCCTCACTTACCTGAAATCTATTGGATGATGTTAGCTGCCCGGAGGATTTTCTTTGCCAGACCGGTGAGCGGGAGGGTGTTTAGCCGTGCGATTCTGACCCATCCGCCGGCCTTCGCTGGCGATGGCCCCGTTCGACTTCGCTCAGGCCGGGTCCGCACCACACGACCAGCTCCTGCTCGGCTGCGAGCGACTACGCGCACTGCGAAATTGGTGACGGTGATGGAATGGCGCACCGAGAACAACGGCTCGTCGGAAGCATTCGGCGCGGCGACTTCGGGCAACTCCCACATCCCCGGCATCAGGCTCTGGGCTTCTGATCTGCGCACCAGAAGAATGGAATCGCCGCGGCGGGTTAGAGAATAAGTGATCCCGTGTTTGCGCTGGGGAGGCTTGGCGGTCGTGGGTTGACCTGCGCCGCGAGTGCGGCAGAATTTTCTGATGGGGCAGGCATTGCACCGTGGCTGGCGGGGCAGGCATACTGTGGCACCCAATTCCATCATTGCCTGATTGAAGTCGCCGGGACGGTGGGGATCCAGGAAAGACTGGGCCGCATCCCACAGGTCTTTCTTGGGACTCGCCAGCTTGGGACTCGCCAGCTTGGCACTCGCCAGCGCCAAGACTCGCCGCAGGACTCGCTCAACGTTTCCATCGAGCACGGCGACTGGTTCATTGAAGGCGATGCTGGCAATGGCGGCGGCGGTGTAGCGGCCGATTCCGGGAAGAGTGCGCCAGGCTTCCGCGTTCTGCGGAAATATTTTTTCTCGGGCGATGATCTTCGCTGCGGTGTGGAGATTGCGGGCGCGGCGGTAGTAGCCGAGGCCGCTCCATTGGGCCAGCACAGCGGATTCACGGGCTGCGGCCAGCTTTTGCACGGAGGGGAAGCGCAAGAGGAATTCCTCGTAGCGTGGGATGACGGCAGCAACGCGGGTCTGCTGCAGCATGATTTCTGAGATCCAAATGTGGTACGGGTCACAAGTGCGGCGCCAGGGGAGGTCGCGGCGGTTCTGGTCGTACCAGGTGAGGAGGGCGCGACGGAGTGGCAGGTGAGCGGGAGGCTTCATCATTAAGGCTCGAGCGATTGTACTTTGCTGGGCAAGGGCCGCCCACCCTGTCGCAAAGAACGCGACAAGGATGGGGCACCCGGCCGCATTCAAAACTGTCGAGGGCTTCGTCGCTGCCGGCGAACAGCAGGTTCCTCGCCGCTTACGCGGCTCGGAATGACAAACTTTAACAGGAGGCAGTTCCGATTGACCGTGGCACACCTGCCGCGAAATAATGGCCATCTGTCCATGTCCGTGAATTTTTTGTACCAGGATGCGAGGCGCCATGAACGATTTCAACCGCAAGGTCGAGGATGCATCTGCACGCGTCAACAAAACGGTGGGGGATACCGCGGAGCGAGTGGAGAAGGAAGCCGCGGAATTCATCAAGTACTTGAACGACGAAGTGGTGCCAGCGGTGCGGGAGCATTCGACCAAGGCGTTGCGCATTGCGGCGGACAAGATGCACGAACTCGCCAACTACATGGAAAAACACTCGGCGCCACCCAAGTGAATCTGACACTGCTGGTCGTGGTGTCTGTTCTTTTACTGGCTGGCTGCGGGCATAAGCCGGTCAGCGTGGTCGTACCCGCGGCCCCTTCAGTCGAGCCGCGGCCTTCGGAGCAATCTGGCGAAGCCAAGCCTCCTGAGATATCCGGTGAAGCGACTGAGATCGCTCCAGACGCCAAGCCTTTGCTGGTAGAGACTGGCATTGCCAGCTGGTATGGCGCGCCGTATCACAACCGCCGCGGGTCGAACGGCGAGATTTATGACATGCACGCCATGACGGCGGCACATCGTACCTTGCCGCTGGGTTCTATTGTTCGGGTCACGAATCCCGGGACCGGAGCGTTCGCAATTGTGCGAATTACTGACCGCGGGCCGTTCATCGAGGGGCGAATCATTGACCTGTCTCAGGCGGCGGCCCAGAAAATTGGCCTGGTGCAAAAGGGTACCGCCATAGTGCGGCTGGAGGTGCTGAAAACTCCGCAACCGATCGAGATGGGCGGGCGCTGGGCAGTGCAGATTGGGGGGTTCGGGAGCGAAGAGACTGCGCGAGACATGGCCGGACATTTGTCACGGCGGTACCACACGGCGAAGGTACTGACGTTTAATAGTCCGGCGGGCGACTGGTGGGTTCGAGTGCGGGTGAAAGATGACGAGCGCGAACGGGCCGAGGAAGTGATGCGGGCGGAGAAAACCAGCGAGGGCGGCATTTTTCTGGTCAGGTTGGATTAGAGGCAGTGGGCAGTGGGCAGTGGGCAGAGATCCGTTTGCGTCGGGACTGCCCACTGGCCACTGATCACTGATCACTGACCACTCGAAGGACGTGAGATGAACGATTGTTTATTCTGCAAGATCATTGCGGGCGAAATTCCATCGAAGAACGTGTATGAGGACGAGCATACTTATGCGTTCGAGGACATCTCTCCCAAGGCTCCGACGCATGTGCTGATCGTGCCAAAGAAGCATATTCGGGGACTGAAAGAGGCGAACGCGGAAGATGCGGAGATTTTGGGACGATGCCATCTGGTGGCGGCACAGATTGCACGCCAACTGGGAATTGAAGATGGATACCGGACGGTTCTGAACGTAGGTCCAAAGGCGGGACAGTCAGTGTTTCATTTGCACGTACATTTGCTCGGAGGGCGCGACTTGCATTGGCCTCCGGGGTAAAATGGCTGAAGACAAGATTGTTGCAGCGATGTTTTCCTTTCCACAACCAGGCAGCGGACGACGGAGCGCTTCCCTGCTCATATCGCTTCTGATTCATTGTGGCATCGTGTATTTGTGGTTGCACCGGGCGCCGGTTTTTGTGAAGCCTTCGTCTGTGGCCTGGGGTCAACATGGGCGGAGCGAGGAGCTGACTTATTTCCCAGCGCCGCAAGAGCAAAAGTCTGCGGCGAAGAAGACTCCTGTGCGCTTCAACGCAAAGCCCAAACTGGCGAAGGAAAATCCTGAAAAAGTAACTGCGGCCGCTCGGGCTGGAACAGAGTATGGCTCGCTTTCGCAGGGGATTTCGTCAGGGACTGAGGCCAGGCCGGCGCTGCCGTTAGTGTTTCCGGACCCCGCGATCTTTCCGTGGCAGGTGCCTAAGGGGTCGCAAGGCGATGTGATTGTGGAAGTCACGATTGACGAGCAGGGGGCGGTGACGGAGACGCGGCTTTTACAGTCGTTCGAACCTGGGATTGATGAGAAGGTGGTGGCGACGGTGCGGAACTGGCGTTTCAAGCCAGCTACGGTGGATGGGGTGGCGATCAGTTCACGCCAGGATGTTCATTTTCATTATCCGAGTTAGGAGAAGGGCCCTCTCTGCGCGCCGGGTGGGGAGGTTTGATTCGCTGCCGGCAAACAGCAGGTTCCTCGACTGCGCTCGCGTTGCTCGCTTCGGTCGGAATGACAGAGTTTCGTAATATTGCGTGGCCATGAACGGCCACGCCCTAGTGGGCGATTTCCTCGTCTTCTGCGGCACCGTGGCGGCGGAGCAACTGGGGGAGGTTCTGGGAGAAGGCCGAGCGCGGCAGAACCATGTCGCATCCGACCTCGTGGGCTTTCTGTTTCAAGTCGCCCTGCACGTGGGACAGGAAGCCGATCACTGAGGTCTTCTTTAGTTTGCTTTTCAGTTTGGGGATCAGGGTGAGCGGCTTCACGCTGGCGTTGTTCAAGTCGAAGATGATCAGGGAGGGTTTCTCTTCCCCGTTTAGTTTGAGGCGGTCGCTGAGATCGGCCTCGCTCTTGACGAACTCCAATTTCACGTTCAGCTTGCGGGCGGTTTCCTGAATCTTGGCCTGAAAGAAGAGATCGTCCACGAAGGCGAAAATCCGAGAAGTCGCATCTTCGCGTATGGGCAAAGGCTCGGGTTCGGGCTGAGGGTAGGCATGGGCAAAACCGGGGCGCTGACGACCGGGGCGCGCGCCGTTGCTGCCGCCTCCCATGGCGGCACGGTAGCTGTGGTCCATGGGCGCGCTGTAAACGCCGCTCTGTTGTTGATCGCGGCCAGCGGGGTTGCTGCTGCCGCTTCTGGGACGGCGACCACGCCGCCGCCTGTTTCTCCCTCCACCACCGCCGGAGGGGCGTCCGGGTCCTGCATTCATATTTTTTCTCTTTAAGTCCTACATAGTCGCCCGAAGGGAGACTTACTACTTCGCAACTCATCGCTGCTGGGTTAGTACATTGCGTGGCGCGGAAGCACGTAACGTGCAGAAAAACCCATTTCAGCTTCAACTCTTGATGATCTTTTCCAGTAAGCGCCTGGAGCCAAGGGGCGCGGGAGCCAGCCAGGGGGCATGGCCGCTGGGAACAGATTAATGCTACCGCTGTCTGCGCCGCAACGCAAGCGGGAAGTCAATTGAGATTTGCACAGAGGTAACGGCAGGGGAGGGCGTTCGAGTTGAAGGTTTGTAAGGGGTCAGAAGTTTTATAATCTTCCTCTCGAAACAGCCATGCAGAGGGAAGCATTTCGAAAGGCACGGCATTTGTCAGCGGGACGTTGGTTGACGTGGGTCACTGCTGTGTTGACCCCGACTTGCTGTGCGGGGCAGAGTACCCAGGCAGCGAAGGGCGGCACTCCGGACACTGCCGCGCAAGCGAAGCAAACGTCCGCACAAAAGCTAACACCTCAACAAGAACAAGGACTGCGCCTGCTGAAAGCTGCCGAGGCCGAGGCTGCAGGACTTGGAGCGGACATGCGCGCATTCGTGCTCTGGCGGGCGTCGTATGCGTATGCCACCGTCGATCCGAAGAAGGCGGAGAGCGTCTCCAAGGAGTCATTCACTGCCTCGGAAGCAATTGACGTTCCTTCCGATCGTGATCAGTGCGGTCCAATCGGCGGCGCCGGCGATATCAAGAGTTGGATTCAGGAGCGCGTGCTTTCCGAAATGGTCCGCAAGGAAAAAATTGCGGAAGTGGAAGAATTGCTCCCGCAGGCCACAGAACCGGTACGTAATCATATTACGCGCGACCTGGTTAAGCATTACGTAGAAAGGAAGGATCTCGGACGCGCGGAGGCGCTGCTGGCGCAGCTTGCTGACAGTGATGAATATCCGTTTGACGCAGCAGAGACTCTGCTCGTGGCAATGGGTCCGGACCAATCGGCGGGTCGGATGCGCGTTTTCGGTCAGGCGCTAAGTAATTTCGAGCAGCATGGTAGCAAGAACACGATCGGTCAAAATGATTTCGGTGATTTCATTGAACACGTATGGAAGTATGTGCCTTCTGCCGTAGTGCTAGAGGCGATCAACAAGGCGTTGGAAGAAGCAAAGTCGAAAGAGTCGCATTCGCATTATTCCATGGCATCCGCGAAGGGCGTCATTGCTTTGAAGTCTCCCTATGAATTCCGCTTGTTCCAGCTTCTGCCGGTCCTGGAAGAACTAGACAAAGACAAAGCTGAATCTCTATTGCGCGATGACGCTGAACTTCAGGCGCAACTGAAAAAATACCCGGAAGGCATGGCGTCCCTGAACTCAGATGGGGGCATGTACTCCTACGGAATCAGTGACGATACTTCCTCCAAGGCGGCGCAAGGAACAGCGGAAATGCAAGCCAGGGCACAGATCTCAGAGCGGCTGGATGCAATACGAAAGGAAACCGAGAAAGATCCGGAACAAGCCTTTTCTGACGCTTTAGGGTTACCCACAACGGACGGAAGGGGTGCTTCCCCTCGTGTAGGCGCATTGCTGCTGGTAGCGCAAAGCCTGGTTAAGAAGAACCCTCGCGTCGCCAAATCGGCGCTCGATGAATTGGGGAAAACCGAGGACCAGTGGTCGCTTTCGCAACAATCTACCATGGCAGAGCTGCCAAAGATCTACCTGGACTTGGGCGACGAAGAAGGAGCTAAGAAGGCGCTCAAGACCATGCTCAAGGCCGCCGACAAACTCCACGCACATGACACCGATGCAGACGATCCTAATAAAGCATTCAAGGGCACATGGCCCTCGGCCGATTTGTGGCGGAAGTGCGTGCAGGTAGCGGCAAAGATTTCGCCCGCCCTGGCAGAAGAAATTATCGGCGAAATTCCTGATCCAGAAATAGCCGCTTCTCAGAGAGTAGCTTTCGCCGGCTCCCTGCTAGGAGCCGGCGGGGAGCCGGTGATCGTCAGCGACTGCAGGAAGAACCAGTCGAGCTACAATGTGTCATTCTGAGCGCGGGCTACGACTGACCGGGGCTACG
>WNFC01003913.1_pt1 | contig 17343 bp, 13 predicted proteins | sample 5400541 | NCBI WGS metagenome assembly WNFC01 (sample SAMN13153342, study PRJNA577476) | soil metagenome | isolation source: 120 cm saprolite under Douglas fir tree site 2 hole 2 replicate 1 | place: USA:California | collected 2015-04-18
GGCTACACTCTGCCGCCTGCTTCACAGGCTCATCGAGTCGGTGCAACTCGTCTAGACCGTACGTCCAGTTTGCGAGAAATGTGACAAGATGTTCCATTTCGATCCTTTTGGTTCTGTTCGTTTGTAGCGCGACATTCGGGGTGAAAGCTCGGCGAAGGAAGACCATCGTGGACCTGATCATCAGAGGCGGAACTGTCGTAACCATGGATGGCGAGCGCCGCGTGATTGAGAACGGCGCGGTGGCAGTGAAGAGCGGACGCATCGTTTCGGTCGGGAGCGCAACTGACATCGATCGCACCTACACCGCTCGTGAGATCGTTAACGCCGCCGGCAAGGTGATCATTCCCGGCCTGATCAACGGCCACACGCACGTCCCGATGACTCTGTTTCGCGGGCTTGCCGACGATCTGGACCTACAGGAGTGGCTGACGAAATACATCTTTCCTGCGGAAGCCAAAAACGTTACCGAAGAATTTGTCCGCGTCGGCACGCGCCTCGGTCTCGCAGAAATGATTCGCGGCGGCACCACGACTTACTGCGACATGTATTACTTTGAAGACGCCATCGCGGACGAGACTTCGAAGGCCGGAATGCGTGGCGTGCTGGGCGAGACGGTCATCGACTTTCCCGTCGCCGATAACAAAACGAACGCGGAAGCGATGGCTTATGTCGAGCGCTTCGTCAAGAAGTGGCAAGGCAATCGACTGATCGTTCCGGCCATCGCGCCGCACGCGCCCTACACGGTTTCCGAAGAACACTTGAAAGCTATCCGCGCGTTTTCCGATCGCACGGGCGCGCCCATTGTCACACATATCTCTGAAACCAAACGCGAGATTGAGGACAGCATCAAAGCCAAAGGCGCCCGCCCGGTCGACTATCTCAACCGCATCGGCTTTCTCAGCAATCGCGTGATCGCCGCGCACATGGTTTGGCCGAGCGCGGAAGAACTGGGAGTGCTGAAGCAGATCGGCGTCGGCATCGTGCACAATCCGCAGTCGAATATGAAACTAGCTTCCGGCGTGGCGCCCGTGCCCGAGATGTTGAAGGCGGATCTACCGGTCGGGCTGGGCACAGACGGCGCGGCGTCGAACAACGATCTGAATTTGTGGGAAGAGATGGACACGGCCGCCAAACTGCATAAGCTGATCAGCAAGGATCCGAAAGTTGTTAACGCGGCAGAAGCTTTCGAGATGGCGACGATTCGCGGCGCACGCGCGCTGCATCTGGAAAAAGAAATTGGTTCAATCGAAAAAGGGAAGCGCGCCGATCTGGTTATCGTCGACCTCGACGATCTGAATCAAACGCCTTTCTACAACATCTATTCTGATTTGGTCTACGCTGCCAAAGCCGCCGACGTGCGGACAGTGATTATCGAAGGGCGCGTCGTGATGCGCGATCGCCGGCTTCTCACCCTCAACGAGGAGACAATTAAGGCCGACGCGCGTCGTTACCGCGAGCGCATCATCCAAAGCCTCGGCAGCAAGACCGTGCCGGAAGACTAGGTCTTACCAGGAAGCACCTACCAGGAAGCACTCTATTTGCCAGCTGTTTTATCGATTTCGGTGGGATGATCCTGGCCTGACTGCGCCAGGTCCTTAGCTCGCAAAGTCTCGCCCTTCTTCAAGGTCCGCAGAAAACTGAGCACCTGTTCGCGTCGATCTTCATGCAGTTCATCAGAGAGCCGCACCAGTGCGGCAACTACAATCTGCTTGTGCCGTATGTCCTCGAGGCCGTGCTCACGCGTGACTTCCAGCCAGAGCTTGTGAATGAAATCGATCTCTTCGTCGGTTAGATCCGGCGGGTGCGCGCCCAGATAGAAATCCCTGATCTCTTCGCCTGGCCCGACGACTCTCAGGCGCACACGTTTGTGTGGCTTGTCGGGCAAGCGCTCCCAAGCCTCGCCTAAGTCCTTCGCCTGCTGTTCCGGCGTCATCCATGACGAGCGGCCCGCAATGATGTCTCGCGAAGCCAACTGGGCGGCGGTCATGGCAATCGCCTGGAAGATGCCCGACGAGGGCACGACGAGCAGATGCACTTTCTTGCCGGCCTTCTCAGCCAACGCCACGACCTTGCTGAAGAGATACTGCTCGTACCGGCTGAACAGACGATCTTCATCGATGCCTTCATAGCCCGTGTCTGGCCCGCGCATCGAATGCACAGTCATCACGACCAGATCGGTCTTGCCGGTATGCGTAATCTCAAGCGCGGTGCGCAGGTGGTCGAGCGTGTTGTAATCGCGCACCAGACAAATTGTATTGCCCGGACGCACGGCGACGGTTTCGGCTGAGACGGTTTCGCGCGTGTGCAGACGAAACTGGTCCATCGCAGACGTGGTGTGAATCTCTTTGGCGCGCCGCCGGTCGTTGATTTTTTCCGACACGACAAAGATAAGTGAAAAAGACGATCGTGAACGCAATGCCCGAGATCGTCGCGACTTCTTTGGTGAGCAGGTTGATGCCGGCAATGCAAAACAAGAGCGTCGCGATGATTCCCAGTCCGAGCGGAAGCTCGTAACCATCCAATTTGATATTCAGCGGGACTTTCCATTCGCGTTTTGATTTGTCTGTGAACCGCAGCACCAGCATCGCCAGTCCTTTGAAAGCGAACGACCAGATGACGCCGAACGCGTAAGCTTCGCCCAGCGTGTAGGTGTTGCCGCGGGAGCCGACGATCGCCACCAGTTGCAGGATGACGATCAGATTGATCATGCGATAGGTGGTCCCGTATTTCTTGTGCGGCGCGCGAAACCAATCGGTCATCACGCCATCTTCGCTGACGCGGTTCAAGACGCCATTCGCGCCCACGATCGCCGTGTTGATCGCACCCGATAGCATCAGAAAGCCGACGATAACGATGAACGCCTGAAACGCGAGCTTCAACGTCATCGGGCCCGCCAGGTTGATCGCAATACCGCTAATCAAGTTATCGAAATACTGCGGGCGATCCTGATCAGGAATGATCGCGTAAGCGAAAAACGAAACTAGTGACGTGAAGAGAAGTGAGTACAGAAAGATTATGAACCCGGCGCGCATCAGGTTCTTGTGCTTCGGGTATTCCAATTCGCGATTTACCTGGGCCAGCGATTCTTCACCCGACATCGCCAGCACCGAATGGCCAAACGCCATCAGAATTCCAATCAGACCCAGCAACATTCCCGCATTGGCGACCAGGGTGAAGTGGGTCGACGCTTCACCGGCCGGTCCGTCTGGCGCAGTGGCTTCCTGAAGGGCGCCCGGCAGCAAACGCGGCATCCACCCGACAGCGTCGCTGTTGAAAACCAAATTGTGAGGCGCCGGGGAAGGTGGCAAACGCTGCGCGCTGGGCCGAGTCAGGATCGTGAAGGTACACCACCCGACCAGCAGCACGACCATCACCGTCGTGACGTACATGATTCGCAGTGCGTCATCGGACGATTCGTGAATGCCGCGCGTGTTGCGCCACCAAAAATAGATAGTCACCAACCCGGCAATTCCGGCCGCAAAGTGGTTCACGGTGTCCACCGAAGGCGTCCAGGGATGCCCGAGGTACACGCTGATCTGCGCCAGCAGGCCGACGATATATTGCCCGGCGGACACGCCCGAAATGGGGCCAGTTAGGATATAGTCAAACATCAAAGCCGAGACGGACAGCTTGGCGAGCGTGCCGCCCATCGCTTCCTTGACTACTCGGTACACGCCGCCGCGCGTGAACATCGCGCACGATTCAACGTAAACGGCGCGGACCGCGTACGAGAAAAGCATGACCGCAAGAATGAACCACGGCGCCGCTCGTCCGACGGCTTTCTCCGCAATCCCGCCCACGTAATAAGCGGAGGAGCCCAGGTCGTTTAAGACGATCGCCGCCGCCCGCCAGAACGACATGAACGAGAGCATCACCGACGTGGCGACAATGACGTGGGTGCGCCCGTTGCTTGTTCCGTTCTCAGCTTGCGCGGCCATGCCTGGTCAGCTTGCTTCCTGCCTTTGAATTGAAGGATTGATTTGCACAGTTTTACCGCAGAAGGGTTAGGTTGAGCGGGAGTCACGTTAGATCAAGAGTTATAAGGATTTCGTAAAGATGAGCCGGGATGACCCACCCGGAGATTGGCGGAAGGGGTTTGGGAGAGAACGAGCGGCGTTATTGCGGGCTGGCTTTCCCGTTCGCTTTGCGCGGCTCCAGCGGGACAACCTGGACGGTTGCGTTCTTTACTTCGCCAAGAAAGCGGTTGATTACCGAACCATGCAACAGCACGTCCCAGCGCGAGCGAGCTGATTGTCCAAAGACTACGTGCGTGATTCCTTCGCGGCGGGCAAACTCGATCAAGGCGTCGGCGACGCGTCGGCCTTTCAACTTCACAACTTTGCCTCCCAGTTCTTTGGCAAAGCGAATGTTTTCCTGCAGCACCGCGTGATCGTGTGGATCGATCCGGCCTGGTTCTTCACGCGGCGTCTCGACGTAAACCGCAAACCAGTCCGAAGCCAGGCGGCCCGCAATGCGCGATCCAGACCGCAGAATGCGCTTGGCGCTTTCGCGCGAAGCCATAGCGACCATTACCTTCTCTGGAATCGCAGCCTGTTCCAGGCCTTCGCGCTCACGATAGTCGTGCGACTTGGCCGCTTGATCGACGGCAACCTGTCTTAGCGCCAGTTCGCGCAACGCCGACAGATTGCCCTTGCGAAAGAAATTGTTGAGCGCCTGCTGAATCTTTTCGACCGGATAAATCTTGCCCTGACGCAGGCGGGTGCGCACCATCTCGATCGAAACATCCACGTCGACGATCTCATTCGCGCGTTTGAAGAAACAGTCGGGCACAGTCTCTCGCACCTGCACACCCGTGACGCGGGCAACGGTGTCGTTCAGAGACTCCATGTGCTGAATGTTGACGGCGGTGATTACCGAGATTCCGGCCGCCAGTATCTCGAGCACATCTTCGAAGCGCTTCTGATTCTTCGAGCCCGGCACGTTCGTGTGCGCGAGTTCGTCAACAATGGCAATCGCTGGGCGGCGCGCAATCACTGCGTCAACGTCAAGTTCATCAAAGATCGCCCCGCGATATTCAATCTGCTTCAGAGGCACTAGTTCGACGCCGGTAACCAGCGCTTCGGTTTCAGCTCGTTCGTGCGGTTCGATCAACCCGAGGACGATGTCGACACCCTGACGGCGAAGTTCGTGCGCCTCTTCGAGCATGCGGTAAGTCTTGCCGACGCCGGCCGCCGCTCCGATGTAAATGCGCAGCCGCGCCTGCTCGCTCTCCTTGATTTTGGCGAGCAGCGATTCCGGCGATCGTCTTTGTTCGGTTACGGGCATTTGCGTTCTAGTGTGAAACCATTGGCCTCCGGCTGTCGAGATCGAGGTTGAGTTCAAGCACGTTCACGCGCGGCTCGCCGAGAAACCCAAACTGGCGGCCTTCGGAGTGGGCGGCGACGACTTGCCGCACGTCGTTCTCGCCCAGGCCGCGCTCGCGCGCGACGCGCGGCGCCTGGAACTCAGCCGCCGCGAGCGAGATGTGCGGATCCAGACCGGAGGCCGACGTCGTCACGAGATCAATTGGAACTGGCTTGCCCGGATTCTCGGCCTGGAGCTTTTCCACGTCACTATTCACGCGATCGAGCAGAGTTTTGTTGGTCGGGCCCAGGTTCGAACCCGAAGACGCGCCGGCGTCATAACCGGCGACGCCCGCCACGCTGGGACGCGAATGGAAATAACCGGGACCGGAAAAAGGTTGACCGATAATTCGTGAACCAATGATCACACCATCGCCGCGTCGAATTAGCTGGCCGTTGGCTTTGCCGGGAAAGATTACCTGCGCCACGCCGGTAACAAAAAGCGGATAGACGAGCCCCAACAAAATCGTGGTAACGATCGTCATTAGAACTGCGGTTAGTAGGTTCTTCATAGCTTCACCGGAGAGCGCATCTGGTTACTGGGAGCGCGGGCGCCCCCGCCCGCCCCGCTTGCATCAGCACGCTTAACCCGCTCTGAAAGTCTTCAACTCAAACACAACCATTCGCGCTTCGCGCTCAGTGCGGGCGAGGGCGCCCGCGCTCCCAGCTAAGCCAGGCCAATCGCATGAACAATCACATCGATGATCTTGATGCCGACAAACGGCGCCACCAGTCCACCGAATCCGTAAATAAATAGATTGCGCCTGAGCAGGGCCGCGGCACTCATCGCCCGATACTTAACGCCCTTCAACGCTAACGGAATCAAAGCGATGATTATCAGAGCGTTGAAGATGACGGCGGACAGAATCGCCGACTGTGGGGTGCGCAGTCCCATGATGTTCAGCGCATTCAAGACCGGAAACGCAGTCGCGAACATCGCCGGAATGATCGCGAAGTACTTAGCCACGTCGTTGGCAATCGAAAACGTTGTCAGCGCGCCGCGCGTCATCAGGAGCTGCTTGCCGATCTCGACCACCTCGATCAATTTTGTCGGGTTGGAATCCAGGTCGACCATGTTGCCGGCTTCCTTCGCGGCCTGCGTGCCGGTGTTCATCGCGACCCCGACGTCGGCTTGCGCCAGCGCCGGCGCGTCATTCGTTCCGTCGCCCGTCATTGCCACGAGCTTGCCGCCGGCCTGCTCGTCCTTGATCAATTTCATCTTGTCTTCGGGAGTTGCTTGCGCCAGAAAGTCATCGACCCCGGCTTCGCGCGCAATCGTCTCAGCGGTCAGCGGATTGTCGCCGGTGATCATGACGGTCCTGATTCCCATCTGCCGCAGTTGAGCAAAGCGATCGCGCATTCCACCCTTCACGATGTCTTTGAGATAGATGACGCCCAGCGCGCGCTTGTCATAGGCGACCACCAGCGGCGTACCGCCGGCGCGCGAGATGCGGTCGACGATCTCGCGCATGTCTGTGGGACACGCGCTGCCGTTTGCGCCGACGTACTTTTCAATCGCATCAACTGCGCCTTTGCGAATTTCGCGGCCGTTGAGGTCAACGCCCGACATTCTGGTTTGGGCGGTGAAGGGAATGAACGTCGCTTCGTGAATTCCAAACTCACGCCCGCGGAGTCCGTACTTCTCTTTCGCCAGCACCACAATCGAGCGGCCCTCAGGTGTTTCATCGGAGAGCGAAGACAACTGCGCTGCGTCAGCGAGAAGCTTTTCATCGACTCCTGACAGCGGAATGAACTCCGTCGCCTGGCGGTTGCCCAATGTGATCGTTCCGGTCTTGTCGAGTAGCAACGTGTTCACGTCACCGGCTGCTTCGACGGCGCGCCCGGACATCGCTAGCACGTTGTGCTGGATCATGCGATCCATTCCAGCGATTCCGATCGCGGAAAGCAGTCCGCCGATCGTGGTCGGAATCAGGCACACGAGCAGCGAGACTAGCACGAAGATTGTTTGCGGCGCGCTCGAGTAAATGGCGAAAGGCTGTAGAGTTACAACGGCCAGCAAGAATATTATCGTCAGTCCCGCGAGCAGAATGTTCAGCGCGATTTCGTTCGGGGTCTTCTGCCGCTCGGCGCCTTCGACCAGAGCGATCATGCGATCGAGAAACGTTTCGCCGGGATTGGAGGTGATGCGAATCTTGATTTGATCGGAGAGCACCCGCGTGCCGCCGGTTACCGCGGAACGATCGCCGCCGGCTTCGCGGATTACCGGCGCCGACTCGCCGGTGATGGCGGACTCGTCGACAGAAGCAATGCCTTCGACGATCTCGCCATCACCGGGGATGAACTCGCCGGCAACGACCAACACCACATCGTCTCTCCGCAACTCTGTTGCGCTCACGATTTCCGATTTACCATTCAGCAGACGCTTCGCGGTGGTTTCAGTTCTGGTTCTGCGCAGGTTGTCGGCCTGGGCTTTGCCGCGTCCTTCGGCCATCGCCTCGGCAAAGTTGGCGAACAGTACGGTGAACCAGAGCCAGAGAGTGATCTGCAATTCAAACACGACGCTGGTTACGCCGGGAATTGGCTTGATGATTCCGCGTATGAGCTGAATCATGGTCAGCACGCTGCCGACTTCGACGACGAACATCACCGGGTTTTTCATCATTGCGCGCGGACTCAACTTGACGAAAGAATCCGCGATCGCGCGTTTGACGATGCGCCAGTTCCAGACCGCTAGTTTCTTGGTTTGCTTGATCATTAATTTGGAGTGCGGCGACTTGTCGCCGCTTTCCTTCTGGTAAATTCAATCTCCTGCGGAGCTAACCCTGGCGTATCCAAAGCGGCGACAAGTCGCCGCACTCCAAAATCAAAATGTCTTCCCGGCGTTCATCAGCAAGTGTTCGACGATTGGCCCCAGGCTTAGCGCCGGGAAAAAAGTTAACGCGCCAACGATCACGATCACGCTTATCAGCAAGGTCGTGAATAGCGGTGTAGTAACGGGAAATGTTCCCAATGATGGAGGAACGATCTTCTTGCGCGCGAGATTACCGGCAATTGCCAGCATCGGAATGATCATGAAGAAGCGCCCGATCAGCATCGTGATGCCGATAGTCGTGTTGTACCAAAGAGTGTTCGCCGAAATGCCTGCGAAGGCTGAGCCATTGTTACCGGCGGCTTCGGTGAAAGCATAGAGAATTTCCGACAGGCCGTGCGGTCCCGGATTGGCAATTTGTGATGTGCCGAAGCCGGGCGAAACGACTGAGATCGCCGCGAAGACCAGAATCACCAGGGGAAAGACGAGGGTCACTAACATCGCCATTTTCACATCGTAGGACTCGATCTTCTTTCCCAGATATTCAGGCGTCCGCCCAACCATTAATCCGGCAATGAAGACTGACAGGACGACGTAAATCAAAATGCCGTACATCCCCGAGCCGACACCGCCAAAGACTGTTTCGCTCAGCATGATATTGGAAAGTGGAACCAGGCCACCCAGGGGCGTATACGAGTCATGCATCGAGTTGACCGCGCCGCAGGAAGTATCGGTTGTGACGGTGGCCCACAGCGCCGAATTGGCGATGCCGTAGCGAACTTCCTTGCCTTCCATGTTGCCGCCCGACTGCATTGAGCTGGTTCGTTGATCCACGCCCGCAAGCAAAGGATTGCCTTTCGTCTCTGCCCAGTAAGCCACGGCCACGCCGGCGAAAAACAAGACAGCCATCGCGGCAAATACCGCCCAGCCATGTTTCTGCGAGCCGGTCATGCGACCAAGCGTGTACGTCAGTCCGGCCGAGATCGCGAAGATGCAAAGCATCTCAAAAAGGTTTGTAAACGGCGTTGGGTTCTCAAACGGATGCGCGCTATTCGTATTGAAAAACCCGCCGCCGTTGGTGCCGAGCTCTTTGATGATTTCCTGAGAAGCCACCGGCCCCTGCGCAATCGTCTGCTCGGTTACCGCCTGTGATTCCTTTACCGTATTGCCTTGGGTGTCCTTGATCACATTTCCGGCAGCGTCCTTCTTGTCTACTTCGATCGTTTGCTTCTCAATTAGTTGCGCCGTGTCGTATGGCCGGAAGTTTTGCACCACGCCCTGCGAGACCAGCAGGAGCGCGCCGACGATGCAAAGCGGCAACAGCACCCACAACGTTGCGCGCGTCATATCCACCCAGAAGTTTCCGATGGTCTGCATCTCGCGGCGGGCTATGCCGCGAATGAACGCGACGGCGAGCGCGATACCTACCGCCGCGGAAACGAAGTTGTGATAGGCCAGGCCCGACATCTGCGTCAGATAACTCATCGTTACTTCGGGCACATAGCTCTGCCAGTTGGTGTTGGTCGTAAACGAGGCGGCGGTATTGAACGCCGAACCGACGTAAGCGCCGGTGCTGCTTCCGGCCGAATCTACGCCCGGCAAATGCTGCGGATTGAACGGCAGGTGACCCTGCAGACGCTGAATTATATAAAGCACCAGCATCGAAACTACGCTGAACAGGAGCATCGTTACCGCATACTCAGTCCAGCGCATCTCGCGGGTTTCGTCCACGCGCGTGACCCAATAGACGAATCGCTCGATTGGCCGCAGCACGGGGTCGAGAAATGTGCGCTCGCGATTGAATACGCGCGCCATAAAAACGCCCAGCGGCTTCGTCACCGCGAGCACCAGCGCAAAGAAGAACAGGATTTGTAACCAGCCGTTGATAGTCATTTCAAAACTTTTCCGGACGCAGCAACGCGTAAATGAGATAGAGCAGCAGCAAAGCCGTTACCAGCAATCCCAGGAATGATTCGAGACTCATTGTTTCGCCCTCAGCGCAGTCTCTCGCACCCGCGCACGTACGCTAGGGCGATCAGGAAAAAGAGAATCGTCGCCCCTATAAAAATCAAATCCAACATGATTAGAATTTCACGAGGATGGCCATCGTGTACCTTCGCTCCTGCTTGACGAGATCGGGTGCCCAGCCTGGCACAAATGAGCCCAGCGGGCCGGTGTTGCCGCCCGGCGGAGTTACGCCGCCTTTGCCCGACCAGTAGGGCACGTTCGATGCCCGGTGGTTGTACTCCATCCGAAACGTGATGTACTGGCTCGGCATGTAATCAAAAGTAATCGAGCCGTCCAGGCCCTTGAAGGGATCACCTGGATTCTCGGTAAAGTAAGGCGTGCCGGTGATTGCTGTTGCTCCATTGATCGGCGGCAGCAGAACGAGATAGCGGCCCGGATTGTTGATGGCACCGCCCCCGAGGGTCAACCCGAACTTGTCCTTCTTGAACCAGAAGCGGTTGTAAGCCATGAAGCCGATGAAATACTGCGCCGGCGCGCCGGGCTTGCTGCTGCGGCAACTTACTCCGCCACCGTTTTCACAGCCCGCGTCGGCGGTGAAACTGAAGGCGGCCTTATCAAGGAACTTGTCTTTCTCGTCATAGTACTTGACCTGCACACTGTCGTCTGTGTGAAAGCGCTTGCGGCCGGGAATGCCCAACGTGTCCGCGCCGTAGTAATTGTTGAAGACGAAGGCGAGGTTGCCATTTGGACGCCATGCGATCTGTCCGCCGATTCCAGGCGCTTTGTTGAATTTGCCGTAAGACTGCCAGCCGTTAATTATCCACGGCTCGATCTTGAGTTTGTCGCTGGGAAAAAACTGAACGCGCAATCCGTTGAAGAACCACGGGGTGTTGGACGAAACAAACGAAGGCTGATAGGTCCAATTATCGAAGTTGTAGAAACTCCAAAGCCCGATATATGACAAGAAGATTCCCGCGTCAATATTGATCCCATGCATCTTGTCTATGTGATATCCACCGTAGGCTTCCGAGATGTAACGATAGGCGTTATCGAGACCCCACTGTCCTCGCGCGACGCTGATGTCATTGCGCGGTTGAGTTTGCGAATACATGCCAATTTGGGTCATCACCCGGCCACGAACGTTGTCGTAATGAAAGTCGCCGCCGAGCCCCAACTGGGTGAGTTGCACCTCGCCGGAGCGGAAGATCTCGCTCGAGCCACCGATCGTGTTGTCCTTCGGATGATTGAAGCTGCTGGTGTAATTCACATCGAACCTGATTTCCGGCGTGAAGAATTTTGAATCCACCGCCAGGTCTTTCGTGCGCGCGTTCCCGGTCATCCATGACCAGTCAGCAAACGCGAACGGCTCTGACTTCTTCGGCTTGCCGGGGTTTGCGGCTTCCTGCCTTACTTCGCTTGATGAAGGTGTTGCTGGCGCCGGTGAAGCCAAAGCTGGGGAGTCCGTCGCAGACTTTGCCGTGGCCACGCTTGCATTTGCCCGAGCGAGATCATCAGACTTCGCTGGAGTCCGCGATTCAAGATCCGCGAGGCGTCTTTCCAGCTTATCGATTCGCTCAAGCAGCATCCGCTCGCGCTCGCTTGAATCAGAGGGTGTTGCTGATACTGCTGCCAGGGGCGACGCCTCGGCGGGGCCGGCAGTCGTGCTCGATGCCACCCTTGCTTGCTGAGCCCTGGTGGTGATGGCTCCGAACATCAACATTGCGAGAATGACGCTCGTACTCTTTAGTTGCTTAGTCCTCATGATCGGTAGTTCATTTGTCCTTTCATCAAAGCTCGCAGTCAGTGCCCCATCGACTTGCCAGATCGCAATCGTCAGGACTCAACTGACTGACCGTGAGCCTTGCTTCCGGCGGATAGTCGTCGTATTCCCAAAGGTATTCCGCCAAATGTCGTTCGGCGCAAGAGATCCAGTAAGAACTTTCGGGTGAGATCCGACCCTCGCTGCGACTGCCTATCTCTTCGACAACCTGTGGATCAATCTCGACTGTTATTTCGAGTTCATATTCGTCCGGGTCGTGAACCAGAAACGCGTACGGACCAGCCGACGGCCTGCCTGAGCCGTCGACGTCGCTCGCGCGGACAATGCTGAAGCCGTTCTCGGTGATCAATTCGATCGGCCGATCGCGCGCCGCCTCGCCGTCATTTACAAGTTGTTCACTCTTAACTGCCATTTGCCCGTGCGAACATTTTCCCCAAACGGGGCGTCCACATGACCAAGGTTAAGACTGGATTCGTAAAGACGGAGTAAGAGGTTTGTAAAAAATTCGTAAGGACGGAGCGGCGCTACTCGCCGGGATTAAAACGATAGCCGATCCACGGTTCAGTGAGGATGTAGCGGGGGCTGGAGGGTTCGGGCTCGATCTTCTTTCGCAACTGACCAATAAAAACGCGGAGATACTCAGTCTGCTCCGTGTAGTCGCCGCCCCACACCGCGCCGAGCAGCTTCCGATGCGTGAGCACTTTGCCGGGATTACGAATAAGGTGGACCATCAGATCGTATTCTTTCGGCGTCAGGTGGACGTCCGTGTCTTGCAACGTGACCGTGCGGCGATCGAGATCGACGCGAAAGTCTCCCGCTTCGAGTACCTGCGAACCGCCGTCGTCTGCCGGGGCGCGCCGCAGCGTTGCGCGAATCCGCGCCAGCAACTCATCCATGCCGAAAGGTTTCGTAACGTAATCATCGGCGCCTAAATTCAACGCCTCTACTTTGGTTTTCTCGTCGCCTCTGACTGAAAGCACGATTATGGGAACCTCGGAAACAGCGCGCAGACGCCGGCACAATTCCAGCCCGTCAATGTTCGGCATCGCGAGGTCAGTGATCACCAGCGCGGGCGGCCAGTCATGAAAAGTCTGCAAAGCGGATTCGCCATCGCCTGCTACTCGGACGTCATAGCCATGCGTGGTCAAGCTCCGGCGCAAAACGCGGGTCAGCTGCGGCTCGTCATCGACAACCAGAATGCGTTGCTTTCCTTCCATGGTCGGCGTCCGTTTCAGAAGTTACGACTTGAATCTCAAACAGTTCGGGCTTCCTGGTTTTCGTTGGTGTTGTTTCGTGGATCGTTCACACGCGATAAGTCACGGACGATCCACGAAGTTACACGAAAAAAGAAACCCACGCGAACCAGGCGCCAATCTAGTCGCCCGTGGGAAGTTGGACCACGAACCTCGCGCCCAGGTGTCCGTCGGCGTCCTCGATCCAGATGCGACCCCCGTGCGCTTCGACAATGCCGCGGGCAATTGCCAATCCCATTCCGCTCCCGGACTTGCGGTTACCAATATCGCCATCGCGCATCGCGCGAAAGAATTTGTCAAAAACGCGTTCCCGCGTTTCCGTGGAAATCCCGGGGCCTTCGTCTTCCACGCTTAGTCTCATGGTTTCGTTGTCGCCCGGGGCAGCCCTAACGCGGATTGTGGTTCCCGGCGGCGAATACTTGGCGGCGTTGTCCACCAGAGTGTAAACCACTTCGGCGACGGCCCGCTCATCAATGCGCACGCTGGGCAACTCATCTTCGATCCACACCTCGATTTGATTTGCGCGCGTGCGCGGCTCGGCTCGCTTCAGCGCGACGGTGATAACTTCGGCGATCGAACTCCACTGCCGGCGTAGTTGGATCTCGCCGGCGTCAATGCGCGCCAGTTTGGTCAGGCCTTCGATGAAGCGATCGAGCCGGTCAGCTTCCTCGTCGATCACTTCCATCATTTCTTTGCGGCCTTCGTCTCCGAGGGGAGTAGCCGGCTCGCGTCGCGCTTGCGCGTGCAGGTCGTCGAGCAGCGTCGTCACCGAAGCCTTGATGGAAGTAAGCGGCGTGCGCAGATCGTGGGTTACCGCGTCGAGCAAGGCAGTTTTAAGACGCTCGCTCTGTTTGAGCGCTTTCGCCTGACTCGAGCGCTCGAACGTGTCCTGTAGTTCGTGGTAGAGCCGCTCGATCTCAAGCTTTGCTTCTTCGGCTTCTTCGGCCCGTCGTTTCGCGCGGGCCGAAAGCTGGCCGGCGGTCAAGGCGGTGATCATGAACGCGACGAACGCAATCCAGTTGTCAGGATCCCTGATGGCGAACGTACCGAACGGTGGCAGGAAGAAAAAGTTAAAGCTGACGACGCCGACGAGTGACGCGAGGACGGCAGGTCGCGAACCCCAGGCGGTCGCTACAAAAAGAATCACCAGCAGAAACGCCAGCGCTGCGGTGGTGGGATTTATCCGCTCGCCCCAGAGCTTCAACAACCCGGTGGCGCTCGCGATCCCAAGAAGCGCAGCGCCATAACCAACCCAACGCTTGCCCGAAAGCTTAGACAACACTCGGGACACCCTCCTTTCCCGGCGCGGCGACAAAGCCTGTTGCTGATCGCGCCGCGCGAAATCTATCCCGCACATTATCGCTGACTGCTTCCAGAAAGACGCCAAGCAGAGCCGGATGTTTCATGGATACGTTCAGCCCTTCGCGCAAGGTGCTGGTCAGGAGTTTCAGGAAATCGCTGATAGTGGGACTGAAGGAAACAAGACCAAGCCGCGTGTCCGCTCGCAAATCGATAACGCTGTCGACCAGACAACCGACGGCGCCAACCCGCTCCAGGAATGAACGGAAGTCTCGGCCATCACCTTCGAGAAAGGAGCGGATGAGCACGTAAGACAGCTCGGCGGTAAGACGCCCGACGGCTTTTCTTTGCTCAATGTAAGCCGTAATCTTTTCAGCTTTCCGCTCTGCCGCAACTGCCAGGTACAGTTCGCGCAGTTTCGAAACCACCTCCGGATAAACGTCATCGCTGATGTTTCGCTTTAGAACTTCAGTTACCAGACTGATGCGTGACGCCCGGGTCCGATCATCGGAGCAGGGAACCCGATGTTGAAATCGATCGAGGACGTCTCGACCGATTTCCAGTTTGCCGGAATCGATCGCATCGTCCACCACGCCGATGAAGAGATAGTATGCACCCAGGCTCTGTCTAACCTCGATCCGGTTAGATGCCAGGTGAAAGTAATCGAGACAGCGAATGATGCGCTCGGGAATGTTTATGAAGTGCGCATATCTGGGATCGCGCGCGATAGCTTGGAAGGCCAGATCAAGATCAAGGTCATCGGCGATTGTTTCCGGCATCGAAGTCTCTTTGGCGAATTGTAATCAACTTTCCTGCCCGCGCCCACGTCTCTGGTTGCACGGGGTTGAAAGCCGGCTGGTTTCGGTCGAGTCGGGTGTGTCAGGGAATCTTCATATTTGCTCGGCAAACGAGCCGTTTGGATACTTGACGAAAAAGTAAGGAATGATATAAGCTGGCCTCGGTTAATCAAGAGATCAATGAAAATCTCAGCTCAAGAGGAGTACGGTCTGCGTTGTCTGGTTCAGCTCGCGCGAGCGGAAGCGGACGGCGAGTCTTTGACGCTCAATCAAATTGCGGAGCGCGAAGGCTTGTCGGTTGCCAACGCCGGCAAGCTGATGTGGATTTTGAATAAGGCCGGCCTGGTGCAATCGCAACGCGGAACCAAAGGCGGCTATTCGCTCGCTCGGCCCGCGAACGACATTCGGCTGAACGAAGTGATTCGCATTCTCGATGAAGACACGGCGGACCGGTTTTGCCAAACGCATGCGGGCGTACTGGACGTTTGCGTCCACACCAGCGATTGCGGCATTCGATCCGTGATCGTTGGGTTGCATGAGATTGTGCAGAATGCTTTGTCAGAGATCACGCTCGCCCAGTTGGTTGGCAGCGAGGCTAAGGTTGGGGCGCAACTGCACCAGATTCGAAAGCTGCAACAACAGTCAGGGATGCGACTGGCGAATTGAATAGTTGAGAGTTCAAGCTTCAGCTTGGCTCCAACACGACGAACAACCTAAAGGTTGAACTCCGAAACCTTGATATAAGTGGGAAACGATGAGCACTGCTGAAATTCTTACAAACCGGGAATACAAATACGGCTGGGTGACGGACATTGAGTCTGAAACGATCCCGCGCGGCCTGAGCGAAGACACGGTCCGTTTGATCTCAGCCAAGAAGAACGAGCCCGCGTGGATGCTGGAGTTTCGGCTGAAGGCTTATCGTCATTGGCTGACGATGAAAGAGCCGCGCCGTTGGCCAAACATCACTTTTCCTGAAGAGTCTGGACGAAGTCGATCCGGAATTGCTGCGCACGTTCGAGAAGCTCGGCATTCCGCTGTCTGAGCAGAAGCAACTCGCTGGTGTTGCCGTTGACGCAGTCTTCGATTCAGTTTCCGTTGCGACAACTTACCGAGCGAAGCTCATGAAAGTTGGCGTGATCTTCTGTTCGTTCAGCGAAGCCGTAAAGGAACACCCTGAACTCGTGCGCAAGTATCTCGGCTCGGTCGTGCCGACAAATGACAATTTCTATGCGGCGCTGAACAGCGCAGTCTTTTCGGATGGCAGTTTCTGTTTCATCCCGAAAGGCGTGCGCTGTCCGATGGAGCTGTCGACCTACTTTCGCATTAACAATTCTGAATCAGGCCAGTTTGAACGCACGCTGATCGTGGCCGAAGAGGGTTCGCACGTTTCGTACCTCGAGGGCTGCACCGCGCCCAAGTTTGATAAGAACCAACTGCATGCCGCAGTGGTTGAGCTGGTCGCGCTCGACGATGCCGAGATCAAGTACTCGACCGTGCAGAATTGGTATGCCGGCGATGAGCAGGGCGTGGGCGGCATCTACAACTTCGTGACCAAACGCGGAAAGTGCGCCGGTCGCAATTCAAAGATTTCGTGGACGCAGGTGGAAACCGGCTCGGCGATCACCTGGAAGTATCCGTCGTGCATCCTGCAAGGCGATAACTCGGTCGGCGAATTCTATTCGGTCGCATTGACGAATCACGCGCAACAGGCCGACACCGGCACAAAGATGATCCACCTCGGCAAGAACACGCGTTCGACGATCATCTCGAAAGGCATCTCGGCCGGCCACGCGAATAACAGCTATCGCGGCCTGGTTAAGATCATGCCCAAGGCTGAGAACTCGCGGAACTATACGCAGTGCGACTCGATGTTGATTGGTTCAAACGCAGGCGCGAATACTTTTCCGTATATCGAAGTAATGAACAACAGCTCGCAGGTCGAGCACGAAGCTTCGACCTCGCGCATCAGCGAAGAGCAGTTGTTCTACTTGATGCAGCGCGGCATCTCGCAAGAGGACGCCGTCTCGCTCATCATCAACGGTTTTTGTAAAGACGTTTTCTTGCAGCTGCCGATGGAGTTTGCCGTCGAAGCCACGCGCCTGTTGGGAATGAA